>OHAI01002884.1_pt1 | contig 12166 bp, 9 predicted proteins | sample 1577091 | NCBI WGS metagenome assembly OHAI01 (sample SAMEA3541548, study PRJEB24748) | human gut metagenome | biome: human gut; feature: human-associated habitat; material: faeces | place: China | collected 2012
AGGTCCGTAAGCGCGAGGCTTACGAGAAGCCGTCTGTTAAGCGCAAGAAGAAGTCCGAAGCAGCCCGCAAGCGTAAGTTCAAGTAATTAACTGCTTGAAATCGCACGTTGCTTTTGATTTCAAACGCGTTGCTAACGCCGATGTAGGAGAGCCTGTTCTGCAGGCTCTCCTATTTTCATTTCAGGGAGAACTACTATGCTCATCACCCCCGAATACGTTTTCAAGGACGTGACCCACATCACGCCGGAATGGCTGGCACAAAAGGGCATCCGGGCACTGGTGCTGGACATCGACAACACCCTCACCGCCGACCGCAGCCAGGAGCTGCCGGACGAGGTGGCCGGGTGGCTGGACACCATGCGCAAAGCCGGGGTCCGGCTGACCATCGTGTCCAACGGGGCCGAAAAGCGGGTGCGTCCCTTTGCGCAGAAGCTGGGCCTTGCCTATCTGTACCGCTCGGCCAAGCCCCTGCCCTTTGCGCTGATGGCGGCACAGCACCGCATGGGCGTGCAGGAATTTTAACTTTCACGTCACCTTGTACTGTTGGTACATCTACCTCACATCCTAAAGTTGCATCAACTGAACTAATAGGAATTGTAACATAAATATTACGTCCTTCACGAATAAAGTGTGTATTGTTTCTTACACGGATTTCTACAAATAAGTCACCATTAGATCCACCATTAGATCCTCTTCCACCTTTACCAGCAACGCGTAATTGTTGACCATCATTGATACCAGCTGGAATATCTAATTGAACAGTAACTGTTTTAGTAATATATCCTTTACCATGACAGTCAGGACATTTAACTTTAATTTCTTTACCAGTACCATTACAATGTGGACATGTTGTTTGTGTTACAAATGTACCAAATGGAGATTGTTGTTGTTTAGAAACAGTTCCTGTACCATTACAATGCGAACATGTTTGTACATCGTTTGGTGTTTTTGCACCACTACCATGACAATGTGGACATTCTGCATCATAAGTTACTTTAATATCTTTTTTAACACCATTGATTGCATCCATGAAATCAATTTCTAGACGCATTAAATGATCATCACCACGACGTGGTCCATTTTGTCTTTGACGACGACTTCCCCCGCCACCAAAGAATGATCCAAAAATATCTCCTAAATCGACATCTTCAAAACCAAATCCACCAAAGCCACCGGCTCCAGCACCACCTGCACCTTGTTCAAAGGCTGCATGTCCATAACGATCATAAGCCGCTCTTTTATTATCATCAGATAAAACTTCGTAAGCTTCTTGAACTTCTTTAAATTTTTCTTCTGCATCAGGTTCTTTACAGATATCGGGATGATATTGTTTTGCTTTTTTACGGTATGCACGTTTTATTTCATCAGCGTTTGCTGTTTTTGAAATCCCTAAGACTTCATAAAAATCTCTTTTACTTGCCATAAAATCATCCTTTCTATAATACTTTTAAAAAACCAAGGAAGAACCTTGGTTTTTTAAGTGATTAGTTCTTTTCTTCGAAATCAGCATCAACAACATTATCATCATTGTTATTTGATGTTGTTTGTCCAGCACCACCATTAGGGTTTGCTTGTTGTTGTTGATAAGCATATGATGCCATTTGTTGAGCCATTTGTTCTAATTCTGACATTTTAGCTTCAAGAGTAGCCATATCATTGTTATCTAAAGCAGTTTTTAATTCAGTTTTTAATTGTTCTGCTTGTTGTTTTTGATTAGCATCAATCTTATCACCTTGTTCAGCTAAAGCTTTATCAATTTCATTGATCATTTGTTCAGCTTTATTTCTTGTTTCGATATCTTTACGTTTCTTTTCATCTTCAGCTTTATTAGCTTCAGCTTCTTTTACCATACGATCGATTTCTTCATCAGATAATCCTGTAGAGTTTTGAATAACGATTGATTGTTCTTTTTGAGTTTTTAAATCTTTAGCTTTAACATTTACGATACCGTTAACGTCAATTGAGAAAGTAACTTCGATTTGAGGTACTCCTCTTGGAGCTGGTTCGATACCATCTAATTTGAATAAACCTAATTGTTTATTATCTCTAGCCATTGATCTTTCACCTTGTAATACGTTGATATCAACAGCTGGTTGATTATCAGCAGCAGTAGAGAATACTTGTGATTTAGTAGTTGGAATTGTTGTATTTCTTTCAATCAATACTGTCATAACTCCACCCATTGTTTCGATACCTAATGAAAGTGGTGTAACATCTAATAATAAGACATCTTTAACGTCACCAGCGATAACTCCACCTTGGATAGCAGCACCCATAGATACAACTTCATCTGGGTTTACTGATTTGTTAGGTTCTTTTCCAAGTAAACGTTTAACAGATTCTTGAACAGCAGGGATACGAGTAGATCCACCAACTAATAATACTTGATCGATTTCACTTGGTTGCATTCCAGCATCACTTAATGCTTGTCTAACTGGTCCTTCAGTAGCTACAACTAAGTCTCTTGTAATTTCATCAAATTTAGCTCTTGTTAATGATAATTCTAAGTGTAATGGTCCAGCAGCACCAGCTGAGATGAATGGTAATGAAATTTGAGTTTGCATTACACCAGATAAGTCTTTTTTAGCTTTTTCTGCAGCTTCTTTAATACGTTGCATTGCCATTTTATCGTTAGATAAATCAATACCATTTTCTTTCTTGAATTCATCTACGATGTAGTCCATGATTTTCTTGTCGAAATCATCCCCACCTAATTTATTGTTACCAGCAGTAGCTAATACTTCAAATGTACCATCAGCTAAGTCTAAGATAGATACGTCGAAAGTACCACCACCTAAGTCATAAACTAATACTTTTTGTTCTTGGTCTAATTTATCAAGACCGAATGCTAATGCAGCGGCAGTTGGTTCGTTGATGATACGTTCAACATCTAAACCAGCGATTTTACCAGCATCTTTTGTTGCTTGTCTTTGAGCATCATTGAAATATGCAGGTACAGTGATAACTGCTTTTGTTACTGTTTCACCTAAATAAGCTTCAGCAGTTGCTTTTAAGTTTTGTAAGATCATTGCTGAAATTTCTTGTGGTGTATAAGATTTACCATTTACATTTTCTTTATGATCAGTACCCATATAACGTTTAACTGACATTACTGTATCAGGGTTTGTTACTGCTTGTCTTTTTGCAGCTTCCCCAACAATAATTTCACCATTTTTGAAAGATACAACTGAAGGTGTTGTACGATTTCCTTCTGGGTTTGCAATTACTTTTACTTCATTGTTTTCTAACACACTTACACATGAGTTTGTAGTTCCTAAGTCAATACCAATAATTTTTGCCATAATATAAATCCTCCTATTTTATTCACTTACTTTTACTAAAGATGCACGAATAACGCGATCTTTTAACATATAACCTTTTTGTAACTCTTCAACAACCATACCAGGTTTAAAGTTTTCATCACTTACAGTCATTACTGCTTGATGGAAGTTAGGATCAAATTCTTTACCTTCAGCTTCAATCACTTTAACTCCTTGGTTTTCTAATAATGTCATGATTTGTTTATAAATCATTTCATATCCTTTTAAGAAGTTTGCCACTTCTTCACTTGGATTTTCAATTGCTAATGATCTTTCAAAGTTATCAACGATTGGTAACATTTGTTCAATAAAACCTTGCATCATGAACTTTAAGTTATTTGCATGTTCATTTTGCATACGTCTTTTAATGTTTTCCATATCCGCAAACACTTTATAATAATCATTTTTCCATTTATCAACTTCACCTTGAAGAATTTTAATTTGATCTTCTTGATCAACTTTTTCCTCTTCAACAACTTCAGCCTCAGCTTCTTTGTTTTCTTCAACTTCTTCAGTTACTTCTTTTTCAACTTTAGTTTCCTCAGCCAATTTGTTCACCTCTATTTCTCATCTTGTTTATCTTCTAAACAAGCCTTTTCAATATTTTCAGATATATACTCTACTAATGCCACTACTTTTTCATAAGGCATTCTTGTTGGACCAATTACCGAAATAGAACCTTTTGATGTTTCCCCTGTTTTAAATGAAGCAGAGATTACTGAAACATCATTCATTTTTCCTAGAGGTGTTTCATTTCCAATATTGATTTGAATACCATCCTCACTCGATAACGGTAGAGTTTTCCACACTTTTGAATTTTCAAAAGCACTTACAAGTCTTCTTAATTTATCCACATCATTAAATTCTGGTTGATAGAGAATATTTTCTTTTCCAGAAAAATAAACACTATTTGAAGCAAATTTAACGAATGCTTCCAAAAACGCATTAAATAATTCTTCATGTTGCTTCACTTGCGTTGTAAGAATTGGTCGAACATCTCGTTCTAAACGAAATGCCACTTCACTGATAGGTGTTCCTATCAATAATTCATTCATCACATTAACACAACTTAATAAATCTTCCATTTCTACATCACTTGAAAATTGGAAAACTTTATTTTCAACATGACCTTGACTTGTAATGATAATTGCTGTTACACGTCCATCATCCAAAGGAACAACAGAGATGCGTTGCAACATATCATCTGAAGCATTTCCTAATGCAACACTTGTAAGATGAGTTAATTCACTCAACATGTTACAACTTTCATGCACCATCTCATTTAAATTTCGACGATGCTTATTAATAATTGTAGCAACTTGATTTTTTGTTCCTTCATCCAAATCAACTTTTCCTAAGTTATGAACATAGAAACGATATCCTTCTTTAGAAGGTACTCTTCCTGAAGAAATATGTGTTTTTTCTAGATAACCATAATTTTCTAGAAAGTTCATTTCATTACGAATCGTTGCACTTGAATACGGTAGTTGATATTTTACCATCAATGCCTTGGATCCAACCGGTTCAGCATTTTCGATAAATTCTTCAACTATACATTTGAATATCAGCATTTGTCTTGCTGTTAACATCAAGTTCACCACCTTTAGCACTCCTATTTCTCTTGTGCTAAATACATTATACATTTTATTTTAGCACTGTCAACAACTTGGTGCTAAAAAAATAAAAAAATAGCATTCCTGCTATTTCATAAAATCAATTAATATATCATTTAAAACATATTGCCCTTCTTGCGTTGCTTTTAAATAATCATTTTCAATCATCAATCTACCCTTTTCTATATTTCTAGTAACCGCTTCTTTATATAGAACACAAGCATCTTCTTGATATCTTTCTTTAAATTTTTTTAAATCTAAACCTTCTTTTAAACGAAGTGACATCATTATTTGATTAAACATCGTTTCTTCTTTTGTTTCATCAATTGTTGTTGTTTTAAAATCACCATTTAAATATTTAGTAAGTGATCGACTATGTTCTATAATTTGTCCATCAATTTTACTACATGCACCTAATCCTATTCCATAATAATTATCATAATACCAATAAGTTAAATTATGCTTTGATTGATAACCTTGTTTAGCATAATTAGAAATTTCATATTTTTCAAAACCTATTTTTTCTAATTCTTGATCAATGAATAATGTTAATTGATATTCGCTTTCTTCATCTAAAGGTTGATAATTTTTATATTTTAAAATCGTTCCTTCTTCTAAAATCAAAGAATAATAAGAAACATGTTGTAAATTTAAAGTTTGTAAAACTTCTATATCCTTTTGAATATCTTCTTTTGTTTGTTTTGGTAAACCATACATCAAATCAATTGAGATATTATCAAAACCTATTTCTTTAGCGTATTTAATAATATTTTTTACTTGTGTTGTATTATGATGACGATCTATTTCTTTTAATAAATGATCTTGAAATGTTTGTACACCAATACTTAAACGATTAATGCCACTTTTTTTTAAAATCTTTAACTTATAATAATCCATTGACTCTGGATTAACTTCCATACAATATTCTTCCACTTCTAAACTATAGGTTTTTAACATTGACATTAATTTTTCTAATTGTTCATCATTTAAAGCACTAGGGGTTCCCCCTCCAATATAAATCGTTTTTAAATGATGTTGCTCTATTTGTGATAATTCTTCATTTAATCTTTGTAAATAGAGATCACTTTGTTTTTGATCATAATAGACCTTGCAAAAATCACAATAACTACAAATAGATTCACAAAAAGGAATGTGTACATATAAACTTCTAGTCTCCATCTTTTAAACCAAATTCCTTTGCTAGTCCACCTAAAGAAGTTTCTTTATAAGCACTATTTAAATCTTTCCCTGTTTCTTTCATAACATTGACAATTGAATCAAAAGAAACTTTATTTTTTCTTAAATATCCTAATTGCTTCGCATAACTTGCTGCATCGATTGCACGTAAAGCTCCAAAACCATTTCTTTCAATACAAGGAATTTGAACATAGCCACCAACCGGATCACATGTTAGTCCTAAATTATGTTCAAGACCCATCTCGGCAGCATATTCGATTAAAGAATTGTTAAGTTCTAAAATCCAACCATACGCTGCCGCTGCCATCGCGCAGGCACTTCCTACCTCTGCTTGACATCCGCCATCAGCACCAGAAATTGTTGCATTATGTTTAATAACATTTCCAAATAATCCAGCAACGGCCAAAGCTTTGATCAATTCTTTACGAGGAATCTCTAATTGTTTATAACAATAAAATAACACTGCTGGTAAAATTCCACTTGCTCCACATGTTGGTGCAGTAACAATTTTATTACCACAAGCATTTTCCTCAGAAACTGCATAAGCATAGCTTGAAACAAGCAATCTTTCTCGATCACTTTCTCTTCGCGTATTGATAGCTTGTTGATACATACTTTTAGCAACTCTTTTTAGTTGTAACCTTCCAGGAATCACTCCTTCATGATGTAAGCCATTTTGTACACAGGTAAACATACTATCTAACACTTCAAATAAGTAGGCCTTAAAATGTTCATCTTCATAATTTAAAACATAATCATAGAAGGAAATACCATTGTCTTCAATATATTGAATAATTTCTTTAAGATTTTTATGAGGATAGATTTGTTTTGTTTGTTGCAACTTACTTCCTTCATATTCAACAGTTCCTCCACCTATAGAATAAGCAGTAATTGTATCAAGAATTTCTTCATCTTGGTACACATAAAATTTCATTCCATTTGGATGATAAGGTAAACGATCACTTTTAAAACGAACAATCGTTTGCTTGCCCAATGTTTGTTTAATAATATAATCTGTTAAATGACCTTTTCCAGTTAAGGCAAGCGACCCATATAATTCAACTTCAAAACGTGAAGCATTTGGATATTGTTCTTTTATTTTAGAAGCTGCTCTTTGCGGACCCATTGTATGTGAAGAGGATGGTCCAAATCCTATCTTAAATAATTCTCTTAATGATTCCATAATTTCTCCTATATTCTTAACATAAATAATTCTAAGCCTAATTTTTTATCTATTTGTCCCGTCTTAATTTTAACATCCAATAAAGATAATTCATTTAAACATCTAAGTAGTTCATCTATTTGAAAAAATTGACCTTCTTTTCTTACATATTTTAAACGAAAAGGATTAACTGCCAACATTTTAGCAATTTCTTGATCAGTATACCCTTTTCTATCTAATAATTTTACTTGATAAATCAACCGCATAGAATTAGCTACCAAAACAATCAATTTAACTGGTTCTTCATTAATTGTCATTAAATCTTTATAAATAGACATCATCTTTTGTTTATCTTTACTTAAAATAGCTGTTGTTAAATCAAAAACATTTTCATCCAAGGGACGACTGACAAGTTCTTCAACACAATGAATATCAATATGCTGTGTATATAAACAAAGCTTTTCTACTTCACTAGCAATATCCATTAAATTTGTTCCTTTTCTACTTAAAAGTAACTCTAAAGCATCATCATCAATAGTACAATTTCTTTTTTTAACAGCCTGTCTTACTGTATCAGAAACTTTATAATAATTTAAAGGATTGATTTCATAAAACTGTGCTTCTTTTCTTAACATCTTGACAACTTTTTTTCTTTCATCAAAATTCTTTTCATCATTAAAAATAACAAGATGCACTGTTTTATCTAAATAAGGTAAACATTGCATAAAATAATCTATATCATGATTATCTTTTTTTATTTTTTTGGTTGTTAGAAAATCTGCTTTTTTAATAACAACCATTTTTTCATCACTTAAAAAAGGAGGTGTCATTACATCTTCTAAAACAACTTTCATTCCCTCTTTAGAAACATCATAAACTGTATAATTCATCCGTTCTTGATTACAATGATGATCTTTTTTTAACTTATCTAAACGTTGATCCATCAGTAATCTTTCTGTTCCATATAATACATATAACATATCATCACCATAGATATTATAAACTAAAAACCACTTGAAGTCATGACATAATTCTTACCTCCATAATAAACAATCTTAACCATTCCCTGAAGATCACTTCGATAAATTTTCACCCCATATGCTTCCAAACGATTTAATGTTAAATAAGATGGATGTCTATAACGATTATTCTTTCCTGCAGAAATAAGTGCTACTTTAGGATCAATCATTTTAAACAAATCATCACTTGAAGAACTGCTACTTCCATGATGTGCCACTTTTAAAACGTCGACATCTAAATGATGATATGTCTGATATAAATCACTTTCCACCTCTTTAGAAATATCACCTGTAAATAAATAATTTAAATAGTTGATAGTCACGTAAATAATAGAAGAGCGATCATTTGAATTTGTATAATATTTATCTAAAGCTAAATTTTTAAAAACTAAATCACCTATGGTCTTTTTCTTAAAATCATAGATAACCTTTTTAACTTTAAAATGTTCTTTCAAAGACGTTAACGCTCCACAATGATCATAGTCTTCATGCGAAATAAAAACGGCATCCAAATAAAAAACACCCTGACTTTGTAAATAAGGAATCAACCGAGAAGTCGCAAGATCACTCTTTTGTAATCCCCCAGTATCAATCAATACATTTCCTCTGGCATAAGGCTGTTGAATAAAAAAACAATCCCCTTGACCCACATCAATCATCACAACTTGTCCTTTCATGTTGTAATAAGGATAAAAATAAAAAGCAAGTAACACACTTAATAATAGACATACTTCTTGGGTTACTTTTCTATTGACATTCAATTTATAAATTCCTTTTAAATAAAGATAATAATAAACACCTATAAAAAATAAAGTCGGTTGACTAAAAGGCAATGTAAAAGAAAAATCATAAATAAAAGCAATCATTTTTAATAACAATTCATATTCTAAAGATAAAAAAGGTAAAATATATTTTCCAAGTAATAAATAATAAAGCATACTTTTATAAATTATTTCTATATAAGGCATTAGAAGAATACCTATTAAAAAAGAAAACACCGGTAAAACATGTTGAATAGAAATAATAATGGGAATTGAACCTAAAAATAAATAATATTTCCCTGCTTTTTGATTTTGTAAAAGTAAAATAAAAAAATAAATCAAATAAGAAAAAATAAAAGATAAATTATAAACCAAATAAGGATTATACATTAACATACCAACTGTTAAAAAAGAAAAAATATCCAACTGATTTAACCATTTACCAAAAATCATTGGTAAAAAAAGCATTAGATACGCTCTTAAATAAGAAATATTATAAGGAATACTAAACATGTAAACCCCAATCAATATAAGAGATATACATTTTTGTCCCTTTTTTGAAAAAAAGAATTTTAAAAAATTCATCAACCATTTCTGTAAAATTGTAAGATGCATACCCGAAAGAGCAAATAAATGAACAATCGAGAGTTGCGTTAACTTTTGATAATATTCTTTCATTTGTTCATCTTTTGTTCCTAAAATAAATAAAGACAACAGACTTTTTACTTTGGAAGATGTCTTGATTCTTTTTTCTAAATAATGATACAGATGATCTTGATGTTGATTACTTTTTATTTTTTCAAGTTGTAAAGTATCAAAAATATTTAAACTATATAAATAATATAGATAATTAAACGCATAATCATTTTGTATTTGATGGAAGTTATAAGGTTTTCCTATCAAAGAAATGTCATCAAACAACGAAATATTTTTAAATTCTCCATAAACCTTTACTTTATGATACCCCCTCTTGACAACAATACTTTGATCATCCTTACTTACGACCTTTCCTGAAATTTCATTTTGATTTAAAGGTTGTGGTAAATAAAAAAAGAGAAATAAGAAAAATGATAATAGTAAACTTACACTCAATAGTATTTTAAAATGTTTTAAATACAGAAAAATAAAATAAAAAATAAGAAATACATATAAAATAGGATGTAACATTTTAGCTAAAACAACCACCAATAAAGGAAGTGCTAGATAAAAACCTTTTCCTTTTATAAACATAAATACTCTCTTAATCGAAGATATGTCTTTTCACCAATTCCTTGAATATTCATTAAATCTTCAATTGTTTGAAATGGTGTTTTTTGTCGATAATCATCGATCTTTATGGCTGTTTTTTCTCCTATTCCTTTTAATGCCATTAAATCATCAAGTGAAGCATGATTTAATGAAATCAGATTTTGACCATGAGGTAAATAAAGTTTACTTTCATTTGTAAGTTGATAATTTTCATTAAATTGATAATGGTTATCTGTTTGCAGTTTTGTTAAAACATCATTAATTGTTGGTTTTGTTTTAAAGGAGAGTTTTTGTTCAAACTCTCCTTCTACATAAATGACAATATTTTGTTTGGTTTGAATATTTTCAACAATAGCTGTTGGCTTTACATAACTATAAATGAGAGAAATAAAAAATAGGACAATAAGTCCTATCTTTTCAAAACTATTCATAATCTTGTTCAATATTTAAATGACGATAAGCCTCAGCTGTTGCTATACGTCCTCTTGGCGTTCTTTTAATCAAACCAATTTGTAATAAATAAGGTTCATTGACATCTTCTAAAGTTTGTGGTTCTTCCCCAATAGATGCAGCAATTGCTTCAAGTCCTACAGGTCCTCCTTTAAAACGATGAATGATTCCTAATAAATACTTATGATCAACATCATCTAATCCTAAATTGTCTACTTTTAATCTTTCTAATGCTTCAATTGTTCTATCTCTTGTAATTGTTGCATCGCCATAAAACTGCGAAAAGTCTCTGACTCTTCTAAATAATCTATTTGCAATACGTGGTGTCCCACGACTTCTTCTTGCAAGTTCCCCTTTAGCATCATCATCCATAACAATATTATACACACGACTTGTACGATCAATAATTTGAGTCAGTTCTTCTTCACTATAATATTCTAATTTTGAAACAATACCAAAACGGTCTCTTAATGGTGCTGATAAATCACCTGCTCTCGTTGTTGCCCCAACAAGGGTAAAAGGTGGTAAATCAATTCTTACCGATCTTGTAGATGCTTCTTTTCCGATAACAACATCAATACAAAAATCTTCCATCGCTGGATATAAAATTTCTTCTACCACTTTATTTAAACGATGAATTTCATCAATAAATAAAACATCACCTGGTTCAAGAGCTGTTAAAATAGCTACTAGATCCCCTGTTTTTTCAATACTTGGACCTGTTGTAATTTTAATATGCGTTCCCATTTCATGAGCAATGATCATTGACATAGTTGTTTTTCCTAAACCTGGTGGTCCATAAAGTAAAACGTGATCTAACGACTCATCACGAAGCTTTGCAGCACCTACAAACACTTTTAAATTTTCTTTAAGATTTGTTTGTCCAATATATTCATCAAAATCACTTGGACGAAGCGAACTTTCATCATCTTCTACAATTTCAGGATCTAAAACCTCGTTCATGTTTTCCCTCCTATTTAACAATTAAACTTAATGCTTTTTTGACATAACCATTTGTATCTAAATTTTCATCTGTCAATTTCTTAACAACTTTATCTACTTCACTTTGTTTATAACCTAATGCAATTAATACTTCCATAGCTTCTTCCAATTCTTGATTAACGACCGTTTGTTTTGTAGCAGTTACTTTTCCTTGTAAATCAAGAATAATTTGTCCTGCTGCTTTAGGTCCAATACCTGGTATTTTCTTTAAATAAGTCATATTGCCACTTTCAATAGCTTCACAAATTCCTTCAACATCTCCACTTGCTAGCATTGTACAAGCACTTTTACAACCAATTCCTTTAACTGAAATCAATTTTAAAAATAAATCTTTTTCTTCTTTTAAATTAAATCCATACAATAAAATACCATCTTCTTTTACTTGTTGATAAAG
>OHAI01002885.1_pt1 | contig 12163 bp, 13 predicted proteins | sample 1577091 | NCBI WGS metagenome assembly OHAI01 (sample SAMEA3541548, study PRJEB24748) | human gut metagenome | biome: human gut; feature: human-associated habitat; material: faeces | place: China | collected 2012
GGCGTGTGGTCACTTTTTCGGCACGTCGCACTCGGGCATCAGCTCGTCGCTCATGACGGCCAGCACGTGCTCGAACGTCGCCAGTTCCTCGGGCGTGAACCGCTCATGGATGCGCGCGAGCACGGTGTCGATGTAGCTCTGCATGAGGCCGTTGTAGCAGTAGAACTTGTCCGACAGCTTCAGGTGGTATTCGCGCCGGTCGGTGTCGGAGTTCTCCTTGACGATGTAGCCCTTGCGGATGAGATTGTTGACCTTATAGGTCGCGTTGGACTGCGAGATACCGAGAAAATCCGCAAACTGACCGATGGTCGGCGCGTCGAGCTCGTGGATGACCTCGACGGAGAACGCCTCCATCGCGCTCAGCGAGCCCTCGCGCTCGCGCACCTGCGAAAACAGGCGGCGAAAAAATTGCAGCTTAAACTTCTCGTACACACTCTGAAAATTCTGCTCCAGCATCGGAAGCTCCCCCCTTACTTCTTCGATTCGCAAGATATTTTCTTTTTTACACCAAAGTGGCAAAAAAGTAAAGAGCCGGACGCGGAGAAATTCCCGCGTCCGGTAAAATTGAGCAGAATTTAACGCCTCACGGCGCTTTCGGTCCTTCGTCGGGCTTGGACTGGGGTGCGTCCTCGCCGAGGACCTCGCCTGTCGTCTCGACGGCGGTGGCGTCGTCCACGAAGTCGCGCACGGCGGCCTTCACGTCCTTGACAAAGATGGCGGCATACACGACGGTGCACAGGTTCTGCACGCCGTCGACGATGAGCGACACGCCCATCATGATCGTGAGCACCTGCTTGCCGTCAAAGGGGTTGAACACCAGCAGGATGCCCAGCACCAGGCACACGACCGTGCACACGAGCGTGACCCACCACGAGTGCGCGCCCATGCGCCGCGAATCGACGGCGACCTGCAGCTTAAAGACGCTGTCGACGAGCACGAGCAGGCCGATCATGACCGAGAGGATGTCCGTCAGCGCCGGCGCGCGCCAGAGCATGAGCGCGCCGAGGATGATGCAGAACAGGCCGACTGCAAAGTCGAACCGGATGGCCACGCCCTCGACCTCGCGGATGAAATAGAGCACGATCTTCATCACACCGAACACGGCCATGGCCGCGCCGAGAATGCGGCAGATCATGACCAGCGACGTCTCGGGGTTCACGACAAGATAGATGCCGAGCAGCAAAAACATCGCGCTGAGCACGACGTAGCTCCACTTGATGCGCTTGAATACCTTCATGCCTTTCCTCCTTACAGGCCGAGCGGCTCGTCGATGAGCACGACCTCGACCTTGGCCATGTCCATCATCTGTCCCCAGAGCACGAGCAGCGCGTTGCAGCCGCGGCTCTTGCTGCGGCAGTCGAGGCAGCGCCCGGCCGTGTGGCACGGCTGGTCGCCGTCAAAGCGCCGCATATTCTGCACGGCGGCGGTGTTGCGCGCGCGCGACAGGGCACTGTCAAAGTCCGGGCAGATCTTGTTCGTGCCCGCGACGATGTACACCGTCTTGCCGATGCCGTAGACCATGGCGGCGAGGCGGTTGCCGCGGCCGTCGATGTTGAGGATCTGGCCGTCGGCGGTGATGGCGTTGGCGCTGCTGAGGTACACGGGCGCGGTCAGCGCGTGGTCGAGCGTGTCAAAGCCCGGCGTGCGCCAGTGCCACCAGACGGTGTTGTGCCTGGTGAGCCGGTCGTACAGGCCGATCTGGTCGATGGTCTTGCTGCCGCCGATGCCGACAGTCGTGCCGTCGATCGCGCCGTCGAGATAGTCCGCCGCCTCGCGCCCCGTGGCGAAATGCTGCACGGCGAAGCCGCGGCCGGTCAGGGCACGGATGGTTTTTTCGATGTCCATGGGACATGCCTCCATTTTGATATATTCTGCCCTTATCCTACCATCGTCATCCGCCGCTGTCAATTTCCTTTGCGGTTGAATCCGGCGGCGCGCTTTGCTATAATGACGGCAGACAGACACAGAGGGGAGAGATCATTCATGCAGCTGCTTTATGCGCTGGCCAAGCTGCGCACGCCGTTTTTGGACACGGTGCTCGGCGCGCTCACCAACTGCGGCGGCGAGATCGTGTTCATGGCCGTCGCCATCATCGTGTTCTGGTGCGTGAGCAAGTCCTGCGGGTACTATATGCTCACGGTCGGCTTCGTCGGCACGATCGTCAACCAGTTTCTCAAGCTGGTGTTCCGCATCCCGCGCCCGTGGGTGAAAGACCCGAATTTCCAGATCGTCGAGAGCGCCCGGGCCGAGGCCACCGGCTACTCGTTCCCGAGCGGGCATACGCAGAATGTCTTCGCCTCCTTCGGCTGCCTCGGCCGCTGGACGAAGCGGACATGGCTGCGCGTGGTCTGCGCCGCCGTGATCGTGCTCACGGCGTTCTCGCGCATGTACCTCGGCGTGCACACGCCGCTGGATGTCGGCGTGTCGTTCGGCCTCGGGCTTGTGCTGGTGTTTGCGCTCTACCCGCTCTTTCGGGACATTGACAGCCACCCGAACCGGCTTTACTGGCTTTTTGGCGTCATGGCCGTGCTGGGCCTTGCGTATCTGCTCTTTGCCGAGCTCTGGCCGTTTCCCGCGGACGTGGACGCCGCCAACCTCGCCTCCGGCCGCAAGAACGCCTACACGCTGCTCGGCGCGGTGCTGGGCATGACGTTTTCCTACTGGCTCGACCGGCGGTACGTGCACTTTGACGTGCGCGCCGTCTGGTGGGCGCAGGTGCTCAAGGCCGTGCTCGGCCTCGCCATCACGATCGGCCTGCGCACCGTGCTCAAAGCGCCGCTGCTCGCGCTGTGCGGCGGGCACAATATTGCCAATCTCATCCGCTATGCGCTCATGGTCATTTTTGCCGCCGGCATCTGGCCGATGACCTTCCGTTGGTTCGGCCGCCTCGGGCGGAACAAACCTGTGCCCGGCGCGTCAGATTGAATTGACTTGTCGTCATAAGTGTGTTACTATTTATAAAGTTATGTAAACATGCCAACACGGACATAAAGAGGTGCGTATCACATGGACAAACACGCATTGGATCCTGCCTGCCTGCTCGGCGATCGGCTGCAGACGCTCTCGCGCGCGGAGCTGACCGCGCTGGCCGAGGCGCTGTGCCGCATCCTGGCGGAGCGCGGGACATATCACGGCGGCATCCGCCCGGACAACATCAGCCGCGCCGCAGACGGCACGGTCGGTCTTGGCGCGCCCGCCCGCACGGACACGAAGGACTGGACGACCGAGGAGCTGGAGTTCATGGCGCCCGAGGTGTTCTGGAGCGGCACGCTCGACGCCTCGGCCGATGTGTATTCGCTCGGCCTGCTGCTGTATGTGGGCGTGTCGGGCGGCCGTCTGCCGTTTTACCCGGACGACCGTGCGCCGCTGCCTGAGGACCAGACCGACGCGCTGCGCCGCCGCATGAACGGTGAGGCGCTGCCCCCGGCGCGCAAGGCCGGGCGCGGCCTGCAGGAGATCATCGCGCGCGCCACGCAGTGCAAGCCGGACGACCGCTACGCCACGCCGGCGGAGCTGTGCGCTGCGCTCGAGCAGTATGACGCCGAGCAGCGCCGCAGTGTGCCGACCGCGCAGGAGATGTTCAACAAGCCTGAGCAGGAGCTCAGCGAGGTCGAGCGCATGATGCTCGACATCCTCGCCGAGGAGGCCGCCGCGCCTGTGCCGGAGGCTGAGCCGGAGATCGCGGCCGAGCCCGAAGCGGAAGCTGAGTCTGAGCTGAAGTTTGAGCTGAAGACCGAGGCGGAGGAAGCCCCGGTCATTGAGCCGGAGGCCGAACTCGAACCGGAAGCAAAGCCAGAGGAAACCCCGGCTGCCGAACCGGAAGCAAAGCCCGAGGAAGCCCCGGTCACCGAGCCGAAACCGCAGCCCGAGCGCAAGCCAGAACCGCAGCCGCTGCCGAATAAATTCCGTCCGGAAAAGCCGGCTGCCAAGCCGGAGGCCAAGCCCGCGCCGAAGCAGGAGCACAAGCCGGAAAAGCCGCCTGTGAAAAAGCCGGAGGCCTACCGTCCCGCCCCGGCCAAGCCGAAAAAGCAGCCGTCGGCCGAGCAGCGCCAGTCGCACAAGGCGGGCATCCTGCTGACCGTGCTCATCATCTGCGCGGCCGTGCTGGCCGTGCTGCTGCTGCGCTCGCTCGGCGTGTTCGGCACGCCCGCCACGGCGGAGCCCACCCCGACGCCGACCGTCCCCGTCGAGACCGTCGTCCCGACCGAGACGCCCACGCCCACCCCGACGCCGAAGCCGGAGCCGACATATGAAGTCGTCACGGCGGACGTCTCCTGGGCCGACGCCGAAGCGGCGGCCGAGGCCAAGGGCGGCCACCTCGTCGTGATCGACAGCGCCGAGAAGTGGACGCGCGTCGCCCAGCTGGCCGACGAGTCCGGCCTGACCTATGTCTGGATCGGCCTGCACCGTACCGACAGCGGCGAGCTCGCCTGGGTCAAGGACAACGTTGACCCGGTCTATAACTGGGCGTCCGGCGAACCGTCCGTGCACGATACCAACGGCGCCGCCGAGGATTACGTGCTCATCACGAGAACGTCCAGCGGCTGGTATTATAACGACTGCATCGGCGATCCCGCCGGCCGCTACCCGCAGTTCTACAGCGGAAAGATCGGCTATATCATCGAGATCGATCCGTAAAATGTGAAAAAAGCTCCCCGGCCATCCGGCCGGGGAGCAATTTTTTTGCGCAGCGTTCAGGTCTGCCAGTCGGTGACTGGTTTGCCGTCGCTGTCGGTGAACGTGCCGCAGGCGATCATGATCAGGTCGACCAGCGCGCCGATGCCGAGGCATCCGGCTGTGAGCAGCCAGAGTATGCCCGTGCCGATCTTGCCGACGTAGAACCGGTGGATGCCGAGCCCGCCGACGAAGATGCACAGCAGCAGCGCAATCAGGCGCGATTTCGGGCTGGCGTTCGGGTCAACGGTTTTTGTCGGTGCCACGGCGCAGCCGCACTTTGGGCAGACGACGGCCTCGTCGACCAGCTGCGCGCCGCAATGAGCGCAGTATTTCATGGTGTTTCCCCTCCTTCGCTGCCGCCGCAGCGGCCGCGATACTTGTCACATGGCGGCGATACCTGTCATGTGATAAAATCAGTGTAGCATTCCGCCGGTGGCTTGTCAATTCCGGCGCAGCGCTCGCAGCCGAAATTTGCCGCCTGCGGTCAAAAAACCGCCCCGGGAGCATCTGCTCCCGGGGCGGTGGGTGTTTTGGTGGAAATTATTCGCCGAAGTAGCGCTTGAGCAGGCCCTCGAACGCCTTGCCGTGGCGGGCCTCGTCGCGGGCCATCTCGTGCACGGTGTCATGGATCGCGTCGAGATTGTACTGCTTGGCCAGCTTTGCGAGCTGGAACTTGCCGTCGGTCGCGCCGTTCTCGGCGTCGACGCGCATCTCGAGGTTCTTCTTCGTGCTGTCGGTGATGACCTCGCCGAGGAGCTCGGCGAACTTCGCGGCGTGCTCGGCTTCCTCGTGGGCGGCCTTCTCCCAGTACAGGCCGATCTCCGGATAGCCCTCGCGGTGCGCCACGCGCGCCATGGCCAGATACATACCGACCTCGGAGCACTCGCCCTCGAAGTTGGCTCTCAGACCGTCGACGATCTCCTTCTGCACGTCGGCCGGAACGTCCGCGCCGAACGCCTTGCCCACGCCGACGACGTGCTCGGCAGCCCAGGACTTCTCAGCCTTCTGCTCGATGAACTTGGAGCCGTCAACATGGCACACCGGGCACTCGACCGGCGGCTGCTCGCCTTCGTAAACGTAACCACAGACACTGCAAACCCATTTTTTCATAGTTAAATTCCTCCTGATGTTTTGATTTCGATCGTTGGTTGTTTTATTCGGAAGCGGATCCCTTGTCCGCTTGCTGACAAGTTTTGCACAGCCCCGTGAACGTGATGCTGCACCCGAGCACCTGCGCGTCCGTCACGCCCTGGGCGAGGGCACACAGCTGCGCCTCCGGCTCACCGGGCAGCGGCACGTCGATGACCCGGCCGCACTGCACACAGTGCAGGTGCGCGTGGGGGTTCGTGCGGGCGTCGAACCGCTCCTGCCCGCGGAACACGCCGACGCTCATCGCGTCGCCCTCTTCGGCGAAGAGGCTCAGGTTCCGGTACACCGTGCCGAGGCTCAGGTCGGGATAGTCCGGCTTGAGCTGCTGGTAGAGCTCCTGCGCGGTGGGGTGGGCGGTCGTCGCTGCGAGGGCTTCGAGGATGACCTGCCGCTTTTTGCTGTTTTTGCGTGTGGGCATCGAAGCACCTCCTTGCAAATCAGTAACAAGAATTATTACTGATATGAAGATACCACAGGAAACCGCATTTGTAAAGCCCTTTTTGCGAATAATTCTCAAGATTGTGCATTCTGCTGCATTTCCCGCGCCCGGTTTTGGCATTTGTGCGCAAAATGATCGGCCGCGCGGACCCCGCGCGGCCGGAAGGGAGGAGAAAAATTTGCGCATATGCGCAGGGAGAGCATATGACCGGTGCCGCGGCGGCCACGCCGCGACGGATGAGATGTCGTGGGATATGCGGTGCACGACCGGCGGCGCTGAAGAAACCATGACCTTTCCACCGCATCTGCTTTGCTGCGCTCAGCACCTTCTCCTCAAGGAGAAGGCTTTGCACGCCCCGGCCGAGGCCACAAGGAGAAGGCTTAGGGTGCGCGTCGGACACGCGGTGCGCCGCGCACCTCACCGCCTGCAGATGTTGGCCGTGATGCCGCACAGCGCCTGCGCGCACTCCATGTCCCACCTGCCCGAGCGGGCGATGTCGTCGATCGAGAGGATGCCCGCGAGCTTGCCGCCCTCGGTCACGGGCAGACGGCGCACCTGCGCCGCGCGCATGGTCTCCATCGCGCGGCGGATATCCGCGCCGGCTTCGACCGTCACGGGGTCGCGCGACATGATGCTGCGCACGGTCACGGCGCCCGGGTCGTCCCCGGACGAGACACAGCGCACCACGATGTCGCGGTCGGTGAGCATCCCGGCGAGCGTGCCGTCGTCCTCGCACACGGGCAGCGCGCCGATGCCGCGCATGCGCATCAGCCGCGCGGCGGCGACGACCGGCTCGTCCGGATGCGTCACGGCGGCAGCGCCGGTCATGTAATTGCGGACCTGCATGAAAACACCCCCTTTGGCCGGAAGCTCCGTCTGCGGAGATTCTCGCCCGCCGGGGGTGGTTTTATACCTATTATAATATGTCGCACCGTGTCGGGCCCGGTCACTGCACGAGCCGGGCGAGCGCCGGCCCGGCGCTCTCGCCGAACAGGCGCACGGCGCGTATGGCCTCCTGCAGCGTGTTGCCGCTGCTGCCGACCTCGATGATGAGCGACCCGCGCGTGAGGTGCTGGTTGTAGCGCTCGTTGACGAGCGTGATCGGCCGCATCAGCGTCGGGTGCGCCGCATTCACCGCATCCTGCAGATACACCGCCAGGCGCAGGTTCTCCTCCCAGTACGGGTGATAGAGCCCCGAGGCGTTCGTGCCCACGAGCAGCATCACCTGCGAGCACGCGGCATCGGGCAGCTCGGCCACGGTCTTATAGACCACGCTGTCCGAGCACAGCGCGTCGCGGTGCAGGTCGATGACGATGCGCAGGCTCGGGTACTGGTTCAGGTACTCCTGCACGGCCGCGCCCGAGCGGTTGTACGAGCCCGTGTAGCTCGGGTAGTCGTAGATCGTCCGGTCGTGCAGCACCTGCAGCCCGGCGGACGCGAGCGTGTTGGCCAGCACGTCGCCCACGTGCACAATATTATAATTGGTGTCCTCCGTGCGGCACGTGTCGCTCGCGGGATAGAGGTCGCGCCCCGCGGGGGTGAAGGCTTCGCTCGCGTGCGTGTGCATGATGAGGATCTGCGGTTCGCCCGCCGGCAGCACGACGGCCGGGCCCTGCCGCAGCAGCGCGGCCGCGTCGACCGCGATGTCTGTCTCATTTTTGATGCTCAGCCCGCCCGCGATGCTCGTCGCCACGATCGGCAGCCCGTCGGCCGTCGTGGTGGGCGCGTCCTCGTCGGCGTCGGCGTCCGCGGTGGGGGCGGGTGTCGCGGCCGGCGCGGGCGTGGCCGCGCTGAGCGCCGCTGCCGCCTCCGGTGTGGGGGATGCGTCCACCGGCGGCGCACCCAGCTCCATGCGCACCGATGCCAGCAGCAGCTGCTCCGGGTCGAGCCAGAGCCGCAGCCTGTCCGCGAGCGGCGCGCCGCCCGCCGCAGCCGATGCGATCTGCAGGCCGAACACGGTCAGCCCCACGCAGGCCAGTTTTTGCCGCAGCGTCATATCTGCTCACCTCCGATTGCATTCTCCACAATATATATGGTTTCGGGGGTGGAATTATGTCACCGTATCTGCTATACTGAGCACCGGAATATTTCAAAGGAGGCGTCGTCATGACGATCACATACCGGCCGAAGGGTGTTTGCTCCCGCCTGATGCGGGTGGAGGTGGAGAACGGAATTATCCGCAAAGTTGAGGTGCAAGGGGGGTGCAGCGGCAACCTGCAGGGCATTTCGCGGCTCCTGGTGGGGATGCCGGTGCAGCAGGCCATCGAGCGCATGGAGGGCGTGCGCTGCGGCAGCAAGCTGACCTCCTGCCCGGATCAGCTTGCCAAGGCGCTGCGTCAGGCGCTGTGAGGCGGGAAAAAGATTAACATAATTCTTTCAAATAATAAAAATAGTTGACATAATGCAAGTTTGCAAGAATTTTTTGCGAACTTGCATCTTTTTATTTTGGTCACTTTGCGTCGAATTGACGGTTTTAGTCAAAGTAAACAACACAATTTCTTGCGTATAATGGTGTCATATAACGCTATATTTTGTTGTTTACGCATTTTTTTGTGGATATTATTCAGAACTTAAAAAGACGCTTTGTGCAATTTACCGATTGCGTACGGTTTGAAAAATGAATATAATTATCCATAACGGGGCGCGTGGATTGAAATGTTTGCGCCCTGTGATGAATCAGCAAAGGAGGCTGCACGTCATGAATCGAACGAAAAAAGCGGGCCTGTCCGTGAAGTCGGGCCTGTCGCTGATGTGCATCGTCTGCCTGCTTTGCGGCTTATTGTGCGGATTTTTCTGGCTCGCCGGTGAAAACTCGGCGCTGGCCGCCGGGCCGGACGGCAGCGCGCCGGCGGCAAAGGCGGTCGTGAGCGGGGATGTGTCCCTGGCCGCGCCCGAGCGCGACGAGAAGCTCGCGGTGCAGGCAGCCGCGCAGGCGACCTCGCCGGTCGTGCGTACGGTCGCCGTCGGCATGGACGCCGGCGACTACACCGAGACCGTCACCTGCGACTATACGCCCGTGTATGTGGACGACCGCTTCGGCGGCTACTGCTACGTGCTCGACGATGCGGTCTGGCTCCCGGCGGATGCGTTCGCCGAGATGCTCGGCCTCGAGAGCGACACGGTCACGGACGGCGACACCGAGACCGTCACGGTCGACGGCGCGGACATCGCGGCGACCTGCGGCGAGACGTACTACACGGCCAACGGCCGCTGCTTCTACGCGCCCGACGGCGTGTATGCCCTCGACGGGGAAGTGGTGCTGCCGCTGGCGGATCTGGAGAAGATCTTCGGCGTCACGGCCGTGCTCAGCGAGGACCATACCAGTCTGCGCGTCGATGCCTCCGAGCAGGCGCTGCTCGAGAGCGGCGAGAGCTATTACGGCGCGCGTGATGTCTATTGGCTCAGCCACATCATCAATGCCGAGGCCGGCAACCAGCCCATGGACGGGCAGATCGCGGTCGGCAACGTCGTGCTCAACCGCGTGGCGGACGAGCGCTTCCCCAACAGCGTCAAGGAGGTCGTGTTCGACCGGCGCGGCGGTGTGGCGCAGTTTTCGCCCACGGCCGACGGGCGCATCAGCCTCACGCCGGACGAGGATGCCGAGCTCGCGGCGAAGCTCGCCTTCGAGGGGTACGACCCGGTGGGCGAGAGCCTGTATTTCATCAATCCCTCGGCCTGCAATGCCTCGTGGTTCAACAGCCGCCTGACCTACACGGCCACGATCGGCGACCACGTCTTTTACGCATAATAGCTGCACAGACAGCACAGCCGCCCGCACGGAGACCCGTGCGGGCGGTTTAAGACTGTCGAAAAACCCGGAGGGTTTTCCGACAAAAGGCTTGCAGTCTGCTGCGCGCAGAATTTGTGTGCCTGTGGCGCACAAATTCCACACTTGCAGCCTGAGCAGTATTTTCTCTCACGCACATGTCGCGAGAGAAAATGATTTCACTTTTTTTGCCGCCTGCGGGCGGCAAACTCTGCGAGGCTTTTTTGACACGCTGCAGCCGCCCGCACGAAGACCCGTGCGGGCGGTCTTTTGTGCCGTTATGCGCCATGGCGATCTCGTTACCGTGCATGCTCGACCGGTGCCAAGCCTTCTCCCTACCGAGAAGGTGCTGAGCGCAGCGAAGCGGATGCGGTGGAAGAGGTCTGCTTTACCCGGCGTGCCTGCTCACCCGCACCCGCCCGGGGCTGGACGCGCGGGGGAGAATGTGATAAGATGGCGGCAACCGATCATTTTTGGAGGCAAGCATGGACGAACTTCTGCGCGCGGGGTTTGCCGCGCTGGGTCTGCCGCTCGACGCGGCGGCGCTGGCCCGTTTTCAGACATATTACACGCTGCTCGACGAGCGCAGCAAGGTCATGAACCTGACGGCCATCCACGGCGAGACCGACGTGGCGCAGCTGCACTTTCTCGATTCGGCTGCCCTGCTGACGGTCGAGCCGCTTGCCGGCAAGTCGGTCATCGACGTCGGCACGGGCGCGGGCTTTCCCGGCCTGCCGCTGAAGATCGCGCAGCCGGACATTTCGCTCACGCTGCTCGACAGTCTGGATAAGCGCGTGCGCTTTCTCGGCGACGTCTGCGCCGCGACCGGCCTCACGGACGTGACGTGCCTGCATACGCGCGCCGAGGAGGCGCCGGAGCTGCGCGGGCAGTTCGACGCGGCGGTCTCGCGCGCGGTCGCGCGGCTGTACCTGCTGTGCGAGCTGTGCCTGCCGTTTGTGCGCACGGGCGGGGTGTTTCTCGCCATGAAAGGGCCGGATTGCGCCGCAGAGCTCGACGAGGCGCGCAGCGCCATCCGCAAGCTCGGCGGCACGTATGAGCGCACGGCGCGCTACACCATCCCCGGCACGGACGTGACGCACAGCGTCGTCGTCATCCGCAAGACGGCGCCCACACCGCCGAAGTATCCCCGCCGCTGGGCGAAGATGCAAAAGGAGCATCTGTAACGTGGATAAAACACGCCCGACGCAGATCGCGTCGGGCGTGTTTTTTGCCTTCTCCTTGAGGAGAAGGTGGCGCGGCGGTCACGCCGCGACGGATGAGGTGTCGTTCTCGGTGTTACTCTAGCACCTGCGCCAGCACGGCCAGCAGCGCGTCGACCTGCGCGTCCGTCGTGGCCCACGAGGTCACGAACCGCACGGCCTGGTGCGCGGCGTCCACGCGGGCGGTCGTGTAAAACGCGACCTGCTCCTGCAGCCGCGCGATCTGTGCATCCGACAGGATGGGGAAGATCTGGTTCGTCGGCGAGGGCACGTACATTGCGATGCCGCGGTCCGAGAGCGCGGCGGCGATGCGCTGCGCCTGCGCGTCCGCGTGCCGGCCCAGCTCGAGCCAGAGGTCGTGTTCCATCGCGGCGGCGAACTGCACGCCGAGCAGGCGGCCCTTGGCGAGCATGGCGCCGTTTCGCTTCATCGCGCGGCGGAAGCCCGGCTTGAGCGCGTCGTTGACGATGACCATTGCCTCGCCGAAGAGCAGGCCGTTTTTCGTGCCGCCGATGTAAAACGCATCGCACAGCCGCGGCAGATCCTCCGGCTGCAGGTCGCTGCCCGCGGCCGTGAGCGCCTGCGCCAGCCGCGCGCCGTCGAGATACAGGTACATCCCGTGCGCGTCGCACGACGCGCGCAGGGCGGTCAGCTCCGCCCTAGTATAGACAGTGCCGAGTTCCGTCGCGTCGGACACGTACACCATGCGCGGCAGTACCATGTGCTCGTCATACACGCCGGGGGCAGCGCAGTGCTGCGCGGCGGCGTCGGCGATGGCGGCGGGGGTGAGCTTGCCGTCCGCGCCGGGCACGGCGATCACCTTGTGGCCGGTGGCCTCGATCGCGCCGGTCTCGTGCACATGGATGTGGCCGGTGTCGGCCGCGACCATGGCCTCCCACGGGCGCAGGAAGG
>OHAI01002889.1_pt1 | contig 12148 bp, 9 predicted proteins | sample 1577091 | NCBI WGS metagenome assembly OHAI01 (sample SAMEA3541548, study PRJEB24748) | human gut metagenome | biome: human gut; feature: human-associated habitat; material: faeces | place: China | collected 2012
CCGAAGTGCGTGATACGCTGAATAAATACCTCACGCAACACCAGCAGGCTCTTCTGCTGGCAGGACAGGACAGCATCCCTTTCTCCTTCAAATATAAGGATCAACTGGGAGCCGCCCTTTATTATCCGGATAATGAAGGCAACTTTATCGTACTCGTCATGTCCCGGAATGCCTACGGAACAGAAATCAAGGAACACTTATTGTTGCTTTCCATATTTCTCATCTTAGCCAGTTCCGTCCTGATCTTTTTTATCGGAAAAATATATTCCGGCCGTATTCTGGTTCCCCTGCAACACATACTAAAGGAATTGAAAAGAATACGCGCCAACAGTCTGAACCGCCGATTAAAGACTACTGGCAATAATGACGAACTGGAGGACATGATAAAGACATTAAATAGTATGCTCGACCGTTTGGACAGTGCATTCAAGGCAGAAAAATCCTTTGTCAGTCACGCTTCACATGAGTTGAACAATCCGATTACTGCCATTCAGGGAGAATGTGAAATCAGTCTGCTGAAAGAAAGAAGCACGGGAGAATACATTGAATCCCTCCAACGAATTTCTTCGGAAAGCAAACGGTTATCCAGCCTGATCCGGCATCTTCTTTTTCTTTCACGACAAGAAGAAGAACTCCTGAAAAACAATATTGAAGAGATTATTCTGGCTGATATATTAAAAGAGTTGACAGCTTCCGATGAAAGAATCCATCTTCATTTGGAAGAGACAGACCGGCAGATGACTGTAAAAGCCAATCCGTATCTGTTGAAGATAGCATTAAAAAATATAATAGATAACGCCTGCAAATACTCTGATAAAGAAGTAAATGTGACTCTCTACCGGGAGCAACAACAAGTCATTCTTGATATAGAAGACCGGGGAATCGGTATTCCACAAGAAGAAATAGAACACATATTCCAGTCTTTCTATCGGGGCAGTAATACCCGGGACTATGCCGGACAAGGCATCGGACTTAGCCTGACCCTGAAAATCATTTCTGCTTATCATGCAAAGCTGGATATATCTTCAGAAATAGAAAAAGGAACAAAAGTACGGGTGATTTTTTAATCACCCTTCTTTTATCCCTTTCTCTCTCTACCTACTGAAAACTACAAATTTAATCTATGAACGTTTTTTCCACAGAATAGAAATGAACTAAATACGTCTTTGCAATAACTTTCCGTTTTTATCATATAACATTCGTTCATATACCATTTCTACGATAAGAGGAAAGACAAACAAGGCAAAGAAAGTCGCTCCTATCAATCCGCCGATAATGACAATCGCCAACGGACGTTGTGATTCCGAACCAATTCCATGACTCATGGCAGCGGGCATCAAACCGATAGCTGCCATTGCCGCTGTCATAATCACAGGGCGGATACGCGAGCGCACTCCTTCCTTAGTGGCTTTCTCCAAGGGCGAGCCGAGTTTTAGATTCGCCTTTATATCGGAAATCATAATCACCCCGTTCTGAATACAAATACCAAACAAGGCAATAAAACCGATACCGGCAGAAATGGAGAAGTTGAACTGCGTTATCAGAAGAGCCACAATACCACCCACGGCGGCAAACGGTACATTCAACAATACCAGTCCCGCATCCCGCGCATTAGAGAATAGAATAAACAGGATGATAAAGATAATAGCAATACTGATAGGGACAACCTGTGCCAGACGTTTCGTTGCACGTTGCTGGTTCTCAAAATCGCCCGTCCATTTCAGTGAATAACCTGCCGGCAAATGTACGGAAGCATTCACCTTTTTCTGCGCCTCGGCAACTGCCGTACCCATATCACGACCTCTCACCGAAAATTTCACTGCACAGAAACGAGCGTGATTATCACGGAATATCAATAACGGTCCCGTAATCGTCGTTATATCTGCCAATTCTTTGATAGGTACCATCGTTCCATCCATCGCCGGAACCAATATCTTACCTATCTCCTCTTCATTCTGACGGAATTGTTCGCTGTATCTTACCATGATATTAAACTTCCGCTCATCCTCATACAACAGTGAAGCCGATTTTCCGCCAATAGCCATTTCGATAATTGATTGCACATCTTCCTTAGCAACCCCATAACGCGCCAATTGGCGTTCATTCAACTCTATACGAAGCTCCGGCTGACCGATGTTCCGAATCACACCCAAGTCTTCAATCCCTTGAACTGTACCCAGGATTTTCTCTATCTGAACCGCATATTTCTCCGACTCATACAAGTCTTTACCAAACACTTTCACCGCAATAGATCCTTTCACACCGGAAGCTGCTTCCTCCACATTATCGGTAATCGGTTGTGAGAAATTGAAGTCAATACCGGGATAAATGGATAAATCATCCTGCATCTTATCAATCAGTTCCAGTTTTGTCAACTTACTCTCCCATTCCTTTTCGGGATAAATATCAACGTGGAACTCGATATTATAGAATCCGGTAGCATCTGTACCGTCATTCGGTCGTCCGGTTTGCGACAGCACTTGCCGCACTTCCGGAAACGTTAATAGTTTCTTTCTCATTTTATTGGCAAGAGTCACCGATTCATCCAACGAAATGCTCTGTGGCAAGGTAGCACGAATATAGATAGATCCCTCATTCAACTGCGGAAGGAACTCCGTACCCAGGAAAGAGAAAAGCCATAATCCGACACCTGCTATTACGGTTGCCATTCCGATAGTCAGCTTCCTGTGCGCATAGAATAAATCAAAAAGAGCCGAACACTTCACATTGATAAAATGGACAAAACGGTTATTTTTCTCACGAACATTCTTTTTCAGTAACATGGAAGACATCACCGGAACCAATGTCAATGTAAAGATCAAAGCTCCCAACAGTGCAAAGCCCAACGTGTATGCCAAAGGAGAGAACATCTTTCCTTCTACCTTCTGGAAAGAGAAGATAGGAATCAATGCAGTGATGATAATCAATTTGGAGAAGAAAACCGCTTTTGCCTTGTCTTTTGCCGTGTGACGGATCAAGCCCATTTTAGACATCACATTAAAAGCCGGCATCCCCACTTCCCTCGCTTTCTTGTCCAAAGCCACAAACACTCCTTCCACCATCACCACGGCCCCATCAATAATAATACCGAAGTCTATGGCTCCCATAGAAAGCAGATTGGCGGACATTCCCATCACCCGTAAACAGATAAATGCGAACAAAAGGGCTAATGGGATAACGACAGCAACAATCACGGTAGTCCGCCAATCTGCCATAAAGATCAATACAATAAACGTAACCAATAATATTCCTTCAATCAGGTTATGCGTCACAGTCTTTACCGCCAGATTCACCAAGTCCTCCCGGTCATAGAATGCCACTATCTTCACATCTTTCGGAAGCACATTCTGATTCAAGTCTTCTATTTTATCTTTCAGGTTGGCAATCACCTCACCCGGATTCTCTCCTTTCCGCATGACTACAATCCCCTGTACAACATCATTTTCATCCATTCGGCCCACTTGTCCCAGACGAGGCAGACAGGATTCGTGTACATCGGCAAGATTCTTCACCAGAATCGGAGTGCCATTGATGTTTTTCACTACGATATTTCTCAATTCATCCAGATCGTTAATCAAACCGATTCCACGAACCACATAAGCTTGCGAACTTTTAGTGATAACATCTCCTCCTACATTGATATTACTTTTAGCTATCGCATCATACAGTTCCAAAGAGGTAATGCCATAATTAATCAACTGGTGAGGATTCACACTTACCTCAAACGTCTTCACCTCTCCGCCGAAGCTCACAATATCCGCTACGCCGGATACTGAACGGAGATTACGTTCAATCACCCAATCCTGAATCGTTTTCAGTTCCCGCACACTGCGCTTGTCACTACGAAGCGTATAACGGAATATTTCCCCCGTTGGTCCATACAGAGGTTGTACTTCCGGAGTTACCCCGTCCGGAAGGTCGGCATCATTCAATAAATTATATACCTGTTGACGTGCGGTGAAATCATCGACACGATCTTCAAACATTACATTGATGACAGAAAGTCCGAAAAGAGTGGTGGAACGAATATCCGTTTTCTTCTGAACGGGATTCATCGCAATCTCAACAGGAATGGTGATAAACTTCTCTACCTCTTCGGCACTACGTCCCGGCCATTGCGTGATAATCGTCACTTTCGTATTCGTCACATCCGGGAAAGCATCTATCGGAGTATGTTTAAAGGAAACAGCTCCGGCTATAACGGCAATCGCTGTACAGAAGAAAATAAAGAATTTATTTTTCAGCGAGAAAGCCACTATATTATCTATGAATTTGTGCATACTATTTTCTGTTTTTAATCTGCATTCAACGCATTATATACCAACAATACATTATTATTCAGCACTCTGTCTCCCTCGGAAAGTCCCGAACGGATATAGCACTCCTTGCTCAACTGCTTGTACACATCCACCTCTTTCACCTGCAAACGTTGATCCGGCTCCACCACGACCACATAATTCTTTCCTCCTTCAAATACCAGTGCATGAGCATCGATACGAGGCATGGAAGTTCCATCCGCTTTACATTTCACACTTACATTCGTAAACATCCCCGGTTTCAACAAATATTCTTCATTCTTCAATTTGATGCGGACATTCATCGTTTTACTTTCACTATTCAACAAATGATACACCTTATCAATCGTACCGACAAACATCTTATCCGGATAAGCCAACGTAGAAATGCGTACGGAGGCATCTTCGGAAACCTTACTGATATCGCTTTCATACACATCCGCCATCACCCATACGTCTGACAACCCCGAAATCGTGAACAGCTCTTCACTCTGATCTGGACGCAACTGCATATCCCTGCTGATTTGTTTCTCCACAATAAACCCCGAAACAGGAGATTTCAGCTGATAATAAGCATTTCCGGAGAAATTATAAATAGAGAAAACATCCTTTATTCTTCTTTCTTCGGCTTCGGCACTTGTCAACTCCTGCTTCGCCTGAAGTACATCTTTATCCGAAGCCATGCCGGAAGCATACATATCCTGCGTAGCATCCATATTTCTGCGTGCCAGCAATAATTGTTGTTCCGCCTCTTTCAATTGCTTTTCATAATCTGCCACTTCTCCACTGCGGATGACTGCCAATACATCTCCCTTACGAACAAAGTCTCCTATTTCAGCCTTCAATTCTGTTACCGTACCTCCAAACATCGGATATACATGTGCCACCTGATTCTCATTAAAAGTGACCCGCCCGTTCAATGTCAGTTCGTCAATCACCTCTTGAACGTGAACCGTATCGACAGATACAATTCTCAACAAGCTATCTGTCAGGCATAAGGCAGCCGGTTCAACATTCGTTTGTTCTCCTTTACCGGAGCATGCTCCCAATACGGTAGTAAGCAATATGCAAGGAAGGAATTTATTCCAGTTCATAGTCTTTGATAATTTATGAATATTAGTAGTTCAATATAGTTTGTCCGATAGTTGTATTCAGGTTTTCCATCGCCAGGAAAACATCTTTCTTTATTTCATGCAACTGAATACAAGTTTCTTTATAGCTGTCATAGTAATCGATAAACTCCAATAAACTGATATTTCGTTTCTTAAAGTTTTCATTCACTCCCGCAATCAATTTTTCAAAGTTACGTTCCAGTTCCATATTGGTAGATTGATAAAGCTGAACTGCTTTATCCAGTGAAGCATAAGCGGTATAAAGCTCCATATCCGCACGGTTAGCCGCATTTTCCTGTTCCGCTCCTGCCTGCTGGATACTAAAACGGGCAGCTTTCACATTTCCCTGGTTGCGGTTGAAAATAGGTACTGACAAGCTCACTCCTATTGCAAAATAGTTATTGATAAAGTTTCCGGCACGGTCATAACTACCATTCACCGAAAATTCCGGAAATGCCATTGATTTCTGCAATTTCAGATTTGCACGGGAAGCACTGACCGTACTCCGGGCAATCTTGAGATCCGGCCGTTCATTCACCATCGCTTTCAAGTCGGCGAACGATAGTTGAGACAAATCCAATTGCTTCAACACCTCTTCATCCAGTGATAACTCAACCATCGTGTCTCCCGGAAGATTTAACAAGACATTAAGTTCCCCTCTAAGGGTTAACAACTCGTTTTCCCGTTCATTCTTCTCTTTCTTCAAAGAGAACAACATAGATTCCAGACGGGACATTTCCATCAATGAAATATTTCCTTTCTCCTGTTGCAGTTTCATTCCGGCAAGTAACTCTTGCAGAGAATTCACTTCCTTCTCATAAATGGATATGGATTTCGAGAGAAAATAGACTTGTACAAACTTCTCATTCAGCTCCTGACGAAGTGTCCTCATCACCTCTTCAAACTGATATTCTGCTATTTCCTTGTTGATTTTCTCCAGTTTCACCTGCTTATTCCGTTGTCCGGCAAGACGAATTACCTGTTCAATTCCCACAACCATTTCGCCCTCCTTACCAAAATCAAAATACTTTCCGTTCAGGCGGTTATAAACATTCTGTTCTAACGAGATTACCGGATTCTCAAATAATTTGGCTTGCAGCACTTGTGCCTGTGCCATATCAATGTTATACCGTTCGGCTATCAGTGATAAGTTACGTTCCAGAAAACGTTGTTCCGCCTCTTTCAGCGTTAATGTTCCTGTGGTAGCCTGTTGCGCGCATATTCCTCCTGTCAGCAGAAGAAAAAAAGAAATTAGAAATACTCTGTTCATTACTATATTTATCTTTATGACCTTATTGTAGTTGTCGCGGCAAAATTACAATTCTGTAGCCGGAGAGACGGGAAAAAGTCATTATAAGCCTCTCATATCAGATTAGAATTTGATTAGAAAACAGCCATAGAAGGAAGAATTGTAAACACAACAGGAAAAATGGCTATCCTTCTTTTATCCCAACTCCCCTATCTTTGCAGTAGAGAAAATGAAATGAACCATTAAAAATAGAATATATGAAAATAATAGATTTAACCAAAGATAGTTTTGTAGAGAAGGTAGCTGATTATCAATCTTATCCTGATAACTGGAACTTCAAAGGGAATAAACCTTGCCTGGTCGATTTTCATGCCCCGTGGTGCGTCTATTGCAAAGCGTTATCGCCTATATTAGACCAACTAGCTAAAGAATACGAAGGGAAATTAGATATTTATAAAGTAGATGTCGATCAGGAACCGGAATTGGAAAGTGCATTTAAAATCCGCACCATTCCCAACCTGTTACTTTGCCCGCTGAACGGCAAACCGACAATGAAATTAGGCACTATGAATAAAAACCAATTGAAAGAACTGATAGAAACCAGTTTACTTTCAGAATAAAAATACATTAAAAGTCCGGGATACTTCTGATGATGATAAACTGCCGGACTTTTGATATCATACAGAACATTGGCTTTTATAATAGGGAGTGTGTCAAAACGCAGATTAACGCAAATTATCGCAGATTATTTCATTTATATTGATATATTAATCAATGACTTATAAAATTATTTCTGCGATAATTTGTGTTAATCTGCGTTTTATTATTCATTATGACCCTCCTCTTTGGAGATTATTTCAACTATTCTTTATGCAACAGAATATCAGTTCCCGGAACAATCTTTCCCATCGACCATACACATCGTACATTCAACTCCTTATCAAGAATCACAATATCGGCATCCTTTCCCTTTGCCAACGCCCCTTTCCGGTCACTCACTCCAATTAAACGGGCAGGAGTTTCAGAAGCCATACGCACAGCATCTTCCAAAGGAATATTGGCTTTCTTCACCATGGTGCGAACCAATACATCCATCGTAGCCAAACTACCGGCCAACGCAGAATGATCCGCCATCTTGCATACGCCATCCTCTATGATATAACGAGGATCAATCGGTTCATTCCCTTCATAAGCGGCATACGCCAAAGCATCGGTAACAAGACAGGTATTCTCCACGCCTTTCAACTTATAAACTAGTTTCAGGATAGTGGCAGGCAAGTGAATACCATCCGCAATCACTTCCACGGTCATTCCATCCGTCAGATACACACTTTCCACTGTACCCTCATATTTATATTCACGGCGTTTATGGAAACCCGGCATCGCATTATAGAAATGAGCGGCGTGAGAAAATCCTACTGCAAATGCAGCTTTAATTTCATCATATTCGGCTTCGGTATGTGTAACAGCAGTCATAATTCCTTTCGAACGGGTATACTTTGCAAAATCATGTGCACCGGGTAGTTCGGGACTAATATCCCAACGTCTGATGCAAGACGTACGCGCCAATAAAGGAATATATTCATTTTCATCCGGAGTTTTCAGAAAACCGTCATACTGTGTTCCCGCCATCTTCGGATTCAAGTAAGGACCTTCGATATGCAGGCCAAGAACAGGAGAATCCTTCTCTTTCATCAGGTTTTCACAGACATCAACTGCCTGGTAGATTCTTTCGAACGAGGTAGATGATAATGTAGGAAATATCCCGGTATGTCCAAACGGCGATAAATATGCCAGAAAAGAATGTACGAATCCTACCAGAATCGTAACATCTTCTGTCCGCGTCAAAGGTGGTAAGATCAACATGGTTTCCTGCAAGACCAAAGAAGATATTCCAAAAGGCATGATCTTTGATATCTGCAAGGCTCTGGAAAATGTAGTTGTTCCTGCACCGGTTGCCATTGGTGATGTTGTTCTTGCCAATGTCTGTGACACAGGTGTTGATGTCGTAGCGACAAAGAATGTAGACGTAAAGTAAGAAGTCTTTTTTGAGAAGATACGGAGTAAAATGTAAGGGGTTCTAATAAGGGAGATAAAAGAGAAGCCGTTGGGGGACGGCTTCTCCTTTTTTTATCTAAATACTGTCCAAATCCGGTAAAAAATGTAGGTGTCGTCCTGTGTATCTATGCTATAATAAGATTTATGCGTTTATGGATTTATACAGGAAAGGATAAACACTATGAATCAGGATAAAGAATTTTTAGGAACCCAGCCTATCGGTAAATTGTTATTTAAACTGGCTATCCCAACCGTCATTGCCCAGTTGGTAAATATGCTCTACAACATCGTTGACCGCATTTATATCGGTCACATCCCGGGTGAAGGCAGTCTTGCCCTGACCGGCGTAGGTGTCTGCATGCCTATCATCATGATCGTATCTGCCTTTGCATGCCTTGTCTCTGCCGGCGCTGCACCGCGTGCATCCATCGCCATGGGAAAAGGCGATCACGAATCTGCAGAAAAGATCCTCGGCGGTTGTGTTACACTACAGATCATAATCTCACTGGCACTTACCATCGTCATCCTCATCTGGAACCGTGATCTTCTCCTACTCTTTGGAGCCAGCGAGAACACGATCTCTTATGCGACTTCTTATATGAGCCTTTATGCGCTCGGCACTATCTTTGTCCAGATGACTCTGGGCTTAAATGCCTTTATCACAGCACAGGGCTTTGCCAAAGACGGCATGATGACTGTCCTGATCGGTGCCGTCATCAATATCATATTGGATCCGATCTTTATTTTTGCCCTGCATATGGGTGTTCGCGGTGCTGCCCTTGCTACCATTCTTTCCCAGGCATGCTCCTGTATCTGGTGCATTTATTTTCTGCTCGGGAAAAAGACCTTACTACGTATCCGCAAGGCAAACTTGCGCAGCGGACTTTCCCTCATGCCGGCTTGTGTTGCCTTAGGGCTTTCTGCCTTTATCATGCAGTCTACAGAGAGTATCATATCCATGTGCTTTAACTCTTCTCTGCTCAAATACGGCGGTGACGTTGCAGTCGGTGCCATGACCATCCTGACCAGTGTCATGCAGTTTGCCATGCTGCCATTGCAGGGTGTCGCACAGGGTGCCCAGCCGATCACCAGTTACAATTTCGGTGCCAAGAACAGTGCCCGTGTCAAAAAGAGTTTCCAACTCCTGCTGATCACCAGCCTGACCTACTCTGTCATCCTCTGGATCTGCGTGCAGGCATTTCCGCAGATTTTTGCCGGTATGTTTACAAACGATGCCAGCCTTTTAGCCTTCTCCGCTAAGGCTCTGCGCATTTACTGTGGTGCACTCTTTATGATGGGTATCCAGATCGCCTGCCAGATGACCTTTGTTTCCACCGGCAATGCAGTCTGCTCCATCATTGTTGCTATCATGCGTAAATTTGTGCTCCTGATCCCGCTCATTTACATTCTGCCACATTTTCTTGCCGACAAGACCAGGGCTGTTTACACTGCGGAACCGATCGCTGACATCTTAGCCGTCACTTTTACGATCATCCTCTTTACCGTCCAATTCAAAAAGGCATTGAAAAATTTAGAGCAGGCATAGATACATGAAACGAACGATTGACTATCAGATCACAAGAGCAGATGAGGGCATCCGCATCGAGCAATTTTTGAGGCGGCAGGGCTTCTCCGGTCAGAATCTGACACTCATCAAGCGCATGCCTCAAAACATCCTGCTCAACGGTCAATTTGTCTATATGAAGGACAATGTCCATGCCGGCGACCACTTGCGCGTCCAGATCAATGAGGAGGCTTCTTCTGAAAAGATCCCTCCCGTAGACCTGCCACTGGATATTATCTATGAGGATGAGGATATCATTGTTCTCAACAAGGCAGCCGGCATGCCCATTCATCCTTCCATGGCAAATTACGAGAATTCACTTGCAAACGCTTTGGCATATTACTATGAGAAACAGGGCAAGCCTTTTATTTTCCGATGTACCAACCGTCTGGATCGCGACACATCCGGTCTTACCATCGTTGCAAAGCATTTAGTAGCATCCAGTATCCTGTCCGATGCTGTGGCAAAAAAGGAGGTGCGACGGGAATATCTTGCCATTTGCAGTGGCATCCCGGATCCCACCACCGCCACCATTGATGCTCCACTTGCCCGGGTAGACGGAACCATCCTTGCAAGAAAGGTCGATTTTTCGCACGGTGACCGTGCCATCACCCATTATAGGGTCGAGCAGGAACTCAACGATCACGCCCTGGTCTCCCTGCAACTGGAAACCGGTCGTACACACCAGATCCGCGTACATATGAAATACATCGGCCATCCTCTGATCGGCGATTATCTCTACAATCCCGATATGCGCTATATGAAGCGGCAGGCACTCCATTCCTATCGCATGTCCTTTATTCATCCGATCACAAAGGAACCTATGACCTTTACCGCAGCTCTGCCACAGGATATGGAGGATGCACTTATTTGTCTTTGTCCAGACAGGCTATAAGGCTTTTCTACTTGTTTTGTGCTACAATCATGACAATAGTAGGTTGATTTTACAAGGAGTATTCACATGAAAAAGGAATTTAAAGAGGCATTGGAGGACTCTCCCATCATTGCAGCCATCAAAGATGATGCAGGACTTACCCGCTGTCTGGACTGTGACAGCCAGATCATCTTCATTCTTTACGGCGATATCATTACCATCCCTTCCATCGTAGAAAAGGTAAAAGGCAGTGGCAAACTGGCATTTGTACACATGGATCTGATTCAGGGGCTGAGTTCCAAAGAAGCAGCCGTTGACTATATCTCCAAATTTACCAAAGCTGACGGCATCATTTCCACGAAAGCCCCCCTGATTTCCAGAGCCAAGGATTTGGGCTTGTGTACCATTATGCGTTTCTTTTTTATTGATTCCATGGCATATGACAGCATTGAGAAACAATTAAAAAACACAAAGCCTGACGTTATAGAGGTCTTGCCCGGGCCAATGCCAAGTGTCGTCCGCCGCATCCGCAAAATGAACCACCAGCCGCTGATCTCCAGCGGTCTGATCAGTGAAAAGGAAGACGTCTACGCACTTATCGATGCCGGTGCAACTGCTATTTCAACCACCAATCAGGATGTATGGTTTTTATAGATATAAGATAGGAGAATCATATGAAAAGAATCAAACAATTTGAGCGCACCGACCGGGATATTACCAATGCTCTCTTACTTCTGCTGGAAAAGAACCGTTTTGAAAAAATCACTGTGGCTCAGATTATTGTCAAGATCTTTTACAGAACTATTCTTCTCGTCACTTTTCTGTAACTTACAAACCTGTCTAATCCTGTGTTTTGTATTTTTCAAAAAAGGCTATGGTATCGCGCAGAACTTCACGATCATCATCTTCATTCCTGTTTTTAATGTTTCCATTTCCTGACCTGCCATAATTGACCTCCTAAAAAATATTTTTTCTTTCTTGTTTTTGTATGTTTAA
>OHAI01002892.1_pt1 | contig 12135 bp, 10 predicted proteins | sample 1577091 | NCBI WGS metagenome assembly OHAI01 (sample SAMEA3541548, study PRJEB24748) | human gut metagenome | biome: human gut; feature: human-associated habitat; material: faeces | place: China | collected 2012
TTATTTAATTTTTAACCGACTAGTGACCAAAAAATTTTTAGTGGACACTAGTGATAACTTTACTAATAATGTTTTTTTTTGTATTTTTGAAGAATTATAAACCAAGAACTTACGTAAACGCACAACCGATATGAAATATAAAACCAGTCTGATAACTATTTTATGGGGAAGCCTTTTATGTTTCACTTTATCTGTTGTAGCACAAAATAGCCTGCAATATCAAAAAGACTCTTTGCGGCAAGCGATTGAACACGCCGAAGGTATTGACAAACTGAAGTCGTACAACAAATTGTACTATTTATATATGTCGGAAGTTGCCGACGACCAAAAAATGGATACATTGCTGATGCTGTTCACTCAGGTTGAAGCCGAAGCCATAAAGCAGGGAAATGTAGAAATGCAGGGAATGGTGTATGGAAATACCATCATATCCCACATAAACCGGAAGGAGTATGACGAAATCATTCAAAAAGCGCCCGGCTATCTTGACTTTTATATCCGGCACGAATTGTGGAAGTTCTATTATCAGATCAATATGCAGCTGATTACTGCCTATAATCTGAAAGGGGATTATAAACAGGCAGCCGAAGCGGCGGAACTCATGTTCGACCGCGCCAGGAAGCGGGAGGACAAGGCAGGGATGGCATTGGCGCTCTATGCTACCGGAATCACTTATAATGTTCAGAATAGATGGAAAGAGGAAGAAGAATGTTTCAGAGAGTGCGCCGGCTTATTATGGGAAGTTTCGGGATACGACAATATCCTGACGCAATCCTATGCGTTCTTATGCACTGCTCTTCGGGCACAGGCACAGTATGACAAACTATTGCAACTTGTGCCTGACTATGAAAAAGCGATTGCACGATTCGAGAAATCATCCGGAAGAACACAGCCTGAAGCGCGGGGAAATCTCTATGTAGCATTGATGAATACATACATAGATACGAAAGACTACGACAAAGCCGGGGAATATCTCTCCAAATTGGAAAGTATTGTCAATAACAATATTTCCAAATATGAGTTGGCGCGCGCAAAGGCTCTGATTTTTCAGTCACAGGGAGACTACCGCAAAGCACTTGCCGTAATAGACAGTGCAACGGCCGGGATTGATGAATCGGACTTCAGCCTCAATGATACCAGAAAAATAAAGATGGAGATACTTGCCCGGATGGGACGTGTTGACGAAGCGTTAGCGCTATTGGATCAGTTCATAGCTACCAATGATACTATAAAAAACGTGGAGGTCAATGCCCGGTTCGATGAATTACGTACCCAATATGAAGTGGAAAAACATATTGCCGGGAAAGAGCGTAATTTCCATTACCTCCTTTTTGCTCTTGCCATTTGTCTGGTTCTCGCTTTGCTCTTGGCAGGTGCTTTCTATTACAACCGGACTATTGCCCTCAAGAATCGTAAGTTGTATGAACGAATTAAAGAACAAGACCGGTTAGCGGATGAACTATCCCGATTGGAGAACATTCGCCAATCGGAATCCTCCCCGGAGGATTCCGGCAAAACAGCCGGAGCCACGGAACTGTTTGCACCTTCCGGCGAACAGCAGAATCTGGTTATTCGATTGCAGGAGTATCTGCTCTCCGATGATAACCTGTCCAATACTGACATTAACCGCGATGATATAATCTCCGCACTTGGCACCAATAAGAACACATTGACAGATGTCGTCAAAGCCGTTACTGGAAAATCTCCCATGGAGTATATGCGTACTCTGAAAGTGGAAGAGGCACGCCGGAAGCTCGACAGCCATCCCGAACTTACGATTGAGGCGATAGCTTTCAGTTGTGGCTTTAATATACCGAGCACTTTTTATCGTCTGTTCCGCAAACAATATGGCATTAGCCCGACAGAATACCGGAAAATGGCAACGTCCCAAGAAAAATAAAAAATACTGCTCCAAAATTCAAAAGCACGGTGAATCCGTGCTTTTTTTATGTCCGAAAGCCTGAAAAACGGCAGAAAAGGACAAAACGCCACAAACTTGGGACAAAATGCAATAGTTTTCAGCCCGTATTTCACATCCTTTGTACCAAGAAAAAGAAATATCTATGGACAATTACATTTTCCTTATCGCACTGGGACTTGTTTTCTGCTCGCTTGCAATTGTGGCTTTGGTCTTTTTGCATTGCCGGAAGATAGTTGAGAAGTGCAATTATTATATGGCGAAAGGCATCCGTGAGCAGGATTGTTTAGCTAAGCAATTGGAACGAACACGCATAGAAAAAGAAATGATGGAAAAGGTGATTAAAGCAGAACTGGCGGAAGCTGTTAAATCTTTTATGACAGGAGAAAAAAACGATGGCTGTACGACTGACTGTAAGAGACAGATATCGCGGATAGAGATAACCTATTTCATTTAATATACATATAACAAATGAACTTTATGAAACAATTACAAGAAAAACTACTGGCCTTGCTTCTGATGGCTTTATTGACCGGAACAGGAGCTTACGCGCAAGAGGCATCGGATAAACAAAAGACACCGGATTATCGGTTTGCCGTCCGCACGAATGTGCTGTATGATGCCTTCCTGCTGCCCACATTGGGTGTAGAGTGGCGTATGAATGAGAATGTCGGCATCAAGCTGGACGGCAGCCTCGCATGGTGGGGTGGCAATCACGGCAAGGTGCAGAAGATGTGGCTCGTCAACCCCGAAGTGCGGTGGTATCTGCTGCGCGAGAAACGCTTCTATGTAGGAGCATCGGGAACCTACGGCGAGTACAATATATATAAGTACCCGCTTGGCAGCATCCTCTCGAAAGACACCGGCTATCAGGGCAAGCTGTGGAATGCGGGATTGACCGTGGGCTACCGGCTTTATCTGTCTCGCGACTTCTCCATCGACTTCAACCTCGGTCTGGGCTACACCCGTTCCGAATATGACAGTTTCGGCATGACCGATGGCATACGTGTATATAAGGAACGGAACAGAACAAAGAGCCTATGGGGACCGACACAGGCCGGCATCAGCCTCGTGTGGAAGATTGGCAGCAAATAAGTAGAACTATAAAAATACGATATATGAAAAATTCGATTACATTACTTTGTGTCTGGGCGACAGTCCTCCTCCTTGCAGGTTGCGATGTGAAAGATCCGATTTACAACACTCCGCATCCCGACAAAGGGCAAATCACCTTGACAACAGACTGGACGCGGCGCACAACGGGCGTGGATATACCGGCAAACTACACGGTGGCATCCGGTGAATACATGGCTACCGTGAGCGATGCCACCAACACGCTCGACCGCCTTTTTGAGCCGGGTGTTTGCCACTTGCGTGTTTACAACACGCCGGAGCGCATCACCGTGAGCGGCAGTGTGGCAACCGTCGCCGGGGCCTCGGGTAACGTGGACGGAGCGGGGCTATTCATACAGGAAATGCCGGGCTGGTTGTTTACGGGCGTGACGGAAACTACGATAGAAGCGGACACCGACCACACCCTTACCGTTGCGATGCAGCAGCAAGTACGCCAACTGACGCTCTTCATCGAGCCGACGGGCAGTACCACGGACAGGATAGAGCGAATCGAAAGCTACCTTTCGGGGGTTGCCTCGACGCTGGATATGGATAACGGCACGCATGGTACGCCGCTGAACGTGGCACTGGCGTTTTCGAAAGTAACGGAAGGAGCCAATACCGGAAAATGGGCGGCCACGGTGCGTCTGCTCGGCGTGGCGGGTGTGCAGCAGAAGCTGGATGCCAAACTCTACTTTGCAGGAGACAGTCCAAAGCCGGTCACTCTCGACAGTGACCTCACCACGGAGCTTGCCACCTTCAACGCCGACAAGTATAAGCCACTCGCCTTGGGCGGGAAAATAGTGGAAACACCTACGGAAGCTGACTTCTCCGCCACCATTACCGACTGGACGCCGGGCAATGGCGAAGACGGCGAAAACGGCTCGGCCGGAATGGAGACGAACAATTGAATCAAAAATATGTAAAAAAGTAAGATTATGAAAATTAGAAACTTATCAATCATTGCCGCAGCAGCCCTTGCACTGGTCGCCTGCAACAACGACAACGAAGTTATCACCGACAACTGGAACGGCGAAATCCGCCTCACCAGCGGCATCACCTCCCACACCCGTTCCTACGGCCTCGACACACAGCTTGGCGCAGGACTGCAAATATCTGCCTGGGTGGACGACAAGAACAACCTCCCCATCTACCGGAACAACGTGCTCACCGCCGACGGCACCGGAGGCTTCACTTACGCCACCGATATGTACTACATCTCGCCCGACCCCGTGAACATCTATGCCATCCATGCCAATCCTGCCCCGGCGGGAGACGACTTCCCCGCATCGGTGTCCCACGAAGTGAAGGCCGACCAGACCACGCAAACCGCCTACGCCGCCTCCGACCTGCTCTATTCCACCAAGCGGAACGTGGCCCCCACTGCCTCTAACGTAGACCTCACTTTCTACCATTTGCTATCTAAAGTAGAAGTAGTGCTGAAGCGCGGCAACGGCGCCCCCGACCTCACCGGTGCCACCGTGACCCTGGAGAACACCGCCCTGAAGGCCACCTTCACCCCCAAGAAAGGCGTCGATATGAGTAGCCAGCCCGCACGCCGGGCGATGATAGCCCTTGCTGCCGACCCCAATCCCGCCGCTCCGATTACCATCCCCACGGTGGTGACGACAGACTTTAACGCCACCAATCTCCAGTACGCCGAAGCCATCGTGGTGCCCCAGGAACTAACCGCAGGCACCGTCTTCATCCGCGTGAAGCTGGCAGACAACACGAATTTCGTCTACAAAATCCCCGCCGGAGATGCCTTGAAGCTGGAAAGCGGCAAGCGGTACATCTATAAGATAACCGTGGACTATAAGGAACTGAGGCTGGAAACCGAAATCGAGGACTGGGAAACCATAGGCGCACCCGTAGAAGGCTCTGCATTTCAGGAGTAACCCATAAACAATAAATATAAAGAAAAAAATGAAGAAGACGAACATACCAATATATATAATGTACCTGTGGGCAGCCTTGGTTTTGGCTGCCTGCACAGGCGATGACGACGCGGCATGGCCCGAAGGCGGCGTGCCGCTGGAACTCTACGCCGCCGTAGAGGGATATTCCTCCGCCAACGCCCAGACACGGGCTACCACTGAAAATAGGTGGGAAGGGGGAGAAGTGGTGAAGCTGCTGATTGGCAGTAAAATCTCCGGCAGTACGAATGAGATACACCTCTCCGTCGATTCCGATGGAAAGCTGATTACAAATGGTGCCCAATGCACCTGGACAAGCCCGAATGAGGAAAAGATTATTTATGGGGAATATTATAATTTGCAGGCTGCTCCTTTATTCTCTGTACAGGCCGACCAGAGAGATAAAGGATATCAGGATAGCGACCGCATGGCTGCTCCCCACATCTGCATCACCGTAACGTCCCCCGATAAGACCCTCGTCTTCCGCCACGTCACAGCCAAGGTGGTGGTACACCTCAAAGCGGGCAACGGCGTGACCGACGATGAACTGCAGCGCGCCACTGTAACCTTTGAAAACCTCACGTGCACGGGAGGGAATATCAATCGCAACAATGGAACCGCAGAGCAAGTGCTCCCCGGCATCGACCGCATCACCCCCAACGAAGTGACCCCTGCCGCCGACGAATACGTACGCACCGTGCGCGCCCTGCTTCCTCCCCAAAATATGTCGGGACGGAAGTTCGTGAAAATAGTCATCGGAGGAAAGACCTTCTACTACACCCCCGCCGCAGGCGAAGCGAACTTCTTCAGTGGCAAGATGTACGAGTACCGCCTCACCGTGACCTCGGAAGGTATCAAAAATATCGACATGGAAGAAGGAGGAGGTACGTGGCAGCCGGTCGAGTAGAACAGTAGCAACTAAATTCATCAATAAAAAAGAAACCGTATGAAACAACATCATTCCATATTTCCCCCGGCAGCATCCCTGGCCTGCGCCCTCATCCTGATGCTGGCGGCATGCACGTCCGACGCACTGGACGAACTGCCCCCTGCCGGCACCGACCCCGATGCCCACCCCCTCACCATCACCGTGAGCGACGGCGGCATGTACGCCACCGGGCAAACCCGCGCCCAGGAACGCGGTTACAGCACCGTCTTCACCGAAGGCGACTGCATCGGCCTCTACGTGGTGAAGGACGGAACCCTGGAGGTGAAAAACCTCTGCCTTACCCTACAGGGAGGCAAGTGGACGCTGCCTGCCGGCGCTTCTCAGCTCTTATACTCACCCGATAAGAGTTATCATGCCTATTATCCCTACCGGAAGGATGGAGATTTGAACGGCAAGGTATTGCCCGGCGACGAAGACTTCTTTAAGTCTGTAGTCAAGCTTTGGTTTGTTAACCGCGACCAGAGTACCTACGCCCAATACACCGCCTCCGACCTGATGACGGCCCGTGGCGTGTATAACAACCATACGCTCAGCTTCGCGATGGAGCACCGCATGTCTCTGCTCATCCTTCAGGTGCCTGCTACGAAATATACCTATACCGAAAAGATAGACGGCCGAGAGATTTCTAAGAGTTATTACCGCTACACGGCGGTGATCAGTGAAAATTCATATTGGCAGGAGAACCCCTGTACGGCCCGCCTGCTGCTGAACACTACAGACCCCACACACTTGAATCCGGAACCGTATGAGTATTACTACAACGGAACTAAGGAGACTTTCAATCTTAAGTATTCCCAATTAAATCTTCAGCCCGGAAAATACACCGTTCACACGCTTGACGACAGTAAGGTGACAGAAGAGTCCCGGTCGTTAAAGGCGGGTGACTACTATATGCAGGACGGCAGCATCCTGCCCGGGGATGAAGATGTCAAGCCGTTCCGTGATGAACTACAGGAGAGTTGTCTCGGCGTAGTCTTCTGGGTGGGCGAAATCGATGGGATGCACTGGACGCGGACCGGCTCCAAAGAAGGCGACCGCCTGCTGATGCGCGACCATCCGGAGTGTGTGCACGGTATGGTCGTTGCGATGGATGATACCTCCTCTCAGGAGATGAAGTGGGCCACCGGAAAGGGGGCGACTGAGCATATTTATCAATGGGCCAAAAAATCATTCAACGAATTCACATCCGGAGAGCAGGCCGATTGGGAAGAAATACGGGCATCCGATATATCTTTCGGTTATTGCAGATCCCGTATAATGGCACTTTACGGCTCTCGGCACAGCGACACCACCTTTCCTGTCTACGATGCGATAGCCGATTATGCTGCCACGCACCCCGCGCCCACAGGTAGCAGCGGGTGGTTCTTACCGGGCAGTCATGAGCTTGCCACACTGTGTTTCGGTGCGCCCACTAGTTTTACTGAATCGGGCTCCACCTACTATTACAAGAATCTTCAGATGCTCAATAAAATCAATCCCCAGATTGATAAGGCGGTCGGTGATAAGCTTATCGGGAAGTATTGGAGCGGCTACGAATGGAATGAAGAGAGGGGCTGGCATGTAGATGTCACCACCCCCCACTATGGCGTAAAGCCCAAAACCGATACCTATAAAGTCCGTGCCGTGCTGGCCTTTTAGCGGCCTGCGTGCGGAAGCTGCGAGATAAAACGATTTATTAACCCCTGGAAAATCCAGTGTAAGCTGCCCCCTAAAACCAAGCGATTCTGCCCCCTTAAAACATTCAACAATGCCCCCTTAAAAAGTCTTGACCGATGGGGTTATTATTATTTTAGTTTATTTCCCTCTGTATGCAGCCATTTTACGGACACTTTCTCCTGTCAGCTCAATCCGGTGCGCCGTATGTATAATACGATCCATAATGGCATCTGCTACTGTAGGGTCTCCGATTGCATCATACCAATTGTCCGTTGGCAGTTGCGAGGTGATGATGATGGACTTGCGCCCATGTCGGTCCTCTATTATATCGAGCAGGATGGGTCGTTCCTTGGCATTAAGGTTCACAAGGAAGAGGTCATCCAATATGAGCAGCGTGCTCCGTTCGATTCTCTTGAGTTCCGATTCCAGTGTGCCTTTTACTTTTGCCACCTTAAGCGTACCCATAAGTTTCGGAGCATTCGCATAATATGTCCGTATGCCCTTCTTGCAGGCTTCATACCCCATTGCTGTGGCAAGGAAGCTCTTCCCGGTACCGGATGACCCTGTGATGAAGAGGTTCTGTCCCTTGCGGATGAACTCCAGCGATGCAAGCCGCTCCATCTGATTGCGGTCAAGGCCACGCGGGATTGCATAGTCTATCTGCTCGAGGCAGGCCTTGTAGCGGAACGCCGCCCCGCGTATAAGGCGTTGGATGGCTGCATTGGCACGGTAGTCCCATTCCCTGGCAAGTAACATGTGCAGGAAAGAGTCGATTGTCATTGTTTCTGCCATAGTGGAGGTTAGGCTTTCAGTGAAGGCGGCGGCCATGCCGTGCAGCTTCATACGGTTCATCAGTTCGATTGTCAACGTGTTGCGGTCTTTTTCGACAGCTATCGGTGCGGTAAGATTATTTGTTTCCATTGTTGTCTCTATTTAAATGTTTTAATTGTGCGAAGTAGGCTGCTCCGCGGATGTTTTTGTGGATAGATGTTACGGGGACCTCATCGTCAATGTCGTCTTTTGACAGGAAGTCTGCATCATCCCCGCGTTCAAGGATCCGCCTTATCTCCTGATATCCGTATAGGCGCAGTTGCGTGGCGCATGCGCTTGCCGCCACCAACCGTTCCAGCCCGAAGGTCTTCTCCAACGCCATGATGCCTCTGCATGAACGGAACGCCGCGGGAGGATACTTCTTGAGTTCCGCCACCTTGCGCAGATACAGCAGCAGGACGTTATCTGTCTGGCCGGCCCGTTCGTAAATCTGTTCCAGATCCTTTTCATAACTTCCATGACGTCCGGGCAGTCCGTGGGCATCCTTGGTCGTATAGGAGTATGGCGTGTCATCGCGCTGGTGTGTGGTCACCAGACGCAGGCCATGATATATTTCCAGCGTGTCCGCATCATAGACAATCTCGACACGTTTGCCTATATACTCTTTCGGTACGCTGTAATGGTGAAGCCTGAAGGTGACATAGCCGTTACGCATTACTGTTGCGGAGCGTCGCTCTTTCATCTGATGGCGTATGGCGGGAAGCGGGCGGAGGCAGTCGGACTCAATCTGCTCGAACTGTTCCCGTCTGGACTGGGGACGCCCGCTCATCCTGCGTCCGTTGAAGGCCGAGAGCGATTCGGATATGGCCGCATTCAGAGACTCCAGCGAGTGGAATACAAGACCCTCGATGTCAGCGTAGACGGATCGGTAAAGTAGCTTCACGGCATTCTCCACCAAGGCCTTGTCCTTTGGATGACGTACCCGTGTGGGGTATACGGTACATCCGTAGTGTTCGGCAAATGCCGCAAACTCCTCGTTGATTACCGGCTCGTTACGGTCGCTGCGGGTTACCGCCGATTTGAGGTTGTCTGGTACGATCGCCATCGGAACCCCGCCGTAAAAATGAAGCGCGTTCTCACACGCCTTAATCAAGTCCTGTCTTGACTGGGACCAGACCGCCTCACAATAGGTATAGTGGCTGCACGGAAGTATGGCCACGAACACTTCAACGCTGCGACATTCACCGCTTTCACTGTCAACGACTTCCAGTTTGTCACCGGCGAAGTCGATATACATCTGGTCTCCGGCATAATGCTCGACATGGCCTACGACATGTGTCACCATACGGTAACGCATGAGATAGTTGCCGAAACTGGCATGTCTGTATCCGTCAGGATGGGTCTCGCGGTACTCTTCGTACAGGGTTTTCACTGTTACGCCTCGGCGGCTAAGCCGGGCAGCATACTCAGGAAGGAGTGCCTCAAGCTCAAGCTGGCGTTGTGACGGTTCCCTGTTACGGCCAACACCTTCAGAGAACATTTCCTGGATGCGAGCGGAAGGCATGGCGGCCAACTCCTTTATCGGTATACCACACTCTTGAAACAGGCGCACATATCTGCGCACCGTGTTGCGGGAAAGCTCAAAGCTCCTGCTTATCTGCTTTATCCCCATCCCCAATGCGTAACATTGGAGGATGTTTGCTATCTTTGTTGTCATAGTAGAAATGATTTTATCCCACCGGTCAAGACGGGAATCAAATCTACGAAAAATCCCCTGCCGGGCATTGCCAAGCAGGGGTATTTTTATATTGGAATCAAGGGGGTAGGATTATTTTAGCACAAGGGGGCAGAATCGCTTGGTTTTAGGGGGCAGCTTACACTGGATTTTCCACCTGTCATTACCTTATTAATAATGGCATTACTCGGTAGCATGGGGTAGCCTTGTCTTTTTAAGGCCTCGGACAGATACTCTCCCTTGTGGATGTTCAGTACCTCCACGTCCAATGTTCTGTTTGCCGCGTCATTCATGGTACATTGGATTTAGGGGGTAAGAAACTTGGAAGAACTGGTTATTATATGGGCGTGATGATTTTGTTACCCCACCCGAAGAATGGAGTTCAGACCCATATAACGTTGTAAAACTTGTGAGCCGATTAAGACTTGTCGGGGTGACAAGTACCGATTGGCGGCTCAATCCAATTGTTCGGATTCTTAAATTCATTGGCATAATTAGATGAATTTAGAAATTTAACAATTGGACTAAGGGAAATAAAAAAGCTCCTGCAACCAAGTTCCCTTACGATTGGATATAATTCACCCTTGCAAGGTGTGAATGAATCTTCATCCAATAATAAATTTCGGAAGTCATCGCTCCGAGAACTTAGTTGCAGAAGCCGCTACTTATGCAGTAGAATTTAATTGCTGACAAGCTTCTTATATGGTTGCCTTTCTTGATTATCTCACTTGATAACTGCACTGTCACGTGAACCATTAGGAGGGCTTATTTAAGTCTTAGCCCGTATCTTCTACCTCTGTTGTAGAATTGGCACAAAGATATAACTTTTCATTCATATTGCAATGATTTTAAAGTAAATTTTTCATTGCTTCATCTACTTGCTCATTGTCGAAACTGTCGAGGTAAGTTTGTGTAATCTTCTCCGAGCTATGCCCTAAAGATTCACTGATAATAGCCGTTGAAACTCCTGCACGTTTGAGAACTGTCGCATACGAGTGTCGGGCAACGTATGTGGTCAAGGGTAATGGCAACTTCAGTTTATCGCCAATATCTTTGAGGTACTTATTTACCTTTGCCAACACCTTATGCAGCCTGTTTGCAATCTGTACTTCCGTCTTATGAAACGGTGAAAGTATCGGGAACAAGTAAGGCGAACGCTCGTTATTGTACTTGTGAATAATTTCAACAGCCTTATCCTGCAAGGGGATGATGATTTGCTTCTTGGTCTTCTTCCTGTAATAGGTAAGTTGACCGTCCACAATGTTGCTTCGTTCCAACATAGCCATATCAATAAAGTTGATTCCAGCTGTGAAGTAGGAGAACGTAAACAGGTCTATCGCCAAACATTCCATGTTAGACTTGCCTTTATAATTGATGATCTTTTGAATGTCCTGTTTGGATATGGCTCTCTTGGCTGTCTGCTGATTTACCTTTGACAACTTGTAGGAACTGAAAGGATAGGCGGTGGTCTGCTTGTTTTCGATAGCACGGTTGAATACCGCACGTAAATGTCTAAGCCGTGTACCTATGGTATTGACGGCATAATGGTTTGACTTCATCCACTGCTCATATTTCTTTAGCCAAGCAACATCAATATCAGAGAATGGTATGTCAAGATGCTTGTTGAACTTTACAAAAGAAGAATAGGACACTTCAAACATTCCTGCGTATCTTAGCCTATGCTCGTCTTTGAGTGCTTGGATATAGTTTTGAAATTCTTCTCCAACAGATACGGGGTGCTTGGTTTGTAAGGTGTCTGTGGCTTGGAGTAAAGTCGTGGCGGTAAACTCTGCGTTATTGACTTTCTTATCCAAGATGATTCGTTGGTACTCGCTAATCTTCTCGTTTATGAGAATGAGCAATGCTTCATAGTTGGGACACTTTGGCTTGGGCAGATTCTTCTTGAAGTCCCAATGTGCAGGATTGACTGAGATTCCTAAGCTCTTGTACTTCTTCTTTCCATTCTTACAGATTCTCACCATAAGTGGTGATTCTCCATTCTTTAAGACTTTTGATTTGTAGCACGTTACATTAACAGTCGCTTCCATTCTTGGTTTAACTCTCGGTTTAACTGAAC
>OHAI01002896.1_pt1 | contig 12131 bp, 11 predicted proteins | sample 1577091 | NCBI WGS metagenome assembly OHAI01 (sample SAMEA3541548, study PRJEB24748) | human gut metagenome | biome: human gut; feature: human-associated habitat; material: faeces | place: China | collected 2012
AGCCGGCGAATCTAAAAAAGTATCTTTCAAGATTACCCCCGAATTGCTGAAGTTCGTAGTGTCCGATGTGAACATTGCCACATTAGACGGTGGCGTTTCATAAGAAAAGTCGCAAACAGTGTCGCCATTTGAAAGCTGGATCTTCACAGTGTTGTTTCCTGCACCGATAAGATTGTTCTTTATCTGCTCATTTGTACCCTTGATAGTGGAAACTATAGCAATGATAGCCGCAATACCGATAATGATACCAAGCATAGTAAGAAACGAGCGTATCTTATGTGAAAGTATTCCCTTAAATGAAAGTCTGATATTTTCTATCATATTATCCGCCCCCTTTTAATACTCAGGATAAAGGACTTTGTCGGTCTCCTTTGTCCTTACGCCCTCTTTGACGTCCTTGCCGTATGGGAAGCATATCTTATCTTTCATAGAAAGTCCGCCCTTGACCTCGATATTAGTGCCATACATTATCTTGCCTGTTTTTATGTAGCTTTTCACAAGTCTGCCGTCCTTGTCGGCTTTCATTATATAGTAGTTTCCGTTTTCCTGCCTTACATAATGTATAGGCAGATAAACGCTGTCACTGGTCGTGGTGTCATTCACAAATGAAACGCCTACCCAGTCGCCCACGTTGAAATCCGTGCTGTCGCTGAGCTTAGCTTCTACAGTGTAGGTGGAGCTGTTAGGATTGTCACCCCAGTTGTTTGCCGAGTATGACGTAGGCTCGCTGCTTATCTTTGTTATCTCAGCGTCAATGCTCATTCCCGTGTTGTATGAGTTCACCATAACAGTGTTTCCCACAGCCGCTCTGTCAAGATTAAGCTCGCCCACACTAAAAGTAACGGAAACTCCGCCCTCGCCCTCGATTATTGCGAAAGCGTCATCATCTGAGCTGTCACCACTGTAGTCCATGCTGCTGTCCATAATGTCCACATCGTCTTTGTCGTCACCATCGTCCGAATTATCGTCCTCTGCGGCAGCGTCGCCTACAGTGCCTATCTTTTTAACGACTCCGTCGATATTAGCCACTACCTTGCCGTCTGTCTTTTTCTTCAAAGCGTCATTGTAGTCAAGCTTTGCAGACTTAAGGTCAAGCTTTAAGCTCTTTATCTCGTCCTCTTTTTCTGATATCATTTTCTTTATCTCTGCACGGCTGTACATATAGTCCTCAGAGCCTGAATTTGTATCGTCCGTCTGTGACGGGTCAGCAGGAGTGACATCTATGCCGGCATCATTATCATCAAGATCACCGTTATCAGGTATATCCACATCACCGCCATTGTCGATATCATCAGTATCATAGCTATCGTCAGCACTGCTTTTTGAGCCTGCAGGCACAACAATGGAAAACTTGCCGAACTGCTCCACAGAAGTGTCAAGTGAAAGCATACCGCTTTCCTTGTCCTCAGTTATCCCCTGTGAAACTGTCCAGTCTGCAAGAGCCTTTTTGCCCATTGTTTCACGGTTGACTATCCACTTGTATATAAAGTTTGAGTTATCATCATAAACGCAAAGCTCCGCATAAGCCCCCGTTGTCTTTATCCTATCAAGAAACGCTCTGGATACCTTTGTGTTCCTGTTGCAGTTTATAATGTAAGGATCGTCCTTTGTGCCTGCATTTTTCGTCTGGAAAACAGCCTTTACAACGTCCACAGTTTCCACAGGCTCAGGAGTTGGCTCAGGATCTGGAGTTGGCTCTGGTTCCGGTTCCGGCTCTGGTTCCGGCTCAGGCTCTGGATCGTCAGGCTCTTGCGGTGCGTCCTCAGAAGGCTTTAAAAGCTTGTATTTAGCAAGCTCCTTTTCAGCCATTTTGATGTTCTGCTCGCAGACCTTTACCTGATTTTCTTTCTGTGAAAGCTCCAGCTCAACCACCGTCATGTCATATTCAAGTATAGTGTCACCCTTTTTAACAGTGTCGCCCTTTTTCACAAACACCTTTTTAACAAGCTTCTCGTTGTCAAGAGTAACTCTCTGAGTATTGGCAGAAACTATCTGCCCGTCCATGTTTGCCGAGTTGTCCCACTCGTACATATCCGCAGTTTCCGCCATAAGGTCAACAGGAACTACCGCCACAACAGTTTTCTTGTCCTGATTTTTCTTATATTTCATTGCTCCCGCATATCCGCCTCCGCCGAGGATAGCTATGCACAGGAGCGTTATTATTACCTTTTTCATTCCTGCTCACCTGCCTTTTCTCCATGAAGCTCGCCGTCACGGATATACATTATCCTCTTTGCACATCTTGCAATGTCAGGCTCGTGTGTTATCATAACGATAGTAACACCATCGTCATTAAGCTCCTTGAAAAGCTCCATTACCTGATCGCCCGACTTTGTGTCAAGAGCGCCTGTGGGTTCGTCTGCAAGAAGAAGCTTTGGATTGTTGACTATCGCCCTTGCAATAGCCACCCTCTGCTTCTGACCGCCTGAAAGCTGAGTAGGCTTGAACATCATTCTCTGTGCAAGACCCACCTTTTCAAGAGCCGCCTTTGCTCTCTGACGTCTTTCTCTTTTGCCTACCCCCGCATAAAGCAGCGGAAGCTCCACATTTTCAAGTGCTGATTGTCTAGGGAGCAGATTAAAGTTCTGAAACACAAAACCTATCTTCTTGTTTCTTATCTCCGAAAGCTTCCTATCCTTTGCCTGCATAATGTCACAGCCGTCAAAAACAAAGCTTCCCTTTGTCTGCTTGTCAAGACAGCCTATAATGTTCATAAGCGTAGACTTTCCCGAACCTGACGGACCCATTATTGCCACATATTCCCCCTCTGAGACATCAAGGGAAATATCCTTAAGCACAGGCACAGCTTCCTTGCCCTGCAAATAATCCTTGTAGATATTTTTCAGTTCAAATACCATTGCAAGCCCTCCTTATTCAGCGAAAGCTGCGTCAGCATCAGCAGCGTCGGCATTCTCACCGTCTGCATTTTCTGCATTTCCCTCTTCACCGTAAAGCTTGTTGAAGTATTCTTCTATCTCCTCGTCCGTCATGCTTGCGAACATATCCTCGTCTATAGCCATGCCGTCCTCATCACTTCCGTCATAAGCGATGTCCTCGTCACCGCCCTCGTTATCAGCGTCACTGTCCGTGTTGTCGTTCGGGTCAAGGTCATTAGGCGGAACAGACACATCAGCCTCATTTGTGGTAGCCGTCATGCCCTCCTCGATAGATTTGTCAGGGTATGCGATATAATCGCCCTTTTCAAGACCTGACTTTATCTCGCAGTCACCGTTCTCCTCGTCCTTCTGACCTATCTCAACATATCTCTTTTCTATCTTTCCGTCTTCGTTCTTAGCCCAAACGTAGTTCTTCTTGCCGTCCTTGCAGATAAAGTCGGAATAGAGCCATATGCCCGTCTTGTTTATAGAAGTGTCCTGACCGTTGTCTATCTCAATAAGAACGTGCTGACCGAGCATAAGTCCGTCAAGGCTCTCAGGCTTAACATAGAAAGCGTAGTTTGAAGACTGGCTCATCTCATCGCTTGAACCGTAGCTGTACATATCTTCACCAGAATTTTTCTGCGGACTTGTGTCAACAGAAGTTATCTCGCCCTTCCAAGTGGAATCATCAAGCCTTGACTTTACGATAACAGAAGCTCCCTGCATGATATCTTTGCTGTTCTGCTCGTTGAATCTGCCCTTTATTCTGTAGTCGCCCTCTTCTGTTATCTGCATTATAACGTCGCCGCCGTCCTCCTGAAGCTTGTCCACCGTCTTGACGTTCTTTATAGTTCCGTCGATAGAAGCGGTGACGTATGCGTTCTTTGTGGAAGCCTCCAGCTTTTTGATCTCAACGTTTTTAGCCTTTATATCATATTCGTTCTTGGCATTGTCGCTTTGCAAAGAAAGGATCTGGGTCGTGTATGACACAGCAGCGTCCTGATCGGCGTTTTTCTTTTCCTTTTCAAGCTCAGCTATCTGATTCTTGTTTGAAGCTATCTCGTTCTGAAGCCTCTCCACCTCGAGCTTAGCCTGCTCAAGCTGAAGATTTATAGCCTCAACGTCATATGTAAGAAGCTTGTCACCCTTTTTAACAGAGTCACCGTTCTTAACAAGTATCTCGTCCACCGTCTTTGAGCTGTCATACTTTACGTCCACAGACTCCTGTGCCTCAACAACGCCCAAGAACGAGCAATTAGAAAGCTTGAAGTCCGACGCAGTGTTAAGTGACGATACCTTCTGCACATATACCTTCTGTGAGCTTTTTGAGCCTCCCTTGCCGGTCTTTTTCCATACGAGAAAACCTCCCACACACACTGCGCAAACGATAACAAGCACTATTATAACAGTGCATATCCTTTTTTTCGTGGTCATTGCAATACCTCCGTTTGTGATTTTTTCCAAAACAGCATAAAAAAATCCGCCTGACAGCAGCCGGACGGATAAAACGCCTCACTTTTCCCATAAGGGTATAGCATGAGCGTATTATTCTTTGTTATCTTGCTGTCCTGTTGTCTTTTGTTCTTATCTTTTTTATGTATACATTATACCATAAAAAGAGCATAAGTCAATAAATAAAGCCGTTGTTTTAAGAAACTCATAAGAATTCCCCTTATCTATAAAGACGTGCATTATCAAATAAAGTTGCAAACAAAAAAATCTTTCTCGTACTATCCCCCAGAGGCACCTGATGTTTTTCAACATTCTCGGTGCAAACAGCATTCACCAAAACAGGTTGTAACAAATCACCCCAACAAAAAAAAGGGCAGCCCAAGCCGCCCTAATATGTATTATTTTTTCTTAGCCATAAGCCCTATCATTATAAGCACTACCACCGCACCGCCGCCGATACAGCCGAAAAGCACCCAATCGGTCTCAGTGTTCTGGGTGGAGTTTTTCTGCGCCTTGATGACCCCCTGCTCCGCCATAGCCTCCGCCGCAGAGCTTTCCGTCACAATGGAGCTGTCCTCCACCTGAGGGCTGTCCGCATACACCGCCCACGGTATTATCATCATAAGCGACATCACAGTCGCCCCAAGCCCCGACAAAAGCTTTCTCGTCCTCATATAAAAAGACCTCCTCCGATACGCCATTTATCAACAGCAAAGCTTTATCACAGAGCTGCTTAAAGTTTTCCTCATTCAATTATACACATTTTCCAATAAAATTACAAGCAGAATTTTGTACAAATCATACATTAGTTTACACAACAATATACACAACACCTCACGAATTACAAATAAATCGCTGTAAATTTTGATTTATCAGTTTATTAATTGTGTATTGTCACAAAAATATATAGCAAAATTCATCAAAAATAGCATTGAAAATCTTGTTCATATGTGATATAATAACGAATAGCAACATACTGTTCACACTTTACTTGTAAGGAGGTCTTTATTTTGGAAGAACGTATGCAAATTATACAGGCAGCAGGCAACAGCAAGATACAGATAGGCGTTATACCGGGTCACTATGCAACTAACCACTCGCATATCAATTATTATGTAGATATAACATCTCTTAAAACTGGTTATAAAATGGCAAAGGAAGCCGCAAAGGCATTGGCAGCCACCTATGTTTCAACACATATCGACACTATCATATGCCTTGAAGGCACAGAAATCATCGGTGCCTTTCTCGCTGAAAGCCTTGGCGAAAGCGGCATAAACAGCGGTGCAGACGTAAATGTAGTAACACCTGAGCTAAACGCTGTAAATCAGATGATATTCAGAGATAACACTCAGAAGAAGATATGGGGCAAGCAAGTGCTTCTGCTTATCGCTTCCGCATCTACAGGAAAGAGCATAAACAGAGCTATCGACTGCCTGAAATACTATAACGGCAACCTTGTGGGAATAGCTTCCATATTCTCCGCTATCAAAGAGAACAACGGCATCGCTATCCATGCCCTTTTCACAGAAAAGGATATTCATGATTACATGACATATACATCATCAGAATGCCCAATGTGCAAATCAGGACAGAAGGTCGACGCTTTGGTAAACAGCTTCGGCTATTCAAAGATATAGCTTGTAACTTCATTCTCCATAAAAATAACGTTAAAGGGACGGAATTTGACTTCCGCCCCTTTTTCTTTTGCCAAAATGCGTAGGGACGACCTGATGTCGTCCACTTTGCTTATCACGCTTTTATGCCAATAAATTATCCAAACAAATGTGAAAACTTCTTTTTAAGCCCAGCCTTGTCAAAACCAAGACCAAGCACTATATAAAGTATCGAGCTTGCAAGCACCTGTATGCAGTAAGCAGGAGTCTGACCGAAAGCCGAGATTATTGCGCTCTTTGAAAAACCGCCTGCCATAAAAATTCCCTCATAAAGACTGTAGCATACCACGCATATAACAAGTGCAGGGATAATGCCGAGAAGATTTCTCACGCAGATTATTTTCTCTGTCTTTCTTGAAAAGCAAAGAGCAGTTATCGCCTTTATAACGATAGTTCCCGGAAGCCATACCACAAATCCCGAAAGTCCGTCTGCAAGACCTGCTCCGATAGCGCCTGCCGCCATTGCATAAGGCGTAGGAAGCATTGAAGCCGCAAGATAAATAAGTCCGTCACCTGCGTGTGTGTAGCCTGCACCCGTAGGAATGTGAAGCCATGCCGTAAGAACATATATCATTGCCGCAAAAAGACCTGTCACGCATATAAGCTGAATATGCTTTGTTGAATTTTTTACCTGAGCTATTGTACTCATTATTATCACTCCAATTTAATTTCTATCCTTATTTTATACCTCACGACTATGATTTGCAAATGCCTCAGTTTCGCACTTTTTCCACCGCAGATTGTATCTTTTGCACAATCCAAAAGTCCTATCCGAACATCACATTTGTGCATCAAAGCAATACCATATCCCACAATAATTTTACAAGAACATGACAAAATCAATTATGCACAAAACCAAGCTGTAATATAGGCTTTCTTTTGTGCTATAGGTAGAAGATAAAAAGGCGTAAAAAAAGAGCGGTCATAGGCAAGACCACTCCATTCTGCAAACAGACAGCTTAAAATCGCACAAAAAACGCATAAAAAACGGGCGAGCAAAGCCCGCCCCTACAAAATATCAAATAACGTAATCATCTATCCTTGCATTTTCCTGATTTACAAGGTCCTGCAAAGTAATGCCGTCAACAACATCATTTATAGCACCGTAAAGCTTTTTCCATACCATCAGCGTTGAACAGCTGTCCTGACGCGGGCAGGTATTTTCTTCCCCCTCCAGACAAGCCACAGGAGCAAGACTTCCCTCTGTGAGCCTAAGTATCATTCCTACAGTGTATTCCGCAGGCGTTTTTGCCAGCTTGTATCCGCCCCCTGCACCACGAACGCTCTTTACAAAGCCCGCTCTTGCAAGAATGGATATTATCTGTTCAAGATACTTGTCGCTGATGTCTTGTCTTTCAGCGATCACTTTGATAGGCACATATCCGCTCTGCTCATGTAAAGCAAGGTCAAGCATAAGCCTCAGTGCATATCTTCCCTTTGTGGATATTTTCATCAGCGTCAGATCCTTTCATAAATCCTATAGAAAATCTATGATTAATTATATATCATATTTGTAAAAATGTCAAGCAAAAACCACCGCAAAGGGCGTATTTACAAAAAACTTCTTTTTACCCTCTTTATTTTTCTCAAAAAGTAGTGTATAATACAATTAAGTATACGAGTTCACAGCAAAGAAAATAAAGGGAGGTCAAAAGCTATGAAAAACAAGCTTAAAGTAAATATTTATAACCGTACATACAATCTGCTTTCCGAAGAGTCGCAGGAGTATACCAATAAACTTGCGTTGGTGATAAATTCAAAGATAAAAGTCATGATGAAAGCTATCCCGAGCCTTTCCGTTCAGGACGCCGCAGTGCTGACAGCACTTGATTGTCTTGACGAGCTCAGCAAGGCAAATCAGAATATCGAGAATATCCGCGCCCAGATAAAGGACTATGTTGACGATGCAGGCAGAGCAAGAAGTCAGGCTGACGAAGCTCAGAAAGAAATAAGAGAGCTTCAGGCAAAAGTCCATGACCTTGAAGAACAGCTCGAAGCACGCACAGTTGTAAAAAGAGAGCCTGAAGACGAAGTTATAAACGCAAACGAGCTTCTTTCGCAGGAGATAAAGAACGCTATTGAAAGACCTGTCCACCCTAATCAGCCTAACAACGGCAATTTTGTCGGCACAGTGAATTACAGACCCGAGGGAGGAAGCCATTAATGGCTCACAAAGCTGAGATACTTGCCCCTTGCGGTTCTTTTGAAACTCTCGAAGCCGCCCTTAGAAGCGGCTGTGACGCAGTTTATCTCGGGGGAGAGAAATTTTCCGCCAGACAAAATGCCGCCAATTTCACAGATGAACAGCTAAAAGAAGCCGTAAGGCTCTGTCACCTGCGAGGTGTAAAGGTCTATCAGGCGATAAACACTGTTGTCTTTGACGAACAGCTCGAAGAGTGCAAAAAAGCCGTCAAATTTGCCGCAGAAATTGGCGTTGACGGACTTATCACCCAAGACCTGACCCTTGTGAAAATATGCCGTGAATGCTGCCCCGACCTTGAATATCACGCCTCCACCCAAATGACCATCCACAGCGAAAGCGGCGTGAAAATGGCTAAAAACCTTGGTTTTTCAAGAGCCGTCCTGTCAAGAGAGCTTCCCGAGCATACCATAAAAGACCTCACCGCCCTTGGCATCGAAACAGAGGTCTTTGTCCACGGCGCACTTTGTATGTCCGTGTCAGGTCAATGCTATATGAGTGCTCTTATAGGCTCACGAAGCGCAAACCGCGGACTTTGTGCTCAGGCTTGCAGACTGCCTGCTCAGGGGGATAAGATAACAAAGGGGCAGGAGCGTTACGCCCTCTCTCTGAAAGATATGTCCTATGTTGATAAGCTCCAAAGGCTCGAAAATGACGGAGTTTCCTCTCTTAAAATAGAGGGCAGGATGAAGCGCCCCGAATATGTTGCGGCGGCAGTGAACTGCTGTAAAAATTCTCTCGAAAACAAGCCTTATGACCTGAAAGCCCTTGAAGCGGTCTTTTCCCGCGGTGGCTTTACAGACGGCTATTACAATGGCAGATTAGGCAGACAAATGTTCGGCACAAGGCAGAAAGAGGACGTTTCCGCCACCGCCAAAATTCTTCCCGAGCTTCATGAGCTTTACCGCAGATGTGAAAAGCGCACAAAAGCCTTTTTCACCATAAAGCTTCAGGAAAATTCTCAGGCGGAGCTTTCTCTCCGTGACAGCGAGGGAAACACCGTGACCGTTTACGGCGATATACCACAAAAAGCCTTGAAAAAGGCCTGCGACAGCGACTATGTAAAAAAACAGCTCTCCAAGCTTGGGGACACCATATACGAGTTCGGAGGACTTGAAGCCGCCATAGGCAAAGATCTTGCCTATCCTGCTTCCGCACTTAATGACCTAAGACGGCAGGCGGTAGAAAAGCTTGACCAAAAGCGTATAGACTTTTTCACCCATACCGCTGATTTTACCGACAAATCACTTGTCGATCTTCCTACCCTGCCAAAAGCCTATGAACACAAAAAGATCCGCATAATGCTCTCAAAGCTCTCTCAGCTTGAGGGTGTTGACCTTGACAAAGCGGAGCTTGTGGGCGTGCCAATAGAGATAGCGTCAGAAGCGGTAAAGATCGTATCAGATAAAAGCAAGCTTATGATAATAATGCCTCGCTTCACATTTGACGAGAAAGCCCTATGTGAAAAGCTTTCAGCCGCAAAAGAAGCAGGCATAACAAAAATGCTCGCCATGAATATCGGCCACTGCCTTATTGCGAATGACCTTGGCTTTGAGCTTCACGCAGGCTATTCGTTCAATCTCTGTAACTCAGCCGCATTGGACGAGGTAAAAAAACTTGGTGCAAAAGACTGCACAGTGTCCTTTGAGCTTAAAGCGTCGCAGATAGAAAAGTTAAAGAAGCCCATTGAGATAGGCTTTGTGGCATATGGCAGACTTCCCCTTATGCTCACAGCAAACTGTCCTATAAGAAACGATATGGGCTGTAAAAACTGCAAGGGCAAGCTTTTTGACCGCACAGGCAGAGAGTTTCCGGTGAGATGTCCAAAGGGCAGAGATTGCGCAGAGATACTAAATTCCGATATTTTGTATCTTGCAGACAAGCTGACGGATTTTGACAATGCCGATTATATGGAGCTTCACTTCTATGAGGAGAACGCCCACAGGATAAACGAAATAATAAAAGCCTACAGTGGCGAAAGGGGTGCAAAGCCCGAAAACGCCACCAACGGCCTATACTACAGAGGAGTTTTATAAAATGAGATTACTTATAAAAAAGCTTAAGGAAAATGCAGTTATCCCTGCAAGACAAACAGAATTTAGCGCAGGCTATGACCTTTGTGCCTGCACAGACGCACCTGTAACCATAAAAGCAGGTCAAACCGAGAAAATACACACAGGCATATCAGCCGAAGTTCAGGGTGAGAAAAACTGCGTTCTTCTTATCTATGCAAGAAGCTCCCTTGCATCAAAGTTCGGCATCGCCCCTGCAAACTGCGTTGGCGTTGTTGATTGGGACTACAGAGGAGAAATAATCTGCGCTCTCCACAACAGTTCAGACAAGGACTACACCATAAACAGCGGCGACAGGATCGCACAGCTTGTGATAACCCCTGTTTTCACTCCCGAAGTAGAGGAAGTAACAGAGCTTTCCGATACAGAGCGTGGCGCAGGCGGATTTGGCTCAACAGGCAAATAAGAATGGTGAAAACTGCATATGAAAATTTACAACGTTAAAATAAAGACCATGGACAGCGACAGACGTGTTATTGAAAACGGCTGGGTGGAGATAACAGACGGCATTATTTCCGCTGTAGAAAGCGGCTCTCCCGAAGCTGTCACAGCCGAGGACATAGACGGCAACGGCAGAACAGTTTACCCTGGTTTTATCGACATTCACACACATCTTGGACTATCCACAAGCGGCGTAGGCATGGAGGGCGAGGATTTTAATGAGGAATCCGAACCATGCACAGCTCATATCCGCATTGTTGACGGCATAAACCCGATCGACTATTCCTTTGAGCTTGCAAGAAAAGCAGGCGTAACCTGCTGTCTTGTATCCCCAGGCTCAGCAAACCCAGTCGCAGGCAGTATTGCGGCAGTAAAAACCTATGGCAAGCGAATAGATAAAATGCTTGTAGGCACAGTTGGAATGAAATTCTCAATGGGCGAAAACCCTAAACTCACCTATTCTGACAAAGAGGACGCCCCCTACACCCGAATGGCAGTGGCAGGCATAATAAGAGAAGCACTTATAAAGGCGCAGAAATACGGTGAAGCGGTCGAGCGTGCAATGGGAAGCGAGGAGGATATGCCGGAGTTTGACATGAAGTCGGAGGCTCTGCTCCCTGTTCTCAGAGGCGAAGTCAAGGCGCATTTTCACTGTCACAGGGCGGACGATATTTTCACCGCCATAAGGATAGCGAAAGAATTTGAGCTTGACTATGTGCTTATACACTGCACTGACGGTCATATCATAGCTGACGAGCTTGCAGAGGAAGAAGCAAGCTGTGTGATAGGTCCTGTAATATGCGACAGGTGCAAGCCTGAAATGGCAAATCTTACCCCGGCAAACGCAGGCATACTTTCTTCTCACGGCATAAAGATAGCTATCTGCACCGACCACTCAGAAGTGCCGATAGAATATCTGCCCTTGTCAGCGGCTATTGCAGTAAAAAACGGTCTAGACTATGAAAAGGGCATTGAAGCTATCACCTGCACAGCGGCAGAGATAGCAGGCATTTCCGACCGAGTAGGCTCTATAAAGACAGGGCTTGACGCAGACCTCACCCTATTCAGCGGCGACCCACTTGATGTAATGGTATCACCTGACATGGTGATATGCGGTGGACAAATAATTTGATATGATACCAATGCGGAACGGTTTTCGTTTCGCATTTTTTATTTGCGGTATCCGCAATTTGTCATTTTTTCAACCATGTAGGGGCTAGCGCCCTCGACAGCCCGCACCTGTTTGCCTGTCCAATCCTGCGATAATCCCACAAATGGCGGTAGGGGCGAACAGCGTTCGCCCGCCTTTATTCGCCTACATGGTTTGTACAAATTCACCCCCCGCAACTCCTCGAAACGGGACGTCGTGTTTCTGCAAAGCAGAAATTGCGCTGCTCCCCTACAGGTATTC
>OHAI01002898.1_pt1 | contig 12128 bp, 8 predicted proteins | sample 1577091 | NCBI WGS metagenome assembly OHAI01 (sample SAMEA3541548, study PRJEB24748) | human gut metagenome | biome: human gut; feature: human-associated habitat; material: faeces | place: China | collected 2012
TATTTTAATTTATGGGTATCTGCGCCATTTGCCAGAGCCATCAGCTGATGTCCCAGACAGATTGCAAAAATCGGAACCTCAGATGCATAGAGTTTTTTGATCTCTTCGATGATCGCAGTACACTCTTTTGGATCTCCAGGTCCGTTGGACAGCATGATGCCGTCCGGCTGGTCTGCAAGAATCTCTTCTGCAGTTGTATGTGCCGGGTAAATGGTAACCTGGCAACCTCTTTCATTTAAGGAACGGGCAATGTTCTTCTTTGCGCCAAAATCCATCAGCGCTACTTTATATCCGTTTCCTGCAAGCACTTTCTTCTCACTGCAGGTAACTTTGTCTACTACGTTTCCTGTTGTGTATGCTTTCAGTCTCGGGATAATCTCATCTATATTATAATTCTCATCTGTCGTGATCATACCGTTCATGGTTCCCTTTTCTCTCAGGATCTTTGTCAGCGCTCTGGTATCGATGCCTGCGATTCCCGGGATATCATGTTTTGCAAGGAAATCCTGAATGGTTCCTTCGCAACGGAAATTGCTCGGAATTCTGGATAATTCACGAACGATATATCCGTCCGGCCATGGTTTCTCGGACTCCATATCCGGTGTAATACCATAATTTCCGATCAACGGATATGTCATGACTACTGCCTGTCCGGCATAAGACGGATCTGTCAGTACCTCCAGATATCCGGTCATGGACGTATTAAATACGATCTCACTGATGACTTCTCTGGTAGAACCGATGCTTGTACCGGTAAACACAGTGCCATCTTCAAGAATAAGAAATGCTTTCATTTGCTCTGCCCTGCCCTTTCCAATTTACTTTCTCTCAATGTACAGTTCCTGACTGTGGGCAAAAAAAAAGAGGGAACTCTTTTTTCTTACCAGTGGATTTTGTCTCTGCAACTTAAATCCATTTTTCATCAGCAAAGTTCGCTGTTCAATTCGATCTCTGCTTCTTTTCTATAAAACGCCCGTATGCAATACAGACTTAAAATACTCTGGTAAATGCATTTTACTAATACATCAAAACGCACATACCTAAATTGTAAAGATTTTACCATACATCGAACAGTTTTTCAATAATTAATCTTAAGTATTTTTATCACGTTTTAAAAAAGACCTTGCTCATCAGATAGCAAGTTTGATGAGTAAGGTCTCATAAAATTTAGATTTTTCTGTTTTATCCACATTCTTTTTGAATCAAATGGATTTCATCCACAAGGAGAATGAAAAAGTCCACATCAACCATCCCTATGACCTATTTGATCACTGTTTTTCCACCCATATACGGCTGAAGCACTTTCGGAATATTGATGCTTCCGTCTTCGTTCAGGTTGTTCTCAAGGAAAGCGATCAGCATTCTTGGCGGAGCAACTACGGTATTGTTCAGGGTATGTGCAAAATATTTGCTTCCGTCTTTGCCTTTGACACGGATCTTCAGACGTCTTGCCTGTGCATCGCCAAGGTTAGAGCAGCTTCCTACCTCAAAGTATTTCTTCTGACGTGGAGACCATGCTTCAACATCGAGGGATTTTACCTTAAGATCAGCAAGGTCACCGGAGCAGCACTCAAGCGTACGAACCGGAATATCAAGAGAACGGAACAGATCTACTGTATTCTGCCACAGCTTGTCGAACCACATCTTACTCTCCTCTGGCTTGCAGACAACGATCATCTCCTGTTTCTCGAACTGATGGATACGGTAAACACCTCTCTCCTCAAGTCCGTGAGCACCTTTCTCTTTACGGAAGCATGGAGAATAGCTTGTAAGTGTCTTCGGAAGCTCTTCCTCCGGAATGATCTGGTCGATGAATTTACCGATCATGGAATGCTCACTTGTACCGATCAGGTAAAGATCCTCACCCTCGATTTTGTACATCATAGCGTCCATCTCAGCGAAACTCATAACGCCTGTAACAACGTTGCTTCTGATCATGAAAGGCGGTACACAGTAAGTAAATCCACGGTTGATCATGAAATCTCTTGCGTAGGAAATTACTGCGGAATGAAGACGTGCGATGTCTCCCATCAGATAATAGAATCCGTTACCTGCAACACGTCTTGCGCTGTCAAGGTCGATTCCGTCAAAGCTCTCCATAATATCTGTATGATACGGAACTTCGAAATCCGGAACAACCGGCTCACCGAATTTCTCGATCTCTACGTTCTGGCTGTCATCTTTACCGATCGGTACAGACGGATCGATGATGTTCGGGATTACCATCATGTCTTTCAGAAGCTCTTCCTCAACCTCTTTCTCTCTCTGGGAAAGTTCCTCAATACGGGTTCCGGATGCAGCAACCTGCTTTTTAACCTCTTCTGCCTCTTCTCTTTTTCCCTGGCCCATAAGAGCACCGATCTGTTTGGAGATCTTGTTTCTCTCAGCACGGAGAGCCTCAACCTCCTGCTTAATCTCTCTGTTTTCTTTATCAAGTTCGAGAACCTTGTCAACCAGCTCCAGTTTGCTGTCCTGGAACTTATTGCGGATATTCTGTTTTACAACCTCCGGATTCTCTCTCACAAACTTAATGTCTAACATGATATTCCTCCTGTATTAAAAATATTCTTATTTTTGTAATTTTTATTCTTTCTCGATCTCACCAAGTCCGAAGTTTACGGCTTTTCTCAAAGCTTCCACTTCTTCCTGGCTGAGGACAACATAGGATTCACCTTTTACAATCTCCTTTAAATAAAGAAAACAGTTGTCACGGCTGTGAACCGCATTCAGGATCAGACCTGTGTTATTCTTATCAAGAAGTGCCAGCGCAAAACTAAGTTTTCCACCTACATCATCAAAAGCATCATACTTCTCAACACCATATTTGCTGAACATTACATTCAGATTTTTTTTGATAAAGCTGATGTCATGATCATGATCTTCCTTTGCCTCATACAGCCGGTCGATCTGTGCAAATTTTCTTACAAAAACTTTTTCCAGTGACTGTGCATCTCCGCCTCTCATAAACAGCTTATATTTCCGTTCCAGACGGCTCAGACGCATATTGCTGCTCACCACATTAATCAGAAGAATGATGGTAAGGATCAGCAAAATAATGATCACAATCCCGGAATCAATTCCTATGCTTTCAAAAATTCCGCTCATTCTGCCTCCTATCTGATAGATTCGAACAGATCAATGATCCTCTCCAGTTCATCCCTGGAATAATATTCAATTTCAATTTTACCTTTGTTGTTTTTCTTTCGCTGAATGGATACCTTTGTTCCCATGATGCCTTTCATTTTTTCTTCCAGGCTTTCATAAATGGCATCTTCTGCGGTATTTCTCTCTGTTTTCTCTTTTTTAGTCGGGGAAACCAGATTTTTTACAAGTTTCTCTGTCTCACGGACACTGAGTTTCTCATCAAAAACCTTCATGGCTGTATTTTCCTGAAAGGTTTCATCGGAAATTCCCAGAAGTGCTCTTGCATGACCTGCAGAAATCATATCTGCAATTACCATTTCCTGGACTTTTGAAGTAAGCTTCAGAAGACGCATGGAATTGGTTACCGCGGTTCTGCTTTTGGCAACTCTGTCTGCGATTTCATCCTGTTTCAGGTGAAACTCTTCCATCAGACGCTTATAAGCCATCGCTTCCTCGATAGGGTTCAGATCTTCCCGCTGAATATTCTCAATCAGAGAAATTTCCACAATCTCCTGATCTGTAAACTCCTTTACCACAACCGGAACTTCCTTAAGTCCAGCCATCTTGGCTGCTCTCCAGCGACGTTCCCCTGCTATGATCTCAAAATAATCCTTCTTATCTGATACCAGCAGTGGCTGAAGAACTCCATACTGCTTGATGGATTCAGAAAGCTCCATCAGTGCGTCCTCATCAAAATGCCTTCTCGGCTGATTCAGATTCGGCTCCACACTGGAAATTTTTACAAGACGTTCTGCCGCAGGTTTTTCCTGTGCTTCTGTTTTTTCTTTCTTAACTGTGGATCTTGTCCTTTTTGCGGTTTCCTTTGACGGTCCGCCGGCTTTATTAGGAATCAGTGCATCCAGACCTCTTCCAAGGCCTCCTGTTTTTCTTGCAGCCATTATTCGCCCTCCCTGCTGATAACTTCTTCTGCCAGAAGACGGTAGCTTTCTGCTCCTGTAGATCTTGAATCGTACAGGTTAATTGGTTTTCCATAGCTTGGAGCCTCTGCAAGTCGTACATTTCTCGGAATGATCGTTTTGTATATATTCTGATCCAGGTTTTCTTTTACATTCTCTACAACCTGGAGTGACAGATTTGTTCTGGCATCATACATGGTGAAGACCACGCCTTCGATTTTCAGACGTTTATTCAATCTGTCTCTCACCAGTTCGATGGTATGTATCAGCTGTGACAGACCTTCCAGTGCGTAATACTCACACTGAATCGGTACCAGAACAGAAGTTGCCGCCGTCAGGGCATTGATTGTCAGCATGCTCAGTGACGGCGGACAATCCATGATTATGTAATCATATTTCCGACGCAGCTTGTCAGTAATCTTTTTCAGGATATATTCCTTATCCTCAAGATCTACCAGCTCAATCTCAGCACCGGAAAGATTCATATTCGATGGTATCAGGTCAACATTATCTACTACGTTTTTTATAATGGTATCTTTTGTCTCTGCTTCTCCAAGCAGCAGCTCGTAAAGGGTATTTTCTACTGCATTCTTGTCCACGCCAAGTCCACTTGTGGTATTTCCCTGCGGATCTATGTCAATGGCAAGAACCTTTTTCCCTTTTTCAGCAAGGCAGGCCGATAAATTAATTGCCGTTGTTGATTTTCCAACCCCGCCTTTCTGATTGGCAACTGCAATGATTCGTCCCATTTTACCCCTCCTTTTTTGTATTTTTTAAGGGATTTTTACTCATTGGATACCATTATAACACTTTTATTTTTAAACCGCCACATAATGTTTCACGTGAAACAATAGAAAATGGGTTTTGAATTATTTTATTTATTGTGTAGTATACCCAAACTTCAGGGCTCTTAAACTGCTCTTACAATACACGGTTCTTACTCCAGAACCTGTCCTGTTATAAATGCAATTATTTCATATTTTATTATCATCAATTACGCCTCTTTTTTTCGGCGTATATAGCCTGAGCTTTATCGCCATTTAACCGAATCAAGGAAGTCCCCTGCGGGGTTGCGAAAAGCAATAAGCAGTGGGTGGGGACTTGCTTTTATACATTGTGGCACTCAAACGTCGCTTATTTTCTTTTCAGGACAGAAGTAAAACCAATTGATATTACGATGAAGAGCGAAATGTTGTGAAAGATTTTTTGGTACCGTTTCAGGAAATATATCGGCGTATTTTGTCATATAGCAAAATGAAACAGCGAATTTTGGCGTATTTTAGAGACGTCTGATTTTTGCTGTTTTTGTCATTTTTATATAATATATAGAAACTATAAAGTATTAAAAATGCTTATTTTATAGTCATTACAAGCACAATATAGTTGAATTTATATCTTGTGAAAAACATTTGTCATCTTCTTATTTCAGACAGCAAAGTTTCATTTTGTGTCATCTTTTTATTCTGGCTATACGCCGCGAAGCGGCGTATTTGTATTTTTTTCAGTCATCCCCAGGACATTTGCCTGCCAGTATCTCTCCATTCATAGCTTATCGGTCTCAAAATCTCCATCTGAAGCTCTTCTGATTTGTCCAAACTGATCTTTCAGGCAGCTCAAAGTACCTTTTCTTCTCTATATATAAGCCTCAAATCCATCATCAAAAGGATTTTTTATCAAAATAGCTATATTCAGGACCTACATGCACCATTACAGCAGCATATTTAAGACGTACAGCCGCATAAAGTATTAAAAAAATCCCCTTTAATTGTGCCATTTCAGAAATAAAAAGGACTTTTTTTGTACCGTCGCCCATTCAGGTCCTTATTCATAAGGTATTTGCAATAAAAACGGTAGTATTTGTTGCATTTTCGGTGTGTGCAGGTGCACATATTGGTATTAGGGGATTTTTGTGCATTTTTATATATGTACTATAAATCGTACATTAATATTATTATAGTACTATAAATCGTACTTTTATGCTATTTTTAGCGTTAAACCTTTATGTTTTGTCATATCTCTTCTTTTATTTTTCTTTCTCACAGAAAAGTCCGATATATTGGACATATATATTTTCTTTCTACATTTCCTTCCTCACACCCTCATCCATAAAAGCATGCATATTTGCATTTAACTTAATCTTGCCGCTCTATTTCCGGAAATGCTATAATACAACCATTAACAATCTATCTATATTGAAAGGAATATTTCTATCATGAATCCAATTAACCACGATCAGGCAAAGGCCCAATTAGATAAAACGCTTCAGGGAAATGACAAAATCGAAACTGCAATCGCTGCTCTCCAGCAGGACGCTACAGAAGAAATGCTGGCGCACGTTCTCACTGTAATTCGTCGCAGAACGAAAGAGCGTGCTCAGTTGATCATCGCAGTAGAACCACCCAAAGGTGATGGAATAATCAATCTTCAGGCCATAAAAACCAGCGACGGAAAACAATGGTGGGCTACTTTTACCAGCTTTGACGAAGAATTAAAAGGCAGTAACCAGATCATGTCTACTTTTACCGCCGATATTGACAAACTTTTTTATTCCGCACTGGAGGAACCATCTATTGAAGGAGTAATTATTAATCCCTGGAATCGGACAATTATGCTCAATAAAACTTTAATCAATATCATTCTTGGAAATCCTGTATAATCTGTGTAATATTATTTACAGCCATGTATTTACAATGTGTGTTTCACGTGAAACATACATTGTAAAACTCATAAAATTGTTTCTTTTCTATTGTTTTTCACATGTTACTGTTCACGTTTCACCTTTCTTCTCCCAGTCTACAAAAGCATTGTAAAATCCCCCTCAATAGCGTATAATAAAGCAAAGAAATATTCAGACAAAACACATTAGATCAGTGAAGTTTTAGCGCATAAAGCAGTATATTTTCCCTGATCACTTTGTACGAATTTCAGGAGGCTTTTAATGAAGAAAAATGGACACAAACTATTTACACTTGTAGCTTTATTAGGCACAGCCGCAGGAGTCATTCATATTGCCAACCGTTTTATAGATGCTACATCACAGCTTAAAGACATGCTGGAACAGCCACATAGCAAAACCTATAACTGGCGTTTTGGAAAAATCCACTATACTAAACAGGGACATGGGGCTCCGCTTCTTCTTGTTCACGATATGATGCCAGGAGCATCCGGATATGAATGGAGTTCCGTTGAAAAACAGCTTGCGACAGAACATACTGTTTACACGTTAGACCTTCTTGGATGTGGCCGATCAGAAAAGCCGGATATTACTTACACCAATTTTGTATATGCTCAATTACTTTGCGATTTTGCAAAAAATGTTATTCAGCAGGAAACAGACGTTATTGCCAGCGGCTTTTCCGGATCCTTTGCAATTATGGCATATCGTAATAATTCTGATTATTTCCGAAAAATTATGCTTGTCAATCCGCCAAGCCTCAGTTCTCTGAAGCAGGCACCTTGTGAGGATAATAAATTATTCAAACGCCTGATCGAATTCCCTGTTTTCGGAACATTGATCTATCATATTGCATGTTCACGTGAAACTATCAGCAGTCTTTTCATGGAACAATTATTCTATAATCCGTTCCACGTGACAGATATACTGGTCGATACTTATTATGAGTCCGCTCATAAAGGCGGTTCCAATGCCAAATATCTGTACTCCAGCTATATTGGAAAATATCTCAACATCAGTATTAATAATGCTGTAGAATCTTCTGATGCCTGCATTTATATTATTTCCGGCGAAAAAGAAGCTTCCGGTTCTCTTATTGCAGAAGAATATCAGAAGTTGAATTCTTCCATTGAGACTGCTGTAATCCCCGAAACCAGACATCTTCCTCACCTTGAAGATCCGGAGCATTTTCTGGAGCAGGTATCTATTTTCCTGTAAATCCAGAAAATATTTATTAAAAAACATTCATAAGATTTCATAAAAAAATAGAGGTTATATAATTTTATAGCAATTATATAGCCTCTATTTTCTTATTTCATTTTTTTATTTACTGTTTCACGTGAAACATCAAAGATTCTACTATCTCAAAGCCTGTTCTAAATACATATGTGTTGTATTATCAATCAACTTATGTGTCAGTTCTGCCATATGCTGTGTAGATTCCTGATTTTCAGAAGAAAGCCATGTTTTAATCATTCCTACACATCCATTCAGGCAAAAAGCATACGCATACTCAATGTCACGGTTATCCTTCGGCAGACGAATAGACAGGCGATGCAGAACTGTATCTGCAATTAACTTTTCAATCCGACTGACGAACGCCATGTCGCCATTCTTTCCGAGAAGTGCAATACAAATATCCTTATTATTGTCCAGAATCGTAAAAATCTGCTCAATAAACGGATAAGAACTCTCCTTATTATTAATAGGATCCAGAGGATAATCCGCTACCAGATGAGAAACCTCATCCATCAATTCCGCCTCAATAGACTCAAGCATCTGATAGATATCTGTATAATGAAGATAAAACGTCGAACGGTTAATATCCACTTCCTCGACAAGTTCTTTCACGGTAATCTCTTTAATGCTCTTCTTCTGCATAAGGCGAGCCAGTCCTGCACGAAGCTGCGCTTTCGTTTTTCGTACTCTTCTGTCAACTTTTTCCGCCATTTCAAATTTCCCCCAATCATTCCTGTAAAAAATAGCTGTTATTTGTCTATCTTGTAGATTTTATTGTGTTATAGACAAATATTCAATATATGTCTACTAATGTACATTCCGCAAATATTTAATGGTTGTATCTGTGGTATGTGTTTAGTATAATACATCACGTAAAGAAAATCAACACTTTGTTTGATAATGGATTTAAGAACTATTAATAGAGTCAAGAGTGATTAATAGAACTCGATACCATTACTGGAATAAAGTTTGATTAATCAACTGTAGCAATCCAGAAAATCCTTACATCAGGAAGAATTTTTTCAGAATCTGTCTCAATGTAATCATTAATCGGAACGCTGCAAACTATAAATACAAAAAATTTAATAAGAAAGGGATAGGTAAAATGATCAAAAACGAATGGAAAAGCTTACTTCGCAATAAGCTCATGCTTATCGTTGTAATTGCAATCATCGTTATCCCGATCATCTATGCAGGCCTGTTTCTGAAATCCATGTGGGATCCTTATGGAAGCGTGGATAACCTGCCGGTGGCTGTGGTAAACGAAGATAAACCCGTCGAGTACAATGGCAAGACACTAAGTATAGGCAAGGATATGGCGGATGAGCTGAAAGACAACGACTCAATGGCATTCAACATTGTAGACAGTAAGACAGCAGAGGACGGTCTGGCAAACGGAACCTATTACATGGTTATTACCATTCCGGAAGACTTCTCCGCAAATGCTTCTACAGTAATGGATGATAATCCAAAACAGATGGAGCTGAGCTATCAGACCAACCCAGGAACCAACTACATAGCTTCCAAGCTCAGTGAAACCGCGATCCTGAAACTTCGTGACAACATTGCATCACAGGTTACTGAAACCTACACCGAAACCGTTTTTGATTCTATCTCAGAAGCTGGTGACGGAATGCAGGAAGCAGCTGACGGATCCGGAAAAATCGAAGACGGTTTAAGTACAGTTGCCGATGGTAATAAAACCATTACCAAGAACCTGAAGAAACTTTCCACCAGTACTCTTACATTTGTAAGCGGCGCTGACAGCCTTACTGAAGGACTTAAGACATACACCGATGGTGTAGCACAGGTCAACGACGGAGCAAAAAGTCTGGATGATGGTGCAAAACAGCTGAACAGCGGTGTTGCCACTCTTACAGAAAAAGTTCCGGAACTGACAGAAGGCGTTGATACCCTGGATAAAGGTGTTCAGCAGTATACCGCAGGTGTTGACGAACTTAACGAAAATTCCGATGCACTGAAAAGTGGCGCAAGCAGTCTGGAATCCGGTGCAAAAGCACTGAGCGAAGGTATTAATACCCTTTCCAGTGGAACCACACAGTATGTAAGCGGTGCCGACACTCTTGTCGATGGAACAACTGCTTATGTAAAAGGTGCAGAACAGCTGGCAGCTGGTGCAAAACAGCTTTCCGGTCTGGAAAAACTTGGAGATGTTTCCAATGGTATTTCTCAGCTGAATCAGGCTGTTACAAAGGGCAGTGACAAATCTCAGTCACTTGTATCCGGAACCCAGCAGCTGGAAGCCGGATTAAAGAACCTCAATGATACTGTTTCTTCTTTAAAAGACAGCACTACTGATGAATCTATCAAAACCTTATCTGCCGGTCTTGCCTCTGCAAAACAGGGCATGAATGATGCAGCAGATGGCATGACAACAGCCGCTAATGGTATGACAGATGCAGCAAACGGAATCAACAACGCTGCTGGATATATCAATCAGGCAGCAGGCATTACCAGCCAGACCAGTTCCAACATTTCCAACGAGCTGATTCCTGCAGTACAGAATGCAGGCGCACAGTTCTCACAGGTTGGACAGCAGATCAATGATCTTCTCACAGGCTATGGACAGACAACTACCGAAAAGCTTACAGAAGCAAACACAACAATAAGTACTGCACAGCAGAGCATGAGCAATGCTGCAGCTGCACTTCAGGCTATTCAGGCATCCGCTTCTGAAGATGGAACAGTTTCTGCTGAAAGCCTTAGCGAAGTAATCGGTGCACTGAACGATGCAGCTAGTGGAATGTCCGGTGTAGATGGTTCTTATATGAACAGCTATTCCGAACAGGCTTCACAGTTAGTATCCGGTGTATCCAGTCAGCTCTCCTCCACTCAGGAAAGTCTGAATGCTACTGTTTCAAAGCTTAACGAAGCAGCAACCGGACTGAGCGCAATCTCCAATGGTCTTACTGCTGGCGCAGACAGTCTTTCCAAAGGCGCAGCTTCCATGACAGAGGGTGCAGCCAGCATGAATGCGGGTGCAGAAAAAATGGCCGCAGGTGCAAGCCAGATCCCAGCAGTTCCGTCTGATCTGATCGCTCAGCTTTCCGCAGGAGTAAATAAACTCTATGTTGGATCTAAAGCTGTAAATGCCGGAACCCAGCAGGTTTCCGCAGGTCTTCAGACACTGGAAACAAGCACAACATCTTTCCCACAGGCAGCTGCCGGAATCAAGGCACTGAATGAAGGATTCGATACATTAACTGCTAACGATAAGAAACTTACTTCTGGAGCTAAGAATCTGAAAGCAGCCGGAAAACAGATCACAAGCGCACTTCCACAGGTGAAATCCGGTGCAGGTCAGCTTGCCGATGGTTCTGAAACACTGACAGCAGGAATCAAAACTTACACAGATGGTGTTGCAAAACTGGCAGCAAACAGCTCCGCTCTTACCAGCGGTACCAGCCAGCTTTCCAATGGAGCTAAAACACTTTCAAGCGGTGCTACTACTCTTGCAAATGGCACCAAGACATTAGCAAGCGGTACTACTACTCTTTATACTGGTACCAAAAAACTTGTAAGCAATAACAGCACTCTGAACAGTGGTGCAAAACAGCTGGCAGATGGTGCTTCTCAGATTCAGAGTGGTTCTTCACAGCTGTATGATGGTTCCAAGAAACTTGGAAATGGTGTGAAAGAGCTAAAAGATGGTTCTGAAACACTGACTACAAGCCTCAGCGATGGAGCTAAAACTGTAAAAGATAATTCAGCAAGTGACGAGACAATCAAGATGTTCGCAACACCAGTTGTGAGCGATGAAACAAAACTTACCGATGTTCCGAATAACGGACACGCAATGGCACCTTATATGATGTCTGTAGGCCTCTGGGTCGGTGCACTGGCATTCTGCCTGATGTATCCTCTGGCTCAGTATAAAGGCAAACTGAAATCCGGTTTTGCATGGTGGGCAAGCAAAGCTTCCGTACTTTATCCGGTAGCAATCCTTCAGGCAATTTGTCTGATCCTTCTGTTACATGCATTTAACGGATTCACCCCTGTTGAGATGGGCAAGACAGTCCTCTTCGCCTGCCTCGCAGCAATGACCTTTACATCCATGATGTATTTCTTTAACATCACACTTGGTAAAGTAGGAAGCTTCCTGATGCTGGTATTCATGGTCGTTCAGCTTGCAG
>OHAI01002913.1_pt1 | contig 12078 bp, 9 predicted proteins | sample 1577091 | NCBI WGS metagenome assembly OHAI01 (sample SAMEA3541548, study PRJEB24748) | human gut metagenome | biome: human gut; feature: human-associated habitat; material: faeces | place: China | collected 2012
GCCCGCCCGGGGCAGACCGCACACGCGGCCAGAACCGCCGCCGCACTGCCCGCAAATGCGGCCCCGCACAGCGCAGCCGCCGCCCACCGGCGCAGCTTTTGCATGGCATACACCCCCTTGTACCAGAATTTTATGCGATTTTTTTGGTTTCTATGAAGTTTTTTTCAAAAAGCCCTTGCAACTTTGCAAAAAGTGTGGTAGGATAACTTGTACTGTTATGGGGAACCAAGGAGGTGGAACGAATGCCTAATATTAAATCTCAGAAGGATCGTGTTGTTCAGGCCAAGAAAGAGGCTCTGCACAACAAGGTCGTCAAGTCCAACCTGAAAACAGTGGTCAAGAAGGCAAACGCTGCCATCGACAGCAATGCTGCTGACAAGGAGACCGTCGTTAAGGTTGCTGTCTCTGCCATCGACTCTGCTAAGAGCAAGGGTGTTATCCATAAAAACACTGCTGCCCGCAAGATCAGCCGCATGGCTAAGCGCGCCAACAAGGCTGCTGCTCAGTAATTGATCGCATGAACAATGCCCGCCGTGGGAACACGGCGGGCATTTTCATTTATATTTTGCGGAAAAGGTTTCTCCACTGGGGGAGAAGCTGTCCGCGAAGCGGACTGATGTGGGGAGAGTGTGCCCTGACAGCCCGTTACCGGGTGGCAGTGGCAAGGTCTGCCCTCATCCGTCTGCGGGCGGGACATCTTCCTCTGAGAGGGGAAGGCTCCCATTTTATAGCTCCTGCTCCATCAGCAGCTTCTTCAGCGGCAATAGCGCCGCGGGCTCGGCGCTGAAGGTGCGGATGCCGAGCTTTAAATAGGTCGGCATGGCATCCACGGCGGCCACGGTGATGCCGCAGAGGTAGACCTGTGCGCCGTGCTCCTGCGCCTGCTCCAGAATGCCGCTGACAAGGCGCAGCACGGCGGGGTTCGTCAGCTGGTTCACGGCGGCGGTGGGGTTCTGCACAAGGCCCAGCGTGTAGCGGGTCAGGTCCTCAATATCCACAGCCATCAGCTGCACGCCGTGCTCCATCATATCCCCGGCCATGACCGCGGCGGACGGCATGTCCACAACGCAGCCCAGCATCATCGGGCCGGTCTCGCAGCCCTCGGCCAGCAGCTCGTCGCGGCAGGTGTTGACCTCCTCCACGCAGCGATCCCAGTCGGCTACATCTTTTATCATCGGGAACACGACCCGCAGGTCGCCGTCCGTGGCGGCGCGCAGCAGCGCCCGGATCTGCGGCTTGAACAGCCAGTTGCCGCGCAGGCGGTCCTGCGTCTCCCCGGCCCAGGGGGCGTCGTCGTCGGCGCGGGTATCGCAGGTGCGCAGCAGCACGGGCACGCCCTCGGCGCTTTTCAGCAGCTCGCGCAGACGGGTGGTCTGCTCCTCGTCGCTCTGGTCGTACAGAATCGCGGTCTCGGTGCGCACAAGGCCGATGCCCGCCGCGCCGCGCGTATGGGGCACGTCGCTGTCGCTGATGTTGCAGGTCGGCATCAGGCGGAAGGCCGTGCCGTCCTTCGTCAGGCAGGGCAGGGCGACCACGGGGTCGGGCTTCTGGCCGTGCAGGCGGCTCAATGCAATTTTACAGTCCGCCTGGGCGATCTGCGCACCGTCCGGCTCCACAATAAGCGTGCCGTTGTCGGCGTCAAGGATCGCGCGGTGGCCCACGGCCATGGCCGCGGTGTCGCCGCCCAGTTGTACCACCGCCGGGATGCCCATGCTGCGGGCCATGATGGCGGCATGGCTGACCGTGCTGTCCTGGTCGCTGGCCAGGCCCAGCACCATGCGGCGATCCAGACTGAACAGGTCACTGGGAAAGAAGCGGTCCGCCACCAGGATGCTGGGGCGCTTCAGATGCAGGCGGCGGCGCGGGCGTCCGTCCAGAATATCCACCACGCGGCGGCAGACGTCGCAGACATCGACGCTGCGCTCCCGGATGTACTCATCATCGACGTTTTTCAGGCGGCCCGCAAAAATCTGCTCGGCGCGCTCGACGGCGGCAGCCCCGCCCGCACCGGCGGCGATATAGTCACCGATCTCGTTCGTGAAGGACTCGTCCTCCAGCAGGGCGATCTGGAACAGCAGAATATCCGCATCCGGCCCCTTGGCGCGCTGGCTCAAACGGCGCAGCTCATCCTTGGCCAGCACGACGGCGACGTCGTAGAGGGCACGCTCCCGGAACGGGTCGCAGACGATGCGGTGCAGGCCGGTGGTGCCGTGGTCGATCTGCTCAACCGGGCCGACCACAATGCCGGTGGACGCCGGTACGCCGGTATAGGTGTGCATAGGATGCCTCCTTTTTTCTTCTCGGCCCCCTCCGGGAGGGGCTCCCGCAGGGTCGGATGAGGGGCGGGTTCGCCGCAGACACCCGTTAAAGGCTTACCGCCCGGTAGAGCCGGGCATGCCCGGCCCCTACAGCGCGATACTTTGGCAGACGCGGGCGGAGCCCCAAGGGGGAAGCCTTTTTACAGAATCGGCAACTCGCTCAGGGTCTTACTGACCAGGGCGGTCACGAATTCCTCTGGCACGGCGGCGGCGATGGCACGCTCGGTCACGAGGGTGTTGTCTCTGCCGTCCAGCAGGGCGGGGAAGCGGTCTGCCGGGTCCTTGTCAAAGCTGCCCATGAAGGTCGCGGCCAGCAGCTTCGGCGTGTAGGGCATATCCTCGGGCACGCCGACGTGCTCGGCGGCCAGCTCCAGCGGGGCCAGTGCGCCGCGGGTGGGCGCACTCGGGTTCGGTGCGTAGGGTGCCGGGTAGTTTGCGCGCTGCCGCGCGTTTTTCTCCACAAGGTCAATTTCCGGTGCGCGGGCGCAGACCTCGGCCAGCAGCTTTTGGTATTGCTCGGCAAAGCGAGCCAGAAATTCCTCATTGTCGGGCAGCATGGCGTAGGCCGTGCCGCCGCAGCGGCCAAACAGCCGCAGCGTGTCAAAGTAGCCCAGCGCGATGTTGCGCCCGGCGCGGGCGGGGTCAAAGTCCAGCGTTTGGCCCAAATTCCAGTGGCTGCGCACGATGCGCGTCGGCAGGCCGGTGGTGTTGGGGCGTACAATGCCGATGCCGTCCACATCGACGCCGAGCAGCTCCGCTGCGCCCATTTTTGCGGCCAGATCCAGCGGCATATTGTCGCGCCAGCCGCCGTCAATGTACTTTACACCGTCAATTTCCCGCGGGCGCAGGGCCGGGAAGCAGGCACTGGACGCCAGCATATAGTCCTTTAACTGCCCTTCGGGGATGTCCTCGATGGGGCACTGCACGCTGCGCAGGCTGCCCAGCTCGGTCATGACAAGACCGAAGTGGATAGGCGATGTGCGCACGGCCTCCTCGTCGATCAGACGGTCGATCATCTCGGCCAGCGGTTCAACGTTCAGTCCGCCGCTGCGGATGATGTCGAGGAAGAACGTGCGCAGCTCCTCGGGCTTGAGCGTTGCGGGGACTTCGAGAACATCGTGAATTTCCAGGCTGCGCCACAGGTCCTCGGCCTCCTGGATCTTGCCCATCGTGAACAGGCAGCCGTTCAGCGTGCCGACGCTTGCGCCCGTGATGATGTCAGGCGTCCAGTCCAGCTCCTGCAGAGCGCGCCAGACGCCGATTTGATAGCTGCCCTTGGCCCCGCCGCCAGCCAGCACCAGCGCACGTTTTCCGGTATGTTCCATCGGAAAAAAGCCCTCCTGTTTTGTAGTTTTATTCATTATAACATTTTCTGTTGTAAGTTGCCATAGCAAACCGGGTCACAATCTGCGGAAATTGCGCAGTTTTTTCGAATTTTATAAGGTGCTTGCAATAGCAGGAGAAATGGAGTAAACTTAAAATACGCCCGTAGGGGAGGGATTCATCCCTCCCGTGGACTTAGCGACGCGGCACACGTCCCGGAGGGGTCAAGACCCCTCCCTACAGAATGACGTTTACGGGTGCTTTGTAGGGAGCGGTCTTGACCGCTCCGCAGGTACGCCGCGGCAGCCGCAGAATACCCGGGAGGGATGAATCCCTCCCCTACAAATATTGGGAGAGTGCAAATTATGCAGACCAAACCGATCCTCGTTGTCATGGCCGCCGGTATGGGCAGCCGCTACGGCGGACTCAAACAGATCGACCCCGTCGGCCCGTCCGGCGAGGCCATCCTCGACTACAGCCTGTACGATGCCCGCCGCGCCGGGTTCAAGACCGTCGTCTTTATCATCAAGCACGAGATCGAGCAGGCGTTTAAAGAGGCCGTCGGTGCCCGTGCCGTGCGCGCCGGGTTCGAGGTCCGCTACGCCTACCAGCAGCTGGAAAAGCTGCCCGAGGGCTTCACCGTGCCGGAGGGCCGCGTCAAGCCCTGGGGCACCGCCCATGCCATCCTCGTGGCCGAGGAGGCCATCGGCGACGCACCGTTTGCGGTCATCAACGCCGACGACTACTACGGCCCGCAGGGCTTCAAGCTCATCTACGACTACCTGAGCACCCACGCCGACGGGGACCGCTACGCCTGGGCCATGGTCGGCTTCCTGCTGGGCAACACGGTCAGCGCCAACGGCAGTGTCAGCCGCGGCGTCTGCGTGACCGACGAGAGCCGCAACCTCGTCAGCGTGACCGAGCGCACCTGCATCGAGCCCTACGCCGACGGCATCCATTACAGTGAGGACGGCGGCAAGAGCTGGGCCGACCTGCCCGCCGACTGTGTTGTCTCGATGAACCTGTGGGGCTTCACCCCCGCCTACGTGCAGGAGGCCAAGGCCGGTTTTGCCGCGTTCCTGCAGGCCAGCCTGCCCGTCAACCCGATGAAGTGCGAATATTACCTGCCCACCGTCGTGACGAACGCGCTGGAGGCCGGCAAGGCGGACGTCCATGTGCTGACCAGTGCCGACAAATGGCACGGCATCACCTACCGCGAGGACAAGCCCGAGCTGGTCGAAGCCCTGAAAAAGATGAGCGAGGATGGGCTGTACCCGGTGGATAGGCTGTTCTGAAAATCGTATAAAAATGTGGCCTCCTGCGCGGAGACCGCATTTTTGTTTTGCGTAGGGGAGGGATTTATCCCTCCCGTGGAGTGGATGGCAGCCGCACACTTCCCCGGAGCGGTCAAGACCGCTCCCTACAAAGCACCCGTGAACAGCACACCGTAGGGAGGGGTCTTGACCCCTCCGTGAGGGTTTCCGGCCACGCAAACATTCCGGGATGGATAAATCCCTCCCCTACAACCTTCCCACATACCTCATGCCGCCCTTGGCTCAAATGTACCCTTTGTCCTGCAGCGATCCGCGTAAAAACAGCAAAAAAATACCTTTAATATTTTACAAATGTTCGGGTTGTAATTGCCCTCTGCGTCGGGTATAATAAGGTCAGCACTATTGCTTTGTATGCACGCCCGCTGCGGCGTTTTTCACGAAAGCTGCGTTGCAGCGCAGCATTTGCAAAAGGAGAACTACTATGATGAAGAAAACCACCTTCGGTGCCGTTCTGGCGTTCCTGTTTGCCGCTGCCGGTGCCCTGACTGCCGCCGCACTCTATCTCTACCACCGTGAAAAGGAGCTGGACGAGTACGAGCGCCTGCTGTTCAGCGACGACTACGAGGATGACGATTACGACGACGAGGATTCCACCACCTACGAGAACATTCCCTCCGCCCCCGCAGAGGAGAAGGAGTAAATGATCCTCAAGGCTTCCCCCGCAGGGGAAGCCTTTCTGCCACCACAACCCGGCTGGGCACCGACCTGACGGCGTCCGGCTTTTTGGCAATGCCATACTGCCACGGAGAAAACACAATATGCGTAAACTGCTGCTTTGGCTTGTGATGGTCGCCGTTATGATTGCCGCCATCCTGGGCGGAACGGCGGCTTTTCTTTACAGCCGCACCGGGACGGATGCCCTGCCGCAGGAGGCCGTCACCTTCGGTGAGCAGACCCTCGAGCCCAACGGCTGGAGCTGGGTCATCCCGGTGCTGGGCGATAAGGTCAACAAGACCTACGAAAGCCCGACGAACCTGACCGTGCAGAAGCTGGGCACCTTCACCGATACCGTGCCGCAGCTCGTCCTGCCCGACTGGGTCACCGCTGCCGAGCTTCAGATCACCGCGCCCGACGGCACGGTCTGGACCGGCGCACTGGCCGACTGCAATACCTATACCTATACACAAAACGGAGACTATCAGATCATCGTGACCGCGCACCACAGCAGTGCGGACAACCCCGGCGACCCTGTGGGCTGGTACGCCTACCGCGCCGGCTACACGATGGCGATGAACCCCAAGGTCACCCTGAGCACCGAGCGCGCCCCGCAGGGCAGCATCGTGGCTGTGCAGCTGTCCGGCATTCTGGACGGCGAGCCGAGCCTGGAGACCGATCTGGGCACCGTCTGGTTCCGCAAGACCGCCAGCGGCTACATGGGCTATATTCCCGTGACCTACAACGCCGAGGGCGGCGACCATACGCTGCACCTGACCTGCGGGAGCCTGGAAAAGGACATCACCCTGACCGTCACCCGCACCATGTATGATACGGTCACCGTCCCCGCCGAGGAGGACACCGGCGGCGGGGAGGAGTTCCGCAACGCCATATGGCCGCTGTACACAACGGGCAGCTCCGCCAAGCTCTGGAATGGCCGCTTTGAGGCCCCCAGCGCGGGCGCTGTCGTCATGGAGTACGGTGTCACCCAAATGGTGGACGGCCAGCGCAGCGGCCAGGCCACCGGCCTGACCTATGCCGCCGCGGACGGCGAGACCGTCACCGCCCCGCAGGCAGGCAACGTTGTCTTTGCGGGCACGCTGACCCTGACCGGCGGCACGGTGGTCATCGACCACGGCTGCGGCGTAAAGAGCTACCTGTACGGGCTGGAGACTGTCGGCGTGGAGCGCGGGCAGAGTGTGTCCGCCGGCGACCCGCTGGGCACCGCCGGGACGGCCCACAACCTGATCTACGAGCTGCGCATCGGCAGCAAATCCACCGACCCGCAGACCGCGCTGGACGGAAACAGTGGTCTGCAATTCCGCGAGGCTGAATAAAATAGCTGCACACGGCACACCCGGCCTGCCGTGCCGCTGCCGTTTTGCCGGGCATCCATAAAGGTCCCTAAAAGAGTGAGTGTGAGTATGGAAGAAGATAAGAAATCCACTGCGGTACAGCCAGAGGAGGCCCCCAAGCCGAAGCCCCGGCGCCGCAAGGCAGCCAGCCCCCAGCCTGCCGCCGACACGCCCCCTGCGCCGACGGACAACGCCGACCCGCCCGCCGCAGACGGGCAGACCACAAAAAAGCCTGCCGCGTCCCCCAAGAAGCCGCGGGCCAAAAAAAACACAAAGACAACAAAAACCGCAAAGTCCAAGACGCCGAAGGCTGCTAAGACGACGAAAAAAGCCCCGCCTGACGAGACCCCGGAGCGCAAGGCCCCCGCACAGGACAGCCCCGTTCCCGCCGCGCCGGAGCTTGCCGAGCCCAAATCCGAAAGCAAGCCCGAACCGCCGGAGGCCCCCGCCCGGAAGGACACTGCCGCCCCCACCGTGCCCGACGTCCCGAGTACCCCGGAGCTGCCCGAGCCTGCGGAAAGGGCCGAGCCCGCCGGGACGGAGCCCGAACCGACAGCGGACGCCCCTGCCGCCGACGATACGCCTGCGGCAGAAGTGCCCCCCGAGGCCGCCGCGGCAGACACAGCCGTCACCGACACGCCCGAGCAAACCGGGGACGTCCCCGCGGAGGACGCTGCCGAGCCGTCCGGCCTTGTTTTCAGCGATGACCTTGCCAACGATAAAGCCCTTGCTGCTGAGGCCGCACGCATGGCGAACATCTCCCGCACGGCGCAGCTTTCGATTGCGCAGATCATGGCCGGGCTGGAGGAGAATCCCGCGCCGTCTGCCGGTCCTGCCCCGGCGTCCGAGGCACCGCAGCATGACAGCACCGCCGACGACGAGGACGACGAGCCTCAGGATACGATCCCGCAGGCCCTCGGGCGTGGTGTGTTCGGCATGTTCAAGTGGCTGCTCCTCGTTGTGCTGTTCGTGCTCATCATCGCAGGCGGCGGCGTGGCATGGCTTTACCGCAGCGCCACGCCTGACATGCTGCCCGAAGTCAAGGTCACCTTTGACGGCCAGGAGCTTGCTCCCACGGCCTACAAGTGGCACGTGCCGGTGGTCGGCAGCTTTTTCAGGCGCACCTACGCCGAAACGCTCAATTCCTCTCCCGTTGCGCTCGAGGATGCCATATCCGACGCATCGCCGGATATTATCGTGACGCCGTCCGACTACAGCACCCAGCTGACCATCACCGACGCCGACAAGGAGACCGTGTACGAGGGCAGCGCCACCGCCTTCCGCAGCTATCTGTTTGCGGAGAACGGCACGTTTGACGCCAAGCTCGTCGTCACCGCGTCTGACAGCGCCGCCGAGGACCGCTCCAGCGTCACCGGCACCGAGACCTGGCAGTTCCGCTTCACCGTCAGCATCAAGCCGTCCGTCACGCTCTGCACACCGACGGTGCAGCAGGGCAGCGTGGCCGCCGTGCGTGTCGGCAGCACCATGAGCCGGACCGAACCGACGCTGACGGGCCCGCTGGAAAGCACAGGCTTCGTCAGGGCCGCCAACGGCTGGATCTGCTACCTGCCCATCCCGTGGAACGCCGAGACCGGAAACACCGAGCTGACCGTGACTGCCGACGGCTATACCGAAACGCTGACGCTGTCGGTCCGCGCGGCCTCCTACTCCTACAAGGATTACAGCACCAAGTCCCAGCTGACGTCGCCCTACATCGGCGCGGACGACGCCCCCGATGCCGTCCGCAGGCTGCTGACGACTGACGGCGGCGAGATCCAGTGGGCCGTGGGCGGCTTTGTGCAGCCGTTCCTGGACAGCTTTGACACGCCGCTGCTCTACGGCATGACCGAGTACGTGGGCCGTTCCTACAGCGAGCGCAGCACGAACTACGGCTACGGCGGGCGCACCTCAACAAATGTCGTCATCAAGCCGAAGAAGTCGAAGGATTCTATGATCGTGCCCGCCAGCGGCCATGTGCTGCTGGCCGAGGACCTTGGCGGCAGCTACGGCTACACCGTCGTCATCGACCACGGCGCGGGCCTCAGGAGCATCTTCTACGGCCTGACCGCACTGGACGTCGAGGCCGGGGACGATGTCAAGCAGGGCCAGCTGCTGGGCACCAGCGGCAGGACCGTTGTGGCCGAGCTGCGCATCGGCACCGTGCCCATCAACCCGCTCCTCGTCTGGCGCGGCCAGTGCGACGGGCTGAAATATTTTTGAGTAAAAAGGCATCCATCTTTTAGGAAAAGGTGGGTGCCTTTTTTTGCGTGCCGGGGCTTCCCCCTCGGGGGAAGCTGTCGCTGAAAGCGACTGATGAGGGCAGAGCCGCCGCAATTGCCCGTGAATTGGCAATAGGGCACACTCTGCCCTCATCCGGCCCTGCGGGCCGCCTTCCCCCGACGGGGAAGGCAGAAGGCACAGGTACACGCGCCCCGGCATAGTATGGCGCAAATCAAACCGAGGTGAGCGCCTATGCCGAAAACATTTTGCGTGGTCGGGCACGATGCCCGCCAGCAGGCGGCGGCGCGCGTGCTGCGCCGTGCGGGTTACGGCGTGACCGCCGCCGACAATGCCGCCGCAGCCGATTACATTTTGCTGCCCATGTCCCAGGGCCGCGTCAGTGACGAGGTCGCCCGCGCACTGCAGGGTGCGGGGCAGGGGACGCTGATCTTAGCGGGCCGCCCCGGGATGCCGGTGCGGATGGCCGCGCGGGAGGCCGGGCTGCCGCTGATCGATTATTTTCTGCGGCCCGAGCTGGAATGCCTGAACGCCGTGCCCACCGCCGAGGGCTGTCTTGAGCTGCTGCTCCGCCTGCGGGAGCGCACGATCTGGGAGAGCGGCTTTCTCGTGCTGGGCTATGGCCGCGTCGGGCGCGCCGTGGCACGGCGGCTGGTGCTGCTGGGCGGGCGCGTCACCGTGGCCGCCCGCAGTCCCGAGCAGCGCGCCAATGCCCGCTGTGCCGGGTGCCGCGCCGCGCCCCTGACGGCCCTGCCCACACTGCTGCCCGGCTTTGACGCCGTCATCAACACGATCCCCGCGCCGGTGCTGCCCCGGGCCCTTCTGCAGCAGCTGCCGGGCGGGGCGCTCATCATTGACCTGGCCAGTCTGCCCGGCGGCACCGACTTTGCCGCCGCCGAGGAACTGGGTCTGCACGCCGAGCACGCCCTGGCCCTGCCGGGCCGCTGCGCGCCGCAGACAGCCGGGGCGCTGATTGCACAGACCGTGCTGGCGATCCTGGAAGAACGCGATCCCGACGAAAGGAGCACCGCCCCATGACCACCCAATCCAAACGCACCGTCGCCTTTGCGCTGTGCGGCAGCTTTTGCAGCTTTGCTGCGGTGCTGCCCCAGCTGCGTGTCCTGACTGCCCGCGGGTGGGACGTCCTGCCTGTTTTAAGTGCCAGCGCCGCCGGGCTGGATACCCGCTTCGGCACCGCGTCGGCCCTGCGGCAGACCTTATATGAAGTGACCGGCCACAGACCGCTGACGACCCTGCAGGCCGTTGAGCCGCTCGGCCCGCAGCGGCTTGCCGAGGCGCTCATCATCGCCCCGGCCACCGGCACCACGATGGCGCTGCTGGCCGCAGGCATCAGCTCGACTCCCGTGACGCTGGCCGCAAAAAGCCTTTTGCGCGGCGGACGGCCCATTATTATCGCGCCGTCCACGAACGATGGGCTTTCGGGCAGTGCCCCGGCGCTGGGCCAGCTTTTGCAGCGGCGCAGCTACTATTTTGTGCCCTTCGGCCAGGACGACAGCTACAAAAAGCCGTGCAGCCTGAAAAGCGATTTCACGCTCCTGCCCGACACATTAGAGGCCGCGCTGCGCGGCGTGCAGATCCAGCCGCTGCTGCTGTAATAAGCGGGAGGGAGCGCGGCATATAACGGGGTAGAGATACCCCTTGCCTTCCCCCTTGGGGGGAAGGTCGCCCCGCAGGGCCGGATGAGGGGAGAGTATGCGGCGGCGACCCGTTGACTGACAATGCCGCCCGGTAGGGGCCGGGCATGCCCGGCCCGCGCGTGTAAGGCAGCCGGCTGTCTGCCGGAAGGCTGCGGGCCGCATATATGCGGCCCTTACCGCGCATCCTCCCGCTTTCTGGCAATATCATAGTTTTAGGAGGCCCCGCTCATGCAGACGATCACCATCCACGGCAGACGCACCCTGCACGGCAGCATCCGGCCTGCCGCCGCCAAAAACAGCACCCTGCCGCTGCTGGCGGCGACGCTGCTCTGCGACGGCCCCTGCCGCCTGCGGGACGTCCCGCATCTGGCCGACGTGGACACCAGCCTGGCGCTGCTGGACGCTGTCGGGGCCCGGGTGCGGCGCTGCGGGGCGGACCTCTGCACCCGTCCCGCGGATCGTCTCTGCGGCGACATCCCGGAGCATCTGGCCGGGGCCATGCGCAGCTCGGTATTTTATCTCGCGCCGCTGCTCTGCCGCGTCGGCTATGTGCGCCTGCCGCTGCCCGGGGGCTGCCGCCTCGGCCCGCGGCCCGTGGACATCCACCTGGCCGGGCTGGCCGCCATGGGGGCCGAGGTAGAATTGGAGGGCATTGCCGTCACGCTGCGGCGCACGGGGCCGCTGCATGGGGTGGATTTTACACTGCGGCTGCCCAGCGTCGGGGCCACAATGACCCTGCTGATGGCCGCCTGCTGCGCCGCGGGGCAGACCGTGCTGCGCGGCGCTGCGCAGGAGCCGGAGATCGGCGACATGATCGCGTTTCTGTCTGCCTGCGGGGCGGATATTCAGGGCGCGGGCACGCCGGTGCTGACCGTGCAGGGCGGCATACCGCTGGGCGGAGCCTTTCACCGCCCGCTGCCGGACCGCATCGCCGCCGCGACCTACGCCGCCGCACTGGCGTGCGCGGGCGGACAGATCGAAATTGCGGGCTGCGACCCGGCCAGCTATGACTCGTTTCTGCGCTTTCTGACCGGGACCGGCGTGCAGGTCAGCCGGGTCGGAGACTGCGTGCGGCTGGCCCGTGACCCCGCCGTGCCGCTGCGGGGCGGGGCGCACCTGCGGGCCGACGCCTGGCCTGCCTTTGCCACCGACACTGCGCCGCTGGCCGCCGCCGTGCTGCTGGGCATCATGATCCTGC
>OHAI01002914.1_pt1 | contig 12077 bp, 9 predicted proteins | sample 1577091 | NCBI WGS metagenome assembly OHAI01 (sample SAMEA3541548, study PRJEB24748) | human gut metagenome | biome: human gut; feature: human-associated habitat; material: faeces | place: China | collected 2012
GAGGTAGCGAGAGCGTGCCTTCGGGGAATTTGTTCATTTGCACATTCTAAAACCTCCGCCACAACTTTTAATTCGCCGCATCAAACCAGTAATCTACCACTCCATTTCGGAAGCTTACCATGGATCCGTCATCCCAGTTCCAATAAGTAAATCTATAAGAACTGCTGCTGGTGCTGCTTGGAGCACCCCATGTATAGCGTACCTGCTTCTGTGTCATGCCTTCCGTAACTCTGTTGCTGTACCACACTTCATCATTGTAATCGCAACTATCTTTTCCAATCTTCTTTCCTTTATAATACAGAGCAAGTTTTATTTTCTCTCCATATTCTGCCGGCTTAATATTAAATTTGTTGGTACTGCTGCCACTAACATTCCGGCTATCATAAATCCAATCCATTGTTTTTTCATAACCCTTCTTCTCCTTATCAAATATTTTCACCGGTTTTTCTTCGGTTTTCTGCTAAATTTAAGTTTATCAGACAATCCCTGTCTTGTAAAGTTACAGCATCACACCGCTTCTATCTGTTATAGCATCACACCTGCCTGCTTCCTGTCTCATAATTATCAATCAGTAGCATATTCAGTTTTTTCCACCTCTGCAGCTCCGTTTTGGTAAAGAGCAGATGCTTCCGCAGTTCTTCATTCAATTCCTGTTTTTCCAGTGCCACCAGACATTTGAATGCACATGGCATCAGATCTGCACTGGAGATACCGCAAAGCAGCCCATCGGTATGTGTTCGAAACTCCAGCGGATTGAAAATATAAAGCAGATCTTCTTCCAGCGGATTGTACTGATTGACAAAGGAAAATCGGATCAGCATATCACTGTACAAAACGCTTCCATTATAATAACTCTCACTGCTTCTTCCATTCCCGGATACGGAACAGATAGAAAGCGTCGCACGGTAACTGCCATTCTCTTCTTTTTCGTGGATATTGATTACACCATCTTTCATACGGTTATAGCGGCCGTCATAAAAATAAAAATATAACATCTTTGCCTGGAAAAACGGACTTTTCCGGGCTGCGTATGCAGAAGAGTGATCTGCTTCTTCCTGCAGCCGTCCTATGTCTGTCAGCTGCGGGACAGACACCTGCAAAACCTGACTGATTTCGTATAAAGTTTCAATATCCATTGAGATATCACCATTTTCGTATTTGCAGATCGTGGCACGGCTTTTATGGATTGCATCTGCCAGCTGCTGCAGTGTCAGATTTGCTGCTTTTCGGTATTTTCGGATCATTTTTCCGACGTGTGTATTTATGCTGCTCATTTCCTTTTCCTTTCATTGCCTGATTTTTTAAAAAAGACCCCCGATATGCTTATGGAATTTTATCCGATTTCGGTTTCTGTATCTGTACCATTGTTTCGTAAAAATATATATTTCGGATCTGTTTTATCCGCTTCTTCCTATTATATCTGTTTTTACTTCAAATTGTAATATGTAAAGAAACTTTTTCTTTAAAAATTTCTTTACAGGAAATTCTGTGTGTTTGATTTTACCGACATATTTTCTTAAAATAATACAGAAAAATCTGACACAAACATCCTGCTGATTACAGAAGTGTGCGGAAAAATATGTCATGTGCTGCAAGTCTCACGTGCGTTCGGCTTGAATGTAAAGCGGACATTCACAATCCGCTTAGTGCTCTGCACACTTGAAGCGGGGGAATGCTTCTCTGCGTTCAAACCAAAAAAGTAAAATGAGGTAAAGAATGAAATGAAAGAAAAAAAGAGTAACTTCAGTGGTTCGATCGGATTCGTCCTCGCCGCTGCCGGCAGTGCTGTCGGTGTGGGGAATATCTGGCGTTTTCCCTATCTATGTGCAAAGGATGGAGGCGGTCTGTTTCTGATCGTTTATCTTGCACTGGTGCTGTCTTTTGGATTTGTATTGCTGACCACTGACATCGCCATCGGCCGCCACACAAAACAAAATGCATTGAAAGCCTTCGGAACTTTAAATTCAAAATGGAAATTTCTCGGATACCTGACCTTTCTTGTTCCGGCATTGATCATGACTTACTATTCCGTTATCGGTGGATGGATCACCAAATATTTCTGCACGTATCTTGTCTCAGATGGTTCGATACTGTCACAGGACAGCTATTTTACATCCTTTATCACTTCCAAGGTTTCGCCGATCGTATTCATGCTGCTGTTTCTGGCTTTAACTGCCTGGGTTGTATACCGTGGTGTGGAAAAGGGAATCGAAAAATTTTCACGTTTCATTATGCCTGGACTGATCCTGCTGATCCTTGGCATTGCAATTTTTTCTCTGACGCTTTCGTATACCGATGCAAATGGAACGGTTCGCACCGGACTGCAGGGACTTAAAGTTTATTTATATCCGGATTTCAGTTCGCTGACCGTGAAACGTTTTCTGGGTGTGCTTCTTGATGCAATGAGCCAGTTATTTTTCTCTCTGAGTGTTTCGATGGGAATCATGGTTACTTATGGATCTTATGTGAAAGATGATGTCGATCTGAATAAATCAATCAATCAGATTGAAATCTTTGATACCGGCGTGGCATTTCTTGCAGGAATGATGATCATACCGGCTGTGTTTGTATTTCTTGGAACAGACGGAATGGCTTCCGGCCCGAGCCTGATCTTTATTTCGCTGCCAAAAGTATTCGCATCCATGGGTGCGATCGGCAGAATCGTTGCCATTGCCTTCTTCCTGATGATGGGCTTTGCTGCCCTGACTTCCTGTGTATCGGTTATGGAAACTCTGGTCGCAAACTGCATGGAAATTTTCCATAAGTCACGCCAGAAAATGTGTGCTGTCATCGGAATTTATTCTCTTGTTACCGCAGTGCTGATCTGCCTCGGCTACAATGTACTTTATTTTGAAGTAAAACTTCCAAACGGAACCGTCGCACAGCTTCTGGATATCATGGATTACATAAGCAACAGCTTCCTGATGCCGTTCATCTCACTGCTGACCAGTATTCTGATCGGCTGGGTTGTAGGGCCTAAGCTGATCATTGATGAAGTAGAACGAAATGGCGAACATTTCAAACGTGCAAAACTATATTGTTTTATGATCCGCTATGCTGTACCGATTGTGATGCTGATCCTGTTTCTTGTTTCAACCGGCATCGTATAAGATTCAAGAATGCTTCGGATAATTTATTTCAGATGCAGAATATCCCACAGAAAAATCTGTGGGATATTTCGTATTTATACAGGAATGATGAAAAGAAATTTGTATTATTTTTTGATGGTTACTTTTTTTGCAGTACTCCATGCAGTACAGATCTGTTTGCCATTGGAGTCTTTACTGAAAGCCCTTACTCTTACATAATAGGTTTTTCCTTTTTTCAGTCTTTTGATTGTTATGCTGTTCTTTTTGATTTTTACATTTTTCGCACTCTTCATGGATTTTTTCAGGGAATACTGCACCTGATATCCTTCTGCACCAGCTACTTTTTTAACGGTAACGATTGCTTTTCCGGCTTTTTTACTCTTTACAGATTTCACAGCTGCTTTCTTTGCTGCCATTTTTGCTGCCTGAAGATCTTTCTTTGCTGCTTCTACTTCTGCTTTTGCTTTTGCAATCTCTGCATCTTTTGCTGCATTCTGTTTCTGCAGTTCTTCCAGATTTTTCTTTGCTTCTTCAAGATCCTTCTTTGCCTGATCCAGATTTTCTTTTAAAGTACGTTCTGTTGTGATCTCTGATTTATTTACTGTCTGATAATTTGTCAGATCACCGCAGAGTGCTGTGTAAGATCTTGTTGTTGTACCGTAAATTCTTGCCATATCCCTTGACTGCATAATGACTTTCAGGTTGTTGATCGCACTCTTCTGCACATCACCAAGGCAAATATTGTTGTTTTCTTTGTAAGTACCTTTATAAACAATGGTTTTTCCATCTTCGCTTACAGATGCCACATCTGTCGTAACCGGTGTTTTATAGTTTCCTGTTCCAGCCCAGACATTTGCCTGATACTCTCTGTAAATTTCCTGTCCGTTTACCAGAATCTTTCCATCCTCACCTACACTTGCTGTGTAGTCATCTCCCAGTTTTGCTTCCGCTGTCTGTGTTCCATCCGCTGAAACTTCAAAATCGCCCCATGCTGCTGATTTATAACTGAACATATACATCAGTTCATCTTTCAAACCAATCTGTCCGTTTGCTTCAAAGGTCGGTTTTACATCTTCTGCACCTGTGATAATTTCGTTTGCTTTGGATGCTCCGCCCGGCATGATCAGGTCATTTCCTGCATGCATGGATGTGGACGGGTGAGATACACCGCCGTTCCAGTCGGTCATGATCAGACCTTCAAATCCCCATTCACCGCGTGCAATATTGGTATTCATATCATAAGAGTCTGCCGCCGGAACGCCATTGATCTGGTTGTAGGATGTCATGATGGACATTGGTTTGGATTCTTTTACTGCAATTTCAAAACCTTTCAGGTAGATTTCTCTCAGTGCTCTTTCGCTTACAATGGAATCCGTTCCGGAACGGTCTGTTTCCTGATTATTTGCTGAGAAATGTTTCAGGCATGCCCCTACACCCGGCTCTTCCTGCACACCAAGTGTGATTGCAGATGCCATCGTACCGGAAATGACCGGATCTTCTGAGAAATACTCAAAGTTACGTCCGCAAAGAGGATCTCTGTGGATATTCAGGGACGGTCCAAGAAGAATTGTAATATTCATCTCTTCCAGTTCTTTTCCAAATGCTTCACCAATACGTTTCAGCAGATCCGTATCCCAGCTCTGTGCCAGAACAAAATCTACCGGCCATGCGGTACAGTACTGATAGTAAGTTGCTGTTTCTCCTGTTTCTACATTTTTTGCCTCGTATTTCTGTTTTACACGGATACCACCAGGGCCATCTGCTAAAACGATACTCGGAATACCATACTGATCATAAGTCAGCGTTTCTCCTGCTGCTCCCGGTACGGTTGCTGAGTTGGAGCCAACGATCGGAGTATTTTCATTTGCTACTCCCCAGCCGCTTCCACAGTTCAGCTTTGCCAGTTCTTCCAGACTCATCTGTGCCACAAATTCGCCCATGGTTACTTTGTTATCCACAACATCTTTTAAAGTAGCACCTTTTTTATCTGTAACAACTTCTACTTTTTCGTAATCCTGAACTGCCTTATAGTCTGGATCTGTTGTGTAAGTAGTAACTTTTTCATCTTTATATTCAGAAACATTATTTTCTGTTTTTACTTTAGATGCATCCAGTGTAAATACCGGGGCTTCTGCCATTTCCTGCTGCTCTGTCGCATAAGTATATGGTGTTTTTCCTGCCTTGCTCCACTCGGTCAGATTTTCGCTTTCCGGAACTTCCATCTGATTGGACAGAACTTCTGTCACTGCACTCTGATTCAGTTTGATCGCTGCCGCTACTTTTGTATTTCTGGAAGAATCACCAACACGCACATAGTAGGTTCCCGGGTCAAGTATGTAAGATGCCTTTTCTTCACTATAATAAGCCATCTCATCGGTATCATAAGTCAGTGTCAGTACCTGACTTTCACCCGGTGCCAGTTCATCGGTCTTTCCATAGGCAGCCAGCTGCTGATATTCTTTTTCTGCATCTTTTGAGTCTGGTGCGGAGAAATAAACCTGTACTACTTCTTTTCCACTGTAAGTTTTTCCGGTGTTTGTAACTTCTGCTTTTACCGTCACCTTATCTTCATTTACCGATACATTCTTTACATTGATATCAAAATTTGTATAGGAAAGGCCATAACCAAATTCATATGCCGGCTTGATGCCAAAGGTATCAAAATAACGGTATCCTACATAAATTCCTTCCTTGTACCATTCCTTCATACTATCCCCGTCTGCTTTTGCGAACGTGGCAGATGCAGGATAGTCTGAATAATTTTCTGCCCAGGTATCTGTCAGTTTTCCGGAAGGTGTGACAGCTCCGGTTACTACATCAAGCAGTGCATTTCCGCCTTCCTGACCGCCCTGTCCCATCAGAAGCAGAGAATCCAGACCTTCTGTTTCCTCGAAGAATTTCGTATCAATGACACCGCCTACATTCAGTACAACAATGGTATTTTCAAAAGCAGAGGCTACCTTTTTCAGATTTTCTTTTTCTACATCGCTTAACTCATAGTCACCTAATTCATATTCTACCTCATTTACTGTAACCTTTTTGGTCATTCCACGGTCGGCACCTTCACCGGCATTTCTTGAGATTACATAAACAGCAGTGTTGGTATCTTTTGCAGAAGCTGCCAGTTCTTCATCCGTGAAGGTAAGTTCCGGATAAGCAAAGGTTGCCATCGGATTGCTTGCTGCTTTTGCATTTTCTACATCGTATCCTTCTGCATATTTTTCAAGAATACTTGCCGTCGTGATATCGTAACCTGCTTTTTTGAAAGAATTATAAATGTTAATATTATATCTCTCACTCTGGTTTACATTCACATCACCGCCACCGGAAAGTCCGCCGTTAAACGGATCACCGGAACCGGTACCACCTCGGACGGTACGTACAGCTCCGCCTCCGAACAATGCCAGCTTCTTTGTCTTAATCGGAAGAGAATTATTCTTGTTTTCCAGAAGAACCATTCCCTGTGCAGCTGCTTCTCTTGCCAGTGCTGCATTTGCCTTTTCTCTTGCTGTCACTTCATTGGAAGTAGTTGCTGCAAAAGATACCGGGCATGCTGCTGCCGCCATACTGACAGCAACAGCGGCACTCAAAATACTTCTTGTTGCTTTTTTCATGTTTTGTTTTTCCTCCTTTTTCTGGAAACACCTTATTTATCCGGTGCTTTGTTTGTGCCCTCAGTATAGGAAAAACACTATGTTTTTTAAAGAAGCAGTTTTTGATTTTACGTTTCATTTTTTGATATCAACTCTTTATACTGCGATGGAGTAATGCCTTCATAGCGTTTAAAGGCTCTTGTAAACGCCTGTGCATCGGTATAACCTACGTCAAGTGCTATATTTTTGATGCGTACATCATTTTTTAACATTTCCTTTGCATGTTCCAGTCTTACTTTATGAATGTACTCCAGTACGCCATAATCACGGAAGTTTTTAAAGCTGCGGCTTACGTGTGGTACACTGATGCCAAATTCCTGTGCCAGACTGGTCACGTTCATATTGCAGTCCTGATAATGCCCCTGAATATATTCCTGCATTTCTTCCATCCACTCCGGTTCTCGTTCTGCAGATTTATTCTGTCTGTACTGAATGATCGCCTCAAAAATTGCCCTGCTTTCTGACAGCAGCTCATGGATCGACTGGATACGAAACAGACGCTCTTCATAATTCAGTGACTGATAATAAGCTTTGTCTTCTTCATTTGCACTGATATCAAGTGTCGTGATCAGGGTTCCGATCAGACCATACATGCGATAGCGATTAATCCTCAGCTCTTTCTGATTTTTGGAAAATGCACTCTGGTAAATCTGGTTAAGCTCCCGGTATGCTCCTTCAAAATCTTCACTCTCTAGGCAATTCAGAAGTCTTCTGCTGCCTGTCATGTAAACCGAGGAATGACTGTCTTCATCCGCATCCATCATCTCACCATATACATAGACTCCGGCAGGTGCACTCGTACTCCAGAACTCCAGATACTGCATACTCTCTTCCAGAAGATGATACGCTTCTTTCATCTTTTTATAGTCACTCTGACATTCTCCGATCATGATACAGGCAGAAATATGAAACGTCCGGCTGTAAAACTGTTCTACCGTCTTTAACAGACTGCGGATTTCTTTTTCATCATGTTTCGGTTCTGAAAGATTAACAACTGCCACAAAATCTTTTTCCGGCTGCAAAAGGATTCCTGGATATTTTTCAAAAATCTGCTCTTTTAAAATATTTTCAAGCACGAAATGCTCCAGCTCTTCCGGTTTCTCCTTTTTTTCCTGATCTCTGAAAACTGCATCACCATTTTCATCAAAAGCAAACTGGATCATTATATACTTTTCTTGATCTGACAGTTTGTTCAGACTTGCATATGGAAAATTTTTGACCGCACCTGTCAGATATTTTTCCAATTCCCTGCATTCCCGGGTCTCTTCTTTCTTTTTAACTTTTTTCGAAAGTTTTTTGTTATCACTGATCAGATTTCCCACCGGGACATAAGTTTTTTTTGAAAAATACCAGGAACCGATAACCGCCACGCTGATCAGCATAAGAAGTTCTGCCGTTAGAATCATTGCAAAACGTCTCAGTTCTCCATAAAACAAGGTATTCGGAACATACATATCGCAGTTCCATTGAAACATACTCATCTGTTTTTCTACTTTTATGTATCCGTTTTTCTGATTTTCTTCCAATTTTCTGCTGTAAATAACATTTTCTTTTTCCGGCGTTTCAATATAAATACAGTTTTCTGCTCCTGGATCGCCGATCAGACGGCTTCCGCTGTACTCTGCGAAAATAACGGCAATGCGATTATTCTGCGTGTCATTGACCGGACGGAAAAACCAGATTTGATTATCTGATAAAACCTGATAAGATTTTTGATTTTCTTCTGTCATCCAACAATAAAAATCCTGTGCAGTGATACCATACTGTCGGCAGAAAAAGCTGATATCCTCTTTTCCTTCCCGACGCTGCGAATTGGAAGAAAGAATGGAATCGCTCTTCAGAAAATAGATATGCAGATTCTGACAGAGATTGTTCTGTACATTCAATTCTGACATTGTATTTTTCAGTTTCATGGAATCTAAAATCTGCTGTGGTGAAAAATTTCCTTCTATCAATGCAATATCATCCAAACCACCACTGACGGCAAGCGTATCACACAACTGATATGACAGCCGAATATTATTTTCAATCTTCCCCACAACTTCTCTCATACGCAATGCAGCTGAATTTCGTATTTCTTTCTGCACATAAAAGATCGAACTGCTGTAACCGATGATCGTAACTGTGAGCATTGCCAGGCATAATACCAGATAAGAAATCAAAATAGAACGAAAAGTAAGTGCTTTTCCTGTTTTCATAAGTTTTTATCTCCTGCTCTTTACAAAAAGATTTCTTCTCATTTCTTTTAATATAATGTCTGTCTTTTTGTTTTGCAAGGAAATTTATGATTCTTTCTTTTTTGCTGATGATTTTTTTCCTGAGTATTTACTTTTTACTTCCAACACAGTAAACTAAAAATAAAGCTTATTATCTGGAGGAAATTATGAAACACAAGTATAGGAATTACTATTTCCCGGTACTGATCTGTATTTTTTTCTGTCTGTGCATTTTTCTTGTCCGACACGCTTTTTCTGTCAGGACACAAACAAATGCTTCTCTTCCGGTTACAGAAGTCAGACAGAGTTTTTCTTTTTTGAATACCATTGATTCTGAACTTTCAGAGCTGTGCAACGGAGATCTGAATAATACTGCCTTTTTCCAGGAACTGGAAAACAGAACGAACATCCATATTGACTGGATCACTTCTTTATCCAATCTGCAGATCCAAAACCGTTTTGAGCAAAACAGCGATTCCGTACCGGATTTGATCGGTGCCGGAAATTTTTCATCCATCTATGGGAATATTTCTGCGGATGATGCAATCGCTCAGGGGGACATCTGTGATCTGACGGAACTGGTTCCAAAATATGCACCGAATTACTATAAGATCATTCAGCAAAAGGACATAAAAGATATCGCCTACACGGATTCCGGTCGAATTGCAGCTGTTTATTCTATAAAACAAAACTCGCAAAAACCATGGTGTGGTCTTCAGATTCGAAAAGACTGGCTGGATGAACTGGGGCTTGAGATTCCTGTCACTTATGATGACTGGGAAACGGTTCTCACTGCATTTAAAGAAAGGAAAGGAGCCACAGCCCCATTATGGATTTCATACAATGCTTATGCACAGGATGAAAGTCTGAATGCCGGTTTTGGAGTCAGTTATGATTTTTTTCAAATGGACGGCAAGGTCTTTTATGGACCTGCCAGGCAGGGATGGAAGGATTATCTCACTTTAATGAACCGCTGGTATCAGAAAGGTCTGATAGATGTTGATTATATGACCGGCAACTCGATTTATGCAGACAGTAAAATGATCGCCAGCGGCACTTCCGGTGCATGGTTTGGTATGTATACCATGCCTTCTGATCTTTCTGCAAAAGATCAGAATATTAAGGTTATTGCTGTTTCTCCGCCAAAATTAAACGAACATGATACGCTGCACATACAGAAAAGATACAGCATCAGTGATAATATGTTTTACATCTCTTCTGGATGCGAACATCCGGAAATTGTTCTAAAGTGGATTGACTATTTATTTTCTGATGAAGGTTCCCGTTTTGCAAGCTACGGAACAGAAGGTAAAACCTATACCCTTGATAAAGATCAGAATCCTGTTTTCACCGATCTGATCTTGCATAATTCTGATGGACTGACTTTTTATCAGGCATTGAAAAACTATACGCTGGCTCCCGGCCTGCCTTCTGCTTATATTGACTGGAAACGGGAATTTCAGTGTGTGCCTCCTTCCAGTGCTGTTATGTGCGATGTATGGGCTTACACGGATACTTCATATATGCTTCCGGTCAGTCTGAGTTTTACATCTGAAGAACGTACCAGACTGTCTCAGATAATGGCGAATGTCAATTCCTGTATGTATGAATACACAACTGCTTTCATTACCGGGATCAAATCTTTTGATAATTACAAAGAATATCTGAACACCCTGAAAAAAAACAAGATCGATGAAGCTGTTCAAATATATCAGAATGCTTATGATCGCTATCTTGCAAAACATTCTTCCTGATCTTGCAAGAAACACTTGCACACATCATACACAGGTGTTAGAATTTATCTCAGTCGAGAAGACTCCCACTTCTGCAAGGTGAGTAATAACAAGTCTTTCTCAGTGGGAGTACAATCTCCGACTGAGATAAACGCTCCGCGAGGGCACACATTGTCCAGTGGACAATGGTTTTGTGCCGACCGGAACGAAGTGTAGAATGTGCAGTGATTCTGCTTTAATCCTGAAACGCAATCTGATAATAATCAATCATTGCTTCCTGTGCTTTCGGAACTCGTACAACCACCACATATGTTTTCACGATTGCCGGATAGGACACGCCTAGTTTATCCATGTCTCCGCTTCTCTCGATCTGGATTTCACCGACCAGTTTTCCTTTTGCATCGAACTTTGTTACCATGCCCTTATACTTATAATTCATATATGGTGAAAGCAGCTGCGGAACAAGCACGATGCTCTTTTTCCTGAAATTCGTTCCGGCATACTGTTTTTTTAACCAAATCAAGCAGCAAAGTGGATTGCGAATATTCGCTTTTTCTATTCTACAGAAGTTCCTGTAAACGCTTCAGCAGATCGCCCTGCAGATAGTAGGTAGTCTCAAAATTCAGATAACGCATCGTCTGATCATCCCACAGGATTTTAATCTGCGGCGGGAATTCCTCGTCGCTTTCCCAGAACTGAAGCAGAACCGGGAAGAAAGAAAATGCCGGGATTTCTGCAGTGATATCAGCACCGGCAAGAGCTGGCTTTAAAATCCCGCCGATGGAAACACATGCTTTTTTGACGGCATCTACTTTGCCGGAAAAGAAATCTGCATATTTCTGTGAAAAAATTTCGGCACTTGGGCTTGCACCGGCAGCAGCAAAATTTGCGATTGGAGTCCATTTGCCGCCAAGAGGGGGCAGTTCCGTTTCTTGACCGTGACAGAGCATATCGTAGATGGTCATGACTGTTTCATAAGAGCGACATTCTGCAAAACCATCCGATGTTTTTTCGAAAACAGTTCCGCTTGGGCGATCAATCTTGCAGGGCGTATTCAGATAAGTAAGATAAATATAATCTTTATCAAGATCCAGGTGAAATTTGGCAGAGAGGGCTTCCTGATCATATTTCAGGAAATGAGCTTTGCCGATATCCACCTGCTTTTCATAGTTTGAAATCATAAGATCCTCCTTTTCGAATGAAATATCATGATGCCAGGGTCAAAAGGTCTAAATCCACATGAGCTTGCTCATATCATTCATTGTAACATGGCCCGGCCGTTTTTTCCACAGACAGAGAAAGAAATGGATTTCTTATAGCAAAAACAGATTTTTTCCATGGGAGGAGATAACGTTTTTCTTGCATGAACAGGAGATACTGGTGTAA
>OHAI01002915.1_pt1 | contig 12071 bp, 8 predicted proteins | sample 1577091 | NCBI WGS metagenome assembly OHAI01 (sample SAMEA3541548, study PRJEB24748) | human gut metagenome | biome: human gut; feature: human-associated habitat; material: faeces | place: China | collected 2012
CCGACTTTGAGGAGTTTTCGGTTCATCTGAGCCACGACACCGGACAGAACGTGTCAAGAAGTATACTGCCCTCATAATTGTAACCGACAATACCGCCGGCATATCCGCCGGTTGCTGTTACAGTGGCTTTATTAGTACATTCTTTTACAGTTCCCGAACTGTAAGCGGCAATACCGCCAACTTCGTCCTTACCTGTAATAGTTCCCTTATTCTCACACTGAGCTATAACACAGCTTGTAACCGTTTTATTAACCGCACCGTTATAACCTACTATACCGCCGACTCTGTTTTCGCCTTTTATTTCGGCATAGTTGATACAATGAGATATTAAACCGTAGTTCACGGCACATATACCTGCCGCAAATCCATATGTATTATTCGTGTTTTCTATATTTCCGTATACATAAAGATTTTTTATTACCGCATTTTCTTCCGTAACTCCGAAAAGTGCCGAAAGATAGCTGTCCGAAGATATATTTATTTCCCTTATACTGTAATCTTGACCGTTAAAATTACCGTTAAAAGCATTGCCTTGATATTTATTTGATATGTATTTATCTGATACACCTATCGGCGTCCATTCCTTGCCTGATAGGTCTATATCATTTTTCAAGACAAAATACTTGTCTGACATATCATTGCCCTTTTCTACTTCATACGAAAGCAAAGCGAGTTCTTCTGCATTTGCAATAATATACGGATCATCTTTATCACCGTTACCGCCGTCAAATTCTTCTGTGCGATAGTCTATCCAATAATTTGACGTATCCGTTACAATCTGCTTTTCAATTCCGTTTACCGAAATTTTAAGCGTCTTTTCGGCATTTACTTTGTCAAATGTGATGTCTATGGCTGTTTTTTCGTCTGATATGTATTGAGATAACTGAACATTTTTAAGTTCAACCGCTTTATCGTCAACAAATGATTTTATTTCAAAATCATTTAACGTAAGATTTGTTCCTACAAGTTTTTTGTTTAACAATACAGTTATCTTACCGTTTTCGATATTAATGCTTTCAATATCAAATGTTTCGTCTTCCCCTGTCGGCGCATTGCTCCAATCAATAACAGGAAGATTATCACTGTCTGTAAATGCGTCTGACAAATCACTTGCCGAAACAGTGTCAACGGCATATACCGTACTTATATCACCGCCGTTTTCAAGTGCCACAAGTTTAGTGCTGTCACCTATGTTATACAAGTTATTTACTGTCGTATTTTTCATTGAACCGATTAGTTGATATTCCGTATGAGTATTCACCTCACCGCTGTTGTACGCATTTTCTATCGTACCGCCAAGCTTGTAGCCTACTAATCCGCCACTGTAATTGTAACCGATTACCTTACCGGTATTATATACGTTAGTTATGTCACAAGCATAGTTGCAACCGATAATACCGCCGAAATAATTACCGTCTTCAGTACCTATTTGACCGTCATTATATGCTCTGTCAATCTTTCCGCATTCGCTTACACTTATATCCTTGCCGACAATTCCACCTACTGCAACTCCTCTTAAATAACTGTACATATCGTCATCTTTAAAAGGTGCAGATACATTTCCGTGGTTTGCGGCATATGTAATGTCGCCGTATGCAAGCTGACCGACAATTCCGCCTGCCTCTGCAAAGCTCTTGGAAGTAGCTGTAACCGTTCCGTTATTTGTAACATTTATAAGATTTCCGCTTACTCTGTTACTTCCCTTAAATTGAGCTCCAAGCTGACCTGTTATACCGCCAACATAAGCAAGACCTGTTATATCGGCGTTGTTTGTACAATTTATAATTAATCCGGCATTTATACCGGCGATTCCGCCGATATATTTTGCCGCATTAATGTATTCATTACCCTCAGCCTGTGCGTTTATTTGTCCGTTTACCGTAACATTTCTGACAGTTCCTTCTTTTCCTATAATTCCGAAAAGACCTTGACAATAAGTTTCGTAATGATTGTCGCCTTGCTTATTGTACTTTTTGGTTTCTATGAAAAGTCCGGAAATGCTGTGACCTTTTCCGTCAAATATACCGTTATATGCGGTGTCGTCATCTATACCGTAACCGTTATTATTGATATAATTATATCCGTTACCGATTGGTGTCCAATTTTGGTTTTCCAAGTCAATATCACTGTTTAATACTGCATTTGCTGTTCTGTCACCACCGTTTACTTTTTCGGCAAACCAAACCAAATCTTCCGCACTTTCAATCTGATAAGCACCGTTTATAAGTTCCGGTTCGTCGCTTGCAAATGCAGTGAAATTTACAGGTACAAAACTCGCAAGCATACATAAAGACAACAATATACTTGTAAATTTATTTTTTACGCTCATTTTTTTCTCCAATCTTTATACTATTTTATACTTAAATCAAGAGTATTTGAAATAGGTGCCAATGATGATATATTTCCGTTCCATGTTAAAATCTTGATTGTATATTCATCAGCTGAATCGGCAGATATTTCTTTAAATTCAACTTGATTTTCATTACCGGACTTTAAAGAAATTTCTTTAGGTTGTATTCCTATCAATTTGCCGTTTGAATCATATACGGCAGCCATAACACTTACTTTCTTTTCTTCTGTAAGATTACTGTTAAGTTTTACCGTTAATGTACCTGTTAGTTTTCCGTTTTCAACTTTTAATGTGTTTTGTTCTGTTGCAGATTGTACAGGTAAAGGTGTTGAAGTTACTGTTGGTGTTGCTGTTGGTGTTGCCGTCGGTGTCGCTGTTGGTGTTGCTGTTGGTGTTGTTTTCGGTTCTTCGCTCGGTACCAATGCGTTAATCAGATTATCTTCAAGTTCTGTTTGTATATTTTCATCAAAAAAATTCTCTAAAGCCGCTTGATATGCCGATTCTGCTTTTTTAGCGGTCTTTGGATCAGTTGCCAATGTTTCATAATAATCTGCTACCGCACCTACAAGCACGTCCTCAGCCGGTGATGTTAGATCTGAATTCCATCCGCCTTCATTAAAAACTAATCTTAAAACATCTCCTCTTACGAGGCTAGCCGACTCATAGGTGTATGAACTCAATCCGTTACCCATAGCATCATTATATAATGCTGACGGATAATCAAACGAAACTTCTTTGACGGAATTATCTATTTTAAAATCACTGAAAAATCCACTGCTGTTTGTATACTTCAATAGTGTAGTTGTAGGAGTCCAATCACTCATACACTCACCGTTATTCATATAATAATCAAGTACATATCCTATTGCGTCTGCTGCACTCTTAAATCCACTTTCAAAAGTTTTAAATTCTCCGCTGTAATCATAAAATCCGTTTGTATAAATCTTAATCGGAGTCATATATATCTCTTTTGTAGTGTCTTCAGCAAAGTGTTCAATATCAAAATAGAAATAATCTCCCTCTCCGTCTGTATCAGCCTGTACAACAAACGTTACAACACTGAATAACATCGCTACTGCTACAATTAAACTTAATAATTTTTTCTTCATTAGTCTTTCACCTCATGTTTTATTTTTGACTTATTCTATAAGTCCGTATTTTATTTTAATTCTCTCAAGCTTTTCGAGCATAGGCTCTGCGGCAAAAAAGAGAAAAAACACTGTTGATACTGCGTGAATAAAATCAAACGGCATTCCCATTACGTATGATGACAGCACCATATTTATATTTATATTCGACTGCCACATTATAACAGACGCAGGATTCATTATTCCTCCGTATATAACAAATGTTGCTACAAAACCAAACACGCACATATCTGTTTTTGTCTTGCGTAAAATGCCTTTTTGAAACATTATTCCCGCCAAGAAACCTATAATTCCGAATGAAAACATTTGCCACGGTGTCCAAGGTCCTTGTCCGAAAAAGAAATTCGATACAAATGCCGTAATTGCTCCGACAAGAAATCCTGTTTCACCGCCGAATGCCACACCCGAAATTATCACTATTGCCGCAACAGGCTTGAACTGCGGCAGCATAAAAAACGCAGTACGTCCCGCTACGCCTATTGCACACAATGCACTTATTATAACCAATTCCCTTGCTTTAGGTTTGCGGTTTTCAAACGCAAATCCCAAAGGAATCATCGTTTCCAATATAATAAGCAAGCTTATAAAATAATATTTTTTATCGCCGAGATAATATATCCCGATAAAAATTGTAAGCGGAATAAGAAATAATATTAACAATGTTGCTATTTTTGTTCTTTTTGATATTTTTCTTTTGCTCTTTTCGTTCTGTATTAATTCTTTTCCGAGTTTTTTTCGCGGTATTAAATTAAACATTGCTACGGCAATAAATAATATACTTATAGTTTGTGCAACATAGTTCTTCCAATTATCGTAACGTCCGCAAAACAGGCATTGTGTCATCACAAATAAAATTACAAATACTATCCCTAATACAACATTGTGTACATTAAGTTTTTTATACTCTTTTTTGCCCTTCTTTATAACCGGTTTTTTTGGCAGTATATAATTCAGTTCATCATTCGTTTCAGTTAAATCTTCTGCTTCACCCCCCAATGCTCTTATTATGTCTTTGTCTAATACAGCATTTTCGATTATACCGTCAGCCATACGTTTTGCCGAAGTGGTATAAAAATTATTTTCCGTAAAGAACTTCCTCGGAGGAGCTTCACTGACAATCTTACCGTCAAAAAACATCGCACATATATCAGCATATTCAGCACAAAATTCTATGTCATGTGTTACCATTAACACAGTCATACCGTTATTTTGCAAACTTTTGAGTATCGTTGCAAGTTTTCGTTTAAAACAAGCGTCAAGTCCCTTTGTCGGTTCATCAAGCACCAACAAATCAGGTTTTCTCAAAAGCATTTTTGCAAGTGCCACTCTCTGCTGTTCACCACCTGACAAATCGTAAGGGTGATTTTCAAGCAGATTATCAAGTTCACAAAGTTTTATTACATACTCAATCTCATTTTTCCTTTTTTCTTTTTCCACATCAAATACCGCGTCATACAATTCCTCAAGTACACTCTTTTTCAAAAATAAGCTCTGTGGATTTTGTGGCATCACAGCCACTTTGGTATCATCGTTTATAAACACCTTACCTCTATACGGCTTATTAATCTTTGAAATAACAGACAACGCAGTACTCTTTCCGACACCGTTACCGCCTACTATCGCATAAAATTCATTTTTGTGAACTTTAAATGACAAGCCTTTTAAAATATCATCCGAATTTTTCTCATATCTAAACCATACATCTTTTAATTCTAAAATCGGTTCGGTATTAATTCTGTTTTTTTCCGACTTGAATTCAAAATGCTCGTTAATCTGTTGTTTTTCCAACCATTTATGACCGTCACGAATTGTTATAGGGCAATTACCCGAATTATTTCCCAAGGAATAATATATTTTTGTCGGTGTGGGTAATGCTGCAAACATACTGTTTTGCTTTAATTCCTCACCTATTTTATACGGTGTGTTTTCGGCTGTAATCTTGCCGTCTTCCATAACCACAACCTTATCGGATAAAGGAAATACTTCGCTCAAATTGTGTTCACTCAATATTATCGTCACGCCAAGTTCTGTATTAATCCTCTCAAGCATTGTAAAAAAGTCATGTGCCGATATTGGGTCTAATTGAGTTGACGGCTCGTCAAGCAGCAACAATGTCGGATTCATTACCATAACCGACGCTAAATTGAGAATTTGTTTTTGTCCGCCCGACAGATTGGCTACATTTTCGTAAAACCAATTTTGTATTCCGAAAAATGACGCCATCTCCGCGGCTTTCGATCGAATTTCAGCCGAATTAATACCCAAACTTTCCAATCCGAATACAAGTTCGTGCCAAACCTTATCCGTAACAATTTGATTATCAGGATTTTGCATTACAAATCCGATATTTTCGGCTTGCTCTCTGTCCGACAAATCATATATACTTTTTCCGTTAAAGTATATTTCCCCACTTGTTTTACCGTGCGGTGTTAAAATCGGTTTTAAATGTCGTAGAAGTGTCGATTTTCCACATCCGGATTTACCGCAAATCGTCACAAATTCACCTTGATTTATCGTTAAATTTATATCGTTCAATGCCGTTTTTTCGCTATTGGGATATGAAAATATTAAATTTTTGATTTTAATTTTCTCCACTTTAATTCCTCCCATATCTCAATAATTATCGGCATTATACAAATCATAATATACGATATAAAAATGCTTGTGCTGTAAAACGACATATCCGTACCACGCATAGACGGAAAATATCTGTAATTAATTTTCCCAAGCAAAACACCTATCAAAAAATATGTAATCGTAACCGCCAAATAAATTAAAGCAGTTACATCTCTTTTGTCAAATACATAATTTGAGTAAGCCGTTCTGCCTGTCAAACCGTAACCGCGACTTTTCATACTGTCGGAAGTATCTATTGCATTTTCCAAACTCCATGTTATAACCGCCGACAAAATTCTTATGCTGTTTTTAACTCTTGCAAATACAGACCCCTCTGATGAATCTCTCCCCATACTTTTCTGTGCATTTGAAACTTCTTGTACCTGTTCTTTAAATTTCGGAACAAATCTGAATGTCATAGACAATATCAGCGAAAGTGACGGAATTATTCGTCCAAAAAGATAGATAAACTTATCACTTGTCATAATTTTATTAAAACAAGAAAACCAACAAATGACCGTTGCAACCATACTTGCCGCGACAATTCCGTATAGTATGGATTCCAACGTCAACGGATTTCCGCTCGGTAAATATGCAATTACAGTTACACCCTCGTGATTGAACGCAGGATTTATCAGTGCTGAAATCAACATAAGCGGTAATAACATCGCAATAAATTTCATCGTTTTTTTACCGTTTAAAATTATCGAATACATCACACTGCACAAAAGCGATGTCACAAGGCATATAGGATGTACGAATATCATTGAAAACACAATTACGGCTGTAAAATATATGAAATTAATCAACGGATGATATTTTGCAAATTCATTCATTATCTGTCTTATCTCCTATTCTCCGCCTGCTGCGGAATATCCGCCGACATCTATTCCTAAGTTGCAAGTATATACCCATTCGACTTTATCGCCTTGTTTCAGCTGGTAACGCGAACAGCCGTAATTGGGGAACCAGTCATTTACTTTATACATCCACCCCGATAATTCACCGCAGTCAAACTCATACAAATTGCCTATTCCCTCTATATATGCACTGTTATACATAGGAGTATTTTCAAATTCCATATGTATTTTGCTGTTTTTCATTTCGCGTTGCAATAGGTCAAATACACTTTCGCCGTCATAAAATTCAACTGTCTGTTCTTTAAATATAACTCCGTCCGACGGCACTAATTCCCACTTTTCTTTATCAAGCCACGACATATTGTCGAGTATCGTATCACATCGTACCGCCAACGTGCACGTCAGTTCTTTGCTCTCTATTACTGCATCTTGCGGTTCGACAGGTACAGGTTTTCCCTCAGGTACAGGTTCTGTTTTATATTCGTCTGTCCCTGTTGTTTCGTCAATATTCATTCCGTTGTTTTCGGAATATTCCAAATCGGGAGTATATATTTCTTCGTATGGTTCCCCTGCAATTTCTTCGGCTAATTCTATTTTTTCCTCTGCCGTTATTGGTTTGTCGGCTGTAGGCTTGTTTTGAATTTTTTCTAAGTTTTCGGCCGTCGGAGATGATGAGGGCGAAATTGTTGGTTCTACAGTCGATGTAGGACTTTCATCATTGTCATATACTTCATCAATTATAGCTTTTTCTGTTGCTTTCGGCGTCGGCTCAACATTCCAACCGCGCAGTGACGGTGCATCTCCGCCCCACCAAAACGCAAATACCAATACAACAATAATTATACTTCCTATAATTATGTGTCTTTTATATTTTTTCATTCAATATCTCCTGAAAATTATTACTTTCTAAGCAAAATCAAATTCATCATTACAAACTGTAAACTGTTTTTTATCACATTAATTTCATTTTGTGATATATTTCTGACATCACTCATATCATAAAGCGAATTATCGCCGTTCATAAATCGTTTTAGCGACACCAAACTGTAAAAACATTGTTCTGTTGCCATTTGATTTGAACCGTCACCGTCGTATGTATGTTTAAAACCGTCGCCTATTGTATAGTACGACATTAAATTATCCGCTAAATTCTTGCCGTTCTTTTCAAAGCGTTCATCAAAAGGCGATATTCCGAGTTCACAAAGTGCAACAATGACTTGTGCGCAGCTTTCGGAATTTTCCGTACCCCAACTTGAATATCCTCCGTTTTCATTTTGACTTGCCGATAAAAAAGAAATTGCCTTGTTCGCACAATTTGACACTTCGGAATTATCCGTATAATTTGAAAGTGCTTGCAGAGCCATTGCCGTAACATCAACATCACTCTCTCCACTGCCCAAAAGTGACCATCCACCGTCATCAAGCTGACTGTTTATAATCTTTTCAACATACATTTCTCTTGTTGCATGAATTTGTGCATCGGCATTGTACGGCATATCATACTGTCCGCAGTCAAGTGCAATCAATGCCCATATTGCACCGTTTATACCTTGCCAAGTAGTTTTTTCAAAATCTCCTAAAGGAAGTAATAAATTATATCCACCGACATTTTGAGGGTCTTTTCCGATTGATGTGAGTGCAGTTATAACTCTTGAATATTCGGTATATTTTTTGTTATGCAATACACCGCCACATTCTTTTACATAATTGACAACATTGTTGTAATAATTCTCATAATAGCCGACAGGTATATCACCGGTATTTCTGCTCAGTCCTGTTATCAGCCACTCACCGCCTATCGATGATACGGTAGGAGTTTGCGAATTATCATATAAATATTTTTCCGTATCACTTATGACGCTGTTTATATCGTCAATACTTACCGCAAAAGCATTTGCAGATGAAATCAAAACAAACGATAAAATTAAAGATATTATTTTTTTCATTAATACGCTCCGTTTCTGTAAAATCAAATAAAAAAAGCTGTGATAATTTTTTCAAATTATCACAGCAGAGTTTTCCTGTGTATATCACATATCGGCACGCAAACAACACGCTTAATACATTTATATAAGCGTACGATACTACTGCTCCTATATTGACAACATCAATAAGTACGGAGCAGTATCAAAGCAGGTCTTCTGACTCGTATTATATAAAGCAAGCTTAACATTTTTATATTCGCCTTCTCAGTTTCCCAATGACTGACTTTCATCAAAAAATATAAAAACTTCAATACATACAGCGACTGTTATCGTTCGGGATTCTCACCCGATTCCCTTTTCACCGACTATACCCATACAATATAGCCGACACTTTGTGTGATTATTCATTTTTTAGTATTATATCATCAAAAATATGTACCGTCAATGTGCTATATTACTAAAGTTATACTTGACATTCACATATTTTATACCTTATAACACAAAAAATGCGACACCTAAAAGCATCGCATTTTGAATTACATTATGAATTTTGTTTTGTATAGTTAAGAAGTCCGCCTGCGTAAAGCATTTCTTTTTGACGGTCTGACAAATCTGCATTAACCTCAAAATCAAAGCCTTTTGTTACGTTTGTCACCTTAATAACTTTACCGTTGGCAATTTGCTTACCGATATTTTCAATCTTCAATTCGTCCATTTGGTCAATCTTATCGTAATCCGATTCATTTGCAAATGTTAGCGGCACGATACCGGCATTAATAAGATTAGCCATATGAATTCTTGCAAATGACTTAACGATAACTGCCTTAACACCCAAATACAACGGTGCAAGTGCAGCGTGTTCTCTTGAAGAACCCTGTCCGTAGTTTGAACCGCCGACTATTATACTCTTACCAAGTTCAAGTGCTCTGTCGTGGAACTTTTCGTCACATACAGCGAAACAGAATTCCGAAATCTTAGGAATATTTGAACGCAACGGCAAAATCTTTGCACCGGCAGGCATAATATGGTCTGTTGTGATATTATCGCCGACCTTTAGCGAGCATTTTGCGTCTATTGTTTCAGCTAACGGCTCTGATACAGGGAAAGGCTTAATATTAGGACCTCTAAGCACTTCAATACTGTCCATATCCTTTTCATCTGCCGGAGGAACTATCATATTATCGTTTATTGTGAACTTTTCAGGCAATGTTATATCAGCCGCGTCACCAAGTGTTCGTGGATCTGTAAATACACCTGTAAGAGCTGAAATAGCAGCTGTTTCAGGTGATACAAGATAAATCTGACCGTCTTTTGTACCACTTCTGCCTTCAAAGTTTCTGTTAAACGTTCTTAGTGAAATACCCTTTGAATTAGGTGACTGTCCCATACCTATACAAGGACCGCAAGCACTTTCCAGTATTCTTGCACCTGCGTCAATCATAATAGCCAAAGCACCGTTATTTGCAAGCATATTCAAAACCTGCTTTGAACCCGGAGCGATTGCAAGAGAAACATCAGGATTAACAGTCTTACCTTTTAGAATATGTGCAACTTTCATCATATCAAGAAGTGATGAGTTTGTGCATGAACCGATACAAACTTGGTCAATCTTCATACCGCTAAGCTCGCTTACCGACTTAACATTATCAGGTGAATGAGGGCAAGCTGCAAGCGGTTCAAGTTTGCTAAGGTCTATATTAACTTCTTCGTCATATACAGCGTCTGCGTCTGCACATAGAGGTGTGTATGCCTCTTCTCTGCCTTGTGCTTTCAAGAATTCATGTGTTATTTCGTCTGATGGGAATATTGATGTTGTTGCACCAAGTTCCGCACCCATATTTGTAATAGTTGCTCTTTCGGGAACTGATAAAGTTTTAACACCTTCACCGCAGTATTCGATAACTTTGCCTACACCGCCCTTAACAGAAAGACGCTTTAGAACTTCCAAAATTACATCTTTTGCGGCAACCCACGGTTGAAGTTTGCCTGTAAGATTTACCTTAACGACTTTCGGGCAAGTAATGTAATATGTACCTCCGCCCATTGCAACAGCAACGTCCATACCGCCTGCGCCTATGGCAATCATTCCTATACCGCCGCCTGTCGGTGTATGGCTGTCCGAACCGATAAGTGTTTTACCCGGAATACCGAAACGCTCAAGATGTACTTGGTGACAAATACCGTTGCCCGGTCTTGAGAAGTAAATTCCGTGTTTTTTACAGACACTGCCGATAAATCTATGGTCATCAGCATTTTCAAAACCATTCTGCAATGTATTATGGTCAATATATGCAACAGAACGCTCTGTTTTTACTCTTGGCACACCCATAGCCTCAAACTCAAGATATGCCATTGTACCTGTTGCGTCCTGTGTAAGGGTCTGGTCAATTCTAATTCCGATTTCACTGCCTTTTACCATCTCACCTTCAACAAGATGTGCAGACAGTATTTTTTCTGTTAATGTTTGTCCCATAACAACTTCCTCCGTAAACTCATTTTTCTATACTATTTTAATACAAATCCTATGTATTTGTCAAGTCATACACACCTTTTATTTAACACCGCATATTATAAAGCGGAGGTGTTTTAGATATGACGGATATATGTTTTATTGCATTGTTTACTGTGTTTTGTACTATGGGAATATACTTCTTTGTAAAAGAAATTACATCAATCCTTTTGAAAAACCATATTAAAACGAAAATTCTTCTTGAAGTACATAATTCCGATATTAATATTGAAGGTCAGATACGTTCGATTATTTCGGCAAATCCCGAAAGTGATATATTGATAAGCGATAAAAGTGAGAATGACGAAATAGGTATGATTCTTCATAAAATGTCCGCTGATAATTCGTGTATAATTTTAGACAACGTTAAAAGCTCCCAAAAATAAATTTTGGGAGCTTTTTAAATTATTTATCTTCGTTTTTTGCTATTTCTTTTATTGATGTTACAAGTCCTGCAAGTCCTTGTATTTCCGACGGTATAATTATCTTTGTAGCCTTGCCGTCAGCGGCTTTTTCAAAACTTTCAAGTGCCTTTATTGCAATATACGGTTCACTCGGCTTTGAGTCGTTAATTCTTCTAATACCTTCAGCAACGGCTGTCTGTACTGCGATAATTGCTTCAGCCTCACCTTCCGCCTCTTTAATAGCGGCTTTTTTTTTTTT
>OHAI01002922.1_pt1 | contig 12051 bp, 9 predicted proteins | sample 1577091 | NCBI WGS metagenome assembly OHAI01 (sample SAMEA3541548, study PRJEB24748) | human gut metagenome | biome: human gut; feature: human-associated habitat; material: faeces | place: China | collected 2012
GCTTTTCCACGATCCTTACCTGCATGGTCTTTTCCTCCTTCCGTTTTTCTCCCAGTCTACCGTCCCGCTGCCCCGCAAAAAACCGTGTACTTTTACAAAAGCACCCCGGCAGGTCTTGCCCGCCGGGGTGCTTTCTATTGGTGACAAAGCGTCACCGGATGGCTGCCACTTGGTTGGCACTTGGTTGGCATCTGGTCGTCACCGCAGCAGTGCATACGGGTCCTCTTCCGGTTCCGCCTGTGCCGCCTTCTCCGCCGCTTTTCCCCACTGCGCAAAGGTCTTTTCCGTGTACAGGGCCTTCCCGTCCGCGTCGGTCAGGGCCAGCAGCACGTCGGCCAGCTGCTGCTTGTCCGCATCGCTGCCCGCCAGATACTCCGGCTTTGCCAGCTCGGTCAGCTTGCTCTTCACGCTGCTCGGCGTCCGTCCGGCCTTCACCAGCCGGTCGTACTCGGCCTGCACGTCCTGCGCCTTCCGGCTGTCCACCGCCTCGCTCAGGTCCGCGTACATGTCGCCCGCGTCGCCCTTCAGCATCTCGGTCTCCAGTGCATTCACGGCCCCGGTCACGCAGTCGATCACGGCTTCCCGCTTCGGCGCGTCCTCCTTCACATTCTTCCGGATGCCCAGCACGTCGTACAGCGCTTCGATGGTCTCCGTCTCCAGCCGGTACCGCTCGGCTTCGTTCCCTTCCATCTGTGCCTTTGCCGCCGCCCGGGTGTCGGCGTCGTACTTCTTCAGCCGGGTCTTCAGCTGCTTGTAGATCTCGCCCTCCTTGCCCATGGCCACCAGTTTCTCCACCGCCGCCTGTGCCTCGTCCGCGTCGCCGCTGGCATAGGCATTGTACAGCCGGTCATACTGCCCGGTCGCGCTCTCCGGCAGGCTGTTGAAGCTGAATTTTCCGCCCTGCGCCACGTTCTGCGCATCGTCCCAGTACCCGCGCACTGCGTCCACCATCTTCCGGCCGTTGCCGTAGGGCATCCCCACGATCTCAAAGCCGTTTTCGATCAGGGCCATGCCCTTCTCCATCAGCTTCTTGTGGTGCTTTTCCAGCTCCGCCTCGTCCATCTCGCTGGTGTCCTTCTTCAGCTCCGCCGTAAACTTCACCACATCCGACGCCATGTCGTTTACTGCGCTGATGTTCGTGGCACTGATCACGTCATAATCCTTGCCCTGGATAGTATTGTCGATCAGGCTGTACAGCTCGCTGCCAAACAGGAAGTTGCCCATCGTGCTCTCGGTGGACAGCGAGAAAAAGCGGCTCACCATGCTCTTCAGGGTCACGTCTCCGTTCTCGTCCTGCTCCCGGTCCCACCGGTGCAGCAGGAAGTCCGCGCCGATCTTCATCATGGCAAACACCGCCACCTGCGCCGCCTGGCTCAGGATGGCCCGGTCCCGCTGCTTTGTCGCCCGCTGCAGCTCTGCCTTGTTCGCGTCGCTGGCGTCCGCCTTGTACCGCGCCGCCTGCGCTTTCCAGTCGCCCACCGCGTCGATCAGGATGCCCGCATTCTGGAAGCGCTGGGTCGTGAACATCGTAAAGGTCTTTACCATCTCGTCCGGGTTGCGCTGGATGCCTGCCCGCTGCATCACGGTGTAGTTCGGCTGGGTCTGCTCGATCACCTTCTGGTAGGTGCGGTTCACGGCCTCCCAGTATGCCGGGCTGCCGGTCTCGCCCGCGCCCTCGAATTCCGCCGCGTGGTTCTTCACATAGGCTTTGCTGCCCTCCCACAGGGCCGCCACCGTGATCTCGTCCATGCCGTTGATCCACCCGGTCAGCCATCCGGGCACCTTGTCCATGCCCTTCTGCACCAGCGTCTCCCGCTTTCCGATGCTCTGCAGCTCGCCTTTTCCGGTCCCGCGCTGCCGCCACTGCAAAAGCACGTCTCCGTGCTGGGCAATTTCCGCTTCCAGCGCCTTTGCGCGCTCCTTGAAGCACTCCAGTTCCACCATTTCTTCCGAGGAGAGGCGCCCCGTCTCCAGATCCAGCTCTATATTTTGGATCTCCTCTCGGATCTCCGAGATTTTCTGCTGGCGGCGCTCATTTTCCGCCCTGACAGCATCGACCGCCTGCTGGCGGCGGAGCTCTATATCGGCAAGCTCCAGATTGCACATGGCGATGTCCTGGGCCCGGAAGGCTTCAAATACCTCTCTGGCCTTTTCGTCCAGTCCGTGCAGCTCGTCAAGCTGCCCGGAAAGCTCTTTCCCCTGTGCGCAGATCCGGCGGATCGTCGCCTCGAACTCATCCTTTAGGGCGGGAAGCGTTTCCTGTGTTACCGTCTGGTAGCACATCGGGCACCGGATACCCGGCTGCAGGCCGGCCAGAATGTGCCGGTGGCGGGCCAGCTCCATGCCGAGCTCGTTGATCTGCTTCTGTGTGTCAGCAAGGGCCTGGGCGTACTGGCTGTGATAGACATCCGCCTCACGCTTTGCCCGCTTTTGCGTCAGGTCGCGGAACTTGGCGTCTAAATCGTCTGTCTGCGGCAGGGACGCCTGCTCACGCACATATTCTTCGTGCAGGGAATAAAGGTCGGCCAGTCGTTCTTTCAAATCGGAGCCATCAAAGCCAGTGGTGCGGATGGATTCCAGCTCCTGGATTCGTACGCGGCAATCCTGAAGCTCCTTTTGGCGGTCCGCCAGCAGCACTCCGGACTGCTCCCTCTGGGATCGAAGCAGATCCTGCTGCCCCTGGCAGTAGGTCAAAGTGCTCTCCAGCTCCCGGATCGATTCCCGCGTCTGCTTGACCAGGGCCTCCGGGGAAAGGAAGGGATTTTGAGCCAAAATGCTCTGGTTGTGTTCGCTCAGCTGTTCCATTACCTTTTCGTGGGGCACCTCCGGCATGTACCGTTCAAAGAGATCGCGTCCCTTGTTCCCAAGCACCTCAATGAGATACAGGGGATTGAACACCGCCAAAAAGAGGTCGCGTTCCGCAAAGACAGTATTCAGGTCCTTTGCCGCAATGGGCTGTCCATCCCAGAAGACATCTGTGTTGTCGCCGACCCTGTTCCGGATCAGGCAGTGGGGCTGCCCTTCGCCGTCCACGATCTGAAGCTCAACACTGATGTTTTTGCCTGGGGCGCGGAGCCTGTCCATCCGGTTGCTGCCGAAAAAGGACACTCCGGTGATGGCGTAGGAAATCGCGTCCGCAATGGTGCTTTTCCCCTGGGCATTGTGGCCGAAAATTGCGTTCATGGGACCAAACGAAAAGCTGCGTTCTTCCGCAAAGCACTTGAAGCCCGATACCTTCAGGGATGAGATCTCAAACTGCTTGATCGGTTTTACCATAATGCAAAACTCCTTATGCTGCGTTTTCTTCCGGTGAGCCCACAATTTGATACGATTCCAGTATATAGAGGACTACACCGCCCTTGTTCTGCGTAGTGATCTGCGCATCGGAGAGCAAAACGCCCGGTGCAATTCTGGTATCCAGCTCCCGAAGATATGCCTGGAACACAGAATTGTTCTCGTCCGCCAGCTGGAGACTGAGACGCTGCCCGCCGTTGATGGTGTTTTTCAGCCGTGCCCCAGTGACCAGAAGGCAGCCTCTAGGAATCGGCCGGCTGCCCTGGCCCTGCTGCGGGCGTTGCTGGGCGCCCTGCGGGGGCGCCTGGTACTGGCCCTGGGGCTGTGCGGGCGGCCCGTTCTGGCCCTTCTGAGCTTTTAACGGTGGGGGAGCTTTCGGCCTCGGCGGGTTTTCTCCCCGTTCTTTGGCCTGCAGGTATGCCACCCATTCATCGTGGGCCTGATCCAGCCGGGGGCGTTCCTCGTCACGAATCCGGGCGTTAGACTTCTTCCCGCTGTTGGTGATCTGGACCGTGACCCATACCTGAGTCATACCATAGAGGTAGCGCCCAATCGACCACTCGACCGCAGCCCGTTTCATAGAATCAGAAAGGCCGCCTTTGACCGATTCAAATTCGCTGTCATCAGCTCCGTCCCATTTGGTCAGGCATTGTTCAAGCTGTGGGAAAAAGATAGAAATTCCACACAACTGGGCTGAGCCATTTTTCCAGGGACGGAAATCGTTGTACCAGCCGTCAATCCCGACGGTATCATCCAAACGGTTTTGGATGGCGCGATTGGTAACGTAGGGCACGGCCAGTCCCTTGGTTTTTTCCGCATTGGTGGCGGAAACCCGCCACTCAATGTCGGAGCTGGAAAATGGGGCGCTGAGTACAGCGCGCAATTCTTCCGGCGTTTTTTGCCACATTCACATCGCCTCCATTGAAGTCAGTTGCCGGCGCCGTCACATGTGCTGAATAAAATGGGCAAGCGTCTGTCCATTGGGGATCAAAATATCGGTATAGTAATAGGCAGGCTCCTTGTCCTTCAAATGCTGCATCAGATCCCGATAGTCAAGGCCCAGTTGGTTGTCGGACGGATCAAACCGGTCAAAGTTATTGGGAATGCTGAGCAGCAATGCGGGAAGTCCGGCTGCTTTTCGCAGTTCCTTATATTTAGGGAGCGTGTTGGCCCCGATACACAGGCTGCCGGATGAATCAACATTGCTGAATGGATAATGATACATAATAGTATCCGGTGTTGGCGTTTCATCCGCGATCACTCCGATCCGGCATGCGCTCACAGCGCCGTCTGCGGCCCCGACTGAAAAACCGAAGACAAGGCGGGGGATCGGGAAATCCGGATAAGGCGTTTTATACAGCGACAGATCCGCACGGAGGCGGGGGTACCATACGACCACGCTGACGGACTCCTTGGTCTGCCTGACAGCGAGGGTATTCAATGGCAGAAACCCGGAAGACAGGACGGGCGGTGCGTCTTCCCTGATATAGACGCTTTTCCGGAAGCAATTTAGAAGCTGGTCCCGCGAAATTTCTTTCCGGGAGATCAGAGGACCCTTTTTCTGTTCCACTTCGATGATCCCATCCTCCACAGAAAAGTGGATGGATACGCGGTCTTCCATCAAGCTGCCTCCTTTCTCCTGCGGGCGTTTTTCTTTTTGGGAAAGGCGATGACCTTCCGCTTATTTTCCTCCGCTTCGCGTTTCAGGCGGGCCAGTTCAGTCTCCAGATGGTCAATCCCGTCCTTACATATATCCAGTATGCTGAACAGCGCGTCCGGAATGTCGTAGTACGCTTCAAACTCATCATCGACTATCAGGACGAGCTTTGGCCCCTTTTTATCCCGCAGGCTGTCGTACAGGCAGTAATCATAAGAATAGCTGTTCATTCTCAAGGCGCGGTTGACAGCCTCCTCTAAGGTGGACACGAATGGATTCTCAATGGGCAGGATACCACGGGTAGCCTCGTATTCCCGGCAGAGCTGGTCAAAACGGGAGAGAAGGCTGTCCCGCATAATATAGACGGTCCGTTCTGAAAACATGCGCCAGTCGTCCTCCGGATGGCGCTGCACTGTCACATCCTCGAAAATCAGGCAGGGAAGGTCATATTCGAGCTCCAAATAAGTCTCAACGGACAAAATGGCGTCCTTTCCGCTGGCTTGGAGCAGAAGGTCGAGCCGCCCGCGGTCCGCAAAGCGCTTTGCGATATGGAGTAATTTTGCGATGCCGTCCATCTCATATTCGTCAAGCTCAAGCACATGATCACCTCATAAAACAGTTCGTTTATATGGCTGCCGTCACACAAATGCGGCGCGGCATGTAGGGGGGATTTTCCGGATGCTGCGTATGAGTTCTCCATGATTCCACATCCGTCGCCCCGATTCCTCTATGTATCCCAGCAGTGCCGCCGGGTCATAGCACTCGAATTCATCGTAGTCGATGTCTGCTAAGCGCGGATAAAGGCCCAGTTCCAGAAGCGGCAAAACCTCATGGAGCAGATAAGAGTTGACCGGCTCCTGTTCCTCCGCTTCCACATCGGTTTCCGGCTCCTCGTCCAGCAGGCTGGCCAAGCTCTCCAAATCCAGGAAAAGTGCCATCAGGCCACCTCCAGCTCCTGCAGCTCCGCCACACACAAGGCGTATTCCTGCAGATTTTCAAGGAGTTGTTCCTCCTGAGATTCAGAAATCTGGTTGCAGTTATAGCCCAGATAGTAGATCCCGGCGGCAGCGGAGACATCCCCGCTGAAAAACTTTTGCGCCAGCTCCAGTTCCTTCCGAGTTCCCGGATCGCTGCTGTCAATGGAAACCACTGTGATATTCAGGGACTGGATGGGAGATTCGTTCAACAGGGTCTCCCCCTGAGCGATCAGGCGCTGCTGCCGTGCCTCTATCTCGTTCATCTGTTCCAGCCGTGCCCTTGTGTAGCACAAAAGCATATCCTCCATATCAGCTGTGACTCCGCCAAGCATGACGCCAAAGGGACGGTAATTGCAAATTGACCAGGCGTATGTGGCCGGCAGAAACCGGCTGCACACAGACCCGAGCAGCGGCGTGAGTTTTTTTGCCGTTTCGGACCAGACCGCAGCCCGGATCACATCCAGGTTTTCACCCTTTTGAATCTGCTTCCGGGCCTGCGGACCCAGCGGCACAATGGTTGCCAGATACTTTTTGTCTTGCATATTCAACCCTCCTGAATTGTTATACCAGGGATCGAAATCCCGTGGGCGTGAGGATGTTGAACACCATGCGATTGGTGATGGTTTCAATCACATCTGTAGAAATCAGTTCACCGCGTTCAGAGTGATTTTCTTCTCTCCGCTCATGGCGTTCTTTGATGATCCGCCCCTTTATAATATGAGGGCAGTCACACTGCATCAGGCCGTTGATCAGGCCGGAGCCCCCAATCAGTCCCACCTGTCCGATGGATAAGGGGAGCGGAGGCCGTCCCATCTCCTGTTCCTGCCCGTCCTTTTGGAGCAGACGCTCCAGGCTTTGGGAGGCCATAAGCTGATGCGCCAGCTCCGATTCATTAAATACAGAGCCTCGAAAAATTTTCACGTCCAATGCCGCATCTGGAAGCTGATAGCGCCCTTCCGGAAGCTGATCCAGTGTCCGCAGCGATTCAGGATGCAGCGCGGCCGTGTAGAGGCTGGCGCTGGCAGCTTCATCGCTTTCCCGCGGCTTTCGGGTCCCAAGGACGGCGATTTGTTTGAATTTTCCAAATTTGCCGTCCAGAAAGCGATAAACAGATATATCCGAAAAATTATCTGTGAAGATTTGGCAGACATCTTCTGTCATTCGATAGTAGGGGACAATGTAGATCATCAGGCCGCCCATGACCAGCGCCTGAAATGCTTCGACCAGGAATCGCTTTTCGTCCCGTCCCCTCAGCCCGCAGCCAAGTGTGACTGTGAGATATGGCGGGTTAAGGAGTATTGCATGAAATGATCTGTTTCCCACATAGGAGCTGAAAAAGTCACCATAGGCAACCCGGAACAGCTTTTGCTCGGCCAGTCCGGCCCTTTCCTCATCCAGCTCGATGCCGTAGCACCGGCTGTCATGTCCGAGGGCCAGGCGCAGCACCGCGTCCCCAGTTCCGCAGCATGGGTCCAGCAGATTGACCGTCTTATCCGGAAAAACGATGCCCCGCTCCAGATACCCTACATGCGTCAAATCGGTGGGATAATGCCCTAACTTGACATGATTCATCAGGCGACCGATGGTAGACGCGTCAACGGTATGGTAACTGGGCAGCGCGTCAAGAAAGCGGCTGATCCCGCCGGAGAACTTGGAGTAATCTCTTGTCATCAGCTCAAACGATGAGATCTGATTGACCAGCGCCTCACAGATGGAAGCGGCGGGATGCTCAAGCTCCAGCAGAAGGGGTTTCAGAGACCTCACGCCGTTGGCGATCCCGATCCGGCCTGACGAGAGCGACAGGTAAGCGCTTTGGGCGGCTTCAGCGTTGCCGGCAGCTTGGCATGTCTCCAGCTGATTGCGGAAGAATACGGTGGTATCGAGCAGATAGCGGATTCTGGAAACTTGCTCCTGGAGCCGGTCCAGCACATAGAATCGCTGCCCGTTCTGGTCGAAAGCTCCTGGTGTTTCTGTACCTTCCTTGACGCTGGACGGATATTCTACGTAGTTTAACATGATGGCTTCGTCCTTTTCATGGATTGATGATAGACATGCGGCAGGAAGATCACAGGCATAACCGCCATCTTCCATAGTCCGGCCGGCGGATGCCCATCTCCTGGATATTGCTTTACACATGATACACAGGAGAGGGCCGCAACCAGTTGTCACGGCCCTCTGCCTGGGGACGCCTATGCGGCGTCAGTTATCATATGCTTTTCGGTGCGGTTTGCCTGGCTGACGTCCGGGGCCGCCAAAGGAGCCAAACGCCTGCACATGCAGTAGGATGTGAGGCGGAATGTTCCACTGGCGTCCAGATAGCCGGAGGCATACCGATCTTGAACGAGGACTTTTCCGCCTATGGAGACACTTTCCGTTCTCCGATAGCTAACGGGTACCCTCATAGCCTTACGCCGCATTGCTGCGCTCTGCGGATTCCGTAACAGGCACAGGTTCGATTTTTGAGCCCGCCTCCTGCCCGTCTCCGCGCTGGTACGCCGGGGACGGCGGATCAGTCATGGGCTTCAGACGGATGGTATAGCCGACATCCTTTAAGAGTACATACATCGCTTTAAGCTTAAGGAAGTCGAAATCGTCTGCCAGCCGGTCTTCACCCTTTCCCGCTCTGGCCAGAAACGCTTTCATCAGCTCCTGATCCTGCTGGATGGCTTCTCCGGCCTTGCCCGCTTCTGTGGGATTGACCGGAGCGGTGGTACCAGCCCCCTTCATGCCGCTTTCCTCTTTCGCATTTGGGGATGACTGCTTGTAGGGCGCGTTGATCGGGGTGCGGTGCCTCACAGACAGCCATAATCTGCGGAAGAAGCCAGACAGCAGGGCGCCGATTACACCCCGCTTTTTTTCCGGCAGATAGGTAAACTCCTCCACACGCAGCTCGCTGATCTGGTGCTTGCTGACGGTGAGCTTCCTGGCCTCCACATACTCGGCCTCCAAATAGCGGGACACCACAGCGGAGCTTGAGACGATGACCTCGACCGCCTGGACATACTCCGCAGCCAGCAGATCACAAACAACCTTCACTGTGTCAAGATCCCGAACAGAGACTGCGGGAGAATAAACGGAGCCTGCATCCAGCAGTCCTTTTCCGGTGATGCGCTTCGCTCTCACAGCGCCGTCAACCACCAGTGTGCCGTCCGCGATAATCGTCTGGCACTCAAGGCGCTCATAATGCAGCGTTTTTCCTTTGGGAACATACAAGGTTTTCATGATGTGCAACCTCCAGTTTTTTGTTTTGTGTTATGCCACCTGTTTCCGCGGGGGAATATAGGTGGTCGCTTCCTCGGGCTTCAGACGCACCGGGAGAATCAGTTCGGTAAAGCCGTTGTCAGCCGTAAGCACGGTGGGCCCTACCGGACTTGTAAAGCTCATCCTGGCTGTTTTGATGCCACGCTTTGCAAATGCGTCAAAGGCATCCAGCAGATAGCGAGGGTCGTAGCCGATCACAATGGCGGGAGGGCGCTCCATCCTCAATTCCGCACGGTACAGTCCGGAATTTCCACGGACGGAAAGCCAGCCGTCACCAAGGCGGAGCGGCGCTCGTAATTTTTTGTTTTCCATTTTCAGAAGATACTTCAGATCGTTTCGTGTACCTTCCACATCTATCCAGCGCTCCTCTGTGAAGATGGTCGGAATGGTGGAGTCCAGTTTCAAACTGCCCAATGGCGGTACCCGGGTAATCAGCCGCTTGGAATCATTCTGAACGGACAGCCACTCCCTGCCAATCGACAGGGTGCAGTCCTCATCGGCAAAAACACTCAGCAGTTCCATCGCTTCCTCCGGGATTTGAAACGGCTTGGCTGCTTCAAAGTCCGGAATCGCTCGGACGCTCAGCCTATATCCGTCCAGCGCGTACATCCTGTGATCCGTAAATTGTACGCAGCAGCTCCAGGGGCGGTTTGTGTCCGAGGAAACAGCGTGCCGGACCTGTGTGAAGAGGCCGAAAACAGTTCCAGCGTTGATCTGATAGACCTGCTCCGGCTGAAACTCTTTCGGCAGCGGATAGAGATCGCTGTCGAATACCAACTGATGGATCTCACGCCCTCCACAGGAAAAACGCGCCTGGTTGTAGGGGATGTCACAGTTGTGCGGCTTTTTCTCGGCAGTTTCATATTCCAGATGAAGCTCACCAGAAAAATAAGCGCAGGCATCCAGAAGTCTTTGCGTATCATATAGGGTGAGGGAAAATTCATCGCCCTGTGCCGGGATCGTCGCCTGACACCATTGGTTGAGATTGCAGCAGGCAATGGTACAGGAGTTACGGCTGAAAAATAAAGTTGCCTGGGATAATGCGGTAAATGGCCCTTTGGGCGCTGCCGCTCCATATACTTTCTTCAGTGCGAGACGAAACTCATCCAGGGGGAATACACTGACTGCCCTCATGCGGCTTTTCTCCGTTTCACATTTTTCTTGAAGGATTGGATGTTGACCGATTTGGTGGAGAAAACGCTTTTCCCGACGGAATGGTTATTCCCTTCCGCCAGAATATTGTAGATGTGGATCGTCACGACGGTTGCCGCCGCCAGATTCGCTGCAATAGTCTGCGGCGCGGAGATCGACGCCTCCGCGCAGGAGAGTTCAGTCGGAAACTTATCCGTTTGCTCCAGGACCTCGGGATACAGGCTGGCAACCGGCTGATAGAAGGTCTTTCCGCTTCGCCGGACACCGCAGATCACCTGACCACTTGCTTTGCTGTTCCCGGAATCAATATAGATCAGTTCCTTTGCGCGTTGGAAAACGCTGTGAAAGACCTGCCGGGAGCGGTTATTGTCCACCGCCCCAATCAGGATCACGATTTCCGATATGACTTTCCGTACAGCTTCGCCATTCTGATTGGTAACATACCTGTTCTGCGGATACTGCAAAGGCTCCAGCAGTTCTTCCAGCATCTCCTCATCCTCGACATACTGTGGGATATAGCTTGTTTCGATTCCGAAGGCGTTGGAATACCGTTCTGCCAGGACCATTGCCTTGTTTTTTCCCAGATCCGCTTCAATAAAGTTCTGGCGCCCGAGGTTTTTCTCCTCAACCAGGTCGCCGTCGCAGAGGATGACCCGGATCGGCCGGTCCAATGCGTAAAGCAGGCGGTAAAGCTGAGGTACAATGTATCCTCCGGTGCCGCCGGTCCCTACCAAAACGATTTTGACCGGGCGGGATTTTGAGAAAATCATGCGGCCTTCCCCCAGACTTCATCCATGTCAAAACACTCACTGTCAAGGCGCGCTGCGTCATCCATCATCTGAATACGCTCTAGCCACTTGTGAGGAAATACCTGGGTTGGAAGCGGCTCAAGGACCGTATCAGCGGGGATGAGCCAGTGTGTGCCCCCATTGCAGATCCTAACCGTCAGCTCGGGGAAATAGTTCTCCAGGTGGCCGACGACCATGTAAATCCGGTTGGCACGTTCATCCCGGTCATCCACGGCGGAAAAACGGGCATCCATGTCATTGTGCGAATGGAGATCCGCATAGTGGATATATCGGTCGCTGTCCAGCGGCTCCTCCCCCGCATCAGGAAGGACGATCGCATGACCCACAGACTGGCGGGGGACATGGAGGATGAACTTTTCATCTTCCTTATCCCAGTAAATATGGATCAGCGCCTCCAAAGGGGTGCCGTCTGCTCTGGCCTTCATCATATAGCGGAACAGATCCAGCGCCTGTGAAAAGAGGGTATACGGAATGCGTGGAAGGGCCGATACAAAGCCGGGGATAATTTTGTCCAACAGTTTCACCTCCGAGGCAGGCGTCACAAATTCACCAGCTTCCGTCACCCGACGCTCATAGACCAGTCCATCAGCAGAAGGGATGAACGTAATGGTTTTCCCGGAGTCCTCGGCCTCCTCCATTGTAAGAAACACCCCCTTGTAGAGGGCGATCCCTTTTGGCTTCATGGTGACAGACGGCTTGACAATGCAGGCCGGCTTTTTTGTCGTGGATTTTTTCAGCCCATCCAGAAATTCTTTCGAGGTTTCGATTTCCCGTTTGAATTCTCCGATTTTGGTTTTCTTGGGCTTTGCCACCTTTTTCGCAACAGTGCCCTGATGAGTGACAAAGCGTTTCCAGTCCAGATTCAGTGCATGAAGCTGTGTCTCACCAATCTTAGACGGAC
>OHAI01002930.1_pt1 | contig 12021 bp, 8 predicted proteins | sample 1577091 | NCBI WGS metagenome assembly OHAI01 (sample SAMEA3541548, study PRJEB24748) | human gut metagenome | biome: human gut; feature: human-associated habitat; material: faeces | place: China | collected 2012
CTTTTCATATTGACAATCTCCTGATCGGGATTGAGCTTGATTTTCATGTTCGCCACCTCTTTCTTGATTGTGGCTTTATCATACCGCAGGACAAAGCATTTTTCTGTGACGAGGTTACGTTACGGCAAATTTTTATATAAGCGAGAAAGAGCCGTGAAGTGGTATCTTACATACTGCTTCACGGCTCTTTGTTTATAGGTTTTGTTGTGCTTCCTTACTCAACCACAGAAAACTGGTCTTTGCCAACTGAACATAAGGGGCATTCAAAATCATCCGGAATATCTTCCCATTTTGTACCCGGTGCAATGCCGCCTTCCGGATAGCCATTTTCTTCGTCGTATTCCCAACCACACACATCGCATATCAATGCCTGTACAGTCTGTCAGGGTGGCTTGCATCAATCGGCAATCCTCAAGGATGTTGTCTTTGCTTTCGATGATAGCGTTAAGGGCGGTCACGAACCGCGCTTTAATGGTTTCCTCGTCCAGATGCGGCGTTTCGCATTTGTGCTCACCCTTGAATTTGCCGTTGCATTGCCAGATGACCCTGCGGTATTTTGAGGTCGAGTTCCAGACTTTCGAGCCAAAGTAGGAGCCGCAGTCCCCGCAGACGATGCGGGAAGAAAAAATGCTCTTTCCGCTGTACTGGCGGCTGATCTGCTTGCGCCGCGCAAGCTCCGTCTGAACTTTGTCGAACTCTTCCGGCGTAATTATCGGCTCATGGCTGTGTTCCACATAATACTGCGGCACCTCGCCCTCATTGACCTTCCTCTTTTTTGTGAGGAAATCGACCGTGAAGCATTTCTGAAGGAGTGCAGCGCCCTTGTATTTCTCGTTTTGAAGGATGCTTTCCACTGTACTGGTCTGCCAGCGTTGTTTTCTCGATGGAGTCGGAATCCCATCTGCTGTCAGTTCCTTTGCAATGGACCCCGGCGTCAACCCCTCCATGAATCGAGTATAAATCCGGTGGACAACGATTGCCTCCTCCGGAACGACTTCTGGAAAACCGTCCGCTCCTTTGCGATAGCCGAGGAACTGCTTGTATGGGAGGTTGACCTTTCCATCGGCAAACCGTTTTCTCTGTCCCCAGGTAACATTCTCGGATATGGAGCGGCTTTCTTCCTGTGCCAAGCTCGACATGATGGTGAGCAGCAGTTCGCCCTTGCCGTCAAAGGTGTAGATGTTCTCTTTTTCGAAGTAGACTTCTACGCCTTTTTCTTTCAGTTTGCGGATGGTAACCAGGCTGTCGACCGTGTTTCGGGCGAAGCGGCTGACCGATTTTGTGACGATGAGGTCGATTTTGCCGGACATGGCATCGGCGATCATTTCATTGAAGCCGATGCGATGCTTGGTGTTCGTGCCGGAAATGCCCTCGTCCGTGTATACTTTTACAAACTCCCATTCGGGATTGCGTTTGATGTATTGCGTGTAATAATCCACCTGTGCCTCGTAGCTGGTGAACTGTTCATCGCTGTCTGTGGACACTCTTGCGTATCCTGCGACCCGCCGTTTTTGTACAGCCACCTTGGAAAGGTGCGTCAGCGGATTGATGGTCGGCGGAATGACTGTGACCGACCGCGCTGCTGTTCTGCTCATTTCTTTTTCCTCCTTGCCTGCAGTGCCCGCTGTCGTGCCTTTTCCTTCATTTCAGGCGTCCAGCTTTCTGCTCTGGAGCGATCTGTCCACCGTTTAACGATTTCAGAACCGTCGTCCATACAGAACACCACCATATTGTTTTTCTCTGCTCTGATTGCCGTTATTTTGCTTCTGACCATATCGGGGTCAAAGCTTACTGCGCCCAACACCTCACAGGTGAGGACTTCGAGCGTTTCTTCTGGAATCCGCTTAGCGGCACATTCGGATTTTCCTTTTGTCTGGAATGTAGTGCAATTCCAGTAGTGTTTTTTGCGGTAAGCTACGCGCTTATATGTGTTGCCGCACAGTCCGCAGTGAATCAGCCCCGAAAAAACTGAACGAGTCGGTTTCTTGCGGTTGGCAGCCTGCTGCGCCAGCATTCTGAGCCGCTCCTGTGCCTTATCAAATGTTGCCTGGTCTATGATTGGCTCATGCGTTCCCTCGGCATAGTACATCGGAAGCTCTCCTCGATTGGGTAACAGTTTCTTTTCAATGTGGTTATTGCGGTATTGCTTTTGCAGGAGTGCATTGCCGAGGTACTTTTCATTGGATAAGGTATTCCGCATCCGCTCCGCACACCATGTGCCGCCGAGAACGCCTTTATGTCCTCTGGCATCAAGGTCACGGCAGATGGAACTCATGCTCTCGCCGCCGTTGAACCGTGCAAATATCTCTCGGACGATGGCAGCGTCCTTCTCATTCACCTGAATGCTGTCCGGTGTGATGTCATAGCCGAACAAAAAGCGGAGGTTGATGATTTCTCCGTTTTCAAAGGCTTTTCGGACACGCCATTTCTGATTTTCACTGGCTGACAAACTCTCTTCCTGTGCGTAGGACGCCAGGATGGTCATCATCAGCTCACCGTCCGCACTCATGGTGTGGATGTGTTGCTCTTCAAAGAACACATCTACGCCCAGGTTTTTCAGCTCTCGGACAGTCTGAAGAAGCGTCACCGTATTTCTGGCGAAACGGGATACGCTCTTCGTAATAACAAGATCGATGTTCCCTTGGCGGCACTCCTCAATCATGTGCTGAAACCCGGCTCGTTCTCTTTTTGTGCCGGTCACAGCCTCATCGCTGTAAACGCCGCAGTACATCCACCCGTTGTGGCTCTGAATCATTTTACTGTAATAACTGACTTGAGCGGACAGCGAATGCAGCATGGCATCCTTTCCTGTGGAAACACGGGCATAAGCGCAAACACGCAAAGCTTTCGGCTGTGCGGGTATTAGGGCATCGACCCTTTCTACAACTCTCTCCATGTGGTTCACCTCCCTTTGGTGTGTGACATATTACCTCTAAAAACACGATATATCCAGCAATTTCAGCGGAATATACTACACGAAGATATGCCGTATTTCTCGGCTATAATTGTATCGATCTTAGCGTACTCTTTGGCTGATATCAGCCCCTTGGAACGCATACTCCGGGCGAGTGCCATCGCCATCTGGTAGGCAAACAGACGCTTATCGTAATCACTCATGGTCGGCCTCCTTCCTGCGGAATTTCAAATAGCAGTCACGGGAGCAGAACACCCGATGGCTGTTGCCATAGCTTTCAAACTGCTTCCCGCAATGTCGGCAAGTGAGTGTGTAGTACGCTTTTCGCTGCACTCTTTCGGGATGTGCGTTCCACCACGCCATTCGGCAGGCATCGGAGCAGAACATCCTTTTCCGTTTATGCGGTGTCTGCTCAAGCGGAGTCAGGCAGTTTCGGCACAGGGCATTTGAGTCCGGTATCTCTTTGATCTGCACAGGATGTCTGGCGCAAAAGGACTTTACAGTGTTTAGCGGTAGCCCTGTTATAGCGGATATTTTCTTATACCCGTAGCCCTGGTGTTGGAGATCCACAATTCGTGAGCGTTCCGTGTCTGTCATAGTGATTGATACCTCATTCCTGAGAAATAGCGTTTCTTGCTATACCCAGAGAAAAGGCACTTTTGTCAGGGTAAAATGGGCAAAAAAATAACGCCCTCCACGGAAAAATCCGCAGAGGGCGTGTGATAGGTTCGGTTTACTTATTCGGGATCTTGAGCTTCATACCGCTGTAGATGACATTGCTTTTCAGCCCGTTCAGACTGACGATCTCCTTATAGCGGCTGCCGTTGCCGAGATACTTCTTGGCGATTGCCCAGAGGGTGTCGCCATGCACCACGGTGTGGATGCGGTAATCCTCGGTGGGTTTCGTGCCTGCCACGGCGAGCGCAGAGGTCTTGACCGGCGACATGATGGCGTACCTGCCGGACTCATCCTTGTTGATGACGGCACGGTCGCCGCTGACCTCTACCACATACCAGCGGAGCTTCTTCACCCAGCCGGGAATGGCTTTGCCGTTATAGTAGGTGCTGCCCGTGATAGTCACGAGGTCGCCGACCTTGATAGACCCGGTGGGCTTGGCGGGTTCGGCAGGCTTTACATCACCGCCGAGAGCTGCCGTGACCTTGGATGCCAGATCGCCCATACGGGCATACATCCAGTTGCCGGGACAGCTCTTGTTCGCAAACCATCTGTGGACGCTCAGAACCATCTCGTCGGATTTCGGGGTGTAGTTCAGCGTCTTGGTCTTATCGCCCAGCCAGAGCAGCTTGGTTTTGCCGTTGCGCCTGCAGATATCGGTGCAAAGCTCGATGAGTCTCTTGTACACCACATCCATGAAAGCGTAAGGCTCGGTGTTGTCGCTGGCACACTCAATGGTGACGGCTCTCTGGTCGTTGGCTGCGGAAGAGGAACACCAGGAGCGGTTTTTCTCTTCCACATACATCCCGACCCGACCGTCCACGCCGATGCCGTAGTTGCTGCTTGCCTGCCGTGAGGTCGGCAAGAAGATGTTGCCGAGCGTTTCCACACTGCACTGACCCACCACGCAGTGAGGCGTGATGCGGTCAATGCTGTGGGTACGCTGCCCGGAGTGGTTCGGGCTGAGTTTGGTGTAGGACACCAGGGAACTGTTTGTGTAAACCATATTATTCATCCTCCTTTTCACTGCGGTCATGAAGCTGCTCCAGAACGGATTTCAGCTTCTGCGGAATGGGCAGTCCCAGGTATGCGGCGTTTTCCAACAGGGACACGCCCTCATTCGACAAATAGAAGAAAATGACGGCGGTACGCATCACCGAGCCGCTGCCGATGACACGGGTGTCGAGAATATGCCCGATGCCGACCAGAGCGAAGATGAGCACCTTTTTGAAAATGCCCTTGAATCCGACTTCGCTGGACAGCTTCTTATCCACCACGGCGCACATGATGCCGGTGATGTAGTCGATGACTACGAAAGCCAGAAGTGCGTAAAGCAAGCCGTCACATCCTCCCAAGAACCATCCGAGCCAGCCGCCGATTCCGGCGAACACCACCTGAATGGTCGTCCAGAATTCTTTCATGTTGTTTGTCCTCCTTTGAAATTAAAAATGGGTATGAAATAAGTGACGCCGGAGCGTCACACTTTTCCGATGGCATAGATTGATACTTTGTAGGTTGCCGATGGTACCGTATTTGGTCTTACGGCAAATATCTTTCCGGGGTTGGTCGTTGTAGACCAGCTACTCGAACTGCCTCGCTCCACAAACATAGCGTAATTGCTGTTCTCCGTGGAGATATGGACATGAGGAATTTCCGCGAAGGTAAATGGAAAATTAGGGAGCGCAATTGCGCCGCTCTCATAGAGCACGCCCCATGCCGTCGAAATGGCGGTCGTAAAGGAATACTGACCCCAACATTCCGCTGTACCGCTTTTCCATTTGCGGTAATTCCAGATGCCGCTTGTCCCTTGCTGAATGACAAAATCTGCGAGGGGAGAGCCATCCACACGCATATCCCCAGCAACATCCAGCGTGGCCTGCGGCTCCGGCGTGTTGATGCCGACCTTCTTTTTCCGAAGCGCAATGAGCGGCGTGCCCTGCGGAACAGTAAAATACAGATCCAGACTGCTCAAGGAATAGAGCTTGTCTTGGATCTGTAGATGGAAGTCGTAGGAACTGTTGGCATCCAGATTGCACAGTTCCAAATTGGAGTAGCTGAAAGAAGTTCCGCTTTTTGTCGTGCCGGAATAGATGCTGGTGTAGCTGCCGTAACTGCTCTCACTGGTTTTCTTATACCGATACCGCACATAAACCACGCTGTTCTTCTGCGTCCCGTTTACTGTCACTGCGGAAATAGAACCGCTGAATTTGAGCTGCATTTCCGCTTCGATATCGTTGGTGCGCCGGAGCGTTATCGAGGATATCTTCGGCTTGGTGTACGGAATGACTGTCACCGTCCGTGAAGTTTCGGCGGTGTAGCCGCGGGAGTCCGTGACCGAGAGCGTGACCGTCACACTGCCGGACTTGGCGATCTTTCCGACTGTGATAGCAGACCCAGTTGAATTGGATGCGGATAAACCGTTGCAGGAAGCGGTATAGTTGGAAATGGACGCTCCGTTCTTCGCAGTCGCCGTTCCCGGTGTAACTTTGAGAGTCGAGTAGTCCTGTACGAACAGCTGATCGTTGCCCGTGAGGTTCTTTGTGGTCGTGTAGCTGTCGGCATAAGTGAATCCGCTTATGGTCGGAGCAGAATTGGTTGCCGTGGTCAGTACCGTGGCGGTCTTGCTTGAGGTGCTGCCGATCTGCGTAGACCCGCTGTAAGACGAAACCGCAAAGGTACCTATAAAGGACTTGATGGACGCCATAGCGTTCAACAGCGTTGTCCTCTGCGCCGATGTCAGCGTGACCGTGCGGTTCGCAGTGCCCTTCGACCAGGAAAGCCCGGAGATAGTCAGGATGGTCGCGCTGCCGTTTTTGAGCACCAGCGTATTGGTGTAGGAGGCTTCGTACACGGTCACATTGATGGTAATGGAAACCGTGGCATTGTCCGCCGTCACCGTGTTGACACTATTCACCACAGCACCGCCCAGCGTCTTGACCGTGGAACTGCCGGAAGTGCCGTAGACGTGGTTGTATTGCCGCCTTGCTCTGACTTTCACCGTATAGCTGGTGTTCGGTGAGAGCGAGGACAGTGTTACGCTGGCACTGGTGGATGCCGTCGTTGAGAACTGCGTCCAGCTCGAACCGCCGTTTGTGCTGTACTGCCAGATGTCCGCCGTGGCAGAGGATGTAGCGTAGATTTTGAACCCGTTTGCCGTGACATTCGATGTACTGAAGGTCACGGTAGGTGCGGAACGGTCGATGGTGGTCAGCGTCATACTGCCGCCGTACTCCTGGGGACCGTAGATATATACACGGGTCGAGAACCCGACCGCAATCGTTTTACTGCCGTTGCTGTCGTGCGCAACAGTGATCGTGCCGCTGACCGAGCCCTTCTTCGCCGGGAACACCTTGGAATCCCATGCGGTTCTTGCTTTGTAGTAGACCTGTGTCCCGTTGATGGTAACGGTGGTGGTGTCAATGGTATAGTAAGTGGAAGCACCACCGGCAGAGGTTAGTGTCCAAGAAAGCGTCGAGCTGTTACCGACCACATTCACGCTTTCTGAAATGTCCAGTTGAAGATAGCGCCCATCGTATGCCGCGCTTTTCCAAGTTGCCATAGCTTTCCCTCCTTAATCCAGAATGACGATGTTCAGCCCTTCGGACGCCGTTGGCATCGGGACAAACTTCGTTTTACCCACGGTCAGCTCGCCGTCCACCGTGGTTTTCTTGGTCTGCGTTTCGTCCTTGTTCAGGGTGAAGATCACCTCGTCGTTGTAGTAACCGGCGAACTCCGTGTTCGTGATGACCGTCCGCTGAGACGATGCGCTGTTGGATACCTCGATGCCCCGCTTGTCGATCTTGACCTCCTGAGTGTAGATCTCGTTGGGAGCAGGCGTCCACTTTCGGGGGATCGCCCCTTCGGAGATCATGATGTCGGCGAGATAAATGGACGCATCCCGACAGTAGCAGTAAATACGCAACGTGGGGTCGGTCACATCCGTGAGCGTTACGGAGTAATCCGTCCAGTCAAACGTCGTGGACTTATTGAACAGGTACTTGGTTTTGTTCCCGTTGTAGGTCACATAGAAATACCCGGACATGGTCGAGGTTTTCTTTGCCCGAACCGAGATCGTATAAGTGCCGGGAACCACCCCTCGGATGTACTGCGACAACGAGGAGTATGCGCCCAGCACAAAGCAGGAGTCGGAAATGGTGTTGTTTTGCGTATCTGTGGAGGCATCCGTTTTCACCGTACCGGAGTAGCTCCAATCGTCCGTGATGCCGTTCAACCCGGAGGAATTCTGCACATAGTTGATGCCGCCGATGTACTGCTCCTGCATGGTGACGGACAGTCCATCCACCGTGTGTTCCAATTCCGAAACACGGCTTTCGGAGTTCAGCACCCGTTCCTCCAGGACGCCCTGGTCGTTGGACACCGTTTCCACGGTTTCGGTGAGGGTCGCCACATAGCTGTTCAGCCCGTCGATGGTCTGCTGGAACTGTGCGTCCTTCTCGGTCAGAATGGAAATGGTGGTGCGGATCGTTTCAATGTCGTTCTGCACCATCCATTCATTTCCGTCCCATATCTTCGTTTCCGGCGGGGTCACAGAGGTATCCACCCAGAGCTGCCCCTCATAGGGGTTCTCCGGCGGTGTGTCCGAGGTGACCACATCGCAGAGACTGATAATCGTGAACTGTGCTGATGCGATCATCTCACCACCTCCTTAAAGTGCCACAACGACCATAAAGGTTGCCTTGGTATCCACATCGGCGCTGGACACCGACAGGGTCTTGCCGGTCTTGCTGCCGTTGGTTCCCCAAGAGGTATCGACTACACCGTCCTTGTTGTACTTCGTCCAGGTGTAACTGCCGTTTCCGGCTGCGTCCACCTCGGAGCCTGCCTGATAGCAGACGGCGGTCAGCACAGTCGTGCCCTGGCCGTTCTTGAACACATCGCCGCCCGTAGAGGTGACGATGATCTGCAGCGGGTCGGAGTTGTCGATAAAGGTCGCCACATCGAAGAACTTCGTGTTGTAGGAAGCGGAAGCGGAATCCGTATCCTGCGCACAGCACTTGAATACCGCGTAGCTGTTGACTGCAGCGGCATAAATGGTGAGCGTTGCGGTAGCCGTTCCCGCATACTGTCCGGATGCATCCGACAGCTTTCTCCAGCCGATGCCGAAATCTGCGTCATAGCCGGTGGAGGTGGTGGAGGTAATACTGCCGTCCATGACCGCCCACTTGTAGCTGACCTTGGTGGTGTCCACCGTAGAGCCGCGCCACAGCTCGGCCTTGGCGGTCAGACTGGCGACTTCCTCGTTCTTGAACACATTTCCGTTGGGCGTGGTGACCAGCAGGTCAACGATGCCGGAACCGTTGACCACACGGGAGAAGGAAATGGTCAGCGGATGAGTCAGCGACAGGCCGGTGCTTTCGTCCTTGTAGGTGATGACACAGCGGTAGTCGATGCCGGGCAGCTCCGCCATGACATTGGCCTTGACCGTGAGGATGTGGCTCTTGGCACCGCTGAGAGCGTAGTTCGTACCTGCGGTAATGGCGGCGTTACTGTCGCCCACATACCACTTGACCGAGGTGACATTGGCGGTGGCGATCTGGTCGGCAGTGGTGCCGATAACATACAGACTGGGTGTCAGAACAAGGTTCTTCGTTTTCCAGTCGGGGGTGTAACTGCCGTTGTCGGGGTTATACATCTGCGTCTTGGCGAGGTTCGAGCCGATGTACCCCGTCAGCGTCAGTGCGTCATTGTAGTCAATAATGGTAAACTGACCTTGTGCTTTGCTCATGTGAGAAGCCTCCTTTGAAGTTGTTGTATCTGAACCGGACACTGTGCCGGTTTCTGTTGTGGGTTCTGCGGTTGCCATAGTGAATTCCTCCGTTATAACAGGCTCTGCCTGGTCGTGGTGTCAATGAGGTCACAATAAAAAGTGGCGCGAACTTTGACATCCGCACCGGTAATGGCCACGGACTTTGCACCGCCGAAATGCTGTTCATTCCAGACTTTGTCCGCTTCCGTATCCTCCGACACCCTTGTCCAAACAAACTGGTTGGCATCCAGCGTGTCGGTGATGTCCTCGTCCCAAGAGTACACCTTGGCAGAAAGCAGCGTTTTCACATTGCCGTTTTTGAAGGTGTTCCCGTTGGACGAGATGATGACCAGTCGGAGCATTTTCTGTTCCTCGATGGTGGTAATGCGGTCGCTGACCTCGGTGACCTCCTTGCTGGTGGCGTAGGCTCGAAGCACAACCTCGCCGCTCTCCAAATCCCACCATGACGAGCCGTCCTGCGACTGGATGACACCGGCCTTGATGATGTTCGCCACCAGCGAGCCGGAGGTGATGAAGTCTGCAACGATCTGACCGTCCGCCGTGATGGCGGTTTCGTAGGGGCCGTTGTAGCCGTTGTGGGAAAAGCCCAAGCCACCCACATTCCACCGCCATACATTTACGGCATCGTCAATGGAGGGAGCGTCCAGAATGAGAAGCTCATAGGGCTGTCCGTTTTCCTCGCTGGTGTGGATGACCACATAGCCGCCGCTTTGGCCGGTGATAAGTCCGGTAGCTTTTCCGATGGCGGTTTGGAGCAGCTTCGGAAAGCGCCCCACCGTGGACTCCACCTTATCGACCGTGGACTGCACCTCGGAGATGGTGGTGATCATGCTGGACTTGCTCTGACCGAGGGAAATACTCTTGTACCGCTCGGCGAGGGTGTCGTATACGGTTTCGATGACCATAGCCAACACGCTGACACCCAGAAGCGAGTGCCGGATGGTGACGGTATCGCAGAGATTGACCCGCTCCAAGAGTGCCGAATACTCCGGCTGTTTCCAGAGCGGCTCAAAGGACACCTTCACCGTGGGAATGGTCGCTCCCAGCGGGTTTGCCTTGATGTAGCTGTTGGCTTTGGCTCTGAGAGCTTCTTCGGTCACAACTCCGTCAAACTGGTCGGAGAAATCCATGATGAGCGTTTTTGCCCGGACGATCTCCGAGGTCACAATGGGGAGCGTTACCTCCGGCAGCGTGACCACCGTTTCGGTGTCCGAGCCTTCCGGGGTGTACACGGCATACGGGAGCAGTGCAGTATACACACCGCTGTTGTCCTCGTCCTGTTCCAATGCGGTGAGGTTCTTGCCGTACTCAATGACCACACCGGTTTTCTGCCCACGGTGTGAATGGAACTTTACCGTGAAGTTGTCCCACTCAAATTCACCGTGCCATTTGGAGAGCATGGAGCCTTCCGTACCTCCGAGGCAGGCACGGACGCTTTTCGGCTGCGTGACGGAAAATGCCTTTGCATCCGAGTAGTCCGTCCGGCCCGTGAAGCGTGTATCTCCGGCAAGGAGCTGCGAGAGAATGAGCTGAGGAGAGCGACTCTCGGTACTGAACGGCAGCACCGGCACGTTGGCAAGGTCATAAGAAATGTGCTGACCGTAGATGGTGACGATGCCGTTCAATGGTTTCGTGATGCGGTAAATACGGAATGCCTGGTCGGCGGCGGTGTCATTGGGTTTTGCCTTGATGATGCACTCCTTGGTGATTAGCCCGTAGTGCTGACCGCTGACCGGATATTTGAGTAAGCACTCGAACACACCGTTTCGCTCTTCGGTCACTTCGCAGGAAATGGTATCCGTCATCACACCAAGGCCGAATGTCGAAAAGTCCGCAGCGTTGGGCAAATAAAGCACCGGGATCATGAAAACCACCTCCTTCCGGGCATAAAAATACCACCGGGGATTTCTCCCTGGTGGTGTGATAAAAGTGATTCGTTTGTTGTTCGACAAACCGGAATTGCTCCAAGTTTTCTCGGCTGCACCTTCTTGCTCTTCGGACGAGGAGTCTCCCTCGTTCAAAGAGCTCGGTCAAATTTCTGTTTAACGATTTCTTTTTCCGGTATTCTCTGTCCCTCGGATTTCCTCATGATAGAAATAATCTACGATCACCGGATGTCCCTGCGGGACTCTGCCATAAGGCATTTCATTATCCACAAAGGCACAATCATACTTCTTAGCCATTTTCTCAGCTTTTACTTCAAGTGCTTCAAAGTAGCTGCGGTTATGCTTGTTATAGATCTCGTCGTAAAGTGGTACAAGATCAGGATATTTTCCGGCGATATAATCCATAATTGTCTTTTTGAAACCGCCTCGAAGATTGAGATTTTCGAGCCAGAACAGATCGCACTGATCCTTTACCCGCTCAAAGATTGCTTCAAAATCCGTGATACCGGGGAATACCGGGGATACGAAACAGACTGTACGGATACCTGCTTCATATACCTGCTTCATAGCAGCGATACGGCGCTCAATGCTCGAAGCAGAGTCCATATCGTTCTTGAAATTTTCATCTAGTGTGTTGATCGACCATGAAACGGTTACACGTCCAAGCTTCTTCAGCAGATCAATATCCCGTACCACAAGATCCGACTTTGTGCAGATCAGAATATCTGCGTCACTGCCGATCAGCTGCTCCAGAAGTT
>OHAI01002940.1_pt1 | contig 11990 bp, 10 predicted proteins | sample 1577091 | NCBI WGS metagenome assembly OHAI01 (sample SAMEA3541548, study PRJEB24748) | human gut metagenome | biome: human gut; feature: human-associated habitat; material: faeces | place: China | collected 2012
TGCCGCACCTCGCTCGCCGTATCGGCACTTAGAATTATGCGGTATTGCCTTAAGCAAGGGCGATGCGCTGGGCAATATAATCGGGAACGGCATCTTCCTCTATGCCAAGGGCATAAGCAAGCTCACTGTACAGCCGTTCCTGCGCCTGGCGGAAATAGCGTTCATCAGCGGCAGTATCATGCTTTTTGTGCTGTACACGGATTTCGTGGCGGTCATGCAGACCTTTTATCATCTTGGCAATCTCGCGGCAGTCACAGGTTTGCAGGGCCTCGCGGCAGCGGCTTTCCCGCTCTTTGGCATCCATGATGGGGACAACTGCATATTGGGGCATTTCCGAAATCAAAGTCTCCGCCTGTGCCCTGTTCAGCGGCTGACGCATCACAACGGTCTGGTTGTCAACGGGGGCATAAATTGTCATGCTTGGCTGTTTGCAGGTGTGCAGCGTGTAATAGCGTTTACTTTTGTCCGCAAATTTCATGGGCAGTGGGCCGATCCCATCCACTTTGCATAAACCCTGTGCGCCGTAAACGACAATATCACCAACACAAAACATAAAACAAACCTCCCATTCACACTTTTTAACGTCTTACAATACTATTATAGCACAAAACCCAAGGCCTGGGTAAGGCCTTGGGTTTGAAAACATCAATTTTGTGCGTTTTGGCAAGGCTGAGGCAATGGAAAAGAAGAGAAAATGCAGCAAAATTACTGGTTTTCTTTCTTTTTCTCGCCAAAGCGATATTCTGTGCCGTTCTTCAGGCGCTGGATGTTGGAACGGTGCAGCCAGATGACATAAGCGCCCATTAACACGCAACATACCGTGATGAACACAAGGGATGCAGCATCGGTGCCCTTCCAGAGCCAGTAGCAGAGCGTGAGCACAGGATACAGTGCAGCAATAATAATGCTGCCCAGGCTGACAATGTGGGTGATAGCAACTTCAACCAGAAAGATTACCAAAAGCACCAGGCAGGCAATCGGTTCGGTGGCTAACGCAGCACCGGCACCAACCAGCACGCCTTTGCCGCCGCGCAGGCCAAAAAAGACAGGCTTGCTGTGGCCCAGCATGCAGAAGATGGCGGCAAGGTAAGCGCCGCAGATCGGCTGCAAAAGCGGCTGGAAATCAGCCCCGGTGCCGGACAGCAACGAATCAAAGATAAACTGCCCCAGCTTGACGGCAACCACACTTTTGCCCACATCGCCGATGGTAGTGATCACTGCGGGCAGCTTGCCATAGGTGCGCAGCACGTTGGTCATGCCGGCGTTGCCGCTGCCATGCAGGCGGACATCATCGTGGTAAAAAAGTTTGGAAACCAAAACGCCAAACAGCAGGCTTCCCAACAGATAGGCCTGCAATGCTGTAAGCAGGCAGGCTTCCATCAAATGAACCATCTGTTCTCCCCCTCGTGGTCCTCAGCGTGCCGAACCATCGCCGTGCTCACGAATCAGCAGGCGCATCGGTGTACCGGTCAGGCCAAAGTTTTCCCGAATCTGGTTTTCGATATAGCGCTGGTAAGAAAAATGGAACAACGCTTTCTGGTTGACGAACGCAACAAATGTTGGCGGGCGGGTGGAGCTTTGGGTGATATAGAAAATCTTGAGGCGCTTGCCCTTATCAGAGGGCGGCTGCACACGCGCGGTAGAGCGCGCCAGCATCTCGTTCAATGCGCCGGTCGGGATGCGGGTGCCGTTCTGCACGTCCACATACTGGATGGTTTCAAACAGTTTGTCCAGCCGTTGGCCGGTTTTTGCGCTGATGAACAGGATGGGCGCATAAGACATAAAGCTGAAATCCTCTTCCAGCTGCTTGCGCATCTTGTCCATGGTGTAGCTGTCTTTTTCAACGGCATCCCACTTGTTTACAGCAATAATGCAGGCCTTGCCCTGGTCATGGGCATAACCGGCAACCTTGGAATCCTGCTCCGTAAAGCCGACGGTTGCATCAATCATGATAACGCACACGCGGCTGCGTTCCACAGCAGCCAGGCTGCGCAGCACGCTGTAGCGCTCCACACCGCTTTCCACCTTGCCGCGCTTGCGCAGACCGGCGGTATCGGTAAAGATAAACTTGCCGTACTGGTTTTCCACCATGGTATCAATGGCATCACGGGTGGTACCTGCCTCATTGGCAACAATCAGGCGGTTTTCGCCCAAAATATGGTTGATCAGGCTGGATTTGCCCACGTTGGGGCGGCCAATGACGGCAACAGGAATGCGGTCCTCTTCTTCCTCATCGTTGTCATCAAAGTGCAGGTTTTCACACACGGTATCTAACAGGTCGCCGGTACCATGGCCATGAACGCTGGAAATCGGCACGATATCGCCAATGCCAAGACTGTAGAAGTCATATAGCTCCATCGGCGGTTCGCCGACTTTATCACACTTGTTGACTGCCAGAATCACAGGCTTGCCGCTGCGCATCAGCATACCGGCAATATCCTGGTCCTGGGCGGTAACGCCAGCGCCAATTTCGCCCACCATGATAATACAATCCGCGGAATCAATGGCGATCTGGGCCTGTTCCCGCATATGGGCCAGCAGGCCGTCGTCAATGTTGGGCTCAATGCCGCCGGTATCAACCAGCAGGAACTTATGGCCGCACCATTCGCAATCACAGAAAATACGGTCGCGGGTAACGCCGGGCGTATCTTCCACAATGGCAAGGCGCTGGCCGGTCAGCTTGTTAAAAAGCGTTGACTTGCCCACATTGGGGCGGCCAACGATGGCTACGATCGGTTTTGCCATAGTCAAATGCCTCCTTACATAATAAAGTTTATGCGGTTTGCACCGCAAATACGGGTGGGATTACCGCCCACCAAAAGAAAAATGCAGCTTTTTGCGTTTGGGTTTTGGCTTCAGTTCCCCAAGGTAAGCTTTGCACCCACCGGCACCATCGGTTGGGATAACCTCAATCTCACAGCCAAGGGCCTCCCCCAGCTGCTTGGCGGTGAGATCATCCAAAAAGCGGTCTTTTTCGTCCCGGAGCATCACTTCGGGAACACAAAGAATATTGCTGCTCAAATTGCCCTTGCATTGCTTGATGATATCCGTTCCCGTCACAAGGCCCGCAACGCTGACAGTGCCGCCAAAATAATCGTTCTGGATGGCGTGTACGGTAACGGAGATCTGCGGGTATTTGGCATGGGTGGCTTCTGCCATTTCGCGGATAAGCGGCGCGGCAAGGGTTCCGGTCACAACATCAATGCTGCGCGGTTCCACATTGCTGCGTGGGAACTGCAATTCATTCCAGAAGGAATCATGATACATCCGCCACATGCCAACGCCGTCTTCCAGCTGGTCATAGTTGTCATAGAATTCAGCAGGGGGAACTTCCCTCCCCGCCAGCAGATACCATTCATCACTGGGGTAAACAACACTGCGGCCGTACTGTTTCCGGCAGCGGGCACAATATTCCTCCATGATGTCCAGCGTTTCGGCGGCGGACTGTTGGTCGTAAGGCGTCAGCTTAAACAGCCCCTTACGGTAGGCTGTTACACCGGCGGGCACGGCAGCAATACTTTCCACCTGCGGCCGTAGCCGCAACAGGTCGTCCAGCGTGCGGCGTAGCTCGTCTCCATCATTGATGCCGCGGCATAACACCAGCTGGCAGTTCATATCAATGCCGCCTTTGGCAAACACGTCCAGATAGCGCAGGGTTTCGGCTGCGCGCTTGTTTGCCATCATGCGTACCCGCAGCTGGGGGTTGGTGGTGTGCACCGAGATGAAAATAGGGCTGATATGCAGCTTGATAATGCGCTCAACCTCACGGTCCGTCAGGTTGGTCATCGTGATATAATTGCCATACAAAAAGGAAAGACGTTCATCGTCATCCTTAAAGTAAAGCGGTTCCCGCATACCAGGGGGCAGCTGGTCAATAAAACAGAACATGCAATGGTTAGCACAACTGTGCTTTTCATCACCAAGGTATGTTTTGAAATTGCAGCCGAAAGGCTCATATTCCCCTTTTTCAACAGAAATTTGCTGCTGTACACCATTCTGGCAGATCGTCAGAGTGAAATGCGGCGCAGAGGTATAGAACTGATAGTCCAATGCATCGTTCAGGGGGTTACCATCAATGGCCAACAGCGTACAGCCAGGTTCCAAGCCCAAACGCTGTGCGGGGGAATGTTCATCAACACTGACAAGATGCAGCGGCATAGTGGCAGCTCCTTTCCGGCAGAATAAAAAATGGGGATAAACAAGAAAAAGGGAGAGGCACAGCCCCTCCCTTTAAGAAGCAATTAAGCCTCTTTGCTAACCTTGACAACTTCGACGCCCTTGTAGTAGCCACACTTGCCACAAACCTGATGGGGCACCTTGAGTTCGCCACACTGAGGACATTTCACCAGCGTAGGAGCCTCCAGCTTCCAAACGTTAGAACGGCGTTTATCGCGACGGGCTTTGGATTGTTTTCTCTTGGGTACTGCCATTTTTAAGCACCTCCTTGGTGAAATTCAACTAAGCAGTTGTTTTAATATGCTAAGCCGGGCATCTGCAGGGGCAGCTTCGTCTGCCGGTTGGCAGTTACATCCTGCCGCCTTCCTTTTGCCACAGATGGGGCATAGGCCTTGACAATCGGGGCTACATAAAAGTACCCGCGGAATTTTGAAAATCAATTCCTGGTACACGAGCTCCCGTATATCCAAGCAGCCTTTTTCATCCAGCGGTAACTCAAAGTCCGGGTCATCAAGCTCACGCTCTTTGACAAAATAATCCACACTAAAATTATAACTCTGGTGAATGGGTGTAAGGCAACGTGCACATTCGGCATCGGTTTCAGCGGCAATCGTCAGCTGCATGACCACACCATCAGCAGTGGGCACAGCCTGAAAAGAACCTGTGACCGGTTCACGGATCACACTTCCATCAAAATTTTCTGTGGAGAAATCTTCAGAAAATTGCGCTGTATAGGGCGTTTTGCCCGTTTTGAAATAGTTCCGAATATCAAAGCGCATAGTTACACCTCAAAAGGTTGCTTATCTAGTATACACAAGTCGACCCATCTTGTCAACAAAAAAACAGAAAAAAGTAAAAGAATTTGATTTTCCCACTCTTTTCAATCGGATGGGCAGCTGTATTGCGGCAAAAGCCACTGCTTTTGCACGGCATACCAAAGGGGCAGGCTCTTGCAGCGCCTGCCCCCCAGTTACTTAAAGGACAATGCTTTTACAGGTACTTCTTGATGCCTTCCGGCAGAGAAGCCTGATCGGCGGATACGGTCACAACAACCTCAACACTATTGCCTGCAATCTTATCAATCTCAGCTAGGACCTTGGCGGCTGCATCCATGTTGTGGTCAACGATTTTCAGGATGCCGTCAATGAACAGTTCGGTGATATCATAGTTACCAGCCAGAACACCAGCAACAAAACCGTACAGCATATCAGCGCCGTTGATGTCGTATTCATCGGCGTCCAGCAGGCGGGCTGCGTGGTTAATCTCGGTGGTAAGTTTCATGGACTTCTCAATAACAACGATGTTGCCGGAAGTGGTCTTGGTTGCGTTGTTGATCATATCGATCATGGTCTTGGTTTTGCCGGAGCCTTTGGCGCCAACGATCAGTTTAATCATAAGAAGTGACCTCCTTTATATTGAAGCGGAAACAGGCATTAGCCAAGCTTTGCCTCCAGCTCCGCTTTGCGATCCTCATAACCAGGTTTGCCAAGCAGGGCAAACATGTTCTTTTTGTAGCTTTCCACGCCGGGCTGGTCAAACGGATTGACGCTCAGCAGATAACCGGAAACAGCGCATGCTTTCCAGAAGAAGTAAATCAGGTAGCCAACATTATAAGCATCCAGAGAATCTACTTCAATCACGCCGATCGGCACGCCGCCATCATTATGGGCCAGAATGGTGCCTTCCATGGCCTTGCGGTTTACAACGCTCATGTTCTGGTCAGCTAGGAAATTCAGACCATCAAAGTTGCCTTCCAGCGGTTCAATGTAAAAATCCTCACGGGTATTCTTGATATCGACATAAGTCTCGAACATCATGCGGCTACCATCCTGCAGGAACTGGCCCATGGAGTGCAGGTCAGTCGAGAAGATGCAGGAAGTCGGCATCAGACCTTTCTGGTCTTTGCCTTCGCTTTCGCCAAACAGCTGCTTGTACCATTCGTTCATCATGGTAAAGTCGGGCTCAAAAGCGGCCAGGGTTTCCACAACCTTGCCCTTGCGGTACAGGATGTTGCGGGTCATCGCATAACGATAAGCATCGTTATCCTTGCTGCAAACGCTGTAAGCTTCGCGGGCATCAGCAGCACCTTTCATCAGGGCATCAATGTCGATACCGGCACAGGCGATGGGCAGCAGACCAACGGCAGTCAGAACAGAGTAACGGCCGCCAACATCATCAGGAACAACAAAGGTCGGCCAGCCCTGTGCATCAGCCAGCTGCTTCAGGGTGCCTTTGGCACGGTCAGTGGTGGCATAAATGCGCTTGTTCGCTTCTTCCGGGCCAACGGAATCTTCCAGCAACTTGCGCAGAACGCGGAACGCCAGAGCGGTTTCGGTGGTGGTACCGGATTTAGAAATAACATTGATGGAGAAACGCTTACCCTTGGTCACCTTAATGATGTCGTTCAGGTAAGTGGGAGAAATTGTGTTACCGCAGAAATAAATCTTCAGGCCGTCCTCGGTATCGTTGTGATACAGACCCTTGACTGCTTCGACAACAGCGCGTGCGCCCAGGTAAGAGCCGCCGATACCGGCGACCAGCAGCACATCGGAATCTTCACGGATCTTTTTGGCTGCTTCCTTGATACGGGCGAACTCTTCCTTGTCATAATTAACAGGCAGGTCCAGCCAGCCCAAAAAATCATTGCCAGCACCGGAACGGGATTCCAACTGCTGGTGGGCAAGCTCGACCTGCGGGAAGATCGTATCATATTCTTCGGGACGGATAAACTTTGCAAGATGTTTGCCATTGTATTTGACACTCATCGCTTAAATCCTCCTCATCCATAATTTAGTAACTTCATGATACAGTTTTTGCGCTTGATTGTCAAGCCAAAACCTGGCGTTTTTCATTCGTTTTGCACAAAACCTTACGCTGTAAGCCATAAAGCATTGACAACACGCCGGAAACAACCGCTAAAACTGCGCGCGTCAACGGGTTTTGCCGCAATAATTGGGCAGCTTTGCAAAATGCCCTGGCTGTTTTTGATGTTTAGGCTGCCGATAACCGAACCTTCCCGGATGGGAGCCTCCAGCGTTTGCGGAAGTTCAACTTCAGCTTGCAGGGCGCTGCCCTGCCCTTTTACGGCCAGGCAGCGCTCCGGCGCGGTGTAACATAGTTCCAGCGCGGGCTCTTCACCCTTCTGCACGGGCAGTGTTTTGGGGGCGTCTGCCGGGATGGGAACCAGTGCACTTTCAAACATAGCGAAGCCATAATCCAGCAGGCTGGTGGCAGCGGCAAAGCGCTCCTTGCCGCTGGAAGAACCCAGCACAACAGCAATCAGCCGCAAGTCATCCCGCGATGCACTGGCGGAGATGCACACACCGGCCTTGCCGGTTGTTCCCGTTTTCAGCCCGGTGATGCCATTATAACTTTTCAGCAGTTTGTTGGTGTTCACCAGTTGGGTTGCACCGCCGCGCAGGGTATCCATCCATACAGTGCAGTAATTTTCAATTTCCGGGTGGTTCAGCAGCATTTCCCGGCTCATGATGGCGACATCGCGCGCGGTGGAAAGGTGGCCGTCTTCATCCAGCCCGCAGGCGTTGCGGAACATGGTGCTCTGCATACCCAGCTCTTTGGCGCGGGCATTCATGCGCTCCACAAATACCGGCTCGCTGCCACCAATAAATTCGGCAACGGCTACTGCGGCATCATTGGCGGAGGAAATACAGATGGCTTTCAGCATTTCATCTAATGTCAGCTGTTCGCCGGGTTCCAGCCAAATCTGGCTTCCACCCATATGATAGGCGTGTTCGGATACGGGGACGATATCACTCAGGCTGACCTTCCCTGCTTCCAGTGCTTCAAAGGTCAACAGCAGCGTCATAATCTTGGTGATGGAGGCGATAGGGCGGGACTCGTCGGCGTTCTTTTCATATAAGACTGTGCCGGAATCTTCATCAATCAGGATAGCCGCCTGGCAGGGAACATCAAAATCCCGATCGGTGGCCGGGTTAATATCCAGCGCTGCACAGGGCAGCGCATTCAAGATAAAAAATAATCCCAAAATCAGGGCTGCAACCCGCTTTTTCATGACCAAAGCCTCCCCTGCCATCGTCTTTGGCCGGGCGCTGCCCGGCAAGAATGTTTTTTGCTTTGGTGATATTGTATGCGGTATAAGGGATGTTTATTGCAGCCGCATGGTATTACCACTCATCTTTTTCTGTGTGGGCGGTGGAGCCTTGTCAGAATGGGCAGATTCTATTATAATACTAATAGAGCGTTAACCAATAGAAGGACGGAATACGATGAGAGTTTGTTTTTATACCCTCGGCTGTAAAGTCAACCAGAACGAAACGGGTGCGTTGGCCCAGCTGTTTGAGCAAAATGGGTTTACCGTAGTGGAAGAAAAAGACGGTGCGGATGTTTATGTGGTCAACAGCTGCACCGTGACGAACTTTGGCGACCAGAAAAGCCGCAAATGGCTGCGCCGCGCCAAACGCGAAAACCCCGGCGCGGTGACAGTTCTGACGGGCTGTTACCCGCAGGCGTTCCCGGAAGAAGCCGCTAAAATTGAAGAAGCCGATGTGGTAACGGGTTCCGGCAACCGCCATGCCATTTTGCAGGATGTGCAAAAAGTGTTGAACGGCGAGGAAACCAAGGTGGTGGACATTCGCCCGCACCAGAAGGGCGAAAGCTTTGAAGAACTGCCGATGGACCGCTTTGCAGATCACACCCGCGCATTTGTGAAGGTAGAAGATGGCTGCAACCGCCGCTGCGCTTATTGCGTGATTCCCCGCGCCCGCGGCCCGGTGCGCAGCCGCAGCGAAATAAGCATTCTGGAAGAACTGCGCCGCCTGGCGGCATCCGGTTACTGTGAAGTTGTGCTGACGGCAATCAGCCTGCCCAGCTATGGCAAAGATACCGGAACGGGCCTGGCGGAGCTTGTGGAACATGCGGCGGCTGTGGCGGGCATTGAGCGCATCCGCTTGGGCAGCCTTGACCCGGATATGCTGACGGATGACGATATCCGCCGCCTGGCTGCTGTGCCGAAGCTTTGCCCGCAGTTCCATCTGAGCCTGCAAAGCGGCAGCAGCAAGACTCTGCGCGCCATGCGCCGCCCTTATACCACGGAACAGTATGCCGCCGTTGCCGCAAAGCTGCGAGAAGCTTTTGGCGAGGAAAACGTGAGCATTACGACCGATGTGATTGTGGGCTTTCCCGGTGAGACGGAGCAGGATTTTGAGGACAGCATGGCATTTGTGGCAGGACAGCGCTTTTTGAAAGTACATGTTTTCCCCTATTCTCGCCGCGAAGGAACGCCCGCGTTCGATTTTCCGAATCAGGTTCCGGAGCATGAAAAGGAATCCCGCAGCCGTCGCATGACCGCCGCTGTGGAGAAGGTACGCGCAGAACTGGCCCATGCAGCACAGGGACGCACGGCACAGGTGCTGCTGGAAACCCCACTGTCCTCCACCTTGTTCACCGGATACACCAAACAATATCTGCCAGTTGTGGTCAATGCGCCGGGGCACAAAAGCGGTGAAATCGTGACCGTAACACTGGGTGAATGGGACGGCAAGCGCTGCCGCGCCCAGGCACAGTGATGGACAAGGCGGGAAAACATAAAATTTGCGCGGTTTTTTCTTGAATTTCCGGGTTTTCCTCTTGTAATAAAGGCGGTTTCTTGGTAAAATCTTAACAGGAGCCGTATCGTTATTATTTTAACTTAGGGCAATACCGCATAATTCTAAGTGCCGATACAGCGAGCGAGGTGCGGCAGATGCTAAGCCAAAAGCGCAGATAATACTGGATGTCTTATCGAGCATTTTGGCAACGCAGATGCCGTGCCGCAGCTGCCGGAGCGGTGCTTAAGCCGCAAGGCGGGAATTGTGCGGTGTTGCCTTAGAGCATGGAGAACAGCAATTTCCATTGCGGCGCACATCCAGCAAATGTGTGTGTGCGGGGCCGAACCGCGGCTTTGCACATACGGCCAATTAGAAGTTTTGTGTAAGGAGCATAAGCACAATGAGAGGCATTTATACCCCTGTAACCGACATTCGGCGCAAGGTATTTACCGAAGTTGCCCGCATGTCCTATGAGAGCAATGAAATGGCAGATTACGCGAAGGAAATCCGGGACCTGCCCTTTAAGATCATGCCCGGCGAGGACTCTTCGCTGCGCAGCAGCATCTTCCTGGAGAGAGCGATTGTTTCTGAACGCATCCGTCTGGCTATGGGCCTTTCTCTGCGCCCGGTTACCGAGAGCGTTTCCGCTACCGAAGACCTGGAGCACAGCGTAATTGCTGACAAGTACTATGAGCCGCCGCTGATCAACGTTATCAAGTTTGCCTGTAACAAGTGCCCGGAAAAGATCATAAAGGTTACCAGCATGTGCCAGGGCTGCCTGGCTCACCCCTGCCAGGAGGTCTGCCCCAAAAAGGCAATCAGCTTCCGCAATGGCCGCAGTCACATTGATCAGGATCTCTGCATCAAGTGCGGCCGCTGCGTAACCACCTGCCCGTACAACGCCATCGTCAAGGTGGAGCGCCCCTGCGCCAAGGCTTGCGGCGTTGGTGCTATTCGTTCTGACGAGCATGGCCGCGCAGATATTGATTACAACAAGTGCGTATCCTGCGGTATGTGCCTGGTCAACTGCCCGTTCGGCGCTATCGTGGATAAGGGCCAGATCTTCCAGCTGATCCAGTCCATCAAGCGCGGAGATGAAGTCATCGCCATCGTGGCACCTGCCTTTGTCAACCAGTTCCCCAACATGACCCCCGCCAAACTGCGCGAGGCCATGAAGCGCCTGGGCTTTGCCAACACTGCAGAAGTTGCCATCGGTGCTGACCTGTGCACCATTGATGAAGCGCATGACTTCCTGGAGGAAGTTCCCTCCAAGCACCCGTTCATGGGAACCTCCTGCTGCCCGGCATGGAGCGTTATGGCCAAGAAGAACTTCCCCAAGTTTGCTGACTGCATCAGCATGGCCATGACCCCCATGGTGCTGACTGCCCGCCTGCTGAAGCAGGATCACCCCGCAGCCCGTATCTGCTTTGTCGGCCCCTGCGCCGCAAAGAAGCTGGAAGCCAGCCGCCACAGTGTGCGCAGCGAGGTTGACTTTGTCCTGACATTTGAAGAACTGATGGGCATGTTTGAAGCCAAGCAGATCAACTTTGATGACCTGCCGGATGACCCGAATGATAACTTCAACAATGCCAGTGCCGACGGCCGCGGCTTTGCCGTCAGCGGCGGTGTTGCACAGGCGGTCGTCAATGTCATCAAGAAGGAAGACCCGACCCGCGAAGTGAAGGTCGTTTCCGCACAGGGCCTGGCAGAATGCAAGAAGATGATGCAGCTGGCTGCTGCCGGCAAGTACAACGGCTATCTGCTGGAAGGTATGGCCTGCCCCGGCGGCTGCATTGCCGGTGCCGGCACTTTGGCTGATCCTGCCCGCAGCGCAATGATGCTGAACAAGTACAAGGCACAGGCAACGATGAAGACCGCTGCCGATACCCCGTACAAGGATACCCTGGATAAGCTGAAGTACTAATTTTTGCGGCGTAGCGGAAGTCGAGCCGATAGGCTGACCCGGTAAGCCAAAACAAAATATAATATAACGTTCCCCGGAACTGGTTTGCTGTTAGGGCAGAATGGTTCCGGGGAACGTTTTTGTTTCTTACATGCAGTTGTTAAAGCACTGCCCTGTGAACGACTTGTCTCTATCCACAAAAAGGAGTGTTAAGGAAAGCAGTAAGCCCGGTAGATCAGGTTTTGGCTGTTTGATAATTTAAGAGAGCTGACCGTCCATTTTCGCATAAAAAAATATAAGGCAATACCGCATAATTCTAAGTGCCGATACGGCGAGCGAGGTGC
>OHAI01002946.1_pt1 | contig 11966 bp, 9 predicted proteins | sample 1577091 | NCBI WGS metagenome assembly OHAI01 (sample SAMEA3541548, study PRJEB24748) | human gut metagenome | biome: human gut; feature: human-associated habitat; material: faeces | place: China | collected 2012
CCCGCCAGGGCGTGATCGTCAAGCTGGCATTTGACAACAGACCGGAAACAGACGAACCGTTGATTCTTAATGCAAAGATGAAAAATACAGGGGAAAAAACAGTTCAACTGGATGTTGACAAGAGTCAGATCAGTAATATTTATTATGTATATGCAAAGGGGGGGCTGGATAGTACGTGGACAGATCCGGCACAGGCAATTCTCCATGCAGACAGTCTGACAGGTGTGGTTCTGAACCGGGCACAGCAATATGTATGGGAACGTGGAAATATGAAAACACAGCTGACGCTGAATACAGAGGATGTTCCGGAGATCATTCGAAGTGGTTCCTGGGACAAAGACGTTCTGCAGCAGGGACTGGGAGATTCAGGAACGGTGATCGACCTTACCGGATGCAGTTTGGAAAATGTACTCTATGAAATCAGTGCGCAGCGTGCGGTTATAGCCAAGACCGGTGCAGATTCCAGTGTAGTGATCGTTGGATACGATCAGTACAATACCTGGCTTCTTGATCCGGCAACAGGCGAAGTAAGTCCTTACGGAATGAACGACAGTACAGCGTTATTCCAGGCAGCAGGAAATGTCTTTATTTCCTATCTTGATAACCAAAAATAAATTTAACAGGGGGACAGGCTTATGTTAAGCAAAAGCATTACGAAACTTGTACAGTATGGAATGGAAACAGGGCTGGTACCGGAGTGTGAAAAAAATTACACCATCAATCTTCTTCTGGATGTATTTCATGAAGATGAATACACCGAGCCGGAGGAGAAATTTTCCGGTGTGGATCTGGAAGAAACTCTGAATGAACTTCTGGATGAAGCAGTAAAGAGGGGACTGATCGAAGACAGTGTGGTTTACCGTGATCTCTTTGACACCAGACTGATGAATTGCCTGATGCCCCGTCCGGCACAGGTTCAGAAAGAGTTCTGGGACAGATATCAGGATGATCCGCAGAATGCAACGGATTATTTTTACAAATTAAGCTGTGACAGCAATTATATCAGAAGACAGCGTATAAAGAAGGATATGAAATGGACCACAGACACAGAGTATGGCACACTTGATGTGACAATCAATCTCTCAAAGCCTGAGAAGGATCCAAAGGCAATTGCTGCCGCTAAAAATGCTAAGCAGAGCGCATATCCAAAGTGCCAGCTTTGTAAGGAAAATGAGGGCTATGCAGGCCGCGTAAACCATCCTGCAAGAGAAAACCACAGAATTATCCCTGTTACAATAAACAACAGCCAGTGGTTTTTCCAGTACTCACCATATGTATACTACAATGAGCACTGTATCGTGTTCAATTCAAAGCATACACCGATGAAAATCGAGCGTGCCACATTTGGAAAGCTGCTTGATTTTGTGACACAGTTTCCACACTATTTTGTAGGCTCAAATGCAGATCTGCCAATCGTTGGAGGCTCTATCTTAAGTCACGACCATTTCCAGGGCGGACACTATACCTTCGCTATGGCAAAGGCTCCGATAGAGAAAGAAATCACATTCAAGGGCTACGAGGATGTCGAGGCAGGTATCGTAAAATGGCCTATGTCTGTTATCAGAATCAAGTCAGCAGACAAAGATAAGCTTATTGACCTTGCAGATAAGATTCTTCTTGCATGGAGAGGCTATACAGATGAAGAAGCATTTATTTTTGCAGAGACAGATGGAGAGCCACACAACACTATCACACCTATAGCAAGACGTCGTGACGGAGACTATGAGCTTGACCTTGTGCTTAGAAACAACATCACAACAGAGGAGCATCCGCTTGGGGTATATCATCCGCATGCCCATCTTCATCACATAAAGAAGGAGAATATCGGACTTATTGAAGTAATGGGACTTGCAGTACTTCCGGCCAGATTAAAGGGTGAGATGGCAGAGCTTAGGGATGCAATCCTTACAGGAAAGGATCTGCACTCGACAGAGACTCTTGCATCACATGCTGACTGGGCTCTTAAGTTTATGTCTAAGTATGATAAGATTGATGAGTCAAATATTGATGATATCATAAATGAGGAGATTGGACTTGTATTTAAAGAAGTGCTTGAGTGTGCAGGAGTGTACAAGTGCACTGATGAGGGACGTGCAGCGTTCCAAAAATTTATAGATGCGGTAAATGCATAAGATTTTCAATTATCTTTTTATAATGCGGAAAGCACCGGCGAACCATACTATATATTTCGCAAGTACTACGCAGCTAAGAAGCAGTAAGAATTATGATTTAGGGTGTTTAGACCATGACACAACCGGCTTTTATGTGCCGTCCATGGCACATAACGCCTTGCCCCAGCGTCCATGCTGGGGCATTGTTGTATATGGACATAATTCTAACTGCTTCTAAGCTGCTTCGTAAAGCTCAATATATAGTATGTTCGCCGGTGCTTTCCTCGGCTGTGAGATAAACTGATTTTTAAAGGACATGTTAAAGCCATTATTGTTAATGACTTTTTTACTAAAGACTTGTAACTTGACTAGATTTTGCTTTCTGCAATTTATGCAGGCAGTGGATGAATGCAGGCACCAGGAAGGCATCTGCGAATATCCATGCGAGTGGGCTTGCAAAGCAGGCGGCAGAAAAGCCGAATATCGGTACAAATACAAGTCCGATGAGCGAACGCGCAATCATTTCTGCTACTCCTGCAAACATTGCAAAACCTGAAAAGCCCATGCCCTGTATAGTGAAACGGACTGTGTTTACCAGAACGAGCGGGATGTAGAAAAATGCATTTGTCAGCAGAAACTGATGAGCCTGTGCGACAACCTCTGTTTCGATTGGTGATACAAACAGGTAAATCAGATAGTTGGCTATAAACAGCAGTGCCACAAAAATCAAAACCGAATAGATCGATCCTATCACTGAGGCTGAAATAAGCCCCTTCTTTACACGTTCAAATTTGGCTGCGCCGACATTTTGTCCACTGTAGGTGGCCATTGTGGAGCCGAGTGCGTCAAATGGACACATCATAAACATTGAAATACGGCTTGCAGCGGTCATTGAGGCAACTGCGATGGAGCCTAAGCCGTTTACGGCAGTCTGCAGTATGACGCTGCCTATAGCGGTTATCGAATACTGAAAGCCCATAGGAAGTCCCATGATCATCAGATTTTTGACATATGAAGAGTCAAGCTCCAAATCGTCTCTGCTTACATGCAGCAGAGGCACCTTTTTGGCTATGTAAATGATGCACAGCACTCCTGATATACCCTGTGACAGTACGGTTGCAAAAGCCGCTCCAAACACGCCCATGTTAAATACCAGAATGAAAAGTAAATCAAGACCGATATTTAGAACAGCCGCGATTATAAGGAAAATAACAGGTATGACCGAGTTGCCGAGAGATCTCAGATATCCTGACAGCAGATTGTACAGTATTGTGACAGGAATGCCTGCAAATATGACAATCAGATACTGGTAGGCGAGGTCGTAAATGTCGCCTGGCGTATTCATCCAGGTCAGAATCTGACCACAGAGAAGCACAGTGAGTGCCGTCATGATTATTGCGATAATTACAGACACAATTCCTGCATTTCCTACATATTTTTTAAGTCCTTTTTCATCCTTGGCACCAAAGCGCTGGGCTATAGGAAGCGAAAAGCCGGCACACACACCCTGGCAGAAGCCGATGATGAGAAAGCAGATGCTTCCGGTAGAGCCGACTGCGGCTAAGGCCGAAACACTTAGAAAACGGCCGACGATTATAGTATCCATAAGGCTGTAAACCTGCTGGAAAAGCATTCCGAGAAGTAACGGAAGGGAAAAGCCCAGAATGAGCCCGGTAGGAGAACCTACAGTGAGGTCCTTTGAATTATTTTTAGTCATTATTTATAATCCCCCTTGATTAAAAATAGATAAAAATATATATAAAAAATAGTGATTAAGTGTAATATACAACCTTTACAAACATAAGTAAATGAGGTAAAGTTAAATTGTTAGCATTTTTTTGGGTGCATATTTTAAAGTGAATAAAAACGCTGATTTTATGTTTGATATCATGTTTTTTTGAGAAGAAAATTGAATAATCAGTAAATATGTATGGGCTGACATATAATTAAATTTGGAGGAAAAGAATGAGAGACTGGGAAAATAACATTCGAAGGGTTGTACCTTATACACCGGGAGAACAGCCAAAGAATACCTGTGTTATTAAGTTAAATACAAATGAGAATCCCTATCCGCCAGCGCCGGGAGTGAAGGAGGTTTTAAGTAATTTCAATACAGATGATTTAAGACTGTATCCTGATCCAAGGGTTGATAAGCTGGTAAATGCAATTGCGGATTTCTATAAGATAGACAGCTCGAAGGTGTTTGTCGGAGTTGGCTCTGATGATGTACTTGCCATGATTTTCATGACATTTTTCAATTCGAAAAAGCCGATACTGTTTCCTGATATTACATATTCATTTTATGATGTGTGGGCAGATATGCTTCGAATCCCTTATGAGCAGCTTCCATTGTCTGATGATTTTTCAATAGTACCGTCAGATTACTATAAGGCAAACGGCGGAGTAGTATTTCCAAACCCTAATGCTCCGACAGGAAAGCTCATGCCTCTTGATGAGATAGAGGATATAATAGAGCACAATCAGGATGTAATTGTCGTAGTAGATGAGGCATATGTGGATTTTGGCGGGGAGAGTGCGCTTCCGCTCATTGACAAATATGATAATGTCATCGTGGTACAGACATTCTCGAAATCACGCTCGCTGGCAGGCTCAAGAGTTGGTTTTGCCATGGCAAGTCCTGTGCTTATCAAGTATCTGAATGATGTGAAATATTCGTTCAATTCATATACCATGGACAGAATAACAATCGAAGCAGCTACAGCAGCTGTAAAAGACAGAGCATACTTTGAAGAGACCACAGCAAAGGTCATAAAGACACGTGAGTGGACAAAGACAGAGCTTAAGAGACTTGGTTTTACATTCTGTGACTCAAAGAGCAACTTTGTATTTGCAAAGCCTGCAAATGTTTCTGCAACAAAGCTTTTTGAGGACCTTAAGGCAGACAATATATTTGTCAGACATTTCAGCTCACCTGAGCGAATCAACGACTATCTGCGCATATCCATAGGAACAGATGAGCAGATGCATACATTAATTAAATTTTTGGAGAATTATTCATGTTAAAAAAATATATTTACATCTTTTTAATTTCAATGGTACCACTTATTGAGCTCAGAGGAGCAGTTCCGGTTTCGCAGGTGATGGGGCTGCCGATAGTGCCATCATTTATCGTTTGTATCATTGCAAATATGCTTCCGGTACCAATTATTTATCTTTTTGCAAGAAAGGTGCTCATCTGGGGAGCTGACAAACCGGTCATTGGTAGGTTCTTTAGCTTCTGCCTTGAAAAAGGAGAGAAGGGTGGTAAGAAGCTTCAGGCAAAGGCCGGAAGAGGTCTGTTTGTTGCACTTTTACTTTTCGTAGGTATCCCGCTTCCGGGAACAGGTGCATGGACAGGAACACTTGCTGCAAGTATCCTTGATATGGATTTCAAGTCAACGGTTGTCGCTGTCATGCTTGGAGTACTGCTCGCAGGCATGATTATGATGTTAGTAAGTCTGGCGGGCGTGTCTATATTCCTGTAGAATTTATGGGATGCTCAGGCAATGATTGATTAACAATGCGTTTTCTTCGCCCCTTATTAAACAGTACAAATCCGGTCACCAGTGAAACAATTGTAACAACAGTCACAGCCACAAGGACACCCACGCTATTGCCGGGATCAGGGAAAAATCCTGAAAGTGTGCCCCAAAGGTTGAAAAGCAGATGAAGCCCCATAGAGTAGTAAATAGAGCCACCGCGTTCGCACACATATCCGAGCACTATGCCAAGTGCAAAGGCATATATGCCCTGAATCCAGTTGAGATGGAACAGTCCGAAAAGTGCAGCCTGCATCAGATTGGCAAGAGCAAATGGCAAAGCCTTTCTGGCACAGCGCATGGTCACACCGCGGAATATAAGCTCCTCACAGATTGGCGCCAGTATTACAGAATAAAGTACTGTTACAAAGGTGATATCTGTGATGCCGGATGTCTCAAAAAGCTTGTTGTACTGCTGCAGCCAGTCGGGACGGATGTAGCCGGTTAAGTTTGCGATGAAATTGGCAGCAAACTGTGTACCCGGCACGAGTATGACGATTGCTGCAAGCATCATGGGATTGAAGGTTTTCTTAGGGGATGGAAGAAAATTACCTTCGTATCTGGCATAGTACCACATGCCAAAAATCGCAATGGTAATGAGTGCATAGATGACCATAATCATCATGTTAAAATTTACAGAGGTAAATGTCTTTTCAAGGCGGTCCGATACGTTTGCAGACGCAAAAGCAAGCTTTCCGACAAAACCCTGTCCAAACACTCCCATTCCCATCATAAAGAATAAGGCGATAGTCTGAATTGCCTCAACTGCAAGCAGTGGGACAAATGTGTAAAAGAAATATCCTACTTTTTTCATTTTCAATTTACTCCATTCTGATTTATTAGGCGATAGTAACACTAGTATAACATATCATAATTTAATTGCAAGAAAGCTGTTTACTTTAAAACTTTAATATGTTAAAATTAAATGTAAATAAATCGCATGAAAAAGGAGAACACGATGAGCAAGAATCTTAAAACAGAAGCAGTAGACCATTTGTTTGATGCTATTTTGTGTCTCAAGGATAGAGCAGAGTGTTATACATTTTTTGAGGATGTTTGTACTGTAAATGAGCTTTTTTCTCTATCACAGAGATTTGAAGTGGCAAAGATGCTTAGAGAGCAGAAGACATATCTTGATATAGCAGAAAAGACCGGGGCTTCCACAGCCACAATCAGCCGTGTGAACAGATCATTAAACTACGGCAACGATGGATATGATATGGTTTTTTCACGCATGGAGGATGGCTCTGACAAAGAGGATTAGTTTATCATAGGGGAAAGAAAAACAGGCTCGTTAATTTGAGCCTGTTTTTTTAGAAGCCTCTTTTTCTTCATTTAGATCGTCAATCATGCGCTCAATCAGCATTTTCTTGATGTAGACATCAAAGCTTAGCATGCAGATAAAGCTGAATGTGTGGAGAAATTTCTGATCCTCATCAGGAAAATCCTCAAATGTCTCACCGGCAATCTTGTATTTCTTGCCGAGGTCCTTTAGGAGCTTCTGAGATTCCTCCGCCTCTAAGCTGAAAACCTCAGTATAGACATCCTGCATCGTAAATCCGTCATCATTGCCGAAATACTTCTCGGTAAGCGGATTAAGAATCGAGCGGATATCGTTGATGCTCAATATATTTTTGAAATAATATATAAAAAGCAGTGTGAGCACATGCTCCTTAGAATACTTTTTCTTGTCCGGAGAAGGGAGCAGATTGTTTTTGGCATAGTTGTTTATCATTGTCTTTGTAAGGATTTTGTCGCTTTCATAGCGCTTTGATGCAGCGAGCTGCTCGTCCATGAAGGTTGTGACCTGATCCATGTACAGATCAATGTTTGGTATATCCTCCGGCTTTATGTAATCTATTGATTTAAGCTGTTTTAATAATTCTGATAAAAAATCTTTAACGTCATTCTCCATATCATCACCTCAGACTTCTATTATATAGTATTGAAAACTATATGACAAGTTTTTTTTGAATTTTCTCATATTGGGTTGTGCAAAACATATGTTTGTGATATGCTGTAGATAAATTATTTTTGTATTTATGGTATGTGTGCCTGTAATAAGACTGGAGAATTGAGAGGAAAACAGATGAACTTAGATATGTTGAATGAACAGCAGAGGGAGGCCGTTTTGACCACAGAGGGACCGCTTCTTATTTTAGCGGGGGCAGGCAGTGGCAAGACCAGGGTTCTTACATACAGGACTGCCTACCTGATAGATGAGTGTGGCGTCAATCCTTACAATATCATGGCAATCACCTTTACAAATAAGGCTGCGGGAGAGATGCGTGAGCGAATTGATGATATGGTGGGCTATGGTTCGGAAAGCATATGGGTTTCTACCTTCCATTCGACATGTGTGCGTATACTGCGCAGGTATATTGACAGGCTGGGATATGATACGAATTTTACCATATATGATGCTGACGACCAGAAGTCTTTGATGAAGGACATCTGCAAGCGCCTTGATATAGATACCAAGATGTATAAGGAAAAGATGTTTTTAAATGTCATATCATCGGCAAAGGATGAGATGATTGATCCGATAGAGTTTGAAAACCGCTTCACAGGTGACTTTGTGAAGCGCAAGCAGGCCCTTGTATACAAGGAGTATCAGAATGCCTTAAAGCAGAATAATGCACTCGATTTTGATGATCTGCTTGTGAAGACAGTAGAGCTTTTCAAGCTGGATAAGGAGGTGCTTGATTACTACCAGGAGCGTTTCAGATACATCATGGTGGATGAGTACCAGGATACCAACACCGTGCAGTTTGAGCTTATCAGGCTTCTTGCCATGAAGTATAAGAATTTGTGTGTGGTTGGTGATGATGATCAGTCCATTTACAAGTTCAGAGGTGCCAATATCTACAATATCTTAAACTTTGAGAAGCATTTTGAGGATGCAAAGGTCATAAAGCTTGAGCAGAATTACAGGTCTACCCAGAATATCCTGGATGCTGCCAACAGCGTCATTTCCAACAATGTGGGAAGAAAGGACAAGCGCCTTTGGACTGACAACGGAGCTGGAGACAGGATTACATTTGAACAGCTTGAGAGCGGCTTTGAGGAAGCGGATTATGTGGCGCGCTCGATAGCGAGACTCGTGAGAAAGGGCGAGGCGCGCTATAAGGACTGTGCTGTGCTTTACCGAACCAACGCACAGTCGCGTCTTTTCGAGGAGAAATTTATTGCAGCCAACATCCCATACAAGATTGTCGGTGGCGTGAATTTCTATGCCAGAAAAGAGATAAAGGATATTCTTGCATATTTAAAGACTATTGACAATGGCCATGATGACCTTGCGGTAAAGAGAATCATAAATGTGCCAAAGCGAGGCATCGGAGCTACAAGCATCAATAAGGTGACGGACTATGCCCTTGAGAAGGGGATAGATTTCTATACGGCACTGCGCTATGTCGATGAGGTGCCGGGCATGGCGAGGTCAGCAGGCAAGATAAAGCCATTTGTGATGTTTATACAGTCTCTTCGTGCGAGAGCCGAGATGGATTCGGTTTCGCAGCTCATACAGGCTATAATCGATGAGACGGGCTATGTCGACGAGCTGAAGGCTGAGGGCACTGATGAGGCAGAGCAGCGTATTGAGAATATTGATGAGCTTATAAACAAGGCTGTTGATTACGAGCAGGGGGAGGAGAATCCTACTCTCAGTGGCTTTTTGGAAGAAGTGGCGCTTGTAGCCGATATAGACGGTCTTGACGAAAACAGCGACTATGTGGTTCTTATGACTCTGCACAGTGCTAAGGGACTTGAGTTTCCGAATGTGTATCTGGCGGGCATGGAGGATGGTCTTTTTCCTAGCTATATGTCTATCACGAGTGATGATGCGACAAGCGAGATAGAGGAGGAAAGGCGTCTTGCTTATGTTGGCATCACGAGGGCCAAGGAGCATCTGACCATCACATCTGCACGTATGCGCATGGTGCGTGGAGAGACACAGTTCAACAAGGTATCTCGATTTGTGAAGGAGATTCCGCGTGAGCTTATGGCAGGCGAGGTTTATGAGCCAAAGCATCGGGATGATGACCTTGAAAGGAATTCGCAGAGCACATACAGAAAGGCTAAGGAAGCTTTCAAAAAGACACCTACATATGGTACAGAGTATGCGACCACCTTTAATACACAGCGCACAAGGACCCCTGTTTACACGCCTGTGAGCAACCAGAAGTCATTTGCCAGTGCCAATACCACCGGCGGTCTTTCATATAAGGTAGGCGACAGAGTATCACATATCAAGTTTGGTGCAGGCGAGGTCATGGCAATCGTAGAAGGCGGCAGGGATTATGAGGTCACAGTGGACTTCGACAAGGCAGGTACCAAAAAGATGTTTGCCTCATTTGCCAAATTGAAAAAAATTGACTAAAAATATTGTAATTTTTATAGGAAAATTGGATATAATATGCTATAATGGATTTAACAAATAGCATTTGACAATTACTTTTGGAAAAGGAGCGGATTGAATTATGAGTAAAGTTGAAGAATTATTAAAGGACAACAAGCTTGCAGAGAAGCTCAGCATGGCAAAGCTTAATGACCTTCTCAAAAAAGAAGAGGAAGACAAGAAGCCTTCCAAGGCTGTTATCATATTTGCCATCATTGGTGTATTAGTTGCAGTGGCAGCAGCGGCATATGGTATCTACAGATTTTTCACACCGGATTATTTAGATGATTTCGATGATGAGTATGATGACGAATTCGATGATGATTTCTTCGAGGATGAAGACGATGATGATGCTGAAGAGGAAAAAGAGGCACCAAAGACTAAAGAAGAGAAATAATCGTTTTTAGATAATGGGGGCTACATATGTAGTCCTCATTTTTCTTTATGTGTGAAGCCAGGCACTTGAAGTCGGGCATACAAAGGAACAATAAAGTAAAAAGAGAGATAAGAATTACATGAAAAAAGGATTTAGAGGAACAGGAACCGTAGAAAGAGTAGACTTCCCGAACAAGGGAATAGCCGTTACAGATGACGGGGACAGAGTAATTGTGAAAAATACAATTCCGGGACAGAAGGTGGACTTTGTTGTAAATAAAGTAAAGCATCAAAGGGCAGAGGGCAGACTGATGGAGGTACTGGAGAAATCGCCTCTGGAGACAGAAGAGCCATGTCCTCACTTTGGAATGTGCGGGGGCTGTACATACCAGACAGTTCCTTACGAAAAGCAGCTTGATATGAAGCTTACCCAGGTGAAAAAGCTAATCTCGGATGCCATCGGCACTGAGGAAGAGTCAGGATACGAGTTTATAGGGATACATGGAAGTCCTAAAAAGAGTGAATACAGAAATAAGATGGAATTTTCCTTCGGCGATGAGTACAAGGATGGCCCACTCGCGCTTGGCATGCACAAAAGAGGAAGCTTTTATGACCTTGTGACAGTATCGGACTGTCAGATAGTGGATGAGGATTTCAGGACAATATTAAAGGCAACACTTGATTATTTTTCCAAAAACAATATTCCATATTTTCACAGAGCGTCACACAGGGGATATCTGCGTCACCTGCTTGTCAGAAAGGCAACAAAAACCGGCGAAATCATAGTCGACCTCGTCACTACCACACAGACAGAGGGCTTCGACGAGGAGGAGCTGCTCGCAGGCTTCAGATATGCGCTCTTGACCAGACACTATGACGGCAGATTTAAGGGCGTTTTACACACCAAAAATGACAGCGTGGCAGATGTAGTCAAAAACGAGGGTACAGAGGTGCTCTACGGAGATTCATATTTCTACGAGGAGCTTTTAGGTCTGAAATTCAAGATCACACCATTCTCATTTTTTCAGACCAACTCACTCGGAGCGGAGGTACTCTATGAGACAGCGAGAGAGTTTATCCTGGGTGATGACAGGGATTCACTAAACGGTAAAACAGTCTACGACCTCTACAGCGGAACCGGCACCATCGCGCAGCTTATGGCACCGGTGTGTAAGGAGGTAGTAGGAGTCGAGATAGTCGAGGAGGCAGTTTGCGCAGCAAAGGAAAATGCTGCCCTTAATGGTCTTGATAACTGTAAATTTATCGCAGGTGATGTACTCAAGGTGCTTGACGATATAGAGGAAAAACCGGATTATATAATTCTTGATCCACCACGAGACGGAATTCATCCGAAGGCTATCGGAAAAATCATAGATTATGGTGTTGAGAATATGGTTTATATTTCATGTAAACCGACAAGCCTGGCAAGGGATTTGCAGATATTTATGGCCAGAGGATATAGAGTGGAGAAGATATGCTGCGTGGATATGTTTCCGAATACGTATCATGTGGAAACAGTGGCTCTGCTGACGAGAAAAGCCC
>OHAI01002950.1_pt1 | contig 11963 bp, 9 predicted proteins | sample 1577091 | NCBI WGS metagenome assembly OHAI01 (sample SAMEA3541548, study PRJEB24748) | human gut metagenome | biome: human gut; feature: human-associated habitat; material: faeces | place: China | collected 2012
CTCGGAAATTAAAGAACAAGTTCTCATTTCTCTCGTTTGCGTTATCTTTGCATAAGATTAACTGCACTCGGAAATTAAAGAACAAGTTCTCATTTCTCTCGTTTGCGTTATCTTTGCATAAGATTAACTGCACTCGGAAATTAAAGAACAAGTTCTCATTTCTCTCGTTTGCGTTATCTTTGCATAATACAAACGGCTCTCGGGTAAATGGGGGTGGAAACGGAATATTGTTCTTGTGTGCGGTGATTGACATAAATGATAAAGTGGAATCCGGTAAAATGCGGAACCTCATTTTTGACCGGTATGTTGCTTACTAAAAACGAACAAACCGATACATATTATGAAGAATATAAGGAACTTCTGCATAATTGCTCATATAGATCATGGTAAATCAACTCTGGCTGACCGTCTGCTCGAACATACTGATACGATAAAGATTACTGAAGGACAGATGCTCGATGATATGGATCTGGAGAAAGAACGTGGCATAACGATAAAAAGTCATGCCATACAGATGGAGTATGTGTATGAAGGAGAGAAATATATTCTTAATCTTATAGACACTCCGGGACATGTGGATTTTTCATATGAGGTGTCGAGAAGCATTGCCGCGTGTGAAGGCGCACTGCTTGTTGTGGATGCGACGCAGGGAGTACAGGCGCAGACAATATCTAATCTTTACATGGCAATAGACCATAACCTTGAGATAATTCCGGTTATCAACAAGATAGACATGCCGAGTGCCATGCCGGATGAGGTGGAGGACGAGATAATAGACCTTATCGGTTGTGAACGGACAGACATAATACGCGCTTCGGGAAAGACCGGTGAGGGTGTTGACGAGATATTGGAGGCTGTGGTGAGACGCATCCCGCATCCCACAGGAGACAGCAATGCACCGCTTCAGGCTCTTATATTCGATTCTGTATTCAATTCGTTCAGAGGAATCATCGCCTACTTCAAGATAGAGAACGGAAGTATAAGGAAAGGGGATAAGGTGAAGTTCTTCAATACCGGAATGGAGTATGACGCCGACGAGGTGGGTGTTCTTAAAATGGATATGGTGCCCCGCGACACGCTTAGAACAGGTGAGGTGGGATACATCATAAGTGGTATAAAGGATGCGAAAGAGGTGAAAGTGGGAGACACTATCACTCATGTGGACAAGCCATGTCTGGAAGCTATCTCCGGATTTCAGGAAGTGAAGCCTATGGTTTTTGCCGGTGTGTACCCGATAGATCCTGTAGATTATGAGAATCTGAGGTCTTCTTTGGAGAAGCTTCAGCTCAATGACGCATCGCTTACATTCTCACCTGAGTCGTCGGTTGCGCTTGGTTTCGGATTCAGATGCGGTTTCCTGGGATTGCTTCACATGGAAATCGTGCAGGAAAGACTTGACCGTGAGTTCAATATGGATGTCATCACGACTGTTCCTAACGTCTCGTATATGGTGTATGACAAGCAGGGCAATGTGAAGGAAGTCCACAATCCGTCAGGTCTGCCTGACCCTACAATGATTGATCATATTGAGGAACCGTATATCAAGGCGAGCATTATCACAACGTCAAATTATATCGGTCCGATAATGACTCTGTGTCTGGACAAGCGTGGAGAGCTTATAAAACAGGAGTTTGTAAGCGGAAACAGAGTTGAGCTTCATTTTATGTTGCCTCTGGCGGAGATTGTCATTGATTTTTATGATAAGCTTAAGTCTATAAGCAAAGGGTATGCGTCGTTTGACTATCACGTTGACGGCTTCCGTCCCTCACGTCTGGCTAAGCTTGACATATTGCTTAACGGTGAGCCTGTGGATGCGCTTTCAGCTCTCGCACATCAGGACAACGCCGTTGTGCTTGGACGCAGAATGTGTGAGAAACTAAAGGACCTGATTCCCCGTCAGCAGTTTGATATAGCCATACAGGCTGCCATAGGGTCAAAGATTGTAGCACGTGAGACAATAAAATGTGTGCGTAAGGACGTGACCGCAAAGTGTTACGGTGGTGATGTCAGCCGCAAGCGTAAGCTGTTGGAAAAACAGAAGCGTGGAAAGAAACGCATGAAGCAAATTGGTAATGTGGAGGTTCCGCAGAAGGCATTCCTTGCTGTGCTTAAGCTGGACTGATACATAATGGAGTATAACTTACAAATAAAAAGAGTCTGAAATGAAAGAACCTGTCAGTTCAAAGCGGGATATCGCACGTGAGTTGGCGCGTAAATATAGCACGATGACTCACGATGAGCTTGATCTCCTTGAGGGTATTCTCAAACCGATGAAGTTTAAAAAGGGTGAGACAATACTCAAAACCGGGGAGACATGCCGTAACATTTATTATATAGATAGGGGTCTGATAAGACAGTATTATTATAAATATGATAAAGAGGTTACGGAACACCTGGGAGAGGACCATACTATTTTCATGTGTATAGAAAGCCTCTTCAAGGAGGAGCCTTCTCAAATTCAGGTAGACGCGCTTGAGACGTCCGTTATCTATGCTCTGCCTAAAACTGAATTGGAACGTGTGGCGCTGCACAGTGTTAACATACAGCTGATGTACAGAAAGATACTTGAGGAGAGTCTTATAATATCACAGGTGCATGCCGATCTGGTGCGTTTCGAAACTGCGCAGAACAGATACAAACGTATGTGTAAGCTTATGCCGCAGGTCGTTTTGCGGGCTCCTTTGGTGTACATCGCAAGTTATCTGCAGATGACACCGGAGACTCTTTCAAGAGTAAGGGCAATGCCGGGATAGTCCCGGCACCGCCCTTACTCTGTATAAAGGTATCTTTTGATACTTTTTTTAGGTGTTTTCTCAAATTCTTCAGTATGTAGTCTTATTGAGGAAAGCCTGCAATAGGCAGGTAAAGACTCGTTGAGACTCTGCCGGTTCTGTTCCATTATATGTTCAAGATCTTCATCCGACAGTCCCATGGAGTGTGCCTCATCATAGTCGGGATATACGAGTCCTACAAGCGATTCGCCCTTTTGTATGATGAGACTTTCGTTGACCATCGGCAATGAATTCAGCTTATCCTCAATCTCTTCCGGAAAAATGTTCTGCCCGTTTGCACCGAGCAGCATGTTCTTTGAGCGTCCTTTAATGAACACGTTGCCGTCCTTGTCCATCGTGCCGAGGTCGCCTGTGTGATACCATCCTTCTTTATCGATGGTCTCTCTTGTGGCTTCCTCGTTTTTATAATAGCCAAGCATTACGTTCATTCCTCTTGCAAGAATCTCTCCAGGAATATTTTCGGGGTCGGGACTGTCAATCTTCACTTCCATGTGAACGACCGCACGACCGCATGATCCGGGAACAAATGTCTTGTAGTCAGAGTAGCATATGATCGGCGCACATTCTGTTGAGCCGTATCCTACGGTGTATGGGAAATCAATCTTTTTAAGGAACGATTCCACCTCCTGGTTGAAGGCGGCTCCTCCTATTATTATTTCGTAAAAGTTGTTCCCGAATGCGTTAGTCACCTGTTCGCATATCTTGCGGTTTACCTTTTTGCTTACGTATGGCATGTTGAGTAGAATCCGCATCCGGTTGTTCTGTATTTTGGGAAATACCTTCTTGCGTATTATTTTTTCAATGATAAGAGGTACGGAGATGATTATTTTGGGTTTCACATCCGTGAACGCCTGTGCTATTATCGCGGGGCTGGGTACACGTGTGAGATAGAAGATGTGGCAGCCATGCAGAAATTCGAATATGAATTCAAATGCCATACCATACATGTGTGCCATCGGCAATATGCTTATCACATTGTCTCCCTTTTTGAGCTTGTCGCCGAGAACACTTTCCGCGAAGTCGTAGTTGCTCCACATGGCACGGTAAGGAATCATGACACCTTTAGAAAAGCCTGTCGTACCGCTTGTGTAATTTATTACGGCAAGTTCATCCGGGCTTTGTTCCTTGTAATAATTAACGTGTTGCTTGCGGAAATATTTCGGATATTTCTTTCCGAACATCTCGTTCAGATGCTCGCGGGCGTATGTCAGTTTCTCTGTCCTTGACAGTTTCAGGGAATAATCGGGTATGAATATGATGCCCTCAATCCCCGGCATCTTGTCTCCGTCTATTATTGTCGCGACCACGTCACCTGCGAACAGCAGTTTTGCTCCGCTGTGGTTTACAATGTGGTGAATCTGTTCGGCTGTGAATTCATGTAATATTGGTACTGCGATTGCGCCATATGTGAGTGTCGCGAGAAACGCTACAGCCCAATGAGTGCTGTTTCTTCCGCACAGTGCAATCTTGTCTCCTTTCTCCACACCGCTGTTTTCAAACAATATGTGGAGCTTTTCTATTTTCCTCGCCACATCGTGCGTCTGTAGCGTAAAGCCTTTGTAGTCTGTCAGGGCATCAAGGTTCCAGTTATCGACAATGTTCTGTTCGATAAGCCGGTTGAATGAGGGTGTTTCCATATTGAGTCTTTTTTATTGTTTTGAACAAATGCAGGTTATGTATCTGTCATGTGTCCTGTATCTTGTAAAGATAGCGTTTTATACTTTTTTTAGGCGTTTTCTTAAACTCCTCGTTATGTATTCTTATTTCTGAAATCTTACAGAATGGAGGTATAAGTGTGTTTAGCTCCAGCCTGTTCTGCTCCATAATGTTTTTAAGGTCGTCTTCATTGAATCCCATAGCCTGTGCCTCTTCCATGTCCGGATACACAAGTCCTACAAGCTGGTTGCCGTGTTGCACCACAAGACTCTCGTTTACCATTGTCATGGAATTGAGCTTGTCTTCTATTTCTTCAGGATAGATGTTCTGCCCGTTTGCACCGAGGAGCATGTTCTTTATGCGTCCTTTAATATATATGTGTCCGTCGCTGCTCATTGTGGCACGGTCTCCTGTGTGGAACCATCCGTCCTCGTCAATAACCTCTTTGGTAGCTTCCTCGTTCTTATAATATCCGAGCATGAGGTTCGTACCTTTAACGAGCAGCTCGCCCGGAATGTTTTCCGGATCGCTGCTGTTTATCTTCATTTCCATGTGCCTTACGATTTTACCGCATGAAAACAGTTCATACTCGCTCTGGTCAGAGAAAGCTATGAGCGGTGCTGTCTCTGTCGTGCCGTATGCTATGGTCAGAGGGAAGTCGATACTTTGCAGGAATGTCTCGATGCTTTGGTTGATGGGAGCACCTCCGACAACCATTTCATAGGCTTTGCCTCCGAACACCTCGAGCACCTGCTCGCGTATTTTCTGCTTCACTTTCTTGCTTATTACCGGCATGTTGAGAAGCAGACGCATTCTGTTTGTCTGTACTACAGGAAGTATTTTCTTTCTGATAATCTTCTCGGCGACCAAAGGCACGGTCACGATGATTGACGGTTTTATTTCCGCGAATGTCTCAGCTATAAGTGTAGGAGACGGAAGGCGTGTCAGGAAATAAAGGTGGCAGCCGTTGAGGAATCCGAAGAAGAATTCGACCGCAAGTCCGTACATGTGAGCCATAGGCAGTGTACACACTATGTTGCCGCCCGGTTTCACCTTGTCCTTCAGTTTAAAAAGAATGTGGTCAAGGTTGCCCCAGATTGCCCGGTAGGGCAGCATCACACCTTTGGAAAATCCTGTCGTACCGCTTGTGTAATTTATCATGGCAAGTTCGTCAGGGCTTTGCTCCTTATAATAATGCAGATGTTCCTTACGGAAATATTTCGGATATTTCTTTCCGAACATCTCATTGAGGTGCTCTCTGGCATACGACAGCTTTTCTGTCCTTGATATTACGAGTGAGTAATCGGGAATGTATATGATGCCTTCGAGGTTTGGCATCTCCTCCGGATCTATCGTTGTCGCCACGATGTCGCCTACAAAAAGAATCTTGGCATCGCTGTGGTTTACAATGTTATATATCTGGTCAGGTGTGAACTCATGCTGTATGGGCACGGCAACAGCACCGTATGTCAGTGTGGCAAGCAGTGCCACACCCCAGTTGCTGCTGTTTCGTCCGCACATGGCGATTTTGTCTCCGCGTTGTACTCCGCTGTTTTCGAACATGATGTGCAGCTTCTCTATCTTTCTTGCCACATCATGGAATTGCAGTGTAACACCTTTATAGTCCGTCAGGGCGTCTCTGTCCCAGTTGTCTATTATACTTCGTTCAATATACGAGTTGAAGCTTGGTATTTGTTCCATTGCACAGAATTCATATTTGTGTGCAAAGATAATATCTTATCTGCACATCCCCAAAAGTTTTGTGCAATTTTTGTTTTGGCATCCGGCTAATTATTCGTAGCGCATTGACCTTGCCGGATGAATATGCGCGATGAGATAGCTTGGAGCTGTCAGCACAAAGATGCAGACAAGCATGGTCATGGCGTTGAGCATGAGAATGACAAGCGGGTTGAGTTCGGCAGGAACGGTATTCACATAGTATGTGGCTGGGTCGAGCTTGGCGAATCCCGTAAGTTTTTGCAGCAGAATTATGCCAATGCCGAGTATGTTGCCAATTATCAGTCCTTTGCCTATGATGAATGCAGCGAACCATAGGAATGTATGCCTTATCATTCTGTTGCGTGCTCCGAGGGCTTTGAGCAGACCTATCATCGAGGTCCGCTCAAGAATGATGATCAGCAGACCCGAAATCATGGTCACACCTGCCACAGCTGTCATTATGGCAAGTATAATCCAGACATTCAGGTCGAGCAGTTCGAGCCATGAGAAAATCTGACGGTTGAGCTCCTTTATGTTCTTCGACGTGTATGTATGACCGTAGCTGTCGGTGGTGCGGTTGACGTTCCTGCTTATTGCGTCCTCCGTTTCCTTCATGCGGTCGAAGTCGTTCACTGATATTTCCGCTCCCGTCGCAGTGTTCTCATTCCATCCGTTGAGCTTCACGGTGGTATATAAATCGGTGAAGCATATTGTGTTGTCGTATTGCGTAAGATTGGTGCGGTATATTCCCGAAACGGTGAACCGCCTCATTCTTACACCGTCCTGATTGATGAAGTATGCGAATATTCTTTCTCCGCATTTCAGTCCGAGCTTGTCCGACATAGCCTTGGAGATGAGTATCCGGTTACCGCTCTTCTTGTCGGAAAACTTCGGAATGCTGCCTTCAAGCATGTTTTTATGTATGAATGTGGAGTCGAACTCCGGTCCCACACCTTTGAACATCACTCCAAGAAACTCGTTGTCGGTCTTCAGTATGCCCTGCGTCATGGCATAGCGTTGCACATGCTTCACGCCCGGCTGCTTCCTGAGAACATTCATTACCGAGTCGTCCATCTGTATGGGCTGCGTCTCCGATGTCTGCAATGTCATGAAGTCAGCCACCTGTATGTGGCTTCCGAACCCCACAATCTTGTCGCGTATGGTGTGCTTGAATCCGAACACCACGCTCACACTGACAATCATCACAGCCAGCCCTATTGCCACACCGGCTGTGGCAATGCGTATGGCAGGACGTGAGACCTTGCGCCTGTCGTTCTCCTGTGCGGAATATATGCGTCGGGATATGAAAAGAGGCAGATTCATCTATTTGTCGTCAGTGCGTCCCGGATAAGCCTCAAGAGCCTTTCTCAGGACAATGAGGGCACGCTCCAGATCTTCTTTTTTCAGTACGTAAGCTATTCTCACCTCGTTGTTGCCAGCTCCAGGTGTGGTGTAGAAACCTGCTGCAGGGGCAAGCATCACCGTCTCGCCTTCATAAGAGAACTCTTCAAGACACCAGCGGCAGAAGTCCTCCGAACTGTCTACGGGCAGCTTTGCCACCGTGTAGAAAGCCCCCATGGGTATCGGAGAATATACTCCGGGTATGCGGTTAAGCCCGTCGATGAGGCATTTGCGCCGTTCAACATATTCATCGTAAACGTCGCGGTAATATTCCTCAGGCGCGTCGAGCGACGCCTCAGCCACAATCTGTCCGATGAGCGGCGGTGACAGACGTGCCTGACACAGTTTCATCACGGCGGCTCTCACCTCAGCGTTCTTTGTTATCAGCGCGCCTATTCTTATACCGCACTCGCTGTATCTTTTAGACACGGAGTCTATCAGCAGGACATTCTGTTCGATGCCTTCAAGATGGCATGCGCTGATGTAGGGCGAGCCGGTGTAGATGTATTCGCGGTAGACCTCATCCGAGAAAAGATACAGGTCGTACTTTTTCACCAGGTCGCGTATCTGGTTCATCTCCCTGCGGGTGTACAGATAGCCTGTTGGATTGTTGGGGTTGCATATCATGATGGCGCGTGTATGCTCGTTGATAAGCTCCTCGAACTTCTCCACCTTCGGCAGTGAGAACCCTTCCTCTATGGTTGTCGCGATGGTGCGTATCTTCGCTCCAGCCGATATGGCGAACGCCATGTAGTTGGCGTATGCCGGTTCCGGGATTATAATCTCGTCGCCCGGGTTGAGGCACGACATGAAAGCGAACAGCACAGCCTCGGAGCCTCCGGCTGTAATGATGATGTCGTCGGCGTCTACATTGATGTTGAATCTTTTGTAATACTTTGTGAGTTTCTCCCTGTATGACCGTATGCCCTGCGACGGAGAGTACTCCAGCACGGTGCGGTCAATATGCTTCAGTGCGTCCAGACCCACCTGAGGTGTGGGCAGATCGGGCTGTCCTATATTGAGATGATAGACCTTTATGCCCCGTTTTCTCGCATCGGCAGCCAGCGGTGCAAGCTTTCTGATAGGCGATTCGGGCATTTCAAGTCCCCTGATTGATATTTCCGGCATTGTACAGTTGTAAGTTTTTATTTATCCGCAAAGTTAATAAATAAATTTATATTAGCCAGTGCCTCATGGTTTTTTTACGATTTTATTGCCGGATGTCCGCATTTCGTATTTTTCGTTATGCGTTTTTCGGAATTAATTGCTACTTTTGCCGCCGGAAGAAAAGTATAGTATAACATTTATAATAAGTATATGAGATCGAGAACAACTAACTGGTTTGAGACAACCGTACGCTACGACCGTCAGTCAGAAGACGGCGGACAGAAGAAGGTGAGTGAGACCTACGTGGTCGACGCTCTGAGTTTTGGAGAGGCTGAGGAAACCATAACACAGGAGATGGAACCATATATAAGCGGTGAGTTTGAGGTGAAGAACATAACGCCTGCCACTTATGGAGAGGTGTTTTTCAGCGACAATGCCTCAGACGACCGCTGGTACAAGGCAAAGCTTACGTTCATAACGATAGACGAGAAGACCGAGAAGGAGAAGCGCACGAGCGTGAACTATCTTGTGCAGGCGTCCGACTTCAACGGTGCGGTGAAGAACATTGAGGAGGTGATGAACGGTTCGGCAATTGATTATATGATAGCCAACATCTCCGAGACGAAGATAATGGACGTGTATGAACACAACGCCCCGCTGAAGAAAGAGGAACGCGACGACAAGCCCGAATACGAGACTCAGGAGGAGACAGCGTGATGGAGACTGACGTGGCACGCAATCTGCGCGAGGTGAGGAGCGCGCTGCCGGAGGGGGTGCGCCTTGTGGCAATCAGCAAGTTCCATCCGTCAGAGTGCATCATGGAGGCATACGACGCAGGTCAGCGGGTGTTCGGAGAGAGCCGCGAACAGGAACTTGCCGTTAAGGCAAAGAGCCTGCCGAAGGACATAGAGTGGCACTTCATCGGACATCTGCAGACAAACAAGGTGAAGCACATCGCGCCGTACATTGCCATGATAGAGGCAGTGGACTCGCTGAAGCTTCTGAAGGAAATCAACCGACAGGCTGATGCTGTGGACGAAGGTGTACCCGCGGTGCATGGTCTGCATCCCGCTGCTGCATGGACTTGGGTGCAGGCGAGACGGCTTGCGTCCCGCCCGGAAGTGAAAGTTGTTGGATTCACGCCCTCCTTTGTGCGGTTTGTCACAGGGAGGGCGTTTTTGTTTGTGCAGACCGCCCGCCCGGTATTCCTTTTGCAAGGAGGACAGTTGATATGAACAACTCGAAAAATTCCGTCCGCACGCTCACCATGCTGGCCTTGCTGGTGGCAATGAGCATCGTGTTCAGCCGGGTGCTGAGCATCTCCACCGGCTTTGTGCGGTTCAATCTGGGCAGCCTGCCGGTGCTGCTGGCAGCGCTGCTGTTCGGCCCCGGTGCCGGCTTTGCCGTGGGCGCTGTGGCCGATATGATCGGCGGCGTGCTGGCAGGCTACGCCATCAACCCGCTCATCACGCTGGGCGCGGGTGCCATTGGTCTGGTGACGGGGCTTGCATGGCGGAAGCTGCCCGGGCTGCGCACCGGACTGCGGCTGCAGATCAGCGTGCTGCTGGGACACTTTGTGGGTTCCATGGTCATCACCTCGCTGGCACTGCGCATCTTCTACGGCTACCCGTGGGCAACGCTGGCAGTGCGCATCCCCAATGCACTGATCCTGGCTGCGGTGAACACTGTGCTGCTGCGCATCCTGCTGGAGAACCGTACCCTGATGAAGATGGTGAAAAAGTAAAAAGAGGCATTACAATGAATTACGAACAGGCAATGGAATACATCCATGCGGTCCAGTGGGCCGGCCACAAGCCCGGCCTGACGCGCACCCGCACCCTGCTGGCCGCACTGGGCGACCCGCACAAACAGCTCAGATTCGTGCATGTTGCAGGCACCAACGGCAAGGGCAGCACCGCCGCCATGATGGCGTCCTGCCTGCAGGCCGCGGGCTATCGGGTGGGCCTGTACACCTCGCCCTTCATCAACCGCTTCAACGAGCGCATCCAGATCAACGGCGTGCAGATCCCGGACGAAGAGCTGGTGAAACTGGTGGAGCAGGTAAAGCCCGCCGCCGATGCCATGGAAGATGTGCCCACCGAGTTTGAGATCATCACGGCGCTGGGGATGCTCTATTTTGCCCAGCAGAAATGTGAGATCGTGGTGCTGGAGGTGGGCCTTGGCGGCACGCTGGATTCCACCAACGTCATTGATGCCCCGGAATGCGCAGTCATCACGGCACTGGGTATGGATCATGTGAAGGAGCTTGGTCCTACCCTTGCGGACATTGCCGCCGCCAAGGCGGGGATCATCAAGGAAGAGTGCCCGGTGGTGAGCTACGGCGGCGTGCCGGAGGCAGATATTGTTATCCGCCGCGCGGCAGCGGAAAAGCACGCCGAGCTGACCGAGGTGGATTTCAGCAGGCTGAAATACGAGGGCGGCAGCCTTGATGCGGTGGAGTTCGACTTTGACGGCCTGACGGATGTGCACCTGCCCCTGATCGGCAGCTACCAGCCGCGCAATGCGGCGCTGGCTATCACGGCTCTGCGGGTGATGCGCACCCATGGCTGGAACATCCCGGAAAATGCCATCCGTACCGGTCTGGAAACGGTGAGCTGGCCGGGCCGCTTTGAACTGCTGCGGCACGCGCCCGCGTTCCTGCTGGACGGCAGCCACAACGCCCACGGAATGCGCGCCACGGTGCAGAGCCTGAGAGACCGCTTCCCCGGGCAGAAGTTCGTTTTTCTGGTCAGCATCATGGCAGACAAGGATGTGGACCAGATGCTCAGCCTGCTGGCACCGCTGGCGGTGCGGTTCGTCACGGTGGCGGCGCACACGCCGCGCGCCATGCCTGCCGAAACGCTGGCAGAACACATCCGGGCCTATGGCTGCAGGGCGGAAGCGGCAGCTTCCATTGAAGCGGGCGTGGCCCGGGCGGTGGAGCTGGGCGGCGAAGGCCCGGTGTGCGCACTGGGCACGCTGTATTTCTCTGGCGATGTGCGGAAAGCGTTTGCGGAACTTGTGAAGGGCTGAAGATTTAAAATGGCTCGGTGTGCGCTGCGCCATCATCAGCGGAAAAATATTTTTATATTTGCAAACCAGGAAAATCTGCGGATTTTCCTGATTTGCTTTTTTCACGGAAAAAGTTGCTTCTTGTGCAGAGAGCGGTCGCGTGGGACAGGCTTAAGGGCTTTTATAAAATTCTTCTCCGCCGGGTATGTTCTCTTTTGCGTGCCAAAAGAGAACCAGAAAGGACGGCGGTGCCCGCAGGGCATGAAAGCCCCAGTG
>OHAI01002951.1_pt1 | contig 11955 bp, 9 predicted proteins | sample 1577091 | NCBI WGS metagenome assembly OHAI01 (sample SAMEA3541548, study PRJEB24748) | human gut metagenome | biome: human gut; feature: human-associated habitat; material: faeces | place: China | collected 2012
GTCGCGCGCTGCCGTAAGCTTCGCCTGAATATCCGGCTGTGTGCCGAGATATCCAATCAGCCTTGTGACTGTCATCTTCTCATCTGATTTGCCCAGTACATTGGCAATATCTGTGAGAAGTGAAACCTGCTTATTGCTCATAATAAGAAGCTCATCGCCTGCCTGCTGATCCAAATCAGTTATTGCTTCAAGCGCAGGGATATCGGCATCTATGATTATCTGACGTTTCTTCTCCCCATTTGCAGCGAGTGTTCTGTATACTTTTTCTTCCTCTGTGAGCACATTTATAAGCTCTTCCACTAAACTAGCCACTATAAAATCCTCTTTTACCTTTGATATATGATATGATTATCATATTACAGAGAGTTGTACCTCTCTAACAGCTTGCCGGCGAAATCATCTCCACTGACCTGATACTGTCCGGAGTCTACCATGTTCTTAAGCAAAGCGACTTTATCTTCCCTGATGTCCGAAGCCTCTGATACTGCTTTTTTCGCAATCTGGTAATCCCTACCGGCTTGCGAAATTGATACCTGATCAGACATCCTCGACGCGCTTTGTGTCTTTGCTGTCTTTGTTGTTCTTGATACGCCATACAACTGGGCTATCTGATTATATGCATCTATACGCATAACAGGATCTCCTTTCTGTTATATTTCATCCTTGAAATATGTAAATTTTGCTTCCTGACATATTTATCGGATGTTTTTTTTATTTCTTTAGAGTCAGTATGAAATTTTTGGTTACCATTCGCACCCGCCTGTGAGAATCGTTGTGATATGAGTGGATTTAATGCCCTCTGTCACTGTCTGCAAAAGTATGCGGTACGTATCCTCCACAAGCTCACAGTCCGACGGTTCAATCCCAAGCTCTGCTGCTTTTTTAAGAATGAACCTGACCTTGTCATCATCATGCTCCACCGCATAGATATCATCAAACATACCTGCATAGTATCTGTCTAAAAACCTGCGCTTTGCAGCTGTCTCGATTTTAGTGCCTGATGTGGTAAGCACATACAGCTTCGTGCCTTTTTCCTTTGCCTTCATGGCATACTCCTTTACCTGCATCACAGGACGGCACCACTCATATGTATCCTCACCATGCTTACTGCAGTAGTCTGCCCACTGCACATCTGACATTCCTATCTGAAATTTTCCGTTTACCTTGTAGCACGGACTGCTTAAAGTGCCGTCTACGTCTATGAACATTGCCTGCATATTGTCTGCTCCTATATAGTTAGTTTATGCAGCTATAATAACATGATTAAAGGGTCAAAAGGTATTTTGCCCCTCATTTATGATTAATCAGTGGAAATTTTCCTTAATCCTACCTGCTCATATCATAATAGCGCGCATATATTCCGTCCTGTGCCAAAAGCTCCTCGTGTGTGCCTCTTTCAGCAATGCCACAGTCAGCTACCACGAGAATTTCGTCCGCATTTCTGATTGTCGAAAGCCTGTGGGCGATTGTGATAGTCGTTCTGTCCTTTGCCAGCTCCTCAAGGCTTCTCTGGATAAAGCGCTCGCTCTCATTGTCAAGGGCACTGGTTGCCTCATCAAGTACTAGCACAGGCGGATTTTTAAGAAACACCCTCGCAATGGAAATCCTCTGCTTCTGACCTCCGGACAATCTGGTGCCTCTCTCTCCGACAAACGTATCGTATTTATCCGGCAGCTCCATGATAAAATCGTGTATATTCGCCTTTTTGGCCGCATCTACAATCTCATCCATCGTCGCCTCCGGTTTTCCATAGGCGATATTGTCCTTTATACTTCCGCCAAACAGATAAACATCCTGCGAAACCAGTCCAATCTGCGAGCGAAGGCTCTCAAGCGTAAGCTTTCTCACATCATTTCCATCTATTGTGACCCTGCCCTCCGTCACGTCATAAAACCGCGGAAGCAGTGAGCATATTGTAGTCTTTCCGCTTCCTGACGGTCCAACAAGCGCAATTGATTTTCCTGCCGGTATCTCAAAGGATACGTGCGAAAGCACCGGTGTATCATCATCGCTATAGTGGAACGAAACATCCTCGTAACAGACATTTCCCTTTACATTTTTAAGCGGTTTTGCATCAGCAGCATCAACTATATCCGGCTCAGTTTCCACCACCTCTAAGAATCTTCTAAAGCCCGAAAGTCCCTTCTGCATCATCTCAGTCAGCTCTACAAGTATCTGGATAGGACTGATAAAGATGCCTATATACAGCGCATACATAGCAAGGTCGGATGCTTCCATCCTTCCATGTGCTATCAAAAAACCGCCAAATACCAGCGTAACAAGATACATCATCCCCTGGAAAAATGCATTTCCGCTCATAAAGCTTCCCATACACCTGTAATTTGCATCCTTTGAAATCAGGAAATTTTCATTACTTCTGTTAAATTTTTCCTGCTCGATACGCTCATTGGCAAATGACTGCACCACCCTTATGCCCGCCAGAGTATCCTGAAGACTCGAATTAATATCACCGATTTTTCGCCTGTTATCCATAAAGGTTTCCTGCATTTTCTTATTCTGTCCATATGAAAATACAAGCATAAGTACCACAAGAATAAGCATAGGAACCGCAAGCATACGGTTTATCATAAACAGAAAAATGAACGAACCGATTATCTTTATAAGCGAAATAAAAAGATTCTCCGGTCCGTGATGCGCAAGCTCCGATATATCAAACAAATCGGATACGAGCTTGCTCATCATCTGTCCCGAATTATTCTGATCATAATACGAAAAAGAAAGCTTTTCATATTGGTCGAAAAGCTCCTTTCTCATGTCGCGCTCCATCCTCGCTCCCATCATGTGCCCCGCATACGTCACATAATACCTGCACGCAGTCTGTATGATATATGCCACCAAAAGGCCTATTGTAATAGGAATCATCGCAGAAATGATTTTTCCCGGTGCTCCTGCAAAAAGGGTTTTGGTCAGCGTGCGAAGCAGCTGCGGAAACGCCAGATCTATGGCACTGATTATTGTTGCGCAAAGCAGGTCTATAAAAAAGACTGCTTTGTAGGGTTTGTAGTATTTGATGAATTTCTTTAATGTTTGCATGGTTTTCTCCCAGTGTGTTGTTGGTGAAACTATTTGTTTCTTAACTCACATCATTATATATAGGTAAACCTATATATGCAATAGGATAACCAATGAAAAAACAGGATAACACCTGATAAATAACATAGATTTCGTCTGTAAGCGAAATCTATGCGAAATTTTCACATTGTTATGCGAAATCCATGTGAAATCACAGTTGTTATATTTCGCATAATGACATATAATATAATCAAAGTATTGCTATTAAATTATTATGCGGAGGTGCCACATGGAATATTTATCTTGCTCAGATGCATCAAAAGCAATGGGATTTTCTGTACGAAGAATCCAGCAGATGTGCAAAAACGGTGAATTGCCCGGTGCAATAAAGGAAGGACGTAAATGGTTAATCCCTGACGAAACCATACACATGAATCATTTCGCGAAAAATAAATCTCTGCCAATAGGTGTATCTGATTTTAAGCTTGCAACCATCGGCTATTATTATGTAGATAAGACTCTGATGATACGTGATTTTCTGGATAAAAAGCCGATGGTATCTCTTTTCACACGCCCAAGGCGTTTTGGAAAAACTCTGAATATGGATATGCTGCGCGTATTTTTTGAAAAAACAAACGAGGATACATCTGTTTATTTCAAAGACAAACAGATATGGCAATGCGGCGATTACTACACTAAACACCAAGGACAGTATCCTGTCATTTTTTTGACGTTCAAAGATGTTAAAAGCATGACCTGGGAAGAAACCTTTCAGAAAATCCGCAGGCTTATATCTCTAGAATTTATACGACATAACGAGCTTGAGACAAGTTCTGTTTTAACCGCTTACGAAAAAGAACAATATCATCTTCTTGCAGGAGACAGCGGGGATGAAGTCGATTGTCAGATGGGTCTGCAGCTTTTATCATTACTGCTTCATAAGCATTATGGAAGGGAATGTATCATTATCATTGATGAATATGACACACCCATCCAGCAGGGGCATACCTGCAATTTCTATCCGGAAATTGTAAATTTCATGCGCAATTTTTTCTCAGGAGGACTCAAGGACAATCCACACCTTGCCTTTGGCTTTCTTACAGGAATACTGCGTGTAGCAAAGGAAAGTATCTTCAGCGGCATGAACAATCTGAAAACCTATTCTATTCTCGATGATGGCTACAGCTCTTATTTTGGTTTTACTGAAAAAGAGGTAAAAGACATGCTGCGATACTATGGAAAAGATGATAAATATAATGAGCTCAGCGAATGGTACGATGGATATCGTTTTGGCAATACAGAAATCTTTAATCCATGGTCTGTAATCAATTATATCTCTGACAACTGCTTTCCGAAAGCATTCTGGCAATCCACCGGCAGCAATGAGATAATCGGAGAAATTATCCAGACAGCTACGCCTGAAATTACCAAAGACCTTTATAAGCTGCTATGTGGTGAAAAAATCGCAGCCTATATTGATACCGGTGTTATCTATCCCGAGGTTCAGAATAATCCATATAGTATATACAGCTTTCTTCTGGTAGCCGGATACCTGAAGGTTGCCAATATTTACCCGCAAAGCGATGGAAATTTCATGTGTGATGTTGCTATTCCAAACAAAGAAATCACTTTTGTTTACAAAAAGGAGGTTCTAAACCGCACCAACCAGAATAGCCTTGCCATATCTATCAGTCAGGCTATCTTTTCCAAGGATACACAAAAGCTCCAGGCTCTGCTGGAAGATTTTATGGTAAAAAGTATTTCTTCTATTGATGGAGCTAATGAAGGCTTCTATCACGGAATGATGCTTGGTCTTTGTGCCATACTTGGAAACCGCTACAAGATACGCTCAAACCGCGAATCAGGCCTCGGTCGATTTGATATCCAGCTTATGCCTTTGACAAAGGGAATGCCCGGATTTATCTTTGAATTTAAACACACTAAAGATGAACATACCGATTTATCTGCATTAGCCGACAGCGCCCTGCAACAGATAGAAACAAAGAAATACGACACTGAGCTGCGCGATAATGATGTGAGTTCAATTATAAAAATCGGTATTGCTTTTAGAGGGAAAAGTGCTGTGGTGAGGAGAGGATAAGATTCTCACCGAATATTAGTATAATCCAAAAAGAAGCACATGCAGCTTGCCACCTTCTCGCCATCATTGCGATACAAATGAGGCTGATCGGTCTCAAACTTATACACCTGCCCCTTATGGATTTCCTGCACATGGTCGTGACACTCAACTGTCAGCACACCGTCTATGACTGTGAGATATTCGCGTGTTTTCTCGCCGTGCCCGCCGCTTGTATACACGCCGCCCGGCTCCACATCGATACGGTATACCTCGACCTCCCTTGAGTCCTCGTATGGGAAGCAGGTCCATACCCTGTACTGTCCCAAAAGCTCCTTTGTCGGTACCAGATCATCCGGAGATATGAGCGCATAGTCCACTCTCGGCGGATCTATAAGTCTTTGAAACTCAATTCGCAGACCGCTTGTGATTTTGCCAAGCACTCCGATAGATGGATTTGCTGTGCCCTTTTCTATCTGAGCAAGCATGCTTTTACTCACACCGGTCTGTTCCGCTACCTGGTCTAAGCTCATGCCTTTTGACTGACGTATTCTTTTTAAATTTTCAGATACATTGTGTGACAGATAATCCATAGTCATATCTCCGTTTTTGCATTTTATGATACCTTTTGTGACCCTTTAATCATTTTATAGGGTTATAGTGCCCTGCGATACAGCATCTCGATATCGCACTGGCGTGAAGCCCTTGGATTTACAGCAATGTTGCCGCTCTTCATGGCATCGACAGCCATCGGCTCTATCTTGCTTTCTATCTCTTCCTTTGTGACTGTTCCGTTTTTGCTGGCATTGTTGATTGCGATGGTCAGATTCTCAGGGATTCCGATGTCTGTGCAAAGCTCCCTGATTGCATCCACAAGCATCATCGGCTCAAATTCGTCCGCACATGCAGGAATCGGGCTTATATCATTGTAGATAGTCAGATACTTGCCATGGTCTGCAAGTGCATTGTACTCTGCGATTACAGGAAGCAGCACTGCATTTGCCACTCCGTGAGGCACATCGAAAAACGCGCTGACCGGATGACTCATCGCATGCACATTTCCGAGCCTTGCAAATGAGAATGCTATTCCTGCAAAAAGCGAGCCTGTCATCATGGCTTCAGCAGCCTCGATATCGTTTCTGTTTGCTACAAATCTGCGGATATTTTTACCGATAAGTGCCATCGCTTTTTCTGCCAGTGCATCAGAAAATGGCGATGCTGCTGTGGATACATATGCCTCCTCGGCATGGATAAATGCATCAATTCCGCATGCTGCCGCCACGCTTGCCGGTGCTGTTGTGATGAGATTTGCGTCGAGAATTGCATATTTTGGCAATATCTCGTAGCTGAATACTGTGAGCTTATAGTTTCTGCTATGATCTGTGATTACAGAGAATGCTGTCACCTCAGAGCCTGTTCCTGCGGTGGTTGGTATCGCAATGAGCGGTACGATTGGTCCAAGCACCTTGTGTGCTCCCTCATAGTCTGTGACGCTTCCACCATATTTAGCAACCACGCCCACTGCTTTTGCTACATCCATCGGTGAGCCGCCTCCGAATGCCACGATAAAGTCTGCGCCCGACTCCAGGTATTTTGCTGTGGCTTTCTCCACTGTTGTGACAGATGGATTTGCCTCTATATCTGTAAAAGTGTCTGCTTTTATGTCAACTGATGCCAGATAATCCGCTGCCTTTTTTACAAGTCCCATCTTCTCAAGATGCGGTCCTGAAATGATGAGCGCATGCTTTCCTCCAAGCTTTTTAGCTATTTCCGGCAGCTTTGAGAGACTGCCCTTTCCCACTGTGATGTCCTGTGGCACCGAGAAATTAAATGTTTCCATATATAATCTGTCCTTTCTGAATTTTTGTATCTCATTTCATGTATATAATTTTACGTATTAAGGTATTTTGCATTTTGTAATGTACTAGCTGGCCTTCTTTGCAAGTACCCTGTCTATTGCAGCATCGATAACCTTATCCAGTTCAACCTCATCTGCCTCAGGCATAAGTGTTGCAGCATCCTCATCTGAGATGAGCTCAACCAGTGTACCAAATGACTCCTTGTATTTCTTTTTGCAGAAGATGAAAAATACCACACCAAGTGCACACCATGCAAGCACAATGCCCCACTCCTGGGCAATAAGTGATCCACCGCTTCCCGGTATGCAGTACATTGCAACCATGAAACCCGACATGATAACTGCCATTGTTCCAAAGAACTTGTATGCAGGAACCTTGTAAGGTCTTGGCATATCAGGCTCCTTCTTGCGAAGAATAATAAATGAAAGAGCGACCATGCAGTACGCCGCACAACAGCCAAAGTTACCGGCATCACAGATCCATACGAGCATCTTTCTGCCTGCAAAAGGAGCAAGCATTGTGAGGGCTCCGATGAGAATCAGTGAGTTGATTGGTGTCTTGTGCTTTGGATGAAGCTTTGCAAAAAACTTCGGAATCATATATGACTCTGCCATTGAGTACATAGCACGTGAGCCGCCGAGCAAAAATGAGTTCCATGAGGTTACGATACCGCACATTCCACCGACTATTATAACCTTTGCCATTATCTTCGTGTTGAAGGCGGCAGCCATTGCATCTGCTGTGACAAGTCCGGTTGCCTGCTCTGAAGCAACAATTGCCTGTGGACTCATAACGAGGCCTACCGCAACAATGACAAGTGCATAGAACACAACTGCCAGAACTACTGATAAGATAAGTATTGAACCGATTTTCTTTGCCGGAACATTGATTTCCTCAGCTGCCTGAGGTATTACGTCAAATCCGATAAGGTAAAATGGTGAAAGCGCTGCCACTCCGATAATTGCCTTTACGTTCAGACCTGCAGAGCTGCTTACAAACATCTGTCCATTCAGGTTATCAACTGTTCCATTGATTACCGATGCAATTATCAACAAAATTCCGGCGCCACCAATAATACATGTGAGTACAGTCTGCAAAACCGCTGCTGTCTTTGCGCCAATAATGTTTATCATCATAATTAAAAATGCCACAACTATCGCCACAATAAGCCATGAAGCATAGATATCAAAGCCTGCTACCGTATACAGATAGCCCTTCAAAAAGCCCGGCCACAGATATGTGATGATTGTTGGGAAAGCGCACGCCTCAAAGCATGCCACACTGACATATCCAAGAATAATCATCCATGTACATATGAATGAACCGGTCGAACCCATTGCCTTGTAGCTGAATACATGCTCGCCACCGCACTGAGGCATGGCGGCTGTCAGCTCCGCATAGGTCATTCCCACGAAAAATATCATGATACCGCCGATTACGAAGCCGATTGCGGCACCGAGCACTCCGCCCTTTTCAATCCAGCCTCCGGTTGAGACAACCCAGCCCCAGCCAATCATGGCTCCAAATGCAATTACAAGTACGTCCCAGGCATTCAGGACTTTGTTAAATTCTGATTTTTTCTGTTCCATTACTTGTCACCTCCAGCCTCTGTCTTACTTTCATTCTCTACCACTTTTCTTGCCAGAGACTCAATAAGCTCCGCTGTGCCATCCACTCCTAACAGGCTGCTGTCTATAAGCATATCCCTGTTGTGTCTGTCGCCTCGGTTGCTTCCTGTCAGCGCCATATGACGCTTATGATAACGCTTATCCTTTTCAGTGATAAAAAGCTTTGCATCATCCTCCGACAAATTGTGGCTCTTCATTACGTTTTCAATCCTCACTTCATCCGGTGAATAGATGAAAATACGTAAAATCGGTTTATGCTCCTTTAGTATATAGTCTGCTGAACGACCGATAATCACGCATGACTCGCGGTCTGATAATTTTCTGATTATGGTTTTCTGGACGTGAATTGCTCGCTCTGTGAGGTCTGCATATTTGGAGAAAGAGCCTCTGACATCACCCTCTGCACCTTTTCCGGCGATAGTGATACCTTCTTCAACCTTTTCCATGATATCCTTCGGAATACCGACCTCTTTTATGATTTCATCTACAGTATCCCTGTCATAAAATTTGATTCCCAGGTCTTTGGCAACCTTTTTGCCAATCTGGTTTCCTTTAGCGCCATATTCGCATCCTATTGTAATAACAAGATGTGCCATTTTGTTCCCCTCGCTTTTCTTATATACATCTTTATACTGTGTTGATATGAAAGTCTCTAAGGTATGCATCGACGATACCTTTTGACCCTTTAATCATATGTTGTTATATAAACTCGTTCCGCTTAGTTACCTATATTCTTTGTTCAAAAAAGGGCGCACGAAGCTAATCGTGACGCCCTTGTCCTTTATCCGGCTCGCAAAATCTGCCGCAATATATTCTGTTGCCTGCTTCAAATATGCTTCAAGCATTCTATGAAAGTGACTCAACAGTCTCTTTGATGATATCAAATGCCTTGTCGCACTCTTCCTCGCTTACTATAAGCGGTGGAACCATACGGATGATATGGCTTCCGATTGCTGTGATGAGCATATGACGGTCGAAGCAGCCATGCTTTACATCTACACCTGAGATTGTATCGTCAAACTCAACACCAACTAAGAGTCCCTGATGTCTTACCTCTTTTACGTGTGGAAGCTTCTCAAGCTTAGCTGTGAAATAATCACCAACCTTCTTTGCATTTCCGGCAAGATCTCTGTCAAGCAGCTCGTTTACTTCTGCAAGTGCTGCTGCACAGCATACAGGATGCCCACCAAAGGTTGTACCGTGTGAACCGGCTGAGAATGCTTTTGAAACCTCCTCTGTAGCACAGATAGCACCGATTGGCATTCCACCGCCAAGACCCTTTGCCATAGAAACGATATCAGGCTTGATGCCGTAGTTCATGTAGCTCATTACAGCTCCGGTTCTGCACCATCCTGTCTGAACCTCATCGATAAGGAGGAGCATGCCCTTCTCATCACAGAACTCGCGAAGTCCCTTCATGAATTCAGGTGTTGCAGGATGAACACCGCCCTCGCCCTGTACAGGCTCAATCATGATAGCGATTGTGTTCTCTGTGCAAGCATCCTTGAAAGCCTTTAAATCATTGTAAGGAGCATATGAGAAGCCGTATGTCATAGGACCAAATCCCACCTGGCATCCGTTTCCAGGCTGTCCTGTAGCTGACATAGCACCGAAGGTTCTGCCGTGGAAGCCATCCTTAGCAGTTACGATGTGGTATCTGTTTGGACCATATTTCTCAATGCCATATTTACGAGCCATCTTAATCATAGCCTCATTTGCCTCAGTTCCTGAGTTCTGGTAGAAAATCTTGTCCATTCCGATTGTCTTGCAAACCTTCTCAGCAAGCAGTGCCTGTGGAATGGTGTATGGATAGTTGAATGTATGCATGATGTCATCCACCTGATCCTTGACTGCTGCAACAACCTTAGGGTTTCTGCTGCCGGCATTGTTTACGGCGATTCCTGCGTAAAAGTCAAGGTATGGTGTGCCATTCTCATCATACAGATACATGCCCTCAGCAGTCTCAGCGATGAAATCGAAACGCTCATATGTCTCAATCATATACTTCTTTACTTTGTCTTTGATGTCCTGTGCTGTTAATCCTGTGTCTTTTAATTTCATAATATATTGCCTCCTAATTTAAATATCCTTGTGATTTTGATAAATAAAAAAGAGCAAAGTGCTTCACCGGTTAGCGTCTTTGCTCTTAAATATTCATAATTAATATGTAGTTGTTTGTTCGTTTTCTTTTGTGTATTATTTTGAACAAGTAAACAATATCACGTTCAATATATTGTGTCAACAATTTTCATTAAAAATGCGAAATACCTCACAATTGTCAGTTTAAAGACACTTATGCTTAAAATTATAAATAAAAACTGTCATTTAACACTTAAACTATTATTTTATTGTAATATTTTGTGCATTATATTGTCTGTGCATTATTCTGTTGCAATGTTCCTTTTCATCACTTATATATATTATAAAGAACATGATACACATACCATATTATACGTATTTCTTTCCATTAAATAAGAAATCCGGGTACTCTCATTTGAGTACCCGGTCCATTCACCTGTTGCTATGCATTCTTTATAAGCTCCGGTTTACGGAAGGTACGGAACAGTCCAATCTGCTCCAGTGCCTTTGCAATGCCGAAAAAGACAATTGAATCTATCGGCCACATAATAAGGTTCTTCAGTGCACGCATTGGAAGGATTGCCATAAATGCCTGTCCATACAGTACCTGCAGACACAGGGTATTGAGAATGACATTGCAGATGAGCATTACTACAAACTTTGCAGCAAGCACTCTCCATATGGTAAGCTTTTTCTTATAAAAGAAACATCCATATAAAACACCTGCAAGCATTACAACAAGTGTAAGCTGTGGACAAAATGGTCCTGTAGGCTTCATCAGATACTTGATGATGTCAAGCGCTCCGTGGAAAACAGCTCCGGCAACCGGTCCAAACAGGTAATCAACGATACCATTTGGAATACCGGAAAAACCGATACGGATAAACTGTCCATATTCGATGGAGAAATATCCAAGGATAACGGCAACTGCAGCAAGCATTGCCATAGTTGTGATGGTTCTGACCGATTTAAGCTCTCGGGCAGAATCGGTGAACAAAGTAACGAATTTTTTCATTAAAAAATTACCTCCTTTGCAGACCTCACCGAACTACAACAGGAGATAATTAATATCTTCGGATGCAGCGGGATGCGACTCATGTACCGCAAGATTTTCTTTTCGTCCGGGTGACAACTCCCTGTTCATCCGGCACTTAACGCACATGTGTCTACTCTGCTAAAATTTATTTATTTGTAACGTATTAAAGTATATCACACTCTAATATCAAATCAAGTCTTTTTTATTCAATATAATAATTAAAGGGTCAAAATACCTTTTGAC
>OHAI01002958.1_pt1 | contig 11945 bp, 13 predicted proteins | sample 1577091 | NCBI WGS metagenome assembly OHAI01 (sample SAMEA3541548, study PRJEB24748) | human gut metagenome | biome: human gut; feature: human-associated habitat; material: faeces | place: China | collected 2012
CACCTCTTTGATATCTTCCATCCTGGGAGGACGCATAAGAGGCCAGCCTTTTGTAAAGACATATACCATTGAAACAACTGTTACTGATAACACTACAGTCACTAAAGTTCTTAACCATGTGACTTTTTTCATCTGTAACCTCCTTAATTCTTTCGGTTCTTCCATAAATATTCTATTAACCCGATAGTGAACAGGACTGCAAAAAGGATCACGCCACCCAGCAATGAAACTCGATACGGATTACCGGATATCACCCCGTAAATAATACAAATCAAATCAAAGCCAACCGTAATTACCAGTGCTTTTAAAAATGCAAGTTGTGCGTATCGTTTCATAGAATTCTCCTCCCATGGTATGTGCAGTTTAATCTTCCATCCATTCGTATTACCAAACATCTATCGCTCAATTATATATTGCAATTTTATCATAAAGAGGCGGACTTATATATGTATCTTTCCTTAATTTTTACGGAATTAAAAAGTATCTTATATCATAACAAAAATTTTATTTTCCCTCCCTTCCTTTCTCCCAAAGATACACCATCACATGTTCGCCTTTCGTGTCATATTCGCCGTTAAAGCAGAAACCAATCTGTTCATAAAGGCGGATTGCCCTTGTATTATTTTCATACACACTGAGATATACCGTGCTGTCTGAATATTCGGCATGGAGTCTGTCAAGCAAGGCAAGCACGGCCTGCCTCCCATATCCTTTTCCCTGATATCTCTTGTCAATCAGCAGCCGATCCAGCCATAACCGTCCCGGAAAAGGGGAAGGAAAATAGCCGTACATCGCAAAGCCAACCAGTATATCTCCATCATAGATACAAACAGGCCGCCATAGATTTAAGTTGTCCGCTTCTTGTAAGCATTCGCCTACACTTTCGATAAATCCGGACTGTTCAGAAAAGACCGACAGATTTTCGGCTTCCATTCGGTTCTCACTATTTACCGGTTCAAAATGTAATTGATTATTATTTTTCAGATTCATATTAATTCACCTTTCGTTTTAATGTAATATAAAGCAGCTGATTTGTTATAAGCTGTTAATGCTACCCATTTTCATAAAGAAAAAAAGAAAATTCCTCCAGCCTGTGATTAACCTTCAATTTTACCCTTTTCGTGCCCCGCCGAAACATGTTCATGTTTTCGTAAAATCCATAGTTACAGCTTGTGTCAGTAAACACATAAAAATGCTGTATATTCTCTCTTTCCATATACATACAAAAACGACTGAACAATTCCCTTCCAATCCCCTGTCCGTGATAATCCGGATGAATTGCGAAAAAAGACAGTTCTCCCTTGTACTCCTGTGGTTGACCTGATAGAAGTGCTGCGTATATCCGATCTATTTCTTCTAAAAACCGCCATGACCTGCGCCCCTCTGCTGTCATCGAAAGGACAAGTACCGACCATCCGGCCTGCAGACGAAGCACTAACGGACAGCGGTGCCTGCGGATATGGTTCCCCATAATTATCCCGATGGGTTTTCCATCTGCCAGCGCAACCTGGGTAAAGGTTTGTTCAGTTAAGCATAACCGAAGATAGGCTTCGGACAGCCTGACGGCAGTTTTGGGACTGTAATACGATTCATGCTTCCATATGATATTGATAATTGATGAAACCGCCTTAAAGTCCTGCCGCTTATATGGCCGGTAAATAACAGCGTTCATATGTTTTCCTCCAAAAATAAAAAGAGCTGAACAAAACAGTGAACCCGCCAACTGCCTTTTCGATGAAACTGTACGCAGAAACATCAGCAGCAGGCCTGTTCAACCTATTTTACTCAGCTCATGCAGGTACGCCTGCATCGCTATAATAAGTAACTATATCAAAATAAACGTAAAATGTCAAAGGCAGGATTTATGCAGCGGCCATTATGGATTTCTGCGTCCGCCATTACAGACGCCTATACTGTGAACACATTTTCCGCATCCTATCTGGACACAGCAGGAAGGGGAGCATTGGAAGTATTTAAACAACGACGGCACATATTCAGCCCATACATGGCAATGGATTGATGGAAATGGTGATGGTATCTCAAAATCTTATTACTTTGATGATAACGGTTTTCTTTACTTGGATACAATAACACCTGATGGGTATTCGGTAAATCAGGATGGTGCATGGGTTGTTAATGGCGTGGTCCAGACAAGGTCCGAAACATCCGGCGAAGGTGAATACATATCTCTGGAGGTTGGCTATAATGCAAAAATTCCGGTGGGAATGGAACGAGTACATAACAATATTCTGGATTACTACAAAAGAACATCTGCCCGTTTTGAGGATGCGCAAGGAACCCGGTTGATTAGCTTCAGCATTGACGATTATAGAAACCAAGCCGACTATTTCAGGACGGTAGAGGGCACAACAGATGCCAGTTTTCAGGAGAGAAAGGCTGATGCGGTCGGAACCACATTAAAATCAACTGTTGTTTTAAGAGATACTAAAGAATACCATTCTGGCACATGGAGCCATGTCCAATTGACTGATTATGTTGGGGACTATCAGAAACACTGGTCAAATGTTCACTACTTTTTCCAGTCAAATGATTTTGTTTTAACTACTGTAAGGATTTGGAGTACCGGAGCGGATATGGATGTTGATGGTTTTATGAACAGCCTGGTGAAAAATAGTTATTATGATTCTGTCCGATAAGATATCAGTGTTCCTAAACCGGCCTTATCATGGCCGGATAATGAGTCAAGGCAAACCACTAATGCCTGTAAATTTCACTGCTTTCCGGTAAGGAGTTGTTGATGGTTTTTGTAACAGATATGTCAAATCCAAAAAAGGCCTATCCAGACCAGCGACTTCCCTATCATAAAAAAACAAGTGTAAGAGGTAAAGCACGAATAGTACGCTTTATCTCTCACACTTATATCCCTTTTTACGGAAGAAAATCCCTGATTTTCTTGCTTTTAGAAGGATTACGAAGCTTTCTGAGAGCCGCTGTCTCAATTTGCCGAATGCGCTCCCTGGTCACGTTGAACCGTTTCCCCACTTCCTCCAGGGTCAGAGGATGCCCGGTCTCCAGGCCGAAACGCAGAATGATGACCTCACGCTCCCGTGGATTCAGCCCCTGAAGCATGCTGTCAATCTCCTCCCGCAAAAGAAAACTCTCTGCCTTATCCTCTGTGGAGGCATTGGCGTCATCTGCCACAAAATCCCCCAGATTGGAGCCTTCCTCGTCACCTACCGGGGTCTCCAGGGATACGGTATCTCCCGATGCCTGAATCAGCTCCGCCACTCTTTTCCCGGACATGTTTATTTCAGGAGCAAGTTTCAACAGGTAATCTCCTAATTCATTTAACTTGCCCAAGTTGATAGCAGCGAAGTTTGCCGCTGATGCTGTTTTTTCAATCTGTTTCATGGCTTTTAATTTTGATGTTTATACTTCTATTGATTACATATCGTAAATTAACTAACTTTGCATTGGATGATTACTTTCTTTTTGATACTGCAAATATATGAATCAATTATTTGCAATACAAGAAGTTACAAATATGTATCAAAGTTACCCGGAGGTTACTTATGCAGAAAAACAATAGATTGTCATGACGAAAAAAGAAGAAAAAAAATCTATCATTGAGATTTGCCCTATTCGGAATGTCGTTGCACGTTTTGGTAATAAGTGGGCATTGTTAGTTGTTTTCATTCTGAATGAGAATGGTTCAACCCGTTTCAACCAATTAGCGAGGCAAATTCCTGATATATCAACTAAAGTATTGTCTAATACGCTACAGATATTGGAAGCTGACGGACTGGTAAAACGAACCGTTTTTCCGGAAGTTCCGATAAGAGTGGAGTATGAGTTGACAGCAACAGGAAAAAGCCTTGTCCCTATCATTGTATCGTTAACCGAATGGGCGCAAAATAATATGCAATCAATCATGGAGCACAGAAAAAAGTTCGAGAGTTTGTCATAGAATGAATATATAGGATAGGATTGTTGTTAAGAAACGGAATGGCAAAAGGTTATTTCATGGTAACACCGGCGGCTCTGTTCGGTACGGAAAGACTCTTTATGCCATTCGGTTACTCTATTATCGGCATATCAATATTCTCGTTTTTCTCGTTCCAGTCATCGATGGTAAGGTCGCCGGAAGATTCTTCAGAGAAAATATCATCCGGACTTAACGTTAATGTCAGTTCGGCATTAGCATTGAGCGGGCTGCTCAATACTTGTCTGAAGCTCTTCACATTGCCGTTTTTAAGAATGATTGTCAGTTGGAATTCCGGTTTTTCCGTATTTTTGCAACACAATAAAGAATTAACTTGTGATGAACCGTATGTTACTTGCGCTAAAGCGCCCTTTTATCTGGCTGTACCGATTCCGTCACCGCTGCGGTTACGGGGTACACTCGCCTTTTGCCTTCAACCTGATAACGCACGTTATCTATGAAACTACTCCTTATTATAAGTATAAGGAGCTGGCTTCCGAGCAGAAGCGGCTTATGCCGCAGAAAGGCCGGGCATGGGGGGACGAGTCCTTAAAGGTGAAACGGCTTCTGTTCCGGCTGGTAAATTATGCACAGCCGGCTACGATTGTGGATGCAGGCATACAGGCTGCCTCTTCCTTATATCTGAAGGCTGCGAAGGAAGGGGCGGACTACACTGCTGCCGCCGACCTGTCCGAACTGTTTCTGGAGAGTGGCGCGTCTGTCGACTTTTTATACCTGCACGATTACCGCCGTCCGGAGTTTGTGGAAGAGGTGTTCCGTATCTGTGCCGACCGCACTGCGCAAACGTCCGTCTTTGTAATCGAAGGTATCCGTTATACTTCCCGGATGCGTGCCGTTTGGAAGCGTATCAGTCGGCACGAAAAGGCTGGCATCACTTTCGACCTTTACGATCTCGGCATTATTTTCTTTGATAAAACCAGGATAAAACAAGACTATATTGTCAACTTTTGATTACCTTTAGGCGTTTCAAAGGAAAAAAGACCATTATGAAGAAAAGCCTTGTATATACAAAGACCGGAGATAAAGGAACCACTTCCCTTGTAGGAGGCACGCGTGTTCCTAAAACCCACATCCGCCTCGAAGCCTACGGTACGGTGGACGAACTGAATTCCAATCTGGGGTTTCTGATTACTTTCCTTTCCGACGAGCCCGACAGGCAGTTCCTGCAGCAAGTCCAGGACAGATTGTTTGCAATAGGTTCTTACCTTGCTACGGATCGTGAAAAGACACGGCTGAAGGAGGCGAGTATCATCACTCCGGAACAGGTGGAGGCGATAGAGCGCGAGATAGACCGGCTGGACGACAAGCTTCCCCCTCTCTCAGCTTTTATTCTTCCGGGCGGGAGTCGCGGAGCTGCCGTTTGTCATATCTGCCGTACCGTTTGCCGCCGTACCGAACGTCGCATTCTTGCCTTGGCGGAACAGACGGACATCTCTTCCGAGCTGTTGGCCTATGTAAACCGTCTATCTGACTATTTGTTCGTTCTTTCGCGTAAAATGAACCAAGACGAGAAAAAAGAAGAAATATTTTGGAATAATAGTTGCAAGTGAAATATTTTGTTATACTTTTGCCGAAAAATAAAGAAAGGAATTACTACTCACAATTTTAATACTTAGAAACTATGTATTGGACATTGGAATTGGCATCTAAACTGGAAGATGCCCCTTGGCCGGCAACTAAGGACGAATTGATTGATTATGCCATGCGTTCGGGTGCTCCGCTTGAGGTTATTGAGAACCTGCAGGAAATGGAAGATGAAGGCGAGATTTATGAAAGTATTGAAGATATTTGGCCTGATTATCCCAGCAAAGAAGATTTCTTCTTCAACGAAGAGGAGTATTGATGCGCTTTGATTGAATTTCATCCGTCGGCTTACGGATATACAAATTATAGAAAGAGGTAGTACGAAGGCCTTTACTATGGCCGGGATACTATCTTTTTTCTTTTTAATCCCCCATTATATTAATGATGACACAAACAGGAGAGGCACACCGCTTGCCCGTATTGAAAGAACGCCACTTGCTCGGGGAGTGCCGGCAAAGTGTAATGGAACTGCTGAAAGAGACCTATGGTTACGACGGGTTCCGCAATCTCGAAATTTACGATGATTTGTTTAAAAACAGGGATACTCTCTGTATCTCTCAGGGACAACTGGTTGAAAATGTAATCCGGGAAGCGGAAAAAGCGTACAAAGGCGGCGAACAGCCCGACAATATCCTGCTGACTGCTCCGACCGGTGCGGGAAAGTCTCTCTTGTTCCAGCTTCCCGCCATCTATCTGGGAAAAGAATATAACCTGCTGACTATCGTTGTCTCTCCTTTGAAAGCATTGATAGTGGACCAGGTGGAAGGCTTGCAGGACGTAGGGTATGAACGTGTGGCATATGCGTCTTCCGACCTTTCGCCGGAGCAGAAGATGGAAGTGTACCGGGCGGTGCGTGAGGGGGAAATCGACTTGTTCTATCTTTCGCCGGAGCTATTGCTCTCCTACGACATCAGACATTTTATCGGCAACCGCCGCATCGGTATGGTTGTTGTCGATGAGGCGCATACGGTAACCACCTGGGGCAAAGAGTTCCGCGTGGACTATTGGTTTCTGGGGCGTTATTTGGGCGCATTGAAGCAGAACCTCGGTTATTCGTTTCCCCTGTTTGCCCTGACCGCCACTGCCGTGTGGAACCCCAAAGGCGGCAACGATATGGTATTTGATACCATCCGCTCCCTGCAAATGGAGCCTTGCATACTTTATGTAGGTACGGTCAGGCGCAAGAATATCGGTTTTGACATCCGCCGGCTCACGTTGGAAGAGGGGGAGACTTATGACAAAGGCAAGCAACGCGTCATATCCGGGCGTGTGGAAGAGTTTCTCGACGGGCATAAGGCACTGCTTTACTATCCTTTTGCCGGTGGCATAGATATGCGTATCAAGACCTGGGTGGCTCCTGCCGACTGGCGTTTGGTGGCCTCTTACTACGGCAAGAAGGACAAGGCGCAGAAGGCTGCCATCGTCAGGGACTTTAAAGAGGGCACGAAGCGGATGATTGTTGCTACAAAAGCTTTCGGCATGGGAGTGGACATCAGCGACATCGACCGTGTTTACCACGTGGCGCCTTCCAGCACGTTTGTCGATTACATTCAGGAAATAGGCCGTGCCGCCCGTGATGCGGATGTGCAGGGTATTGCCGCCACCGATTATCACGAACGCGACTTTTATTACATGAAGCGTCTGCACCAGACCGGCAACATCGGGCAGGACCAACTGGAACTTATCCTGAAGAAGCTCATGGAGGTATATCGGATGAAAGGGAAGAAGGAAGAGATACTTGTTTCCCTGTCCGACTTTGAGTTCGTGGTGAAGCTGCCGCGTACCAAGAATAAGCTGGAGTACGAGGCCGAGTTGGGGCAGCTTATCAAAACGGCCCTGCTGTGGCTGGAGGATGATTTGGAGCAACGCTACGGCACACGTCTGCTGGAGGTGAGTCCGCAAAATCTGTTGACAGAGGGTTACATCCAGGACAAGACGGGCGATGCCTTTGCGCGCGAATTCCATGCCTATCTTACCGGGGTGGACGGTGAAGAGGGAGTCTACCGTGCCCGTTTGGACACTCTTTGGGAAGAGCGTTTTCCGGAGTTGGGATACAGGGAGTTCAAGCAGAAACTGAACAGCGGCATGTTGTGGGAAGGTTCACGTGCTGTTTCAGTGGGCAAGCACGAGGTGTTGCTGAAAGAGGATGCAACGGTTATCCGCCAGCGTATGGACGCTTTGTTCAAGAGCCTGGTATCGATGCTGAAAACAGCTTTGCAGAAGTCGAAAGGCCGTTTCGACGAGGAGGAGTTGCGTGCGGTGTTTGCCGAGCACGGCATGGATGTGCCGTCGGCCAAACGTTTCATCGGTTCGTTGCTGGAAAGCCGCACCGAGGAGGGGCGCAGCGTAAGTTACATCAGCAGCGTCAAGAAGAAAGACTCGAACGAGCTTTCGTTTACCGTCACCAAAGGTTTCGACCTGCTTCTGTCCCGTTATCAGAAGCTGTTCGCCCAGCGTATCGCAGGCAACAGGGGCGACCGCTTGCAGTTCTATTGCACTCCGTTCTCCGATTTGAATATGTTGCTCAACCTTCTTTCCATGCTCGACTGCCTGTCGTTCAGCGTCGAGGGAGGCGGTACGCCTTGCGTGCATGTACGGTTCGATAACCCGGAACTTCTGCAACAGTTGGCGGATTCCGACGAATATCATAATCTTATACTGGACACGAACGAACGTATCTTCGAGGAGCAGATTGAGCTGTTCTCCTTTTTCTTCGGTACGGATACTCTGACCGACGGCCAGCGTTGGGATTTCGTGGAAGAGTATTTCACCGGAACAACCGTGGAGGTGTTGAAGAAGAAGTATGGCGGCAGCCGGCCCGTATGAGTTTGGTGCGTGTGCCGTTGCTACAGCTTCTGGAAAGCCAGCCGTTCGTCTCCATTCAGCAGGTATATGATGCCGCAATATTGGAAGCCGTGCTTTTTGAGGATGTGTTGCAGGATATGGTTGTCGCGGTGCGTGTCTGCCCGTAGGTTGGGAATCTGGCGGTAGCACCATTGCAGGCAGGCGGATGCCACCCCTTTGCTTTGCTCCGTGCTTGCCAGGCGGTGGATGACGCCGTAGGGACGCGTGTCGTCACTCCAGGCTCCTTCGTAAATTCGGGCGTAAGTAGGGTCGTTCCCTTGTATGAAGGTGAAAGTCCCTACTATGTTCCGTTCTTCATCGAGGCATACGTAGCTGTTTCCGTTCTCGATGTCCTTCTTTACAAGTTCTTCATCGGGATAGCCGCCGGTCCACTGCTTCAAGTTTCCGCTTTTGCGCATGATGCGTTTTCCCTGTTCAAAGAGCTCCATAAGGATGCCGAGTTCTGCAATATCTGTTTTCCTGATTTCTATCATACTCCGTAATAAAGAAATGTGTTTTTTTGAATAATGTTTTGCAAAGGTAGTCAATCTATGCTTTCCGATGCCTATCTTGCATTTGTAATCTCCTAAAAAGAAAACACGTTTTTTCTCGTCACTCGTCACCGGTAGCGTTCCATCCCTTTGCAGAAGGGGGATAGAGAGGGTGTTGACAACGGTGACGAGAGTGTTGACCAATTGTTTGTCGTCACTTCCGGTCGTCACTTTTATCCTTCTTTTTTATTGTAACAGGCTTATACACAGAAGTAAAACCTATGTGAAGCGAAATTTGTTAACGGCGGTTAAAAACCTCTGTTTTTCAAGGGCGGAGCGTTCCAAACTCTGCGGTTTAATGGCACCGTTGCCCGTTGGTTTTGTCGTTTTACAGCATGTATAATGTAGGAAAGCCGGATGTAAAACCTCGTTTTCCAACTGCGGGCTCTCCGGTTGCCGGTTGCGGGCCGTACGGTTTCCATATGCGGGCCGTACAGCCCGCAGTTGCAGGACGAGGAAAACAATGCAGTATAGCAGGCTTTTGTATAGGGTATTTCTCCTTTATACATAAGGGATGTCGTGGAAAAACACCGGCATACGGAATGCTCCGGGCTGGAGATTGGGAAGGTCTCCCATCGGTGGCGCACCGGAACTCTTGTTTTAATTTTGAACAATTCGGAATGCTTATTGTTTTTTTAAGGGATAATTTGCATATATTTGTCCGCGAAATTTAAACGTATTGAATTATGAAAAAGTTCTTTAGTGTTTTTATGATAGCTGTATGCTGCATGGCATTGGCTATGCCTGCCCAAGCTCAGTTGATTAAGTTTGGTGTGAAAGGCGGTGTAAACTTGTCGAAACTCAAGTTCGAAGGAATGAAAGACAACTCTACCGGATTCTTTTTCGGACCTATGGCGGAAATAACGATTCCTGTTATAGGACTGGGAGTGGACGGTGCGTTGCTGTATTCTCAGAAAGGCGATAAGATGGAAGGCCTTGATATGAAGCAATCGGGGCTGGACATACCTGTCAATCTGAAATATTCCATCGGTCTGGGCAGTATGCTGGGTATTTATGTAGCGGCCGGTCCGGACTTCTTCTTCAACTTCAAGGGTGATAAGAATTTTGAAATTGGAAAGCTGGAAAGCAAGAAAGCGCAGGTGGGTATCAATGTGGGAGCCGGTGTGAAACTGGTTCGGCATTTGCAGATAGGTTTCAACTATACGATTCCTTGCGGCGACTCGTTCACCTGGAAGACTGTCAGTGAGGCTATCGGAACAAAGAATAAGACCTGGCAGATTTCCGCTGCTTACCTGTTCTAAAGATATAACGGGATTATCTCTGTATGGCGTTGCCGATTTTGATTGGCAACGCCGTTTTTTTACGTTATCTTTGCCGTTGCAATGGAAAAGTTCGTAGATGTCATATTGCCCCTTCCCCTGCATGCCTGCTTTACATACTCGCTGCCGGAGGATATAGCGGAGAGTGTGCAGATTGGTTGCCGGGTGGTCGTTCCTTTCGGACGGAAGAAATACTATACGGCTATTGTGCAGAACATACACTATTCCGCACCGGCCGGGTACGAGGTGAAGGAAGTGAGTGCCCTGCTGGATGCGCATCCCATCCTGCTGCCCGAGCAGTTCAGGTTTTGGGACTGGCTGGCGGATTATTATCTCTGTACCAGGGGCGATGTCTATAAAGCGGCGCTTCCTTCAGGCCTGAAGCTGGAGAGCGAGACCATCGTGGAGTATAACCCCGATTTCGAATCGGATGTGCAACTGCCCGAAAAGGAACAGAAGATACTGGACCTGCTTGCCGCGGAGCCGGAACAGTGCATTACGAAACTGGAAAAGGAGAGCGGCATCAGGAATATCCTGTCCGTAATTAAATCCTTGCTGGATAAAGAGGCGGTCTTTGTGAAAGAAGAACTGAAGCGCACCTACAAGCCCAAGACCGAGACCCGCGTACGCCTGACGGAAGCGGCAGGCAACGAACACCGTCTGCATTTCTTCTTTGACGAACTGCAGCGTCGCGCTCCCAAACAGTTGGACTTGCTGATGAAGTACATCGAACTTTCCGCCTGCTTGGGTACAACGCCGAAAGAAGTCACCAAGAAGGAACTTTTGCAGCGGACTTCCGCTACGCCTGCCGTGTTCAACGGGTTGGTGGAGCGTGGGGTCTTTGAGGTATACCAGCAGGAAATAGGCAGGCTGAACGCAGCCGCTGCCCGGACAACCCTCCCTTTAAATCCTTTGAACGAGCATCAGCAGCGGGCATACGACAGCATTGTGGAAAGTTTCCGGACAAAGAACGTCTGTTTGCTGCATGGAGTCACGTCCAGCGGAAAGACGGAGATTTACATCCATCTGATAGAAAAAGTTATCCGGCAAGGGAAGCAGGTGCTGTATCTGTTGCCGGAAATAGCCCTGACCACACAGATTACCGAAAGGCTGCAACGGGTGTTCGGTTCGCGTCTGGGCATCTATCACTCTAAGTTTCCGGATGCCGAACGGGTGGAAATCTGGCAGAAACAGCTTTCGGACAGCGGATATGACATCATTCTGGGAGTGCGTTCTTCCGTGTTCCTGCCCTTCCGCAAGCTGGGCCTGGTTATCGTGGACGAGGAGCACGAAAATACATATAAGCAACAGGACCCCGCCCCCCGCTACCATGCACGTAATGCCGCCACTGTGCTGGCTGCGCTGTATGGCGCCAAGACCCTGCTGGGCACGGCGACTCCTTCCATAGAAACCTGGCACAACGCCATGTCCGGAAAGTACGGGCTGGTGGAGCTGAAGGAGAGGTACAAGGAGATACAGTTGCCGGAGATTATTCCGGTAGACATCAAGGAGTTGCAGCGCAAGAAGCGGATGAACGGGCCGTTTTCCCCTTTGTTGCTGCAATATGTCCGCGAGGCACTGGAGCGGAAAGAACAGGTTATTCTGTTTCAGAACCGCAGGGGGTTTGCCCCGATGATAGAATGCCATACGTGCGGGTGGGTTCCCAAATGTAAGAACTGTGATGTCAGCCTGACCTATCATAAAGGACTGAACCAACTGACC
>OHAI01002961.1_pt1 | contig 11935 bp, 10 predicted proteins | sample 1577091 | NCBI WGS metagenome assembly OHAI01 (sample SAMEA3541548, study PRJEB24748) | human gut metagenome | biome: human gut; feature: human-associated habitat; material: faeces | place: China | collected 2012
ACCACACATTATTTCAAGTCTACGGATGTAGGCCGCTGGATGCATGCTCGTAGTCGATCGTCTTTAAAATATCCTTTTCCCGGTTGGCAATCGTGATTGCAAGTGCCGTCTTTTCCGGGCTGGTGTAGTAGGTCTCGCGCATGTATTTCGCAATCTCTACATTTGTTTTGCCCTCTTCCAGCATCTTCATCGGAATTTTCGTCGGACGGATGCCGGTGAGATCGCCCCACGGAAGTTCTTTTCCGCTCACTTTCGAGAGCGTGCGATAGACCATCCGTTTCAGGACATTTTTCGTTTCGTGGCGGTCTTTTTCATATTCCACCGCCTCACACGCGGCAGAAAGCTCTTCGTGCTTCTCATTTTCTATGGAAAAGCAGATCTGGTCTGCCGCGTACAGGATCTTATCATAATATGCAAATTCCCCGTCCGGCGCTCCATCCTCTTCGTACCACGAGGTGATCTCGCAGCCGGGATAGAATGCCTTGATCAGGGAATACACATCGTATTCAAAATCTTTTCTGTTAAAACAAAGGCTGATATTAAGCAAGGGGATTGTACCTCTTTTCATGTTCAATCGTAGTTTCATCGTTGTGGCCCGGATACACGGTCACATCCCCGGGAAGCTCTTTTAACAGGCGCTTGACCGACGCGGTCAGCTCTCTGCCGGAGGATGTCGGGAAGTCGTATCTTCCGTAGGACTCGCAGAACAGCGTATCACCGGAAAAAAGTGTTTTCGCTGCCGGAATATAGTAGCAGACACCGCCTGCCGTGTGCCCCGGTGTCGCAAGAACGTGGATTTCAAAATCTGCGAGATGCAGCACATCGCCCTCTTTTACGGTTTTGTCCGCCTGCATCGTGTACGGTTTGCTCCAGAGCCCGGAAAGATTTTCCTTTGGATCCCCCAGCAGGTGCTGCTCTTTTTCATGGACATAGACCGGGATATGGTACTTTTTCCGCAACGCATCCGCTGCCAGCATATGGTCGAAATGGCCATGGGTCAGCAGAATGGCCTCCGGGTCGCCGTCGATCTCGTCGATCTGGCGTTCAATCTCCAGCGGCGAATCGCCCGGGTCCACGATCAGCACCTTCTGGCTGTCCGGATTTTCCACAACGTAGCAGTTTGTCGAGAGCATTCCAAGTGCCCGGTAATTTACCTTTATCATACGCTTTTCTCCTTTTTATCCTCTCGATCTCTGAATATCAATCACGCTCTCCACCTGGCGCACCTTCTCGATGATGCTGTTCAGCTCTTCGTTGTTGTGCACGTCGAACGTCACATCGATGGAAGCCGTTCCCTGCTTGCTCGTTCTCACGTTCATCGCCGCAAGGTCGATCTTCCGCTCGGTAAAGATCTTGGAGATATCCACCAGAAGTCCGGTACGGTTGTTTGCGTAAACGCTGATCTCCACGGTATAGAGAGAGCCGCCGTTGTCCTCTGCCTGCCATTCAGCATCAATGAGGCGCGCCCGCTCGGATTCCGGCAGATTCAGGACATTGACACAGTCGGTGCGGTGAATGGTCACGCCGCGTCCTCTTGTGACAAAGCCCACGATCTCGTCTCCCGGGATCGGGTTGCAGCATTTGGAAAAGCGCACCGCCACATCGTGGATACCACGCACGACGATGCCGCCCTTGCTCTTTCCAACCGGCAGAACCTTCTCTCCGGATGCCGCTTCGAGCACCTGCTCGTCGGTGATCTCTTTTTTATGCTGCTTTTCGTACGTCTCAATCAGCTTGTTGAGGACCTGGCCCTCTTTTAAGCCGCCGTGGCCGATGGCCGCAAGAACGGAATCCCAGTCGCGGAAGCCGTACTTTCTCATGACAGCCTCTTCGTACATCGGTTTCGTATAGATTCCAAGGTTTTTGCCCTTCAGCTTTGCATAGCTGGTGAGCATTTCCTTGCCTTTGACGATGTTGTCCGTCTTGTTCTGCTGGCGGAACCACTGGTTGATGCGGCTCTTTGCCTGGGAACTCTTCGCAATTTTCAGCCAGTCGCGGCTCGGTCCCTTGGAGTTCTGCGAGGTGATGATCTCGACGCGGTCTCCGTTGTGAAGTTCCGTCTCGATCGGCACGAGTTTTCCGTTGACCCTCGCTCCGACCATCTTGTTGCCGACCGCACTGTGGACGGAGTAAGCAAAGTCGATGGCACAGGAGCCGACCGGAAGCGTTTTGACATCGCCCGCCGGGCTGAAACAGTAAACATTGTCGGCAAACAGGTCGAGATCGCTCTTTAAGAGGTTCATGAACTCATGGTTGTCCGCCATGTCCTGCTGCCACTCCAGAATCTGGCGCAGCCAGGTCAGTTTTTCCTCTTCCTGCTCCGGTCCCGGTTTCTTGCCGTCGGAGGCCTCTTTGTATTTCCAGTGTGCAGCGATACCGTATTCTGCAATCCGGTGCATCTCATAAGTACGGATCTGAATCTCAAACGGCTGTCCGTTCGGTCCGATCAGGGTTGTATGCAGGGACTGGTAACGGTTTGGCTTCGGCATCGCAATGTAATCTTTGAAACGGCCCGGGATCGGCGTGTACATTTCATGGATGACACCGAGCGCTGCATAGCAGTCTTTGACGGATTCCACGATGATGCGGACCGCAAAGAGGTCATAGATCTGATCCAGCGTCTTGTGCTGGTTCTTCATTTTCTTATAGATGCTGAAAAAATGCTTTACACGGCCATCGACTTTGGCTTCGATGCCGGCGTTCTTAATATGTTCACTGACTTCATCCACAATACCCTGGATATATTTTTCACGGACGCTCTTACGGACAGCGATCTTATCCACCAGATCGTAATAGATATCCGGCTCCAGATACTTCAGTGACAAGTCATCCAGTTCGATCTTCAGTTTGCTGATACCAAGTCTCTGGGCGATGGGACAATAGATCTCCAGCGTCTCCTTGGCAATCCTCTGCTGACTCTCCGGCGTCTTGTATTTTAAGGTACGCATATTGTGCAGACGATCCGCCAGCTTGATCATAATGACACGGATATCCTTCGCCATGGCGAGGAACATCTTACGCAGGTTCTCCGCCTGCATCTCCAGCTTGGCATCCGACTGCTCTCCATTGCCGGACAGCGGGATCTTCTCCAGTTTCGTCACGCCGTCTACCAGAAGCGCCACGTCATCTCCGAATTCTCTCCTGAGGTCATCCTCCGTCATCACAGTATCTTCCACCACATCGTGCAGAAGTCCCGCCACGATCGTCTCCTTATCCAGCTCCAGATCCGCCAGGATAATCGCCACGCAGAGAGGATGGATGATATAGGGTTCCCCGGACTTCCGGAACTGGTTCTTGTGTGCCTCGCTGGCTACCTTGTAGGCTTTCTCGATCATGGAAATATCATCACTGGGGTGATATTTCTGCACACAGCGAATAAGCTCCTGATATAATTCATCCGGATTCACGAATTCTTCTGATTTACTTATCTTGTCATCATCAAAAATGACTTCGTTCTTCTCTTCTGTCATAGACGAAACAGCTCCATATAAAATATTTTTATTTTCCTTCGTAGCAGATCGCAGACTCCAGACGATATCCGCTCAGACGCTCACGGCCCTTTAAGCCTGCCAGTTCGATCAATACCACGATACCAGCTACTTCTCCGCCCAGAGACTCGATCAGCTTGATCATGGCTTCGGTAGTACCGCCGGTAGCGATCAGATCATCCACGATCAGAACCTTCTGTCCGGGCTTGATGCTGTCCTTGTGCATCTCGATGGTGGCGGAACCATACTCCAGATCGTAAGTGGTGGAAACAGTCTCTCTGGGAAGCTTGCCCTTCTTACGGATCAGTACAAAGGGCTTATGATTATTGTATGCGATCGGGGTTCCGAAGATAAATCCGCGGGACTCAGGGCCTACTACCACATCATAGTCCAGATCCTTGATCTTCTCCTGCATGGTATCGATCGCCAGATGCAGTCCGTCCGCATCCTGCAATACGCTTGTCACATCACGGAAAATAATACCTTTCTCCGGGAAATCGGGAATGCTCCTTACATATTCTTCCAACTTTTTCATGTTTCTACACACCTTTCTCTTTTTTAACGAATTATATCTGTTTTTCTGCTATTTCAATCTGTTTCTTGATAAAATATTTGATGATCTCGCTCCGGGTAATAATGCCGATAAATACATTTCTGTCATCGATCACCGGTACAAAGTTCTGCATCTGTGCCTGTCCCAGCAGTTCTTCCATGTTGGTATCGATACATACCGGCCGGATCTTGCCACTCTGTATGATATCCCTCACGGACAGCTTTTCCAGACTCTTCATGGTAATAGTATCCAGCTCACTATTGTGGTTCAAGATATTCCACAGAAAATCTCCCTCACTGACTACGCCCACATACCGGTCCTCGGCATCGATCACCGGTACCGCTGTGTAACCGTAGCGTTTCATCTTCTCCAGCCCCTGTCTGATAGTCATATCGTCCCGAAGAAAAGTAACCTCCTCCTTCGGGGACAAAAAAGATGCAATATTCACAATGTTCCTCCTGCTTGTTCTTTTGTGTCCGTTAATTTTGATCCTTAGGGTCGACCTCTTCGAAGGTACTGTCCAAGGCATCCTGCTCCTGTTTGAATCTCCGGAGCTTGCGCGCAAAATAAATCGTAGAAAAGCAATCGCCGGCACCACTGAGGATCAGTACCACTCCCAGAACACGGAACAACAGAATCGCTGCTTTGAACGGATTGTAGATCAGTACCACTCCGAGAATGATGTTGATTGCCGCCACAATAAGAAGTCCCAGCCAGCTGCCGTAATCCAGTCTTTTCAGGTCAATGGCATCCTGCAGTTTGCTGCATCCGCTACACAGAACCAGTACTCCCAGAATAAAGGGAATCAGGGAGATGACGATCTCTACCTTGTACAGGACTACTGCTCCCAACACGATTCCGAGAATACCGAATACAAACTCATTGTGATAATAGTTCTCTCTGGCATCCCTGAGCAGATAGCAGATAATAGATACCAGTCCTGCCACGATCAATACGATACCGATCAGATACCCCAGTGTCTTCTGCATGGTCTCCGGGATCACCAGTGCCACGATTCCTAAGAGAATATACAGCACACCGGTAAGAATTGCTTCCCATTTCAATTCTTTCAGCATTTTCATATGTAACCCTTCCTTTCCTGTAAAACAATGTTAAACTCAGGGAAAACGAAAAAGGGGCTCTCTGCAAACCTGCGGAAAACCCCCTTTATGTTCAATTTACTTTCTGCCGCAGCACTTCTTGTACTTCTTGCCGCTTCCGCAGGGACAGGGATCATTGGGATAAACCTTCTGCTCCTTCACAATGGTAGTGGAAGACTTCTGCTCTTTGTAGAGTTCCTTACGGGTCTCTTCGTCAAAGATATCGTTCCACTCTTCCAGATTGTACAGCCAGTCGGCTTCTGCTGCTACCATGTTCTTGTACAGAAGAGCCTTATCGAAGCCTAAGTTTACCTGAGTATCCTCTTCCAGATCATCAATAGGGTTCTGCTCTACCAGGCTGTCGTTGATGCCATCCAGGAATCCGGTCATGGTCATCAGAGATACTTTGAACTTGTCAGCCAGTTCCTTCACGGTACCCTTTACTACTTCATCGGGATTCTTCAGAAGCTGTGCGTAGATTTCCTTCTCCTCCTGGAAATAAGCTGCCCAGAGTTGCTGCAGCTTCTCTTTGCCGGTTGCCTCATTATATGCTACTGATCTCCACTGTTCCATTAAATTCATAATTGTAATACCATCCTTACATAATAATTAAATATTTAATAATACGATTTCTCCGCCCTTCGGGCTCTCGAAATCGTCACATCCATTCGCATTTCGGACTGGCGTCCTCCATGCTCATGTCTGTATATCCACTCAATAGGTGAACTGCCTTGCCTGCAAGCAGTCAGGCAGTTCACCTATTGGCAGAATTATTAATCATAGTATATAACAACTCGTCCTCAAAAACAACAAAAAAATATCAATCGGGGATGTATAAACCCACAAATCCGGGACAGACTACTACTATCATCGGATCCCCTCCTTTGATCTTACGAAAGATACGATAATACTTAATCCTCCCCTTTTGAAAAGAGGCACCCGTGGGTGCCTCTTTTTTTGCTATCAGTTCCTACAGGGGAACTTTTCCTTCTTTGATCAGTTCAATAAAAGCATCTGCCACCTCCGGATCAAACTGGGTTCCTTTATTTTTCTCCAGTTCCCCCATAGCGTATTCCACACTCAGGGGCTCCTTATATGCTCTCTTGGAGATCATGGCATCAAAGCTGTCGCACACCGCCAGGATCCTGCCAAGAAACGGAATCTCTTCTCCCTTGATTCCTCTGGGATAACCCTTGCCGTCATATCTCTCGTGATGGGAAACGACTGCGGGGATCACATAGTTCATATTCGGCAGATAGTGGATCATTTCGATGGATTTCTCCACATGGCTCTTCATGATCTCATATTCTTCATTCGTAAGCTTTCCAGCCTTTTTCAGGATGCTCTCCGGGATACCGATCTTACCGATATCATGCAAAAGGCCTGCCACCTTTACGGTCTGGATATCGTTTCTGGACAAGCCCAGCTTCTGGGCCAGCAATACCGCATACTGGGATACATTGGTGGAGTGCTGGAAAGTAAAGGAATCCTTCGCATCAATAGCCGCCACCAGTGCATACACCGTAGGCGCCACCTGCTCGTAACCGGTCTCCTTATCCTGGCTCTCCTCATTGATACCGCCTTCATATACCTGGATCCGGTCCTTACCATTACGCTTCGCATAAAAGGCCGCCCGCTTGGACTGCTGGAACAATTCCAGCGCATCCGCTGCCAGACCGGGATACCATGCCACACCAACGCTGAATGTAATGGGCTGCATGACCTGTGGTTTATTTGTAGCATTCTCCTGTACTGCCCGGGTCAGTTTCTCCGCCAGTGCCACCAGTGGTTCCCTGCCGGTCTCCGGCACAGAGACCAGAAACTCATTGGATCCTACCCGGAATACCTCTCCGTTCTCCACATTATCCAAAAATCTCTTCGCGCACCATTGCAGAATCCGGTCGCCGGTCTGTTCTCCGTACAGGTCATTGTATAACTTAAAATTATCCATGTCCATGTATAAAAAGCCCCGTTCTTCTCCCAAGGCACCATCGCGGCGCAGATACACTCCACAATAGCTGCGGTTATACAGGCCGGTCAGTTCGTCATGAATGGATACCTGATATACCTTTTCATAAGCATCAATGTTTTTCAGACTGCCGGAAGCAATATTTGCCATCTGCCGGATGCAGTCCGCCTCGCGGTAATTGAGCTTACTCTCCCGCAGACGCTCCATATATACAAATCCACAGACCATATTATCATATTTTAACAGGGCGATCTCCGGTGTCTCTTTTGTCTCTTCCTGCTCTACGATGCCACAGACTCTCTCCACCTCATCTTCGCCCAGCGGGATATGTCCGCTCTGTACCACCTCATGGTAACCGTCATCATTTATATTCTTCTCAAAGATTCTGGATTCCCAGCCCGGAATTGCATCATCCAGAATGTCATGCATATTGGCAAACAATTCCTTACGGTTTAAAATGGATGCCGCTCTGTCCTGGAATTTCCGCAGTCCCTCCAGCATATGCTTCAGCTTCTGGTTCAGGATATCCTCCAGACGCTTTCTGGCAAAAGCTACCACCAGCACCGTCCAGGCACATTGCAGAATGATATAGATCAGCAGTTTCTGCGTTACCGCCCGCTCCAGACTTCCCAGCACATTTTCCAGATTATGAGACAGGATGACCAACGGCAGGGATGCCACCACAACTGCCAGAAAATATACTGCACCTACCGTTACACGATAGGAAAAATCAAACAGATACTGCTTGTACATGATATAGACCATGCACACCGCCATACCAACGCCGCCCAGCATATCATACGGAAAGACGCTTCCCGGAATCAGGCAGAGCAGATTTCCCATCAAAACAAACAGGGTTCCCAGCAACAGCGGCTGTAGTTTTTTACGCAGCTGTAGGTCTCCACCGATCTTGCAATGAGCCAGATAAGTGGCATAGACCAATACCGAGACCTCCCATACCGTCAACACCCAGATTCCGGATGTTGCATGATACATATAGACATAAGTTCCATCGGCACGGGTCATCACTTCCGGTGCCGGCAGGATCGCACCACTCCAGGCATTGCCCAGAACCAGAGCTGTCGTCAGGACTCCATAGATATAGATCAGCGCATCATGCTCCGTAATTTCCAGAAAAGCAAATAGAAATGCATACATAAACACTGGAATCACCAGCAGACCAAACAGTGCAAAATTATGCCAGAAACGAATTCCCGGAAATACCTGTAGCCGCATGAGAATCGCCCCACCGGTCCACACCAGGCAGGAAGTCAGCACTGCCCTCAGACTACGGACTGTCCGGCTCTTCATGGTATTGAAAAAGCAGAATAACAGAAAAAGGGAGCACAAAAAGGCTCCCACCGGAACACCGATGTAGAGATTTCTATCTAATGTCATATCCAGAAAGCTCTCCATACTTGTATTACTCCCTCACACTTTTGTTTTTATTTTCGAACCGATATCCCTTTTTCGACCCGAATCCTCTTATGTATGTAAAATTATACCACATTTTTCCTTTAAAGACAATGGTACGTCCAAAATCCTCTGATTCTCTGATCCGCGAAAAGGTAGACGTAAATTACGGCACTCTTCCTTGTATTCTCCGTCCACGATAACATCCAGAAGCGGTAAAAGTTTCGTGATCACCGGATCTCCCGCTTCCATCCAGGCCAGAAGATCCTTATCAAAATCATAGCCGGTATAGCACCAGATCGTCTTCCGGGGATAAATTTCCCTTACTTTCTTTACCAGAGAAAGCACCGTTGCACGGTTCTGCGGTTCCATAGGTTCGCCGCCCAGCAAGCTTAAGCCCCGGATATAGTCCGGGGCCAGTGCCTGTAAAATCTCCTGTTCTGTTTCCAGCGTGTAAGCCTGTCCGTACTGAAAATCCCAGGCCACACTGTTAAAGCATCCCTTGCAATGATGGGTACAACCGCTGACAAACAGCGATACTCTCACGCCGGGACCGTTTGCCACGTCCGTTTTCTTGATCGTCGCATAATTCATAGGACATTTCCTTCCCTTTTACTATCTGCATATTACAGATGAAGAACTCTTGCCTTGATCTCCTTGGTCTTGCCGGCATTCCAGAAGTTCTCTCCCAGATAACCGCAGGTTCTTCTGGTGACATTCATTTTCGCATGATCCTTGTTGTGACACTGAGGGCACTCCCATTCCATATTATCATTGATCATGATCTCACCATCATAGCCACAGACGTGGCAATAATCGGATTTGGTGTTGAACTCACCGTACTGGATATTATCGTAAATAAAACGGATGACTTCCTCGATGGCTTCCACATTATTGGTCAGGTTCGGTACTTCCACGTAAGAGATAGCTCCGCCCAACGACTTATTCTGGAACTCACTCTCGATCTTGAACTTGGTGAAAGCGTCGATCTTCTCCCGGACATCCACATGATAGGAATTTGTGTAATATCCCTTATCGGTGACATTGGAAATATCACCGTATTTTTCCCGGTCGATCCTTGCGAAACGATAACACAGTGTCTCAGCAGGAGTTCCGTAGAGGCTGAATGCAATACCGGTCTCCTCTTTCCATTTTGCGCAGCGTTCCTTCATATAATCCATGACACGCAGGGCGAATTCCTTGCCGGGTTCCACGGTCTGGCTGCATCCTTTCATCAGATACGTAGTCTCATACAGTCCGATATATCCCAGAGACATGGTGGAATAACCATTGTGCAAGTATTTGTCGATGGTCTCGCCCTTCTTCAGACGGGCGATGGCTCCGTATTGCCAGTGGATGGGGCTCACATCGGATACCACACCTTCCAGTGCCTTGTGACGGCACATCAATGCTTCATAACACAGTTCCAGACGCTCGTCCAGCAGTTTCCAGAATTTCTCTTCATTTCCTTTTGCCAGAATACCGATCTGCGGAAGATTGATGCTGACAACGCCCTGATTGAAGCGTCCTTCCCACTTGTACTCTCCGTTTTCATCCTTCCAGGGAGACAGAAAAGAACGACAGCCCATGCAGGAAAATACATTTCCCTCGTAATTCTCGCGCATCTTCTTCGCGGAGATATAGTCGGGATACATTCTCTTGGCAGAGCACTGTGCGGCCAGTTTGGTCACATAGTCATATTTTCCGCCCTTTAAGCAGTTGTTTTCATCCAATACATAGACCAGCTTCGGGAAAGCAGGAGTCACATAGACGCCCTTCTCATTCTTGGTCCCCTCGATCCGCTGACGCAGGATCTCCATGATGATCTGCACGGTCTCTTCCACATATTCGTCATTCTCATCGATATGCAGGAAAAGTGTGACAAAAGGAGACTGTCCGTTGGTGGTCATCAGAGTATTGATCTGATACTGGATGGTCTGCACACCGGATTTCAGTTCGTCATGCAGGCGCATCTGCACGATCTTGTCCTTGGCTGCCTGATCCAGGGTATCCCCGAATTCTTCCTCCAGCTGTTTTGCAAATTTTTCCTTACTCTTACGCAGATATTTCCCCAGATGCTTGATATTGACGCTCTGGCCGCCGTACTGGTTGCTGGCCACTGCCGCAATGATCTGGGTGGTCACGGTACATGCCACCTGAAAGCTCTTGGGAGACTCGATCATCTTGCCGTTGATGGAAGTGCCGTTGTCCAGCATGTCCTTGATATTGATCAGACAACAGTTGAAGATCGGCTGGATGAAATAATCCGCATCATGGAAATGCAGCACACCGTTGTCGTGCGCCATGGCAATATGCTCCGGCAAAAGCAGACGTCTGGTAACGTCACGGGACACTTCGCCCGCAATATAGTCTCTCTGAGTGGAAGCCAGACGGGTATTCTTGTTGGAATTTTCCTCCGCCAGCTCCTTATTCTCATTCCGGATCAGTTTTAAAATAGATTCATCCGTAGTATTGGACTTTCTGAGCAGACTTCTCTGGTAACGGTATACAATATACTTCTTTGCCAGAGTATATTTATTGTGCTCTACCAGATGCTCTTCGATCATATCCTGGATATGCTCCACGGTCTGGGTCTGTCTGCCCTCCTGCTGTACATCCTCCAGAATCTCCTCGATCAGTCCCTCACTGGCACGATACCGCTCCTCCACTTCATTGTTGGCCTTATGGATTGCTTCCCGGATCTTCTCCTCTTCATAAGGCACTACTCTGCCGTCTCTCTTCTGAATCTTCATTGCTGTTTCCCTCACTTTATATCATTCCCATAAGATACGAATTTCTGCATAAGCCGAAAGAAAAGCCGCATCGGAAGCAAGTTCCCGACACGACTTTTTCTGCAAATCATAGTGTCTCACTAGATTTTGTGTTTTTCAAGCAATTTCGTATCTACATCTTGTATCTAATATTATAGTGAGGATACATGGAAAAAGCAAGTATCTTTTTTAAAACATTCCTCTTCCACCATAACCGCCGAAGCATAAACCGCCACCGCCACAGCAAAGGTTGCAGAACAGATTGGCCAGACAAATTTTCAGGCACAGGTCGTTGCCACCCACATGGGGATAGCCATAGGCTGCCTGTCTGCTCTCATACCACTGTCCCCCGCTCTGTAGTCTCTGCAGGAGCATCTGGTATTCCATATTCTGGGGATCCAGCGCCACCGCCTTGTTTGCATGTTCCAGCGCTGCTACATTATTTCCAAGGCCCATGTGTGCCATGGCACTGTAGTAATACCATCTGGCCGTCTTCTCATGTTCTCCCATGCCGTCCAACGTATTTCTGGCCTCTCTGTAATAGCCGTTTCTGAGATAATTACCGGCTGCCCGCAGTCTGGGCTCTTCTTCATAGCCAGAAGTCTGCTGTTGCCAGCCTGCGTGCTGCCAGAAGTGTCCAA
>OHAI01002963.1_pt1 | contig 11928 bp, 10 predicted proteins | sample 1577091 | NCBI WGS metagenome assembly OHAI01 (sample SAMEA3541548, study PRJEB24748) | human gut metagenome | biome: human gut; feature: human-associated habitat; material: faeces | place: China | collected 2012
GGCTCGCCTTTGACATTATATTGCGTCCAGGTAAATTCTGTAGGAGGTACGCCCAAGTTCAGAACAAGCATACGGTAAATGGTGCTCAACATTTCCACTTTAGCGTTCTCTATAGCGGCAGGTTTAGCTTTTTTCGAAGCCATGTCACGGAGTTGTAACCCCTGTTCGCGAAGTTTCAGAGCGATCAGATTCGCCATGCGGGCGGTGTTTTCGCTGCTGTTCGTTTCGGGCATCACGTCTTTGGGGACGAGACCGTATTTGCTTACGATGTCCGCTACTCCGGTGAATGTACCGCCGTCGCTCAACGGATTGCGGAACAGCCATTCCACCATTTTATCGTTCATAGGCTTGTCGCTGGTGTCGATGACGCCTTGAAGGAAAAGGTTGGCCTTTTCCAGTTGGTCGAAAAAGAAAGGATAGGTTTGCGAGAATTCGAAAGAACCCAGATTGTATTTGTCGATGGCTTTGGCACGCATTACGTTCAGACCGGTGAAGAGCCAGCAGCGTCCGGACGATTTCTGGTCGGTGATCCCCTTGGAGTTCACTTTGACAGAAAAATGCGTATCCATCCCCTTCATATTGTCCTGGTTCAGGGCAAGCTTGCGGATGTCGTTGTTGCTGATGGCGTTCCGGATAGCCTTGTCGGTAGAAGTGCCTTGATAACTCTGTTTGATTTGCTGCATCATGTCAACGCTGATGCCGCCTTTCGCGTCCTGTGCCTGTGCAGAATAGTAAAGGGCACAGCAAACAAAAACTGATAAAATTCGTTTATTCATTATAGATCGTTTATAAATTAACTTTGCCTGTATGCTAATAGTAATCCGTTGGCAATTTCGTTTTACATATTATTAATTGGCAAAAATACGATTCTTTTTTAGATTTATTATCTATGAGAATGAAAACTAATCGAAATAAAATAGTTTCCTTTGCAGCGGATTTCAAGAAAGAATATGAAAAGATATACAATAGGTATATTGATGATGTTTCTATTCATCAATATTTCGTTAGCTCAAACGGCTGACACGGCAGTAAAAAGCGATGAACTGCAAACGACTACAACTTCTGTTGACGAAGTCGGGGTAGCCCCGGCAGATTCCACCCCCACCCTTTCCAAAAAAGAATTGCGACGCCAGCGTGTAGCCAAACGTAATCTACATTATAATATATTAGGTGGCCCCAGCTATACTCCTGACTTCGGATTACTGATCGGCGGTAGTGCATTGATGACGTTTCGGATGAATCCGAGTGATACTACCCAACAACGTTCGGTGGTGCCGATGGCCATCGCCCTGATGTTCGAAGGAGGACTGAACCTGTTCACCAAACCGCAGCTTTTCTTCAAAGGCGACCGATTCCGCATCTTCGGAGTCTTTGCATATAAGAATACACTGGAAAATTTCTACGGCATCGGATACAGCACCAACAAGGACTATCCGCGTGGCGAAGACACCAGCGAATACCGTTATAGCGGTGTGCAGGTGAATCCGTGGTTTTTATTCCGTCTGGGGAAAAGCAACTTCTTTGCCGGCCCGCAGATCGACTTCAATTATGACAAGATCACTAAACCTGCCGCAGGAATGATAGAGCAACCATCGTATATTGCTGCCGGCGGTACGGATCACGGCTACTCTAACCTCAGTTCCGGAGTCGGTTTCCTGCTGACGTACGACACCCGTGACGTTCCCGCCAATGCTTATCGGGGAACGTATCTGGACTTTCGTGGGATGATGTACAACAAAGCCTTCGGAAGCGATAATAATTTCTACCGTTTGGAAATAGACTACCGCCAATACAAGACCCTAGGCAAACGTAAAGTATTGGCTTGGACAGTGCAAACAAAGAATGTATTCGGCAATGTTCCATTGACTAAATACGCACTCAGCGGCACTCCTTTCGACCTTCGTGGTTATTATATGGGACAGTTTCGCGACAAGTCATCCCACGTGATGATGGCAGAATACCGTCAGATGATAAATACGGACAAAAGCAATTGGGTGAAGAAGATGCTGAATCATGTAGGCTACGTAGCATGGGGAGGATGCGGCTTCATGGGCCCTACTCCGGGCAAAATCGAAGGTGTACTTCCTAATCTGGGACTCGGTTTACGCATTGAAGTTCAGCCCCGTATGAACGTCCGTTTTGACTTCGGCAGAGACATGGTGAACAAGCAGAATTTATTCTATTTCAACATGACGGAGGCATTCTAAACAAGTATTTGCTCATAATTAACAAGAAAGATGATAAAATGCTTCCATAAGAACATCATTAAATAAAATTAATCCTTATATTTGCGTTGCTATAACACAGCAAAAGCAGATAATAGGGTTAATTTATGAAACAAATCAGATACCTCTTCGGAGGATTACTATTTTTGTTTGCCTCCACTGGAAGCGTAACTGCGCAAGAGGTAAGCGATTACTCAAAACTACAACCAAGTGATTATTCCAGCATTACACTTCCACCGCTGGATCTTCTTTTCGAGAACGCAAAAAGCGCTCCGACCTATGAATTAGCTACAGTAAAAGAACAAATTGAACGGAAGCTTCTGGCAAAAGAGAAGCGTGCCTTCTTAGGCTTTTTCAGTTTACGGGGCAGCTACCAGTATGGTATGTTCGGTAACGAGTCTACTTATACAGATGTAGCAATTGCACCTTACCTGACCTATGCAACACAGGCACAGAACGGATATACAGTAGGTGCAGGAGTCAACATTCCTTTGGACGGTCTCTTTGACTTGAAAGCGCGGGTAAAACGCCAAAAACTGAATGTACGTACCGCCCAACTTGAAAGAGAAGTTAAGTTTGAGGAAATGAAAAAGGAAATTATCCTTCTATACGCAACTGCGACCTCCCAATTAAACATTCTTAAACTTAATGCCGAAGCCCTCATGCTTGCTAATGTACAATATAGTATAGCTGAAAAGGATTTCTCGAATGGAGCTATTGATTCGGGAACTTTATCATCTGAAAAATCTCGCCAATCTGACGCACAAGAGAAATTCGAAAACAGCAAATTCGAGTTAAGCAAGAGTTTAATGATACTTGAGTTAGTCACCCACACTCCCATTTTAAGAAACAAATAAACATACATTTATGGAATACATCCTTTATATCAGCAGATTCCTATATCGTATCCGTTGGTGGTTACTAATTGGAACAGCCATTATAACATTTGCTGTTTACTATTTTGGAAAACGCATGATAGGCAAAACATATAACGTAGAGGCAACCCTCTACACTGGCGCTGCTTCCGGCTACAATCTAGAAGGTGGAAATAACAAAGTGGATTGGGCGACAACTCAGAACGCTATGGATAACCTAATGAACATTATCAAGGCTGAAAGTACACTCAAACGGGTATCTATGCGATTATATGCCCGAAGTCTGATCAAAGGTAATCCAAAAGAAGACAATGAATTCATCAAAGCCAGCAATTACAACAGAATATATGAACACCTAAAGAATAGTCCGAACGGGAAAGAAATACTGTCATTAATAGATAAAAACAGCGAAGATAAAACGGTAGCCAACTTTTTCAATTACTTGAGACCGACTCAAGCAAACTATCTCTATGGAGTATTCTATTATAATTTGCCCTATTACTCTTATAATGATCTCAGAGCAATCAGAGTAGCGCGTAAAGGTGCCAGCGATCTGATTGAAATAAGTTATACGGCAAGTGATCCGGGTATCGCCTATAATACCATCGACATCCTGACCAAAGAATTTGTAAACGAATACAGTGCAATCCGCTATGGTGAAACAGATAAAGTTATCGAATATTTTAAAAGCGAACTTCAACGCATCGGAAAGGAACTTCGGCTTAAAGAAGACTCACTAACGCAATATAACGTAGAAAAACGTGTTATTAATTATTACGATGAGACCAAAGAAATCGCTGCCATCAACAAAGAGTTTGAGTTACGTGAACAAAACGTACTGATTGCATACAATAGCGCCAAAGCAATGTTAAACGAACTGGAAAAGCAAATGGGCAGCAATGCCAAACATGTAATCAACAATCTTCAGTTCTTGGATAAACTAAATGAAGCCGCTTCGCTTACAGGAAAAATCTCAGAAATGGAAACGATTTCAAGTGATCATCAGAATCAAGAAGCCTCATTACAGGAATATAAGAATCGCTTAAATCAAACGCGCAAGGAGCTTTCCGAGCTTTCAAACAAATATGTAGAGAACAAATATACCAAAGAAGGAATAGCTAAAGAGAACATCATAGAACAGTGGCTTGAAGTAACCATGCAATACGAAAAAGCCAAATCAGACTTACAAATTATACAGCAAAGCCGTATAGACCTCAACGAGAAATACAGACAGTTTGCACCAGTAGGTTCCACTATCAAACGTCAAGAGCGTAACATAACTTTTATAGAGCAAAATTACTTGTCTGTATTGAAAAGCTATAATGATGCCCTCATGCGTAGAAAAAATTTGGAAATGACCTCCGCTGCATTAAAAGTATTAAATGCTCCGGCATATCCGATCAGTGCCATGCCCACTCCTTTGAAAAAAATGGTGATGGCAGCGTGTGCCGGTACCTTCATATTTATTTTGGGGTTCTTCTTAATTCTTGAATTATTAGACCGTACTCTACGCGATTCTATTCGTACACGTCGTTTGATTGGACTTCCGATGTTAGGCGCCTTTCCAAAAGACTCTATTTTAGAGTATCACAATTATGTTGAAGAATCAAAAAGTATAGCTACAAAACAGTTAAGCAATAGTATCCTTCGTTTCTGTCAGCAAAAGAAAGAAGGATTGCCCTACATTATCAATTTTATTAGCACAGAAGGCGGGGAAGGCAAAAGTTATGTGATCGAAGCCCTAAAAAAATACTGGAACAGTATCGGACTTAAAACAAAAGTAATAACATGGAAGTCAGACTTCAGAATTGATTCACGAGAATACAACCTGGCCAAAAGCATTACCGATCTATACACATCAGAGGAAGAAGATATTCTCATCGTTGAATATCCCAATCTGCGGGAAGCTAGCATATCGCTGGAATTACTACAAGAAGCTAATCTAAATATACTCGTAGCCCGTGCTGACCGTGGTTGGAAAGAGACCGATAAGCTTTTGTCAGAAAAGCTAAGTCAACAAGTAGGTAAAACTCCACTTTATGTTTACTTGACACACGCATCCCGCAATGTGGTTGAAGACTACACTGGTATGCTTCCACCATATACACTTTGGAGGAAAATAGTATACCGACTGTCACAATTAGCATTGACAGAAAGTATATTTACGTTCACAAAAAGAAAGAAGCAGCCGGCAACAGCAAGAGATGAAGATGACGAATGATAAAGGAAAATACAGTCAATACCTAACAGTAGCCGGTAGCTATTTTGCCAATAAAGGATGGGTACATTTACTATTGGCAGGAGGATTGTATATATTATACAAAATGTTCTTTCGTACCTCCCTTCCTTTCTTTCTGACGATTAGTTCATTGCCTTTAATGACAGCTATTTTCTTATTGATTATCAAATATTCAAAACAAAGTTTCTATACACTTTTCACTCTCCAATTTCTGCTGGCAGCAGCTTATGCAGTGACAGACATACCATTGGGAGTAGCAACATTAATGTGTACATTGTTTGTAGTTGTTTTGCTTTTTGCGTACGGAATGCATGAAAAAATTGACTGGTCGGAAAGTCGTAATGGTATGCTTATGCTTTTTCTGATATGGGGAGTTTATTGCATATTAGAGATAGCTAATCCGAACAATGTTCAGGCAGCATGGAATATCTCCATCACCCATTATCTCATATATCCTATTGTATGTGCTGTCATCGTACCGTTAGCAATCCGTAACATCAAGGGGATTCAGTGGCTTCTAATTATATGGTCTCTTTTCATCCTCTTGGCAGCAGCCAAAGGATATTGGCAAAAAAACTGTGGTTTTAATGAACGTGAGCAGTATTTTTTATACGTTTTGGGAGGAGCAAGAACTCATATTATTTGGTCCGGTATTCGTTATTTCTCATTCTTCAGTGATGCAGCGAACTTCGGCGTACACATGGCTATGGGTGTTTCACTTTTTGGAATTTCACTTTTTTATATAAAAGGTGTATGGCTGAAAATCTATTTTATAATTGTCATTATTGCCGCCATTTACGGAATGGGAATTTCTGGAACACGGGCTGCGATAGCTCTGCCTATCGGTGCTTTAGGGAGTTTCATTATTCTTTCACGCAATCGCAAAGCATGTATTACAGGTATTTCAGTTCTTGCCTTGTTATTCTTGTTTTTTGTATGTACCAATATAGGAGATGACAATCAATATATCCGCAAGATGCGTTCTGCATTTCGTCCTAGCCAAGACGCTTCCTATCAATTACGTGTAGACAATCGAAAGAAAATGAGAGAATTGATGATTCACAAGCCTTTTGGATATGGGATAGGGTTATCCAAAGGCGACCGTTTCTATCCCAAAGAACGTATGCCCTATCCACCGGATTCCTGGTTAGTCTCAGTATGGGTAGAAACCGGAATCATCGGTCTAGTTCTCTACCTGGCTGTTCACGGAGTCCTTTTTGCATGGTGCGGATGGATACTGATGTTCAAGATCATGAACAAACGCCTGCGAGGCTTACTTACTGCCTGGCTCTGTACCGCTGCCGGATTCTATCTGGCAGCCTATGCCAACGACGTGATGCAATATCCCAACTCCATCCCCATATACACAGCCTTTGCCCTCTGCTTCGCAGGACCGTACATTGACAAACGGATGCAGCAAAGTAAAGAAACAGAACTGAAAAACGAACAATAGATTATGATGAACGAACCTCAAGTCTCCTTTATCACAGTTTGCTACAACGGCTTTAAAGACACTTGCGAATTAATAGAATCGCTGCAAACACATGTACATTCCGTGAGCTATGAAATCATCGTCGTAGACAATGCTTCGCGCGAAGACGAAGCGGCTAAAATCAAGGAGCTATATTCCGATATAGTCACCCTGCGGAGCGAGTCGAACCTAGGCTTCTCCGGCGGAAATAATCTGGGGATCAGAGTAGCTAAAGGAGCCTATATCTTTCTGATAAACAATGACACTTATGTTGAATCAGACGGATTCCACTACCTGACAGAGCGACTGGAAAGTCAGAAAAACATCGGAGCTGTCTCTCCGAAGATACGCTTTGCCTTTCCTCCGCAAAACATACAGTTTGCCGGATTCACCCCCCTGTCGGCAATCACTATACGCAACGAAATGACAGGTTTCGGCTGTCCGGACGACGGCACGTTCGACACCCCGCACACGACCCCCTACCTGCATGGGGCGGCACTCATGGTAAAACGTGAAGTCATTGAGAAAGTAGGAGAAATGCCGGAAATATTCTTCCTGTATTATGAAGAAATGGACTGGTGTACACAGATGACAAATGCCGGTTACGAACTATGGTATGAGCCTCGCTGCACCGTCTTCCACAAAGAAAGCCAGAGCACCGGACAGTTCAGCAAGCTACGTACCTTCTACATGACGCGCAACCGTTTGCTCTACACCCGCCGCAACCGGAAAGGTGCTCAACGGCTGCTCTCCATTCTTTATCAATCTACCATAGCTGCCGGAAAAAACAGCCTTCAGTTTGCCGTGAAAGGTCGTTTCGATTTATTTGCCGCAGTATGGAAAGGCGTTGTCAGAAGCTTTTCTGTCACCTCTCCTATCCGATAACCCTTAAAAATGAAAGACCATGTACACCTTTATTGACTGGATTCTCTTTATTCTTCTGGCACTTTGTGTCGGTTATCTGCTGTTCTACGCCATTGCCTCCAAATTCTATCGTCCGCGAAAACTTTCCGAAGCACGTATCCTGCGTCGTTTTCTTGTACTCTTCCCTGCATACAAGGAAGACAGGGTGATCGTCTCCACTATCCGTAATTTCCTCGAACAGGAATACCCCAAAGAAATGTACGACGTTCTTGTCATCTCCGATCAGATGCAGCCGGACACGAATGCTGCCCTACAAACACTCCCCATCTGTTTGCAAGTAGCCGACTATACCAATAGTTCCAAAGCCAAAGCCCTTACGCTGGCAATGAACGTCACTGCCAACGAATCTTATGACGTAGTAGTGATCATGGATGCCGACAATGTAACGACTCCCAATTTCCTCGCAGAAATCAACCGTGCTTTTGAGTCCGGCCTGCATGCCGTACAAGCCCACCGCACAGGAAAAAACATGAATACAGACATCGCTGTTCTGGATGCGATCAGCGAAGAAATAAACAACGGATTCTTCCGTAGCGGGCACAACGCGATAGGATTGTCAGCCGGATTAGCCGGTTCCGGAATGGCATTCGACGTTCATTGGTTCCGCCGAAATGTAGGACATCTGCAAACATCGGGCGAAGACAAGGAGCTGGAAGCCCTGTTGCTAAAACAACGCATTCATATCGAATATCTGGAACAACTGCCTGTATACGATGAAAAAACACAGAAAAAAGAAGGTATCAAAAATCAGCGTAAACGATGGATTGCAGCACAATACGGTGCATTGCGGGCTTCCTTGCCCGATTTCCCGAAAGCACTGATTCAAGGAAATATCGACTACTGCGACAAGATTCTTCAATGGATGCTGCCTCCCCGTCTGATACAACTGGCGGGAGTTTTCGGTTTCACTTTACTCTTTACCGCAATCGGCTTACTAATGAGTCTGCAAAGCGGAGGATACGAATGGTATACAGCCATCAAATGGTGGATACTGTCAGCCGCTCAAGTTGCCGCCATGATCATACCTGTGCCGGGAAAGTTGCTGAACCGGAAATTAGGAAAAGCAATCCTGCAGATTCCGACACTGGCACTGGCAATGATAGCCAATATGTTCCGACTGAAAGGAGCGAACAAAAAGTTTATTCATACCGAGCACGGAGAAGAATAAGGCCTTCGTCAAGCCCACTCTTCCTCCGCATCAAAGCACGGACAAGCCTTCACCCATTCCTCCGGCTCGATCTCCCCGTTCCCGTTCAGATCAGGGCTCAGGTCACGATGTCCGCACACCCGGCAACCGGGATAATCACGCAACAACGTAAGCACAAGCACATGCATCGAGTGTATCTGCCATTCGGTACGGGTATCGGCAGGCCGCCCGTGACAGTCAAGTCCGCCCTCATAGCAAATACCGATACTTGTCTGATTAAAGCCTTTCGCATGAGCTCCTATCCGTTCAATGGGGCGGGTAGTCTTGATGTCTCCATTTTTCCGGATATAAAAGTGGTAACCAATCCCGTTAAATCCCCGCCGGCGGTGGCACACTTCAAGGTCTGTTTCCGTGAAATCCCTGTCCGCCCTAGAGGCGGAACAGTGGATCACAATCAGGTCAATCTTCCTCATCGACCTGCCCTTTCGTTCGTTTTCCTTTTCTCTTCCTACGGAAGAAAAACAGGATTTCCAATGCAATCTCCAAAATCTTGTCAATCATAACTTTTCATTTTTACAGGTTATTCATTTACAGGTATCACACATTAATGATGCTGATGTACTTACCGGACTAAACGGTAGGATCGGGAGCTTCCTCCTCCCCTCCATCGCCACCGGAACCGGAACCGCTGCCACCGCCACTACCGGAGCCTCCGCCATCACCGTTGCCTCCCGAAGCCGGCGCATTCTTGGAGACAAGTTCGAAGACCATGTTATTGTCCCCGCCACGTGTGGTTGCCGTACTGTCGTTGGCAAGCCGCAGAGCATTATCGACCTTGAAACGAAGGTTGACACGAGTGATATTCCTCACCGTACAGTCCTTTTCCAGTTCCACACCGGGACAAGTAAGCGTGGTATAGAAAATCCCCAAGCCATCAACTTTTACCTTATTCCCCGCTACGAGCACCTTCTTCATCGAACGGACAAAGGATTGCATCACGTGCTCCACATCCTCCACCGAAAGCGACCCGATTGACTCGATTTCACGCGCCAGCGTCTCGATTGAATAGATTTTCGCCTCTCCGGACTTGAGTTTGAGAGCATACACCATTGGCGACTTCTCATCTCCAATTCGTTTTCTGCGCTTGTAGCGCACAACTGTAACTGTTGCCATAATATAACTTGTTTCTACGAAAAGAAGTACATTCTCCCTTTCTGTTGATGAAACAAAGATACGACAACACGTTGACGACTTGCCGGATTGCACCGGACTACACCGGATTATGCCGGATTAAAACGGATTACACCGAATTATACAAATTATACCGGAATATGTGGAAATATGTAGGAATATGTAAGATCATTCCCTAGTTTTCAATGACCCATTCTCCAATAGTTCGCGTACTACTGTCGAAATTAACTCCCACTTTAACGACTTTCCGATGATCTGCCTGATAAGGAATCGCATACTGTTTACTATTGATCTGTGCCAACGCTTCTTCAGGAGTACCATCTACTTTGAATTCGAATACATAGATAGCCTCCTGCATCTTTATCACAACATCAGCCCTGCCAACAGCGCTCTTTACTTCTGCATCCACATATTGCCCCATCAACCGGAACAGGAGGTAGAAGATGGTCTGATAGTGTTTCTCCTCCTTATTATTCATATCATTGGGGATAGAGGCGAAAAATGATTTGATCCGCTCCATACATTGATCCAGATTGCCGACCCGTAAGTCTTTGATAAACGATACTACATAAAATGTATTCTCGCGAGCAGGCAAATGCACATAAGCCGGCATTAATGATTCGATAAAGCCTTTCCGAACTTCTTTGTTAGGATAAGCCAATGTATAGATCTGAAAATCCCGGTCATACTCTTTGATAGTGAGATAACCGCTTTGGTAAAGTACCGGAAGCGGGTCTGTAATGACATTGGTAGGTGCATCAAACTGCTCGGCAGTCGCCGAAACGCCATCCAGTTGACGAATATCGAAATCGCTTTGCTGCAAGATGTCTATCAGGAAAGTGGGAGTGCCGGTAGAGAACCAGAAATTGGCATATTTCTTTTGAGCAAATGCATTAAACAAACTAAACGGATTGTAAATGTCTTCACTATTTTCACTGAAATGATACCCATCATACTGTTGTTTCAAATGTATACACGCTTCATCATACGTTTCACCGTTCGCCTCGGCCATCCTTCTTATATCTTCTTCCAACTGTGTACGCAATTCATTTTCCGTTATACCGCAAATGGCACTATAAGCATCTTGCATACTTATGTTCTGAAGATTGTTCAATTCACTAAAGATGCTCATCTGGCTAAATTTACTGATACCGGTCAGAAAAAGAAAACGAAGATATTCTCCCTGCGCTTTCAACGGACTGAAAAAGTCGCGCATGATGCCACGTATTTCAGCTTGCAACTCCTCATTGTTGTTGCTATCCAACATAGGAGAATCATATTCGTCTACAAGTAACACAACCTGACGCCCGCTCTGCTCGTAAGCACGTTTGATAATACCTTTCAGACGGAGACTGAAAGTGTCTTCGCTCGTGTCACATCCGTAAATTCGTTCCCATTCCACCAAGCGATTGTTGATAGCGGAGCGCAGCATTCCCGCATTCATATACTTACTGATACTGAAATCAATATGCAACACGGGATAAACCGTCCAGTCTTTCTCCAACTGTTCCATCATCAGACCCTTAAACAGGTCTTTTTTACCAGAGAAATAGGCTGCAAGAGTGGAAACTAACAGACTCTTTCCAAAGCGTCGGGGACGGCTAAGAAAACAAGCCTTAGCCGAATTAGCCAAACGATAAATCAACTCTGTCTTATCAATATACACACAATTATCATTGCGTAGTCTCTCGAAACTCTGTATCCCTATCGGATAGCGTCTGAATGTTCCTTCCATCCTCTTTCTATGCTTTTAACGTGAAACATAAACAAAGATACAATAAATTTCAAGAATCGGCATTCTATTATTATCAATTCTTTTATGAATACGCCCGAACATCTGCTCTCAAAATTTGCCT
>OHAI01002964.1_pt1 | contig 11923 bp, 10 predicted proteins | sample 1577091 | NCBI WGS metagenome assembly OHAI01 (sample SAMEA3541548, study PRJEB24748) | human gut metagenome | biome: human gut; feature: human-associated habitat; material: faeces | place: China | collected 2012
CTTCTTGAAATATACAGAAGCCTCTTCATAGTTCTTCAGAGTAGCTGGCATTTCGGAAATATCCTTTGCAGCCTCACCCTCAGACTCTGTGCCGGAAGCGGCTGTTGAATCAGCTGTTGACTCAGGAGCGGCTGTTGTTGTAGTAGCCTCTGTTGTTGTAGCAGCTGTAGTTGTTGTTGTAGTAGTTTTTGCCTCAGCCTTTGATGAAGAATCATCAGAGCTGCCGCAAGAAGCGAACATAGCACTTGTAAGTGTAAGTGCAAGAGCGCAAGCTAAAAACTTTTTCATTTTAATAACCTCCGTTTAATTGTCATGCTATACACATAGCCTGACCTATATTTACTTTTGTATTATAACACAATTGTCACATATTTTCAATATACTATTTGCACAATTTAAGCACATGATTTCATATGTTTTGCACAGAAATCGTTTACAAATTAGTGCAGGTTACACAAACGAACAAAAAAACAGAGCTTCCCGAATGACAGAAAGCTCTGTATAAATTCACTTATTCAAGTGTGTTATCTGTGAGAGATTACTTTCTCTTAGAGATAACGATAGCTGCACCAGCAAGTGCTACGCCAGCGAGTGCAAGACCAGCTGTTGCGCCTGTAGCTGCTACGTTGTCAGAAGCTGCTGCTGAAGAAGTAGCTGTTGTTGTTGTGCCAGACTTTGAAGATGTAGCTGCTGTTGAAGTAGCTGCTGCAGAAGACTTGTCGTCCTTCTTAGAATCGTCCTTCTTAGACTCTGTGCCTGAAGCTGTTGAATCAGTTCCAGAGCTTGACTCCTCAGCTACTGGCTTCTTCTGAACTTCCTTCTTGTCCTTGTTAGAACCAGCCTCGTAGATAGCATTGCCGTCAGCGCCAAGAACCTTAACGCCTACAACGTCGATGCCCTTGAGGTCAGCTGCCCAGTTGTTGATACCAACTGCTGCATAACCCTTTTCCTCATCGTCAACTGCGTCAAAGAGAGGTGTATCGCCCTTGTATTCAAGAACGTATGTACCTTCCTCGTCTGTTGTGTAGCAGAGTGTGTCCTTTGGCTTATCATCTTCAACCCAAGAGCCGCCAGCCCAATCCTTAGCGTTCCAGCCGTTCTTTGTGTCGTTGAAGTTGATGGATCCGCCGCCGCCGATCGTGTTCCAGTCGTTGTTGTCAACCTTGATAGTGAAAGATGCACCGTAAACAGCTGTGATATCAGTGATACCGTCCTTAACTACGTTGCCCTCAGACTCATCGCCTCTGAAGAAAATTGCAAAAAGGTCATCCTGTGACTGTCTGCCGATTGCAAGAAGGTCATCGCTTACGTTGAGCTTTGTGCCTGCTGCTGATGCTGGGATCATTGCCATAGAAGCTACGATAGCTGCTGCTGACATACCAGCGAGAATCTTAGAAATTTTCATCGTTAATCTCCTCCATATGAATATAGTTTTATGAATTGTCATTCAATTCTAGTCTTATTATAGCAGACTTTTTCCCTAAAATCAAGGGGTTTTCACGTTTTTTATTCCAAAAAGTGTTGAAATTTCTAACAATATTGTCACACTTCTTTTGTGCATTAATCACAGAAAACGTTATCATTTTTTGCTTTTTACAACAATTGTCAGTCCTATCTGTCATTGAATCTCTGCAAGAACTGCTTTGTTCTTTCGTTCTGGGTCTGACCGAAAACTTCCTCCGGAGTACCCTCCTCCACGATATAACCATCGTCCATAAAAATAACATGGTTTGCCACATCACGGGCGAATGCCATTTCATGGGTGACGATGACCATGGTCATTTTCTCTTTTGCAAGCTCTTTTATTACCTTTAATATCTCTCCTGTAAGTTCAGGGTCAAGTGCGGAGGTCGGCTCGTCAAAGAAAAGTATCTGCGGCTTCAAAGCCAATGCTCTTGCGATAGAAACACGCTGCTGCTGACCGCCTGAAAGCTCGCAGGGATAAGACTTGCCTTTAGTCTCAAGTCCCATTTTCTTCAGAAGCTCCTCACAGTTGGCTTTTGCCTCGGCTTTTGGCTGTTTAAGGACATGGAGAGGGGCTTCCATTATATTCTGATTTACAGAAAAGTGTGGAAAAAGGTTGAAATTCTGGAACACAAGACCTATTTTCAGGCGGATATCCCTGAGGGTCTTAGAGGGTGCATACACCGCCTTGCCATTTTCTGTATGGAACATATTCACGCCGTCAACGTTTATCTCTCCGCCGTCTGCTTTTTCAAGCTGGTTTATACAGCGCAGAAGCGTTGATTTACCGCTTCCTGACGGACCTATTATTGCGACTACCTCGCCCACCTCAACGTTAAAAGAAATATCTTTGAGTACCTTAAGGCTGTCAAAGCTTTTAGAAATATTTTTCACTTCAAGAATAGCCATATGAGTTCTCCTTATTTATAATAGTCGAATTTCTTTTCGATAACGGCAAATGCCACCGTCACGATAGCGTTGAGTACGAAATAGAATGCGCCTGCGATAAAAAGCGGTGTTATTGAGCTATACAGGTTCATCTGCTGTTTTGCCTTCATTGTTATCTCAGCGAATGCGATAACGTTTGCGAGAGAGGTGTCCTTAACAAGCACTATTACCTCATTCGATGTGGCAGGGATAACACGCTTTGTGACCTGCGGCAGAATTATCCTAAAAAATGTCTGCATTTTTGTCATGCCGAGCATTGAAGCCGCTTCGTACTGACCCTTTGGGATAGCCTCGATACCGCCTCTGAATATCTCTGCGAAATACGCCGCATAGTTAAGGACAAATGCCGTAACAAGGGCGATAAACATATAGTTCTCGTTGTTTTTTATATTGGTAAGCACGTCATATACACCGCCTGTTTTGCCCTGCTTTGCAGCACTTGCGATAATAAGCGGTACTGCATAGTAGATAGCGATTATCTGAAGCATGAGCGGTGTGCCACGCATGACAAGTATATAGAGATTTGTCAGCCACGAGATAGGCTTGAAGCGGCATTTTTTCAGCATTGTCACAAGCACTCCCACAGGTATTGAAAGCACGATGGTCCATGCGAAAAGCTTCAGTGTATTAGGCAGGAACTCCAGCAGGATCTCCGTGACCTTTTTTACTTCCTCAAAAGTCATAAATATTCATTCCTTAACAAAATATTACGATAACACGTCACCGTATCAGCGTATTAATACATTATACTACATATTTTGCGACTTGTCAAACGGAAAGAGTGAGGAGTGAGGAGTGAGGAATGAGGAATGAAGGTATCGCCTGCGGCGATGATTTTTTTATTGCGAACTGCGTTCGCACAATTAACTCACCAACATTCTTATTAACTTACCTCTTGGAGTATCTCAAACTACAGCTATGCTAATTCCTCATTCCTCATTCCTCATTTGTCATTCCTCACTCCTCACTTTAAATCAGTTCTCTTTGTTTTTCAAGGCAAGCACAGAATCACGGACTTTCGCCATAAGCTCTTCAGGGGTTTCGCCATTAGGATAAATAGGCTCACCGTAAACGACTTTTACTTTATATTTGCTCAGCCTTTTCCAGTTGAAAAGCCTTGGGAGCTTTCTGTCTGGCGGGAATATCTCGTGTCCGCCTTTGATGTAGGCTGGTACTATAGGTACATTGGCTTCGATAGCAAGGACGGCTGCACCGCTTTTGAACTTGCCCATTTCACCGGTTTTGCTTCTTGTACCCTCCGGGTGAACCAGCACACCCCATTTCTGACCAAGCTTTTTACGCAGAGCCGCCATTGTTTCGTCCACTCTTCCGCCTCTGTCAACAGGCACCATACCGCCTACTCTTACAATAAGTCGGCTGGCTAAACTGCCGTTGAAAAGCTCTTTTTTCGCCATACAGCAGAATTTTGCAAAACGCTCGTATCTGAAATTCAGGGTGAGGAAGATAAAATCGAAGTTTGAAACGTGATTTGCACAGATTATATAACCGTCCTTATCAGGTAGATTTTCCTCGTTTGCGACCTTGACTTCGTAGAAGGCTGTCACAAGATTTCTGTAAAAGCGGTAAATACGATAGTCTATCTTTTTCTTATCCAGTGGATAGAGCATTGATTTCACTGTTTGCGGCTTTATACGGTTTGGGTTTTGAACGAGGGAGATAAGCTTGCCCACTGTCATGTTCTTATCCATACAGCCGTCAACACGCACACCACTGAACTCCTCTATCTCCAATGCAAGCTCGATAGCTGAGAGGGAGTCTATGGTGAACTCCTGCAAAAATTTTGTACTGAGCTTGACTTCATTCGGCTGAACGTGTGCTATTTTTGCCACGGCGTTTCTCACCATTGACGGGATATCCGACGGGTCGATACTCTTTTCTGCCTGCTTATTAAGGCTGTCAAGGTTATCCTCCATGACCATTTTCTTCAGCAGATAACGCTTTGGCTTGCCGATAGCCGTTCTTGGTATAGAATCCACAAAATGTATGCCGCTGAGTTTCATTGCCTGCCCTGCGGAGGAGCTTATCTCTTTTAGCTTTTCTTCCGTCTGCTCACGCTTATCCTCAGCACAGACCACAAAGGCGTGCACCTCGTCATAGCTTCCCTCTTTCGCAGGCACTCCGCAGACTACAAGCTCGTCAACGCTCTCGATGCCCCTATAAACCTGCTCGATATCGTCAGGGGCGGCTTTTTTGCCTGTGGATAGTACGATATTTTCTTTACATCTGCCGAGAATAACGATATTTTTATGCTTATCGAACTTTGCAAGGTCGCCTGACTTGAACCAGCCGTCAGAAGTGAAAGCTTCATCAGTGGACTTTTTGTCACCATAGTAGCCTATCATCATGTAAGGTGACTTTATAAGAAGTTCGCCGCTGCGGTCTATCTTCACTTTTATATCGGGGTACGCCTTGCCGCAGGTGTCAGCATAGACGTGCTTGCCATATGTGCCGATAGTTGGTATGCTCGTTTCAGTCGCGCCGTAGTTGTTCACAATATTAAAGCCTGTGCCATAGAAGAAATCAAATGTATCCTTTGACATTGGCGAGCCTGCGGAGCAGAGAAATCTAAGTTCGCCGCCCAAGGCTTTGTGTATCTTTGCGAAGATCTTTTTGCCGCTGTTTATGCCGTAGATCTTACGCTGATGAAGTGCAACAGGAAACATTTTCTTGAAAAGTGCTGAAGATACCTTGCCCCCGTTGATCTGCTGCATTATCTGAGTTTTCAAAAGCTCATAGACCTTTGGCACGCCCGGGAAAACTGTAGGCTTGAAGTTTTGGAAGCCTGCGGAAAGACCCTTTGCGGAGAGAGACTCAATAAAGCACACTGTTCCCCCTGTAAGAAGAGGGGCTAAGACCTGTGCGAAAAGTCCGTAGATATGGCTGTTTGGCAGGATACCGAGATAGCGTTCGTTATCGGTTATTCCGTTGCACCGGCAGACCATTTTGCAGGAATTTATCTGGGAATCGTGGGTGTGCATGATGCCCGACGCTGTCCTTGTTGTGCCGCTTGAAAAGATTATCACTGCGATATCAGGGTCGCCTACTTCACCTTGGCGGAGTATATTTTCCCCCGAACCGTCAAGTCTGTCAAGCTGGTTTTGGATATCGAGAACGGGGATATTTTTCACGCTTGCAAGCTTCTTTGCCGCCTTTTGAGAAGCGACAACGCACACAGGCTGTGACTTTTTCACCAATGCGAAAAGCTCTGCCGCAGGAAGTGAATAATCCAGAAGGACGGCTGTGGCATTTAGCTTTGCACAGGCAAGAAATGCGATATTCCACTCAGGTCTGCCCTCGGAAGCAATGCAGACCCTATCCCCTGCCACAACGCCCATGGCTTTAAGGCGGCTGCAAAAAACATCAGCCTGCTGTAAAGTCTGTCCGAATGTATATTCCTTTGTTTCACCCTCGTCATTCATCATCACGAGAGCGGTCTTGCTATAGCGGTTTATTGCCGTTTTTCTAAATTCGTTATAAATGTTCATGGCAGTTTCCTTTCCGCACCTCAGACTTTCTGAGAATTGCCTTTCATTGTATGCTCAAGCGCCGCAACAGCTTTTTCTGAGCTGTCAAGGAGCATATGAAGATTTTCTTCCCCTAATGCATCAACAAATACAGTGAAATATTTTTCAAGACGCTGTCGCTTTTCCTCTATAGTTTTTTCGCCCTTGGGGAGCAGTTTCACCTGCACACGGCGTTTATCTTCAGGATCACGCACAAGGCTGACAAAGCCTTTTTTCTCCATTGTGCTGAGAACAGAGGTCACACGCTGACGTGATATCATAAGGTCACGGCTTATATCTGAGGGGTAGACTATGCCCTCGGCTGTGCTAAGATAGACTATCACTTTGCTTTCGCCCTGAAAAAGCTCTGCAAGGTCGTCCATATATCCTGTTTCAAAAAATCGTCTGAAAACTTCTCCAAAACGCTGGGCTGTTTTATCGTTCATTGTTATTCCTCCAAATGTCAAGGCGTTTGATTGTCAACACTGTTGATTATATACCATGTTGATGAATTTGTCAAGTACTATGGGCGGTATGGTACAAATGCCCTTGACAAAATGTCTATATCATACTATAATAATATGGTATAAATCTTTCGGCAAATGCCGAAACACCGAAAGGAGGATATGCTTTTCAAAGGTCGAAAGGCATGATCTGGATATGATTAAGGACGTACAGGAAAAAATTCTTCAGTTAAAGAAAGAAAACGATATTTGTATACTTGCGCACAGCTATCAGGCTAAGGAGATAGTGGAGGTAGCAGATATTACGGGTGATTCATACAAGCTAAGCGTTGAGGCGCAGAAGGTCTCAAACAAAAACATACTTATGTGCGGAGTGCATTTTATGGCTGAGGCGGCAAAAATGCTCAACCCTGACAAGAACGTATATCTTGCAAATCCATCGGCAGGCTGTCCAATGGCAGAGCAAATGGAACCTGAGATGATAGAAATGATAAAGGCGCAGGAGCCTGACAGAAAGGTAGTATGCTACATAAACACCACAGCCGCACTCAAGAGGGTTTGCGACGTTTGCGTTACTTCCTCGTCTGCGGTGAAGATAGTAAAGAACATGGACGCTGACAAGATACTGTTCATTCCTGACTGCAATCTTGGTGCATTCGTAAAAAAAGCCTGTCCTGAAAAGGATATAATGCTTTTGCAGGGCGGATGTCCTGTTCATGCGTCGGTAACAAAGGCTGACATGATAGCGGCTAAGACGGCTCACCCTGATGCACTGGTGCTTTGTCACCCTGAGTGTATCCCTGCGGTAAGTGAAATGGCTGATTATGTTGGTTCGACTTCAGGCATAATGAATTTTGCGGCTGAGTCTGACGCAAAGGAGTTCATCATAGGCACTGAGATATCCATTGCTGAGCATTTGCAGTACAAATTCCCTGAGAAGGAGTTTTACATACTCTCAAAGAAGATACTTTGTCCTAACATGAAGCTCACCACTCTTATGGACGTTTACAAGACTTGCGAGGGCATTGGCAACGGCGGCGGTTTTGAGATAAAGATGACAGACGAGGAGATAACCTCTGCAAGAAAATGTATCGACGAAATGATACGTCTTGGGGGCTGACAGAATGGACGGCTACATCATAAAGATCGCAAAAGGGCTTGCAAACAACGCAGACGCCAGACTCATAAGACAGCAGGTATTCGTTGAGGAGCAGGGCTTTGTGAACGAATTTGACGATATTGACCATGAGGCTTATCATGCTGTTATCTACACAGGAGGATATCCCATTGCAACAGGCAGGCTGTTTGACGAAAATGGTGAAGCGCACATTGGACGTATCTGCGTGAGAAAGGCATATCGTGGCAGAGATCTTGGCAGAATGATAGTGGAAGCCCTTGAAAAGCAGGCTGAAAAAGTGGGCTACAAGGAAGTCGGCTTATCGGCGCAAACGAGAGTACAGCAATTTTACGAGAAGCTTGGCTACACGGCATATGGTGATGTTTACAAGGACGAATATTGTCCGCACATTGCAATGAAAAAGACCCTTTCAGGGGAATAGATATGAAAAAGGACGACTTGGGGTCGTCCTTTTTTTGTGGCGTTTAATGAACAAAACAGTTTGTGATTGAAACGAACGAGAGTGGCGGGACGTCGAGGGCGCCGTCCCCTACACAAAAAAATTGCGCCGCGCCCCTACATAAATTTATTGATAAAAAACGATAATAATATAAATTTTTGTAGGGGCGAACAGCGTTCGCCCGTTTACCGCAAGATTGCCCACCGCTCGCAAGATATCAATTCGCCCCACAAAAATTGCACATAATTTGCACACACAAAAAAGGACGGAATCGCTTCCGTCCTTGATTTTTTTAGCTATTTACTGTTTCCATGATTGCGTCAATTATTTCAGGGAAATACCAGCCGCCCTCGGATCTGTTGAGAAGTCCGAAGTTCTCGCCGTTTCCTATTCTTGTTCCGTTATCCCACCAGCAGCATGGTACGCCATACTGCTTTGCGGTGCTGAGATAATCCTTTACGCACTGAACTCTTGCTTCTGTATTATCCTTGTTTACAGAGCCAAACTCACCGATTATTACAGGTATTCCCTTGCTGAGGAACACTTCATTGATATCAGTAAAGAGTGTTGTGATAGAAGAGTCGATACTTGTATACTGGTCTGTGCCTGCGGTATCAAGTGCAAATGAATATGGAAGATAAGCATGGATAGAAACTATTATCTTATCGTCGCCCTGCGGAACTTCCAAAGCTTCCATATTCTGCTTTGTTGATGATGCGGCATATGGCGTTACCATTATACATCTGTTAGGGTTGTTTCCACCGGAAGCACGGACAGTTTCAACGAATGCCTTTGCATACTGGTTCACGACTTCTCTTGACTCAGCGTCGCCTATCCACTCGTTGCCCTCGCCTCTAAGTCTAGGCTCGTTCACACCCTCGAAGATCAGGTGCTCGTCATAACCCTGAAATCTGTCGCATATCTGTTTCCAAAGGGCTTTGAGCTGCTCTATATCCTTATCGGCACGGTCTTTCTTAGGCATATACCACTCCTCGTGGTGGGTGTTGAGGATAACGAACATTCCGTTGTCGATACCGTAATCAACTATTTCCTGAACTCTGTTCATCCATGCTTCGTCAACTGTATAGTTCTCGTCCATGTGAGTACCCCATGAAACAGGAAGTCTGAACACGTTGAAGCCTGCGTCCTTGACCTGGTCTATCATCAATTTTGTGGTTTCCACATTTCCCCATGAAGTTTCAGCGTCAAGACCTGAGCCGCCTGTGGCGTCCATGGTATTGCCAAGATTCCAGCCCACTTTCATCTGAGCCACAAGGTCTTTTGCAGTGGTCACTGTCATAGGGTCATTGGTATGCTTCTGAGTATTTTCTGTAGCTGAAGAATCGTTTTCAGCCTTTGAGGAGCTGTCTGAACTGCCGCAGGCTGTCATCATTGATACTCCCATTGCAAGGGAAAGCACTGCCGCTAGTATTTTTTTGATTTTCATATTTTGGTTTTCCTTTCTCACTATATAAAATAATAATATTTATATTTTAGCTCATTAATGTGGATTTGTCAATAGATTTTGCGTTTCAACTTACACAAAAAGTACAAACAATGTCTACAAATAACACAGACGCTTTTTGAAGGAGCGACCTTGGGTTGCCTGATAACCACTAGTTTTGTCAAGAAGCTACGGGTGAACATTATTCGTCCCTACCTCATGTGATAGGATACCGCAAAAAAACAGGCAGCACCTATCTTGGTACTGCCTGTTATCTTTTTATCTATCCCTCCGCAGGCTTTGGCGGCACTATGACCTCCAATTTGCCCTCTCTAAGCGAGGTGATATAATCTTCTATGGAATTGATAGGCTCGTCAGTTGCAACACCGCTGATACGGCTGTCCTCCACCCACAGGTGGTGATTGTCCGTACCGCCTGTCTGCTTGAAGCCGAACTGCTCGGCATACCATTTCGCACGGTCGTTGTATATCTCCTTGCCATTGCCGCTGTTGTATACCTCTACTCCGTCTATCCACTTTGGCAGCAGCTTTATTTCATGGATATACCAATCTGCTTCACGGAAAGGGTGGGCATGGACTAGCACGCCCCCTGCTTTATGCACTCTGTCAGCAAACTGATAGAAGCTTATGTCGCTAAGGTTATCGTTAGCAAGGAGGAAGTCCTTGTCGATACCATATGTCAAAAGGTCTGCGCCAAAGTAGGAATACTCCAGACCGAAAAAGACTTTCAGACCTATCTTGTCACCCACTTCTTTGGCGTTCTCATAGCCCTTGCAGAACTTGTTTACTCTGTCCTCCCAACTGTCGAAGTTGGTGACAGCACAGTTGCCGTTGAAAAAGTGATCGGTGACGATGATCCCGTCATAGCCTAGGGCTTTATAACGCCTTGCCTGCTCTGCTCCGCTTGCAGAGGCACAGCCGCTTCCCTCGGCGGTATGCAGGTGTGTTTCATACCTGAACATCAGAAATCCACGCCTCTGTTGATGACCTCCATGCACATTCTGCCGTTATGATATGGGCACTTCCATGGACCTACTATCTCTTTCCAATCGTGGGGTTTATGGTCATAGGAAACCTCGGAATACCACTCTGAGCCTTCTCTCTTGTCGATCATCTCAGCCTTGATATACTCCCACACACTTCTTGCACTTTCAAGGAACTTCTTTTCTCCGCTGTGCTGATAAGCGTTGATGAAGCCAACAACAGACTCGGCTTCTACCCACCATACACGCTTCTTATCTATCTTATCGTTCTCACGCTCGTTGTTCAGTGCGCCGTTATCCAGAGCGATGTTCTGGATATTATGAGAGATCTTAAGATCCATTTCAGCAAACTGCTTTTTAAGCTCCTCGTCCCCAAGAGTATCGCAGGCAAGATCCATGAGCCATGTTGCTTCGATATCGTGACCAAATGAATGGATATCTCCCACAAGGTCGAACTTTGTGTCAAAGAAAACTTTCAGTGCGTTTGTTTCAGGAGTATAAACAATATCTCTCATCTGACCAAGCTGGAATTTAAGCCTTTTAGCGACTTCCTCGTTATGGTCTGCCTTATAAAGCTCGGTATAAGCCTCGATAAGGTGGAGGATAGCGTTCATTGTCTTATCAGCATGCAAGCCATTCTCAGAAAGAGCGTCATTTGATACCAGGTTCCACTGTCTGTCGAAAGCTTCTCTGTAGCCATACTCATCGAGAGTGTTGTTCTCGATGTCGTGGAAAAGCTTATATGCAAGCTCAAGAGCCTCTTTATCGCCGCTTGCGTTATAGTAGCATGACAATGCATAGATAGCAAATGCGATGTTGTATGTATGCTTCATAGTGTCGGCAGGCTCGCCCTTATAGTTCATCATCCAATAAACTCCGCCGTACTCATAGTCGATACAGTGGTTTTTGATAAACTCGTAAGCGTGGCGTGCGTTGTCAAGAAGTGTCTTATCGCCCAGAGTGATATACGCTTTTGAATAGAACCAAAGTATTCTTGCGTGGAGGATAACGCCCTTATCAGCCTGCTTATCCAGTTTGAGGTCATAGCTCATAAAGCCGTAAAATCCACCGTTCTCATCATCTCTCAGCTTATTCCAGAAGGGAATGATATGTCCTGTAAGTTCCATTTTGACTTCTTCAATTATCATCGTAAAAACTCCTTTTAAAATATATTGTCTACGATTTTTCTATTTCAACATTTCTTTAATTTTTCTATTTCAATATTTTCCTTGCCTCAACATAAAATCTCTTATCCTCGGCATGACCCATGGAGAACGTTTTTCTTGGCAGTGCGCCGTCAACGATAACTGTAGGGAAAAGCTCTTCCTTGCCCATGTCAGGGAGCATAAAGCCTATGGAATTTTCCTTTGCGGAAAGCTCTCTTATGACCTCTGCACCGTGGATATAGTCCACCTTGCCGCCCTTTTCCTTTATATAGCTGTCAAGGAAATTCTGCAATGAGCCAACAGTGAGCTTTGAAGTCGGCTTATGTATATAGA
>OHAI01002974.1_pt1 | contig 11902 bp, 10 predicted proteins | sample 1577091 | NCBI WGS metagenome assembly OHAI01 (sample SAMEA3541548, study PRJEB24748) | human gut metagenome | biome: human gut; feature: human-associated habitat; material: faeces | place: China | collected 2012
TCTCTTTCCGCCTTTATCTCCAGATACTTTTCCAATCCTTCACGACGGAGCTTACAGGCCGGGCAATGACCGCAGCCATCCCCCTGTACGCCATTATAGCAAGTCAGCGTTTCATGCCGGATCAAATCGAGCACGCCCAATTCGTCCGCCAACGCCCATGTTTCCGCTTTATCAATCCACATCAACGGAGTGTGAAGCACGAACTGCTCGTCCATGGCAAGGTTCAATGTCACATTCAGCGACTTGATAAAAGCATCCCGGCAATCGGGATAACCGCTGAAGTCTGTCTGTGACACACCGGTCACGATATGATTGATTCCCAATTCGCGTGCATAGACAGCCGCAATGCTCAGAAAGAACAAATTCCGCCCCGGCACAAACGTATTAGGGAAACTATCGGCAGGCTTCACCTCATCCATCGTTATCGTAGTATCTGTCAGCGAATTTTTACCCAGGTTGCCTATAAAGGAAACATCCATCGCTTTAAACTCCACCCCTGCCTTTCCGGCAATAGCACGGGCCAGCTCCACTTCCTTCACATGCTTTTGTCCATAGATAAAGCTTAAAGCATACACTTTGCGGAAATGTTTTTTTGCCCAAAACAGGCAAGTGGTTGAGTCCTGCCCTCCGCTGAACACAACCAATGCGTCACTTTTATTCATTGTTGACAATTTTTCAATTTACTAATACGCCAATGTGCCAATTGCCGCGCTATGTGGATATGCTGCGCCATATACCGCATGGTAATTGGCTAACCGGCACACTGACACATCAGCATCTTATTAAAGTTCTTTGATTTTCAATACATTGTATGAGATATGCTCATCAAAGACATCACTGCCATCCACCTTCTTGATGTAATTTACCACACGGATGGTAACGGGCAGGATAATAATTTCATAGAGTGTCTTGAGCACTGCCTGAATAACCATCATCTTTATCAGTTCACCGACAGGCATCAAACCTCCAAAGGCAACAGGAAAGAAAATCATGGAATCGGCACTCTCACCCACCAAAGTAGAAGTGATGGCACGAAGTGAAAAGTTCTTTCCTCCCGAAGCCAGCTTCATTTTACTCATGACATAGGCATTGAGAAAAGAGCCGACCAAGAAAGCGGTCAGACTGGCTACAGCGATGCGGGGCGCCATGCCGAAAACGAAGTTGAAGCCCTCCTCTCCTTCCCAAAACGGAGCTGCGGGCATCAGAATGGCAAGCTGCGCCAAAGCTACCACCATGAAATTCATGGCAAAGCCCATCCAAATGATAAGACGTGCCTTGCGGAAGCCCCATACTTCGGCTATACAATCATTGATAATGTAAGAGATAGGAAATACAACCAGTCCGGCAGTTGCCGTAATTTTCCAGATCTGGACAACTTTGGTTTCCAATAAATTTGCTGCGACAAGACATACACAAAACAGTATGCCAAGCAACATGAACGATACAGATACAGTATTATTATTCTTCATTTCTCCTGTTTTTTACGTGGTGTTCTAGAATACACGACCGCTATTCACGGCATCATACGTCTATTTTTTAATTCGGGGTGCAAAGATAGAAATTATTTCCGAGTTAACCGGATATAACTGCATTAAATATTCTTATCAAGAAGAAACAGCCTCATCAAATAATTACCTTTTCTATAGCCAAACAGTATGGAACAATGAAAGATGAAGCGTCACAAACAGGTGGGTATCAGTGAAAACGATTTTAGGGGCAGATTGAATCCACCCCTAAAAGACAGGATAAAAAATCCTTTATTCAAACAAAGCAATCGTCTTCTTTATAATTTCGATACACTCCTTTAATTGTTCCTCTGTAATCACCAATGGCGGAGCAAAACGAATAATATTCGTATGTGTCGGTTTGGCCAGCAAACCGTTTTCGGCCAATTTCAAGCAAATCTCCCACGCCAAATCCTTCGTTTCATCATTATTGATTATCAACGCATTCAGCAATCCCTTGCCCCGGACAAAAGAAGCCACACGAGATGTTTCGCACAGTTTTCTCATCTCTTCCCGGAATATCAGTCCCAGCCTGTATGCCCTGTCCGCCAACTGTTCGTCCCGTACTACCTCCAGCGCCGTAACAGCCACTGCCGCAGCAATAGGATTTCCGCCAAAAGTGGAGCCATGTTGCCCCGGACGGATAACATCCATCACTTCATTGCATGATAATACCGCAGAAACAGGACAGGCCCCACCCGATAAAGCCTTTCCCAAAATCAGGATATCCGGATGAACATTCTCATAGTCACAAGCCAGCAATTTGCCTGTACGGGCAATGCCGGTCTGCACTTCATCGGCTATAAAAAGTACATTGTGGGCACGGCACAAGTCGTAACATTTTTTCAAATATCCCTCATCGGGTACATAAGCACCTGCCTCTCCCTGAATGGGCTCAACCAGGAATCCGGCCACATGAGGATGTTCGTCCAGCACTTTCGCCAATGCTTCGGCATCATTGTAGGGAATCACGACAAAGCCGGGGGTAAAAGGTCCGTAGTTATTGTAAGCGTCCGGATCAATGGAGAAAGAAACGATAGTGGTAGTACGCCCATGAAAATTATTCCGGCATACAACGATTTCCGCCGTATCCTTGGGAAGCTTTTTTACTTCATACGCCCATTTGCGGCAAAGCTTCAATGCGGTTTCTACTGCCTCGGCTCCCGTATTCATCGGTAAAACCTTGTCATATCCGAAATAACGGGTGACAAATTCTTCATACCGTCCCAACTGGCTGTTATAAAAAGCGCGTGAAGTCAAAGTCAGCTTTCGCGCCTGTTTTACCAACGTATCGATAATACGCGGATGACAATGTCCTTGGTTCACTGCCGAATAAGCGGAAAGGAAATCATAATATTTCTTTCCTTCCACATCCCATACAAACACACCTTCTCCCTTATCCAATACCACAGGAACAGGATGATAATTGTGTGCTCCATGTTTGTTCTCAAGCTCCATCAATTGAGCTGCCGATAATTTTGCATCCATAAGCTTTTTATCATTTAATGTTTTTCTTTCTTCAAGAATATTTCCGCCATCATGCAACGGGCACTTCCTCCTCCCAGCGTTTCAATGGTAGGGATGGGCATGGGAAGCAACGCGTTATACTTAGACAGCCGTTGTAACTGGCCTTCATCCAACGAATCGTAAGCACTTTGAGACATCACTAGAAACAATGCGCCTTTCCCGTTCTCCACCTGAAGCATATTTCCGGCAAAATGATGCATCTGTTCCTCGGAGATGGCAATGATTTCTTTCCCTGTCTGCCGCAAGACGTGACAAACCTGCTCACGCTCTTCCACGTCGTCGATGCTGTCCAGACAAACGACCGCATAATCTGTCGCCACACACATCATGACATTGGTATGATAAATGGGCAGACGTTGTCCGTTTACAGTCTGATAAGCATGAAAGGACACCGGACTAAAATTCTGCTCCTTGCAGAACCGACCAAATAAAGCTTCGTCCACCCGTTGCGACAAAGCCGCGTATGCATAACGGTTCACCCGGTCCAGAATGATTCCCCCGGTCCCCTCCAGGAACCGGTTTTCTTCTTCAAAACCTGTATAATCTACCTTCCGACGGATGCTGAACCCCTCCGACTCTATCCGCTGCAAGATATCCGCCCGTCTTTCCGCCCTGCGGTTTTCCGCAAACATAGGATACAGCACCACCGTTCCGTCGTCGTGAAAGGACACCCAGTTGTTCGGAAATATGGAATCCGGAGTATGAGGTATCGGGGTATCCTGCACCGCTATTACCTCTATGCCGTTTGCACGCAACTTATCCACCATGCCCCGAAATTCCTTCAAGGCACAAGCTTGTACTGTTTCACCTGCCGCAACTGTCCGCTGCTGGAAATAATTGTTGGCCGCTGTTTCTTCATTGAACCCGAAGGCCACGGGTTCCACCATCAAAATGTGGTTTGTTGTTTGTTTAGTCATTTTCTCGGATTAATGGTAAGGTGGAGCAGCGCAACAGTCCGCCCATCTTAGATATTTCATAATAAGGTACACGCTCTACCGTCATTCCCCATACCTCTTCCATAAAGGTATTCAGGCGGATAAAGTTCTTTTCAGAAACCACTACCTCAGGAGAGATGGAAAAGACATTCGTATTCATATAGTACATCTCTTCCCGCGTTATTTCAAATACATTCTCCCTGCCGAACAAATCGAGCAGAGTATGATAATCCTGAGGATACATAAATCCGTCCTTATAAATAATCGCATGCCCTTTCCCTACCGGCATAAAGGTACAATCCAGATGCAGAATCCCCGCACGTGGATCTGTATTATGTTTTTTCAGCTCCAAGGGGATGAATATCTTCCCCGGACAGATTTCTTTCAGAAAGGAAAAAGCATACCGGTTGGTACGTGCCGTCTTCATCTGCGGGTAATCGGGCTGGGTATAAAGGCCTACAAACACTATATTATTGTAAAGCACCACATCACCTCCCTCTACGTGCGCCTTTTCGGGAAGGTTGAAAATCTTGTTATAAGCTATCTGATTATAGACCACTTCGTAGGCTTCCTTCTCATCCTCCCGGTTGGGGATGATGTTGGAAACAATAATCTTGTCGTCAATCACAAATCCCACATCACGGGCAAACACCTGATTACAATTCTCCAGTGTCCACGGGCGATAGACCTGTACCCCATATTTCAACAATACGCTTTCAAAGCATCTCATCTCTTTGAAAATATCTTCTTCATGGGGGTATATGTTATGCAATACGGACTCGTATGACTTGGCGTCATAAGTTTCTTCCAGCGTGGGGACCTTCCCTATGGAACCGGGTTGTCCAAGCACCACAGCTTTCAATGTAGAAGTTTCATTCTTTACGTTAAGCTGCATAAATCTAATATATTTATGCAAATATAAGAAGTTTACTCAACTAAACAAATGAATTGCCCGAATAATTCTACCCTATTGATTTATCAATTATATTTGTAACCGAAAAAAGAAGGTAAGATGAAAAAACAAGAACTTTATAACAAGGTGATCGCTTATTTTCAAGAAGCGATGCCTGTTGCCGAAACCGAACTTCATTACAATAACCCATTCGAGTTATTGATAGCTGTTATCCTGAGTGCACAATGCACGGACAAACGGGTAAATATGATCACCCCTCCTCTTTACCGGGATTTCCCGACTCCTGAGGCATTGGCCGCTTCGACGCCGGAAGTGATTTATGAATACATACGGAGTGTAAGTTATCCCAACAACAAGGCAAAACACCTGGTGGGCATGGCGCAAATGCTGGTGAAAGATTTTCATAGCGAAGTACCGGGAACATTGGAAGAACTGGTCAAACTGCCGGGAGTGGGACGCAAGACAGCCAACGTCATCCAAAGTGTAGTATTCAATAAAGCGGCCATGGCGGTAGATACACATGTGTTCCGCGTGAGCCACCGCATCGGGCTGGTTCCTCAAACCTGCACCACACCGCTGGCTACCGAGAAATATCTGATGAAGTATATTCCGAAGGAGATTGTGCCCACCGCACATCATTGGCTTATTTTACACGGAAGATATGTTTGTGTGGCACGGACACCGAAATGTTCGGAATGCGGGTTGAACGGATTGTGCCGGTATTCGTTGAAGCCGGCTTTATAAACAAATTTTCATTCCATCGTATGCAAAATGCACATGCGGCGGCAATAACCGTTCAGCATCAGCATGTAATCCTATATGATGACTCATGTGAATAAAATAGGTTTCCCCGGCTCCTATTCTTTGTGCATTGTCCAAAGCCTCCTTCAAATTCTGGTGGGTATGGTGAGGCTGAGGACGCAATGCATTCATTACCAACACATCCAGTCCTTGCAGCAAATCATATTCAGCCCCAGGCATCGTCAACATATCGGTAATCCATGCCATCCGGCCGATACGGTATCCCAAAATGGGCAGTTTGCCGTGCATTACCCGAAGAGGTGTCACCTCTACTTTGTTTCCTTCGGGATTGCCGATAATAAAAGGAGAATCGGGAACAATTTCCTCTAATGTAATACGGGGAACTCCCGGATAAAGATGTTCGGCAAAACAATAAGGAATACGCTGGCGTAAACGCTCTGCCGTATATTGTTCGGCATAAACCGGCACATCGCGAAAACGACAGAAAGGACGCAAATCATCCAAGCCTCCTACATGGTCATAGTGTTCGTGAGTAATCAAAACGCCGTCCAACGGCTTGAAATCGTTCAACCGTATCATCTGTTCACGGAAATCGGGACCGCAATCTATTAGAATCCGGAGCCCTTCCGTTTCTACCAGTCCCGAACAACGCAAACGGTTGTCCCGGGGATCGCTGCTGGTGCATACCGGACATTTGCACCCTATTTCGGGTACTCCCGTAGACGTTCCGCTGCCTAGTATTGTAATCTTCATATCATACCTTATATAAAATTCACTTCGGGAGAGATAGCCACCCCGAACTTTTGAAGCACAGACTCCTGTATCCGTCTGGCAAGAGCAATCACTTCATCTCCCGTAGCGCCCCCACAGTTCACCAAGACCAATGCCTGTTTAGAATGAACACCCGCGCGTCCTATTTGTTTGCCTTTCCAGCCGCAACGGTCTATCATCCATGCAGCAGGAATCTTCACCCTATTGCCATCCACCTCATAATGTGGCATATCAGGATACTGTTGCTGTACTATTTCAAACTGCCTGCGTGGAACAATCGGATTCATAAAGAAACTTCCGGCATTTCCCTGCACCCGGGGATCGGGCAACTTGGCTTCACGCACGGCAATAATCACCTTCCTTACATTCTCCAATGCCACCTCACCTCCTCGCTTTTCCAATTCGCCACGCACATTTCCATACTCCAGATTAAAAACCGGCTGTTTACTTAAACGATAGGTGACGTAAGTCACTATATATTTACCTTTCAAATCTTTCTTGAAAATGCTTTCACGATAAGCATAACGGCATTCCTCTTTGGTAAAAATCCGTTTCCTGCCGGTTTCCACCTCGACGGTTTCCACACTTACAATCAAATCTTTTGCCTCAACACCATACGCACCGATATTCTGAACGGCAGAAGCACCCACTTCACCGGGAATCAATGACAGATTTTCAGCACCATACCAACTGTTTTTCACGGTATATGCCACAAAATCATCCCACACCTCACCGGCTCCTGCCCTTACCTCTATTTCCTGTTCGTTTTCAGCAACCACCTCATACCCCCGGATAGCCGAATGCAGGACAGTTCCCGCATAATCACCTTTAAAAAGCAGATTGCTTCCTCCGCCAATATGCAACCAGTTACCGGCCATCAGTTTTTTATCCGACAAGATGGATTGCAGCTCTGTCACCGATTCATATTCCACAAACAAAGATGCCTTCACATCCATACCAAATGTATTATGAGGCAACAGAGAGTAGTCTTTTATTTCCTTCATTTACAATCAAATCAATCGCTCAGATCCTCAAACTGCATCAGTTTCCACAGACCGTGGCGCCGTTCAAAATAGAGCGTATTATTAAATCCATTGCCAAAACCTTTCATTTCAATCACCTTCGTATTGGAATGCACATTCTCGTTCTGGCCATAGTTTACATTAGTCAGATTCTCACGAGGCAATACAGGCTGGAATGCGAACCATTGCCCGGCCTCCAAAGTCGTTTCCAGTATCTGAAACTCGTCTTCGGGATCAGCGGTCACAAACTTCAACGGTTCGTGCAAACGAGACAACTGGAAAACAGAATCATTGGCAAAACGTTCATAAAACTCAAAGAAGTCCTCCTTACCGGTATCCTCTCTCGGCATATCCGCAAAATCTATGGCTTCCAGTTTCCACAGCCCCTTCAGCCGCTCAAAATAGTACCGCTTGATTTTTCCCTTCTTCAAGTAAATCCATTCTATCTTGACACTGGTTAGACCCGTATCTTTCTCCATTTCCATGTCTTCCGCCTTATCGAACAGAACTGTATAGGCATCCTGCCGGCTGAATAAAGGATCGTGTTTCCATTGCTCCTTTTCAATGTGCTCTTTCTTTTCCATTGTATAATACGGCAAAGGGAACACGATGCGTGACAATTGTAATTTTTCATCACTGGCAAAATTGTAGAAAAAGTCGGCAAAACTTTCGTCGGCCGTAGCGGGAACCATTGGTTCTTCCTCTACCACAGCCATCGCTTCTGTTGTGTCCGGGGTTGCAGTCAGCGAATCAATCTCCTCAGTAAGCGTCTCGCTCCCGGTCCTCCGGCTACGATCGCGGTTGCCACACCGACAATGTTTCCGGTACCGATGGTTGCGGAAAGTGCCGTACATAACGCTCCGAAACTTGTAACTTCTCCGTGACCGCTCTCTTCATTTTCAAACATGTACTTGAGTGCTTTTGGAAGTTTTGTGATTTGGATACCTTTCAGACGAATGGTAAGATAAATACCAGTCAAAAGAATTGCTACGATCAGTGGGACACCCCATACCAGATCATCAACGTACTTCAAAAAATTGTTTACTGCTGCTAACATTACTCTCTCTCCAATCTTGATAATTTATTGGCTGCTGCCAGAACACCCTCACAAAATCTGCCCCGTGACTATTTTCCATGTTATCTGATACTGACACGGATCGATTCTTTGGGCTGTCCGAAAACAACAAAAGAGCTGATCATACAATCAGCCCTCCAAAGAGTAGAACATATTTAGACTTTTCTCTGTCCTTTTGCCTGAGAGATAAGCAGCAGATCTGCTGCCGTACACCTTCGGCGCCCGTTCTATGAGACTCTCCAGAGTACGCTGTGACTTTCTTCGACACAACGTGTTTTTATTTTAGCATACCTGAAGAGCCTCTGCAAGAAAAATTTATTCTTTTTTAATAATTCCATATATTTTTACAAGTTCCATCAGGATTTCCACGCTCTTATCCATTCCCTCAACTGTTATATGTTCATACGGTCCATGGAATGCATAGCCGCCGGTTCCGAGATTCGGGCACGGCAGTCCCATAAAACTCAGTCTTGCCCCATCCGTACCGCCGCGGATCGGCTGAATTTTCGGCACAATACCCATGTTCTCACAGGCTTTTTTCGCATTCTCGATCAGATGATAACAAGGACGGATCTTCTCTGCCATGTTTCGATATTGTTCTTTGATCTGAAGATCAACCGTTCCCTCACCGTATTTCTGATTCATGGCATCTGCGATTTCTTTCAGTTTCTGCTGTTTCTGTGCAAACTTGTCCGCATCGTGGTCACGCACAATATATACAAGTTCTGCTCTTTCACAGCTGCCGTTTATTTTGATCAGATGATAAAATCCTTCATAGCCTTCTGTCTGCTCCGGTGTCTCTTCCTGAGGCAGCATCATCTGGATCTCACATCCGACGGCTCCGGCATTGATCATGATGCCTTTGGCACTGCCCGGATGCACGTTGACCCCCTGAATCTTAAAAACAGCTTCGCAGGCATTGAAATTTTCGTATTCAATCTCGCCTTCCGCACCGCCGTCCACGGTATAGGCAAAATCTGCTGCAAATCCCTCTACATCAAAATGATCTGCTCCTCTGCCGATCTCTTCGTCCGGCGTAAATGCAAGACAGATCTTTCCATGCGGCACATCACTTCGCAGAACGTATTCTGCCATCGTCATAATTTCTGCAATACCTGCTTTGTCATCTGCTCCGAGGATCGTCGTTCCGTCTGACGTGATCAGCGTACGCCCCTTCAGATTTTTCAGATGCGGAAAAAGTACGGTATCTAAAACTCTGCCGCCTTCATCAAAAACAAGATTCTGTCCGTCGTAATTTTTATGAAGAACCGGATGGATCGGATTTTCCGTAAATTCTGAAACGGTGTCCATATGTGCGATAAATCCAAGAGATGGACTGTTCTCATAACCTTCCGTTGCCGGAATTGTTCCATAGACATAGCATTTTCCGTCAACGGCTGCATCCTCGATGCCCAGTTCCTTCATTTCTCCCACCAGACGCTCTGCCAGTTCAAACTGACAGGAACTGCTCGGTGTTTCCATATTTTCTTCGCTGCTCGGTGTTTTTACTTTGACATATTCCAACAATCTTTCATATGCACGCATGATTTCTGCCTCCTGATCCTTTCTCAGATACCAGAAGCCGGAATTCTTCCGACCATGGTATCTTTTCTTATCAGATATTATAGTCCTCTTTGACAGCCAAGGCAACTTGAATTTATAACTGAGGTCTCTCATTTAATTCATATGCGAGACTGCTGCTCTTCTTTAACACTTCCTGCTTTTTATTCCGGATCCAGGCACGCCGTTCACTCTGATCACTGCCCTGCACTTTTTCTGCCTGACTTAAGATTTCTTCGTACTCGTCATATAATTCTTTCGCATAAATATCACAGGAAATGGCTTTTTCCATATTGATAAAGCTTTCTTCATAATTTTCTTTTTCCAGAGCACCATATGCCAGATATTGATAAACTTCTGCCAGATGTGTATTGTGCGTGAGGATCTGCTCTGCCGCCGAAGTTGCTTCCTCTGCACTCCGACTTCCTTCCATCACCGCAAGCTGTGCCGGCGTATAAGCACCATAAAAACTCAGTGCCTTCTGATGTTCTCCGACATAATCGAGCAGGAACGGTATGCAGAAATAAATACAGCCCACACTTATAACTGTCAGAAAAATACAGTCTTCGATTTTTGTCTTTTTCTTTAAACTACCCTCTGCTTTACCGTAATCCAGACACAGAAGTCCCAAAAGCCCGATCGCAGCAAACTGCAGATCAAAATCAACCAGCATATGCAGCATGATAAGAAGCAAAATCTGTTTCTGCATACTGCTCTGACTGCCTTTTAAGAGCTGACGCAGCATCACAGCCGCAAACAGAACAGCCGGAAGAATACCCAGATCCAACGCAGCCTGTAACCAGTCGTTATGCACAAAGAGCGTCTTATAAACTCCGGTCTGCATCCGTCCTTGAACATAAGCATAGCCATGGTAACCCATTCCAAACGGATACTTTGCGATCATTTTTAATGCATCCAGATCATAAAGAATACGTCCTTTCCAGGTACTGGAATAGCGGAACACTGTGAAAATCCTGCCGATATTCTGCTCACCTGCCCCGTTTGTCACAACCATAACAACTGCAAGTAGTGCAAACACAGCGACAATGCAAAAAACCCCGTATTTCTTTGCTTTTTGTGACGGCAGATGCCGGATAAACCAGATCAGATATCCAAAAAACAGAAGCATCACGCCGCGGCTCCCAGTCAGAAGCAATCCTGCCAAAAGTACAATTCCTTCCAGAATCTGCATTTTGTCTCTTTTGATGCCCGATTCCTGTTCTCTGCTTTTGTTTTCGATCCATCGATTGCAGATCACAACCAATCCTGCCAGCAGATAGAGTGCACAGGTATTAGAATACTGGAAAAATCCGCCAAGACGCCCGGCCTGCCAGAGCTGCTCTTTCAGAGCCGGAAATGGCAGTGCCAGAATCCCGGCCTTGCGGCCCTGCTGGCAGGCGTGCTTTCACTGTGCAACGGATGCGGCAGGCTGCTGGCAGGAATGCTTTTTGACCGTTACGGACAGAGGATGACCATGACCATTGACGGCATCATCACCATGGCGGCTCCCGCTGTCATGCTGCTGGCAATCAGCAGCCATTCCGTTGTCATCTGCGCAATCGGGCTTTGTGTCACCGGGCTGTCCTACTCCTTCCAGCCGCCCGTCACATCCTCGGTTGTATCCTCCTTTTACGGCACGGAGCATTTCTCCCTTAATTACAGCATTGCCAACCTGATGATGATTCCCGCTTCCTTCACGGCAACAATCGGCGGCGCGCTCCTTACTTTTACGGGTTCATATTTTGCGCCGTTCCTGCTGCTGCTGGTATTTTCCGTGATATCCTTTGGACTGAACCTGAGCATACGCCATGGGTGAATATGAGGTTGAGATA
>OHAI01002979.1_pt1 | contig 11894 bp, 8 predicted proteins | sample 1577091 | NCBI WGS metagenome assembly OHAI01 (sample SAMEA3541548, study PRJEB24748) | human gut metagenome | biome: human gut; feature: human-associated habitat; material: faeces | place: China | collected 2012
GGCGGCAATTTGATCTTTATTTTCTACAATCGGCTGTTCCAGTTCTGAGCGGAAATAAGCATAAGGATATAGAAATCCCGGCATCAGATATTCAAAAATACTCCACAATTCACTGAGACGGTTTTCAATCGGGGTACCGGTCAGAGCAAAACGTGTGACAGAGTGGATGCTGCAGACAGAACGTGCTGCCTGAGTACGATGGTTTTTGATATATTGCGCTTCATCGATGATCTGATAATGAAAATGGAGATTTTCATAGCTGTCGTGGTGCGACTAAGAAAAAATCATTCTCTGATAAGGAGCTGGTTACTATGGCAAAACGAATTGTAAACAAAGCAGAGCGAAATGCAGAAAGGTATGACGCTAAAGAAACAGGCTACCGATTATTTGAGGACAGCCAGAATGGAAAGACATTTGACAGGCTCATGCCGTTGATTGTGTCAGAGCAGAATATCATACTTGCATATCGAAATATCTGTAAAAATAGTGGGAGCAAAACTCCCGGCACAGATGGGAAAACGATTGTAGCGATACAGTCACTGCCCATCGAATCGGTCATTAAAACCGTCAGAAATAAGTTGAACTATTATCAGCCAAAAAAGGTTAGACGAGTTGAAATCCCGAAAGACAACGGAAAAACCCGCCCATTAGGGATTCCGAGTATTTGGGACAGACTGATACAACAGTGTATCTTACAGATACTGGAGCCGATTTGTGAAGCGAAATTTCATGAGCGGAACAATGGTTTCAGACCATATCGGTCAACGCAGAATGCAATCGCACAATGCTATAAAATGGCACAGTTGCAGAATCTGCACTTTGTAGTAGATGTAGACATTGTTGGCTTCTTTGATAATATCGACCACAGTAAGTTGATTCGGCAGTTGTGGGGAATCGGCATACAGGACAGAAAGCTGATTATGATAATCAAGCAGATGCTGAAAGCGGAAATCCTGTTCAATGACATTATAATCACTCCCGAAACGGGTACACCACAGGGGGGATTCTATCCCCACTTCTTGCAAATGTTGTATTGAATGAACTGGACTGGTGGATTGCCAGTCAGTGGGAAATGTTCAAAATCAAAGAGGGTAAAACAGGTTTAGAGTTTAACAAGACTGATAAAGAGGGAAACGTCCTCACAGTAGACAGAACGCAGAAATGGAATAAGCTGAGAGCAAAAACCGATTTGAAAGAAATGTATATCGTAAGGTATGCAGATGATTTTAAGCTATTCTGTCGGGATTATGCAACGGCGAAAAAGGTAATGTGTGCCACAAAACTCTGGTTGGCAGAAAATCTGCATTTACAGACCAGTGGAGAAAAGTCGGGTATCACAAACTTGCGGAAGAATTACACTACTTTCCTCGGTATCAAATTTAAGGTTGTACCAAAAGGCAGTAAGTGGGTAATACGTTCCCACATGGCAGACAAGAGTAAAGCAAAGGTCATTAAAAAGCTAAGTGACGTTTGGAAAGACATAAAGAATCCAAGCAAACAAAGCGAGATAGACCGAAATATAAGTCTTTATAATGCAATGGTTATGGGAATGCACAACTATTACTGTATGGCAACTATGGTATCAGCAGACTTTGCGGAAATCGCCTTTAAAGTAACGGGAAAAAGTAACGGCATGAATCATAATAACCGCTGTTACCCCATAGAACGTCAAGACGAGATAACCAGCAAGTTTATTCAGGAAAAGTATGGAAAGTCTAAGCAGTTCCGATGGATAAAGGGAAGAATGATTATCCCTGTTGGATATGTGGCTTATGAATACCCCAAATATAAAAGGCGTGAAGTCAATAAATATGTGAGGAAGTATTCAGACATCGAAAACTGTATCAGCTACGATGTTATGAAATACATGATGGAAAATGCACATCTCTACCCTACGTTGGAGATGGCAGACAACGCTCTTTCGAGATATATCGCACAAAAAGGCAAATGTGCGGTAACGCACAATGCCCTGTCAATATCAGATATGGTATGTGTGCATATCAAACCATGTAAGGGAGAGCGAAACGACACTTACAGGAATTTGATTATCCTGTCAAAAGAGGTGTCAGAACTGGTTGGAGCAACGAATCCTGTAAAAATTGGAAAGTTGCTTAAAGACTTACAGTTGACCGAAGAAATGAAAGATAAAATCAATAAACTCCGAAAACACAGAGAGTTGGAGGAAATACAATTCGAGGACTATATAGGCACTAAAAAGTAATCTTAGTCGGTGGAACGCCGTGTGATGGGAAACTATCACGCACGGTGTGGAGCGGGTGTTTCCAAATTACTGCGTGATCCGTCTTCTAATAAGACTATTCACTGGGAAGAAGTCAATTCTAAAACCGGACGTATTTACGAAAACCATGACAGCCTTATTAATTGGTTTGACGGCTCAATCGTACATCTGCAGCAATCTATAGATATAACAGATTCCAAAAAAGCTTTCCATGATGCCTGTTTTGATGAACTGACCAATACACTGACCAGACGTGCAGGCAAAGAGCTTCTGGAAAAATTGATTAAAGCAGCTCATCAGAATTGCCATGGTTTTATAACCTGTATGTTTGATATAAACTCACTCAAACAGGTCAATGACAATTATGGACACAGTGAAGGCGATAAGTCAGATCTTAGAAACCCACTTAGGCTTAGCAGCGAAAGGTATCGGTGATCAAATCAATGCGATGATCAAACAAAAACAAGACGTTGAGAAACTTCGTGGCTATATGCAAAAAGCATACGATTTAGGTCATGGCGCACAAAAAGTGGATTTAAGCACCTTTAGTGATGACGAAATCATGCGTTTAGCAGAAAACCTACGTAAAGGTTTACCGGTAGCAACACCAGTGTTTGATGGTGCGGATGAGCAAGAAATCAAAGAAATGTTGAAACTTGGTGGCTTACCAACTTCAGGTCAGATTACGTTATACGATGGCCGTACTGGTGAGAAATTCGAGCGTCCAGTAACCGTAGGTTATATGTACATGCTCAAATTGAACCACTTAGTTGATGACAAAATGCATGCTCGTTCAACTGGTTCTTATAGTCTTGTTACTCAACAACCACTTGGTGGTAAAGCACAATTCGGTGGTCAACGTTTCGGTGAGATGGAGGTATGGGCACTTGAAGCATACGGTGCGGCTTACACCTTACAAGAAATGTTAACTGTGAAATCCGATGACGTGAACGGCCGTACGAAGATGTATAAAAACATCGTCAGCGGCAACCAACAAATGGATCCGGGTACACCGGAATCTTTCAACGTAATTATGAAAGAAATCCGTTCACTTGGTTTGAATATCGAGTTAGACGAAGAGTAATCGACAAACCTGTCTTCCCCTGTTCGCAGGGGAAGCAAAAGGAAGAAATCGCCGAAGTGCGGTTAAAAAACAAAATATTTTTGACCGCACTTTGAAACCCTTAACTCCGACAGGAGACTATTTGTGAAAGACTTAGTTAAGTTTTTAAAAGCACAATCAAAAACGAGTGAAGATTTTGATGTGATTAAAATTGGGTTAGCTTCTCCAGACATGATCCGTTCTTGGTCATTTGGTGAAGTTAAAAAACCTGAAACAATCAACTATCGTACGTTCAAACCTGAGCGTGACGGTCTTTTCTGTGCACGTATTTTCGGGCCAGTAAAAGATTACGAATGTTTATGCGGTAAATATAAACGCTTAAAACACCGTGGTGTGATTTGTGAAAAATGTGGTGTTGAAGTTACACAAACTAAAGTGCGTCGTGAACGTATGGGCCACATTGAATTGGCTTGTCCTGTGGCGCACATTTGGTTCTTAAAATCACTTCCGTCCCGTATCGGTTTATTACTTGATATGCCGTTACGTGATATTGAACGTGTGCTTTACTTTGAAATGTACATCGTGACCGAACCGGGTATGACCGATTTGGAACGTGGACAGTTATTAACTGAAGAACAATTCCTTGATGCAGAAGACCGTTGGCAAGATGAATTCGAAGCGAAAATGGGTGCTGAAGCAATTCAAGATTTACTTAAAGGTATTGATCTTGAAGTGGAATGTGAAAAATTACGTGAAGAGTTACAAGAAACTAACTCTGAAACAAAACGTAAGAAAATCACTAAACGCTTAAAATTATTAGAAGCTTTCCAACAGTCTGGTAATAAACCAGAGTGGATGGTGATGACGGTATTACCAGTACTTCCACCAGATTTACGTCCGTTAGTACCATTAGATGGTGGTCGTTTTGCAACATCTGATTTGAACGATTTATATCGTCGCGTGATCAACCGTAACAACCGTTTAAAACGTTTATTAGATTTAATCGCACCAGATATTATCGTGCGTAACGAAAAACGTATGTTACAAGAATCTGTTGATGCGTTATTAGATAATGGTCGTCGTGGTCGTGCGATTACGGGTTCTAACCGTCGTCCATTAAAATCACTTGCGGATATGATCAAAGGTAAACAAGGTCGTTTCCGTCAAAACTTATTAGGTAAACGTGTTGACTACTCAGGCCGTTCTGTAATCACTGTAGGTCCATACTTGCACTTACATCAATGTGGTTTACCGAAGAAAATGGCATTGGAATTATTCCGTCCGTTTATCTATGCAAAATTAGAAAGCCGTGGTTATGCAACTACAATCAAAGCGGCGAAGAAAATGGTTGAGCGTGAAGACGCGATCGTTTGGGATATCTTAGCAGAAGTTATTCGTGAGCACCCAATTCTATTGAACCGTGCACCGACACTTCACCGTTTAGGTATCCAAGCGTTTGAACCACTTCTAATCGAAGGTAAAGCAATCCAGTTACACCCACTTGTTTGTGCGGCGTTCAACGCGGACTTCGATGGTGACCAAATGGCGGTTCACGTACCATTAACACTTGAAGCTCAGTTAGAAGCGCGTGCGTTAATGATGTCAACCAACAACGTACTTTCACCAGCAAACGGTGATCCAATTATCGTTCCATCACAAGACGTGGTGTTGGGTCTTTACTATATGACCCGTGAAAAAGTAAACGGTAAAGGCGAAGGCATGTTATTGCAAGATCCGCGCGAAGCTGAAAAAGCCTATCGCACAGGTGAAGCAGAATTACATTCTCGCGTTAAAGTACGTATTACTGAATATGTGAAAAATGAAGCTGGCGAATTCGAAGAGAAAACCACATTAACCGATACCACTATCGGTCGTGCAATCTTATGGATGATCGCGCCAAAAGGTATGCCTTATTCATTGTTCAACCAAACATTAGGTAAAAAAGCAATTTCTAAACTTATCAACGAAGCTTATCGTCGTTTAGGTTTGAAAGAAGCGGTAATGTTTGCTGACCATATTATGTATACCGGTTTTGCTTATGCTGCACGTTCAGGTTCTTCTGTGGGTATCGACGATATGGTTATCCCAGAGAAAAAATACGAAATTATTTCTGCAGCGGAAGCTGAAGTGGCTGAAATTCAAGAACAGTTCCAATCTGGTCTTGTAACAGCGGGTGAGCGTTATAACAAAGTCATCGATATTTGGGCTGCAGCAAATGAGCGTGTAGCGAAAGCAATGATGGAAAACTTATCTCAGGAAGAAGTCATCAACCGTGAAGGTAACCCTGAGAAACAAGCTTCTTTCAACAGCATCTTTATGATGGCTGACTCCGGTGCGCGTGGTTCTGCAGCTCAGATTCGTCAGTTAGCAGGTATGCGTGGTTTGATGGCGCGTCCAGATGGTTCGATCATCGAAACCCCAATTACAGCGAACTTCCGTGAAGGTTTGAACGTACTTCAGTACTTTATTTCAACCCACGGTGCGCGTAAAGGTTTGGCGGATACCGCATTAAAAACAGCAAACTCTGGTTACTTAACTCGTCGTTTAGTTGACGTAGCGCAAGACTTAGTGATCGTTGAAGATGACTGTGGTACACACGAAGGCTTAGTCATGACTCCATTAATTGAAGGTGGCGATGAGAAAGTTCCACTTCGCGAATTAGTGTTAGGTCGTGTTGTAGCTGAAGATGTGTATAAACCAGGTACAGAAGAAGTCTTAATTGCACGTAACACTTTATTAGATGAAAAACTTTGTGATGTGTTAGATGCAAACTCAGTGGACAGCGTAAAAGTACGTTCTGTTGTAACTTGTGATACTGACTTCGGTGTATGTGCGAAATGTTACGGTCGTGACTTAGCGCGTGGTCACCTCATCAACCAAGGTGAAGCAGTGGGTGTTATCGCTGCTCAATCAATCGGTGAGCCAGGTACACAGTTAACCATGCGTACGTTCCACATCGGTGGTGCAGCTTCTGCAGCAGCGAAAGAATCTAGCGTACAAATCAAAAACAACGGTACTTTACACCTTGCTAACGCGAAATTTGTTGTTAATGATGAAGGTAAATTAGTGTTAACTTCTCGTAATACTGAATTAACCGTTACAGATGAATTTGGTCGTACGAAAGAACACTATAAAGTGCCTTACGGTACTGTATTGAATAAAGCAGATGGTCAAGAAGTATCAGCGGGTGAAACAGTAGCAAACTGGGATCCACATACCATGCCAGTTGTATCTGAAGTATCAGGTTTTGTGAAATTTGTTGATATCGTGGACGGTTTAACTGTAACTCGTCAAACGGATGAATTAACTGGTCTTTCTTCTATCGTGGTACAAGACGTGGGTGAACGTGCAACAGCAGGTAAAGATTTACGTCCAACCATCAAATTAGTTGATGCAAAAGGTAACGATATCTTCTTACCTGAAACTGACGTTATTGCACAATACTTCTTACCAGGTAAAGCAATCGTAAGTTTAGATGACGGTGCGGAAGTGAAAGTGGGTGAACCACTTGCACGTATTCCACAAGAATCTGTGGGTACTAAAGATATTACCGGTGGTCTTCCACGCGTTGCTGATTTATTCGAAGCTCGTAAACCGAAAGAGCCTGCTATCTTGGCAGAAATTTCAGGTATCGTGTCCTTCGGTAAAGAAACCAAAGGTAAACGTCGCTTGCTAATCACCCCAACTGAAGGTGAAATCTACGAAGAAATGATTCCAAAATGGCGTCAACTCAACGTATTTGAAGGCGAGATGGTAGAACGTGGTGATGTGATTTCTGATGGTGCAGAGACTCCACACGATATCTTACGTTTACGCGGTGTTCGTGCTGTAACTGAATATATCGTGAACGAAGTACAAGAAGTTTACCGCTTACAAGGGGTAAAAATTAACGATAAGCACATCGAAGTTATCGTACGTCAAATGTTACGTAAAGCAGTCATTACGAAAGCTTATGACAGCGAATTCCTCGAAGGGGAACAAGTTGAAGTGGCTCGCGTGAAAATTGTAAACCGTAAACGTGAAGCGGAAGGTAAACCACCAGTTGAATTTGAACGTGAATTACTTGGTATTACCAAAGCGTCATTGGCGACAGAATCCTTCATTTCTGCGGCATCGTTCCAAGAAACCACTCGCGTGCTTACTGAAGCAGCGGTGGCGGGTAAACGTGATGAATTACGCGGCTTGAAAGAGAACGTAATCGTAGGTCGTTTAATCCCTGCTGGTACTGGTTTTGCGTATCACCAAGGTCGTCACAAAAAACGTATTGTAGACGATGTTGTGATTAAATTGTCTGAAGACGATGAAGCAGCAATTGCTGATGAATTCGTGATGACAGCAGATGATGCAACAACTAACTTGGCAGAAATGCTTAATATGGCAGATGATGCAGAGTAATCGCTAATTGATAAAAGAAAACCCGAGTTTAGGCTCGGGTTTTTTATTATCTCAATAAATAAAGTGCGGTCAGTTTTTGATGAATTTTTCTTTTGGAAAAGTATCGAAAAACTGACCACACTTTCTTTTCATCAATAAAAAAGCCACCTTAATCGGTGGCTTTGAAATAGTTTGCTTAAGCTAAGATTACCAGCCTTTTACAACACCATCTTTAAAGTGTTTTTTCGCTTCTTGGTAAACTTCTTCAGTTTGGTATGCTTTGACGAAATCTTGGATCGCTTTGCTGTCTTTGTTGTCAGTACGTGCAACGATGATATTTACGTATGGAGAATCTTTATCTTCTACGAATACACCGTTATCTTGTGCATTTAAGCCAACTTGACCCGCATAAGTGTTATTTACAACCGCAAGATCAACATCATCTAATGCACGAGCTGCAACAGAGGTATCCACTTCAGAAATTTTTAAGTTTTTCGGATTTTCAACGATATCTGCGACAGTTGAAAGAAGATCGTTAGAATTTTTAAGTTTGATTAAACCTTGTTTCTCAAGAAGGATTAATGCACGACCACGGTTTGAAGGATCGTTTGGAACAACGATTTTAGCGCCTTCTTTTAAGTCATTTACATTTTTGATGGTTTTAGAATAACCAGCAAGTGGGTAAACAAAGGTGTTACCAACGATCACTAAGTTGTTTAAGTTTTTCGCTTTTACATCTTCATCTAAGTAAGGTTTATGTTGCATTGCGTTAGCATCTAAATCACCTTTAGATACAGCAGTGTTTGGTAAAGCGTAGTCATTGAATAAAACAAATTCAACATTTAAGTTGTATTTATCTTTTGCCACTTTTGCAGCGGTTTCAGCTACTTGGTGCTCAGGACCAGCCATTACACCAACTTTGATTGATGTAGGAGCAGGTGCAGTTGATGCTGCATCTGCTTTTTTCTCTTCTTTACAACCTGTTAATACTAATGCTGACGCGATAGCGGTGATAGCAAATAAGTTTTTTAATTTCATGTTTTTTCCTTGTTGTGAATAAAATGGTATAGAAAATAATTAACGGTGATCCACTCGTTTTGCGAGCGTGTCGCCTAATTTTTGACTGAGCATCACGATAATCACGATAACAATCGTTGCCGCCCAAGTTACTGATGGCATATTACGATAGACGCCATAGTTAATGGCGAGGCTTCCTAAACCGCCACCGCCTTGTGTTCCTGCCATTGCGGTATAGCCAATTAATGTCACGAAAGTGAGCGTAATGGCATTAATGATCGTTGGTAATGATTCAGGCAAATAGAATTTACGAATAATTTGCCAATTGGTTGCGCCCATTGCTTTTGCCGTTTCGGTTAAACCGGTTGGGATCTCAAAAAGTGCATTGCTCGTAAGACGTGCAAAAAATGGTGTTGCTGCAGCACTTAATGACACAATTGCCGCATTAGAACCAATACTACCGCCAGGAAGTAACCAACTGGTAATCGGAATTAAAGCAAGTAACAAAATAATATAAGGGATTGAACGTCCGATATTAATAATGACGTTTAAAAACGCATTGAGTTTTTTGTTTTCTAAAATAGCCCCTTTATTGGTTAAAAAGGTTAAAAAACCCAGTGGTAAGCCTAATAAAGCCGCAATTAATGTCGATAATACCGACATATAAACCGTTTCAACGGTCGATACGGTTAATAAACTCGCAAAATTATCGGGGAATTGTTGGCTAAATGTTGCCCATAAATCATTGAACATAGCCTAGTACCTCTACTCGAACGTTATTTTCCATTAAATAAACTTTGGCTTGTGTAATCGCATCTTCATCACCTTCAACCTCCGCAATGGTAAAGCCAAATTTTACGCCACCGGCATAATCAATTTGTGAGGTTAAGATACTGAGCTCTACGCCAAATTTTTTCGATGCTTGAGAAAGTAATGGCGCATCGACGGAGCGACCAGTAAATTCAAATTTGATGATCGGATACGATTTGGCATGTTTTGGCGTATCAGATAAATTCTCTAAATATTCTTCTGGCAACGTAATATGGAAGGTCGAACGGATAAATTCTTGAGCCAATTCTGTTTTCGGATTAGAGAAAATTTCGCTAACCGTGCCTTGTTCAATCAGGCGACCTTTATCAATCACGGCAACTTGATCACAGATACGTTTAACCACTTCCATTTCATGGGTGATAAGAAGAATGGTGATACCTAAAGTGCGGTTGATTTCTTTTAATAATTTTAGAATGGATTGAGTTGTGGCCGGATCCAATGCACTAGTGGCTTCATCACAAAGTAAGACTTTTGGATCGCTTGCAAGTGCACGCGCAATAGCTACACGTTGTTTTTGACCGCCAGAGAGATTAGCAGGATACACATTATGTTTATCACTTAATCCAACAAGCGCTAAAAGTGCGGTCGTTTTCTCTTGAATTTCTGCTTTCGATTTATTTTCTAATTCAAGTGGTAACGCTACGTTTTCGAAAACGGTTCGAGAGGTCAATAAATTAAAATGTTGGAAAATCATGCCGATTTGGCGGCGTGTTTTCACTAATTCAGCGTCAGAAAGCAGAGTTAGATCTACATCATCGATGACAACAGCACCATGAGTCGGTCTTTCTAATAAGTTTACACAACGGATAAGTGTACTTTTACCTGCACCAGAAGCACCAATGACACCACAAATCTGCCCCTTCGGCACATGTAATGAAACATTATCAAGTGCGGTCAGTTTTTTATCTGGAAGTGTAAAAATCTTCGTAATGTTATTTAGCTTAATCATATAAGCCCTTGTTCTCAGTTAATATTTGAATTTCATTTGTATTCTAGACGTCTAGAATGCTGTGTCAATATCTTATGGGATCTTTTTTAGACGGATCGGTTATGACTTATTATTGCTTATATTAAGGATAAAAGGGATAATTTTGTCTTAAGAAAAAGATAAATGAGAAAATATATGAAGAAAGCTGTTTTTTTAGATCGTGATGGCACTTTAAATATCGACCATGGTTATGTCCATAAAATTGATGATTTCCAATTTATTGAAGGCAGTATTGATGCATTAAAAGAATTGAAGGAAATGGGATACCTTTTAGTTTTAGTGACCAATCAATCAGGCATCGCACGTGGATATTTTTCAGAAGATCAGTTTTTACAACTTACAGAATGGATGGATTGGTCATTAGCTGATCGTGGAGTAGATTTAGATGGTATCTATTATTGTCCTCATCATCCAGAAGGGAAAGGCGAATATAAAGAAGACTGTGCATGTAGAAAACCAAAATCAGGGATGTTATTAGAGGCAATTCAAGCGCTGAAAATCGATCCTGCACAATCTATTATGGTTGGCGATAAGATTGAAGATCTTAAAGCAGGCATTGGCGCAAAAGTGAAAACAAATATTTTAGTGCGAACAGGCAAACCTATTACAGAAGAGGGAGAGAATCTCGCTGATTATGTTTTGGATTCCATTGCAGATTTACCAAGAATAGCAAAACGATTAATTAAGTAACAAAAATGATCTATTTTTTGTGCGAATAGGCGAAAAGATCTTCAACTAAGAAAAAATTTACATTTTTTTACAAAAAGATCTTGCAAAGGCATCTGAAATGCCTATAATACGCCCCACACAACGACGCGCTGTTGTGACTCTTAAGAAAAACCGGTGCGTCGTTGTTTTTTGCTCTTTAACAATATATCAGACAATCTGTGTGGGCACTTGTTGATTGACTTGTTTTAAAAATATTTTTTAATTTTGAAGTCTTAATAGGTGCTAACTAGAAATTCATTATACTTTTTAAGTAGTGACATTTTATGTCAGCAGTATTGAGCGATTGAACTTGAATTGAAGAGTTTGATCATGGCTCAGATTGAACGCTGGCGGCAGGCTTAACACATGCAAGTCGAACGGTAACATAAAGAAGCTTGCTTCTTTGATGACGAGTGGCGGACGGGTGAGTAATGCTTGGGAATCTAGCTTATGGAGGGGGATAACTACGGGAAACTGTAGCTAATACCGCGTAGAATCGAGAGATGAAAGTGTGGGACCTTCGGGCCACATGCCATAGGATGAGCCCAAGTGGGATTAGGTAGTTGGTGAGGTAAAGGCTCACCAAGCCGACGATCTCTAGCTGGTCTGAGAGGATGACCAGCCACACTGGGACTGAGACACGGCCCAGACTCCTACGGGAGGCAGCAGTGGGG
>OHAI01002983.1_pt1 | contig 11868 bp, 9 predicted proteins | sample 1577091 | NCBI WGS metagenome assembly OHAI01 (sample SAMEA3541548, study PRJEB24748) | human gut metagenome | biome: human gut; feature: human-associated habitat; material: faeces | place: China | collected 2012
TACCCAGTGGATCGGGCTCATTGTTGGCATTCCTATGATCTGCGGTGCTGGCCAGCACGGAGTATCCGCCGATGCCGCCGGTCACGCCCGCGATCACGAGCCACTTGAGAAACGTGCGCACGAACTGCCACATGGTGCGTGCTTCCCGTTCGGCCTCTTTTTTCATATCGTCCACGGTGATGGTGTCCTTTTTGCGCAGAATTTGCGCCATATTAGCGCATACGCAAGTACTATACAACAGAATTTGCAGAAATTCCACCGCCATACTTGATTTTTTTCGCGGGATTGGTTATAATCATGCGTGCATTCGTGAAACGCATTCATGGATAGGTATCGAAGTGGTCATAACGGCCCTGACTCGAAATTTCGGCAGAAGCTGGGAATTTCGTCCCCCTGATTCTCCTTGATATTCCTCAACACAGAAAATCTCAAAATCGAATATTTTTTGCCGTCTCTCCTGTTTTCTCTCCAACGAATTTTTGAGCAAATTTCTGGAAAGAAAACCGGACGAAAATAGACACGGAGAGTTGTCCGAGTGGTCGAAGGTGCAGCACTCGAAATGCTGTAGACCGAAAGGTCTCTAGGGTTCGAATCCCTAACTCTCCGCCACAAAAAGCCTGTAAACAAGCCCGTTTACAGGCTTTTTAATTTTTGCCTAAAGGGCAAAGCCCGCACGATTTTCGGTTTTCAGGGGAGAAAATCAGCTGTTCTCCCCGGCACTGATCGAACTCCAGCGGCTGCTGAAGTCGCCGCCCTCCGGCAGGGCAAGCCCTGTCTCCATCGCCTGTGCCGAGGTGATTTTAGACTTGTAATCCAAGTGGGCGTAGATGTTCGCCGTGGTGGTAAAGTCGCTGTGCCCCAACCACTCCTGAATGTGTTTGAGGGGGACGCCGTTGGCCAGCAGCAAACTGGCGCAGCTGTGACGCAGATCGTGAAAGCGCATCCTGCGCAGGCCGTGGCTCTCCAGAAATTTCGGAAATGCGTTGGTCAGGTACTCCACCCGCATCCGCTCCCCCAGCTCGTCCACGAATACAAAGCCATCGTATTCATAGTTGTAGCAGTTGCCGCAGACCTGCTTGTTCAGCTCCTGCGCCTCTTTCACCTGCATAAAGTATTCCCGGAAGCTGCCGATGAGCGGCAGGGTGCGCAGACTGGACTTGGTCTTGGCGGATTGCTGCTCGAACTCCTGATACTTGCCGTCGATGATCGTTGAGGTCACGGTGCGCTTTACGGAAATAGTGCCCTGCTCAAAGTCGATGGCATCCCATTTCAAGCCCACCACCTCGCCACGGCGAAGTCCGTAAAAGGCAGCCACCAGCACCGGCAGCTCCAGCTTGGTTCCCCGAAGGGCTTCAAACATCTTCTGCATCTCGTCCGCCGAGAGAAAGACCGGCTGAAAGCTGTTCTTTCTGGGCCGGTCCACCTTGTCCGCCACATTCTGGATCAGCATATCGGTCTTGACTGCATATTTCAGTGCCGAGTGAATGACGGCGTGATAATGGATAACGGTATTGGGCGTGACCCGCCTGAGCATTTCAGAATAAAACATCTGCAAATGTCGGGCTTCCAGTTCCCGCAGTGTCAATTTCTTCTTGCGAAAATAAGGGACGATGGTGCTTTTCAGCAGTCCTTGATAGGCACCGTAGGTTGCGTGGGCCAGCCTTCCCTTGGCGATCTCCAGCCATTCCAACAGATAATCGGCGAACAGCATATCACTGCTCAGGTCGCCCGCCTCTTTGGGCGGTTCAAACTCCGCCCGGAGCCTTGCCAGTTCCGCCTCGGCCTTGCGCTTATTTCCCTTTTCGGAAAGTCCCAGCGAGATCCATTTCGTTTTTCGCTGCCCTCCGGCGTTTTTGTAGTTCAGCACGGCATAATACTTGCCGTTTTTCAAAGTCAGATGTCCTGCTACCATTTTGTTTTCCTCCTGTCTTTCTATTTGCAGAACAGAACTCCAAACCGACAGCATCAGTATACCATCGGTTTGGGGTTCTCTCTATTCTGCAAATTGTTTTATCGTAGCCGTATCGGTACGAATCAGCGGGCATCCCGGTTCCGTTCTCTCTGACGTTTCAGCAGTTCCAGACCCTTGATGATGTCCCGGCGCATCTGCTCCTCGGTGTAGCCGGAGGGAAAATACTTCCGCAGCTCCTCCCGCTTGAATTTCAGCTGCTCCTGCTGGTTGGGCTTCGTCTCCGCCAGCACGGCGTAGATTATCTGGTCATCCAGTAAGCCCTCCTGCGCCAGCTTTTTCAGGCGGATGCTCTGGGCGTGGGACGGGGTGCAGTCGTTCAGCACCATCGCGTCCAGCACCGCCCGCTGCTGATACGAGTCTAAGTAGGAAAGCTCCACCGCCGGGTTGAAGGCGATCTTACCGTCGTCCACCATCGAAAGCAGCTCGGGGATCAGGTAGGTCAGGCGGATATATCTTTTAATTTGATTACGGCTTTCGCCGGCATCGTCAGCAACCTTTTCTACGCTGAGCAGCTTCTGCCCAACTTGGGCAGAAGTGACACCTTGATGCTTGATCGCATCCAGCTTCATCTTATAGGCGAATGCCTTTTCGCTGGGCAGGATAGTCTCCCGCTGCAAATTGGCGTCCACCATTGCGATCACCGCTTCATCGTCGGACAGCTCCCGGACGATGACGGGCATCGTCTCGACGCCCAACACCTGACACGCCGCCAGTCGCCGGTGGCCGGAGATCAGCTCATAGCCGCCGCCCGGCAGCGGCCTTGCCAGCACCGGGGTGATGGCTCCCACCTTGCGGATGCTCTCGATCATCCGCAGCATCTCCTCGTTGTTCTGCACCTTGAAGGGGTGACCTTTGAACGGATGCAGCTCGGCCAGTGGAATATTCCGCACCCGCTCCAGTTTGGCATCGTCCCGCTCCGCCTGCGTGGAGAATAGGTCGTCCAGCGTGGGTAAAGTAAAATCCGATTTTCTCATTGTGTTGTCCTCACTTTCATAGTTTTTTCTTTCGGGGTTTTAGGGCACGCCCTAACGAGTGCTTTTACGCTCCGGCCCTGCCGGGAGTAAAAACGCACTGCTCGCTCAGATGACGCAGGCATCGCAAGCGGATACACTGTTTGGCTCCGACAGGAGTAAAAACAGTCTGCTCGCTTAGACTGCGCAGGCGTAATTCTCGCTTACTTTAATTCATTCAAAATTGCTTCCAGCCTGCTAATAATTTCCTCTTTCTGAAGCTGTGGGAGCTCCGCTTTCAGGCCGTTCAGCATCCGAAACAGGCGGTAATCCCGCTCCGTGATGGCCGCTTTGACCTCTTTTCCAAGCCCCAGCCGCCGCAAGTATTCCGACAGCGACAGAGAACAGAACCGGGCATTTTCCAGCAGCTTCTGCTTCTCCTGCTCGGTCACACGGACATTGATCCCGTAGTTTTTGCTGCGCATTTGTTCACCCCCTTTCTTCGGTTTGTGACGGCAATGACGGTTGTGACGGGGATTTCCTTATATAGCAATCCCGGCGTCATTTGCGTCATCGCCGTCACGGCGCAGAAATTTGATGAGTCGGCTTTTGCCTGTGCGCTTGGTGCGATACTCGATGCCCAGCGGCTCCAGCACCTCATAGGCGAACTGGCCGAGATACTTCGTGACCATATTGGGCGTGACCTCCTGCTCCTTCATTTCGGTCAGCAGTTCCGTGGCCGTTCCTACCCATTCGGTGCGGCACTCCATAAAGTCCACCACCCGAAACAGAAATTTCGGCAGCTCTGCCTTGTGAATATCCTCGCTGTTCTTGCGCTCCACCAGTTCCCAGACAAGGTCGTTAAACTGCAAGGTCAGTTCCTGATATTCCACATCCCGCCCGCTGACCAGCAGCGTAGCGGCGTTTCCGCTGCGCTTGCGGCGCAGGATGAAGTTGGTGTCCGCAGCGCCGATGATGCCGGTGGAACCGCTGACATCGTTAAAGGGATCGTCGCTGTCTTGCAGCTTTCGCAGGTGATGCACCAGCAAAATGGCGATGTTGTAGCCGTCGGCAATGCGCTTAATGGAGGAAATGTCATCGTAGTCGTTGCCGTACATTCCCGCTTTCCCGGCGCTGCCTTTGGAGTCCCGCACCTTTTGCAGCGTGTCGATGATGACCAGCTTGGTAGCGGAATGCTCGGTCAGAAAGTCCGTGATCTGCTCCTCCAGCCCGCCGCCGATCAGCCCGGAGGTCACGGCAAAATACAGGTTGTCCGGGGCGCTGTCGGTGAGGTTGTAGAGTCGGTCTTTGATGCGGCGCTGGGTGTCCTCAAGGCTCAGATAGAGCACATCGCATTGCAGTGTAGGCAGCCCCCAAATAGAGTTTCCCTGCGCCACCTGCAGCCCCAGCCACAGCATCAGCCAGCTTTTGCCGATCTTGCTGGCACCGCTGATGACATTGACACCCTGCGAAATAAGGCCGTCTACGATGAACATCGTCTTGCTCATCGGCGTGGACAGCAAGGTCTCTGCGTCCACGGTTTTCAGTTTGTTGTCCATAGAAATTTCTCCTTTGTAGAATGTTAGAAATGGATTTTGACAGGTGCAGATGGAAACGGCCACCCGCACCCGCTTTTCCCTCAAAAAAGCCCCGGAAATCAAGGCTTTCCCGGCGCTTAATATTCGACGCTGCGCCGCCGTCTGGCAGAGTCCGCCTTCTGCTTGCGTCGGATGGAGCAGCCGCATTCCGGGCAGTATTTCTGCCGGTTGCTGCCGGGTGCAAAGGGCTTTCCACACCGGTCGCAGAGCCGTGTGCGCTGCCGGTAAATATCGGCGTAAAGTGCCTTGTCGGTGGGCAGAACCGCCCGCCGAAAGTACTTACACAGCAGCGAATAGGAAATCATCTGCACGCACACGCAGCCCTCGCCATCGTCCAACGGCAGACAGTTGCCACCGTCGTAGTTGGCGCACAGCCGCCGGATCAGCCGGTTGCAGCGTGCCCTTTGGGCGGGCGTCAGGCGCTTGATCTCATCCAACTTTCTTCACCTCCTTCTCCATCACATAGTTGATGACGCTGATCTTCGGGATCTTCAGCGTCGTGCCGATCTTCACGGCGTGGATGTACCCATAGTCGATCAGCTTGTAGGCCAGCTTGCGGCTGATGCCCAGCATCTCCCGAAGCTCTTTGACGGTCACGATGTCCGGGTATTCCGGAAACATCATCTGATAAAGCTCTCTGAGCTCTCCTTTCTTCATAGGTTTGAACCTCCTTTGCTTGTTCTGAAACCGCATTTCTGCGGTAATTTTTGCTTGCTGCCGCTCATCTGTATCGTTCCTGCCCCGGAGTCTCACCACGGCGTATCGCTTCTTTGGTGCGCTCTCGTCGCAGCAAGTTTCATATCATTCGCTTCCGCACTCGTGCGAAAGCTCATTCGTTTCACTGCTGCTCCTCTTCCCACAAAATCTTCGATTTTGCAGGAGCCCTGAATTATCGGGAAGTCGTGGCGTCACTTGCCGGAAGCATATCCTTTGGAGGCGGCGATTCAATTTTCAAGGTGCACAGGGAGACAGTCCCCTCAATAGGTAGCCAGCGAGAAGGGCTGTTTTTTAACCCCCTCACTAATCAACTGGGAAAAATTTTTCGATTTGTACGAAGGAATTTTGAAAATTTCCTTTGAAAGCCTCTCTACTAACCAACTGGGAAATTTTTTTGGATTTGAACGAAAAAACTTTTGAGAATTTTTCTGCGAACCCTACTACTAATCAACTGGGAACTTTTCGGGCAAATAACAAATGGGTTTTAGAAAAATTTTTTAAGTGCCCCTCCTACTAACCAATTGGGAAATTTTTTGAGATTTTGGCAAAGTAATTTGAAAAATTCTCTCAGATTTTCAAAAGGCCCTTCTACTTACTCTGAATAAGGGGTGCCTTTTGGCAGGGTACTTTTCAAAATTCCCCACAAAAATATTTCTCCCTTCACTTACTCTGAATAAAGGGCGCCGTTTGTGGGGGTGTTTTCGGGAAATTTCTCAAATACTTTTTATCTGAACGCAAAAAGCCGCCCTCCCGATGATGGGAGGACGGCTGAATTCAATCTTCAGCATATAGAAAAGGCCAAGCGAGGGAAAATCCCCGCTTGGCCTTGGAATCTAAATGCTTTTCTGTTGAAAGTCTAATTAGCAAGCATTATTCGTGTACATACTGCTCTATAGACTTAAGCTGCGCGTCATCCAACGCGTTGATTTTATCGTTAAATTTGATTTCTGTTTCATCAATAGAATCAACACATTCAGATACCCACTCGATTTCCTCAAAAGAAAAGCCATAGCGCAGCATCCATATTTCACGTTCTTTATCGGTGCCATATTTGAAGTATTTTGCTAACCGCAATGCGCGCTCGTCACTCGTCGCCTCGTAGTATTGATAAAATATTGCGTAAAAAATGTCACTAAGCTTAAACCCAATAAGTTTGTCTAGATAATCATAGGTAGCTGCCGATTGCGTATCAATTATGCCATTTCTTTCCAGTTGTGCTTCTGGATTTGAAATAAACGGATGTGCAAAAACATACTTAGCATCAGGAAAACTCTTTAAAGCACGCCGAACAATGCTATCAAAATATAACCCACGCACAGATTTTTCATCGCTTAATTGTGCTTCATCAAATAGTATCAGGTCAATATTCAACCAGCTCTTATTTTTGAAAAGTTCTCTTGAACGTTCCGGCGTGAGAATAAAGATGTTCCTCTTGGCAAATTTGGTATTTATACGATCAACAAATGTAAGGACATTAACCTCTTTGATATTGACAATTTCGCGGATACGATCATAGTATTCATTTATTAGCGCACGAGATGGAACAATTACTACGACATCATTTGAAGCAGAACGGATAAGGTTGCGGAAAACAAATGACTTTCCCGTGCTTGTTGGTGCTGAAAAACTGAAATGGTGTTTATCTTCAATTTGTTCTAGGATACTTGCCTGCATCGGGGTATAATCCTCGCCATACTTTTCTTTAATATGTTCCGAAACTTCGAAGCCAAAGTCATAAATTTTGCCTATCTCTTTTGAATAGCACAATATGTAATCGTGTACAGGAGGAAGCCAGCCCATATTATTGCCATTTGTTTTCTTCTTCCATAGAATAGTGCCTACGTAATTGTTTGCACCAAAGACCTCATCACATAGTAGTTTTAGTTGCGAAAATTCATTATCATCTATGGATATAAAAATCGTCCCGTGAGCTGCAAGCAACTTTTTCGACAGCGAGAGCCGTTGTTTCATAAATGAGAGCCACTTGCTGTGGTTGAAACCATCAGTAGTGTCTACAAACGCATCATCATATACAAAGTCTTTTGCTCCCGTATTGTAGGGCGGATCTATGTATATAAGATCAATTTTTCCCTTATGGGTCTTTTCAAGCAACTGCAATGAAGCAAGGTTGTCCCCCTCTATGAGGAAATTCATCTGCACACCGTGATCAATGAATAGGTCCGCATCCTCGGTCAGTACTGGCGTATGGGTATCCAACACCTCATCGATTTCCTCCCGATGCTCCTCGAATACGAGACCGTACTTTTTCCCGTTCACATCTTTTTCGAGTTCGGACAGGTAGGAAAGCAGGTTGCCCGTATTCTCATCCTGCGGTGCTGCGGCGATAAAGGCACGAATCTGCTTGATTTTGTCCAGCAGATCGTCCCGCTTCTTTTTCGAAATATTGGTGCTCATCTTGCATCCTCCAATATGGTTTTATTCATAGTTTCTGCCCCAAAGTGCCAATTTGGCACTTTGGAACCGCCGTGTTGGCACTTTGGGATTTCGCCAAAGTATCAATCTGATACTTTGGAATTCTCTCTCCTCACCCGACTGCCACTTCAACCTTTTTACCGCTGAAGGCCACGCCGTATTTATAAATCGTCCTGACCCCGGAGGTCGTCAGCTCGGTTTCGTATTTCTTATCGTTGATCTGCTGCAAGGCCGTCTCGGACAGCTTTTTCAGCTGCTCGTCGCTGCAATTCTTCTCCGCCTTCAGTTCGATCAGGATACCCGGAAGGCCCTTTTGCGTGGGCTTCAGCTGAATGTCATAGCGCCCGTCGCCCGATTCCCGGTTGGAGGTCACGAAAGCGCCGCCCAGCAGGGCGCACAGTCCCAGCATAAAGCCGTGGTAGAAATTCTCCCCGGCAGTATCGAAGGAGCTGACCGACTGGGTCAGCAGCGTCTGTATCTGCGCTTTCAGCCGTGCGTTATCGCCGGAGAAGATGGCCTCCTGAACGGAAATCGCCGTGGACGGCGGGATCAGATTCTCCAGCCGCTGCAAGATCTCCTTGTTATACACCAGAGAAATCTCCCGGTTGGGCAGGGAGACCTCGCACATAAAATCGCCGCTGAAGGAGGGCGTGGTTTTCAGTGCCTTCAGATAGCCGGTCACCAACAGGAAGCTGTAAATGGTGGAGGGATTGCTCTTGATCTGCGGATAGATCACGCCGGTGTCGATGAAGGTGGTGAAGGTCTCGCCGTTGACCAGGGAGGTCAGACGGTTATAAATCTCCTCATCCGCCTGGGCAAGCACTTCCCCGATAATATCGTTGCTGCCGGTGGAGACCCAGAAGGGCCTCGGCTCGCACTCGTTGCTGAAGTAGTTGACCACCGACCACGGGTTGAAAATCTCCGTCTTGCCGAAGCGGTAGCCGTCGTACCACTGGCAAATCTCGTCATACTTATCGGCAGCGCCGTAGTATTCCGCCATCTCCATCACCTCGTCGGCGGTGAAGCCGAAGTAGGCGCTGTATTTGTTGTCCAGCACGGAGTTGATGGACAGGTTATTCATCCCGCTGAAGATGCTCTCCTTGGCCACCCGCAGAATGCCGGTGAGGAAGCCGAAGGACAGGTGCTGATTATCCTTGAACCCGCCGGAAAACAGGTTTCGCATAAACCGGATGACCTTGTCGTAATAGTCCTTCTGGTAGCCCTGCTGGATGGGGGTGTCATACTCGTCGATGATGATAATGGGCGCAACGGCATAGTGCTTGTGCAGCATAGCGGACAGATCCAGCAGTGCCGAAGCCAGCTCTACCTCGCTGACCTTGCCGTCTGCCAGCTTTGCATAGGTCTTTTTGCTGTACTCGTCGCACTTTTCACTGGTCAGCAGCTCTTTGTGCCGCCGGGTCTCCTTTGCAAAAATATCCCGGATGGCCGCAAAGGTCTCCTCCCAAGTGTCGAACTTCACATCCTCGAAGGTCAGGAAGATCACAGGGTACTTGCCCTGATAATCCCGGTACTTCTGGCCGCAGGCCCAGATCTTCTTATCCCGGAAATAGACGGAGGTATCCTTGTCGCTCTTTTCAAAATAAGTGCGCAGCATATCCATATTCAGCGTCTTGCCGAAACGCCGGGGGCGGGTGAACAGCGTCACCATCGGACGCTCGTCGATAAAGTCCTTGATCATCATCGTCTTGTCGATGTAGTAGTATTCCGACGATGCAAGGCAGTAGTTGGACACGCCGATGGGCAGGGGCAGCTTCGGCGCGCGCTCCGTCTTGCGGAAAGCGCCCGTCTTGAGCCGCTGATCCGCCGGCTTCTGCGTATCAGCGGGAATCAGCCAACGATTGCCCTGCTTTTCCGCACCGGCGATTCTCCCATTCTTGCAGAGCGTCGCAACTCTCCGCTCCGTTATATTCCAGCGCACTGCTGCCTCTCTTACCGAGATCATTTCAGCCATAGGGGATACCTCCACGCATAAAATCACAAGTACATTATACCCGGATAAAAGAACAATGTCAACAAAGTTCGGAACAATGCCGTTTTAAAACAGCATTGTTCTTTTGCGCATAACAAGCAAGCGGAGGCCATCGACCTCCGCTTGCTCGTTACCCATATACAATTTCCTGCATCACGACCTCGTTTGCCTGATGTCGGATGCTGTTCATCTTTCGCACCCACGCCATCGGGTCATCGGCTTTCAGTGCCTCTGTCACACCATCAGCCACTGCGTGCTGCTTTACCATCCGAGAAAAGAGTTCCTGCGCCTGCTCCTCGATGTCTGCAAGGTGGCCGCCCAGTGTCCCGGCGGTCAGCAGGTTATAATACAGCACCCGGTGGTGCGCCTTCAGATAAGCTCGCCGCCGCTGCCCGTAAATGCCGATAGGCCGTTCTTCTTCGGGCGGTAAGCAAACATCGGGTAGGCAGTAGCCGCCCTGCCTTGTGTAAGTGCCGCCCAGCTGCTCAAATAGCGATTTCATATGTGATCCTCCCATTCAAAATTTCCGGCGGGTCTGCAATGCAAAACGCACCCGCCTTTCGGTTACAGTCTACCAAAACCGAAAGGCAGGTGCGAGTGTGCGAATTTCAGAATCGCACGGTCAGTACGATATTGTGACAGGTTATAGGCTTTAGGCCAAAATACGATGCACCTGTATTTTGGCCTAAACAAGGTGATTCCGTGCATCTGCAGCAGGCCTTCACCTTGCCTCCACAAAAAATACAGCGAACTTTTGCTGTCCGACTACACTTTTTACGGCGAACTTTGTAAATAACCCCAGATAAAGATCACTTCCGCCTCATCTTCCTGCTGAATTCATTCAGCGTCTGGATATGCCAGAGGCTTTTGCGGGTGATGGAGCGGAAGGTCAGGGAGCAGAAGAAATCCACAAGAAAGATTTTCGGGATACAGAACTTCAGCCCCTTCTGGAAGGCTTTCAGCGACCCGCGGCTGCACCAGTTGTGGACGGTGGACAGGGTGTAGCCGGTCAGGGTTACCACATCCTTTACTGTGACCACATCCGGGTATTTGCGCAGCAGCTTTTCATAGTAGCCGTGCATCTGCCGCAGCGTGTCCTCCGGCAGTTCCTTGGAGAGCCTCGCCACATAGTGGGTGCCGTACCAGCCCTTCGGCGCAGAATAGAGTTCTGGAAAAATCGCCCGCTCCTCCAAGTATGCTTTCACATCCTCTTTTCGGATTTTATAGCACCGGGTTTTCTTACCCGTCCACTCGCAGGGCACCTTGCCGCTTTTGAGCAGGTGCAGCGCCGTGGACTTGCTGATGTGGCAGATTCGGAAAAATTGCTCCTTGTTCATCACTTCGGGAACGCTGTCCCAGTTAACGGGGAATACATCCATTTGTAACACCTCAAAAATAGATTTTCGTCGGTTGGAAGCTCTATCCTGCGGTGTATGGCCGTCTCCCGTTTTTTCTCTCCTATCTTCCCGCATTTCTCTCCAAAATCGGAAAAAATGCCGATTTGAACCCACTTTCAAAAAAGCCTGTCCCGCAAGGCTTTCCGAGCGAAAAAGCCTGATTTCAAGCGGCTTTCGGCGGGTACAGGGCTTACAGAAACGCCCCCAAAACGGACACCCCCGTCACAGTTGCATAAAAGACTCGAAATGCGCGTTGGCTTTGGCCGTTTTCTCCGCTGGAAATCCTTGATTTATAAGGGTTTTCGCCGGATCGAATTTCAAAATTTCATATCGTTCTTGCCTGTTTTTCTTGCATTTTCTCAGCGCACGGAAAACAGTTGAGATACACGGAGAGTTGTCCGAGTGGTCGAAGGTGCGGCACTCGAAATGCCGTAGACCGAAAGGTCTCTAGGGTTCGAATCCCTAACTCTCCGCCAAAAAACCCAGTCATATCAAGGCTTTGCGCCCATATGACTGGGCTTTTCTTTTTGCTGATCTGCCATAACTGCACATGATTTTCGGCAAGAGCTCAGGTGTGCCAGCCGGTTTGCCTTGTGTCCGGCAGGGTCAGGATATTGTCCATCACATTTGCCGAGGTGATCTTGGACTTGTAATCCAAATGGCTGTAAATATTCGCCGTCGTGCCAATATCGCTGTGACCCAGCCACTCCTGGATTTGCTTCAGAGGCACATCGTTCGCCAAAAGCAGTGAGGCACAGCTGTGCCGTTACGGTATAATAACGACAAACAGAAAAAGCCTTTATTTTCAAGG
>OHAI01002994.1_pt1 | contig 11838 bp, 12 predicted proteins | sample 1577091 | NCBI WGS metagenome assembly OHAI01 (sample SAMEA3541548, study PRJEB24748) | human gut metagenome | biome: human gut; feature: human-associated habitat; material: faeces | place: China | collected 2012
AGCTGCCGCACCTCGCTCGCCGTATCGGCACTTAGAATTATGCGGTATTGCCTTATCATTTGCGTTTGCAATCTATTCTGCTTACCCCAAAATTGCAAAGCTCTGTGCACCCAGCACCAGCTCATCGCCCTTCACTTCGGCTTTGCCGATCACATGCAGCACGCGGGTACCGTCTTCCAGCTTCAGGGGCAGTTCTGCTTCCTCGCGGGCGGGGTTCACCGCGCAGATCAGCTTGCCGCGCTCCCAGGCAAACGGGCGGTAGCTGCCCTTTGCCTTGGGGGCAAACCGCACATGGAACGGCGCATCGGAATCCAGATCCCGGTGGCTGTGGCGGAAGTTCAGCACCCCCTGCACGGTATGCCACAGGCTGTCAGGGTCTGCCTGCTGGGCAGCCACGGTGGGGGCGTCCGCGGCATCGTCCACCGGCAGGTACAGCTTGTCGGCTGCGGCGGTAGAAAATCCCTTGTTGGCGCTGTTATCCCACTGCATGGGAGTGCGGGAACCGGTGCGGAAATAGCCGCCCTCCTTGGTGGGCAGCGGCAGATAGCGCATGCCGATCTCATCGCCATAATACACAAACGGTGCGCCGGGCAGGGTAAACAGCATGGCGTAAGCAATTTTCAGCTCATCCGGGGTCAAACCGGCGGATGGGCGGATGGTATCATGGTTGCAGGTAATCAAGCAGTACAGGCCGTCCTTGCGGGTCGCCTTGTAGCTGGGCAGCCAGTCATCCAGGAACTTGTCAATACCCGTGCCGGAATCCGCACAGAAATACGCCTTGCCGATGTTATGCGGGTCAGAATCTATTGCGCCATCATAATTGCGCATCAGCCAGCTGTAGCCATTGCCCTGCCATTCCAGCATAAAGTCCATATCAAAGCCGTTTTTCAGGGACTGGCGCGGCTGGTTCCATTCGCTCACCAGCGCGGCTTCGGGGTATTCCTTGTCCAGCATAGCGGCAATATCGCGCCAGATGGCACAGGTATACTTTTTGTGGTGGGTATCATTCTTGACCAGGCTGGATGCCATATCCACACGGAAACCATCGCAGCCCATATCCAGCCAAAAGCGCATCACATCCTTCACGGCTTCCACCGTTGCGCGCGGGCCGGGGGCGTCGGTGGGCATTTGCCACTTTTCGCGGCACTTGCCGTAACCATAGTTCAAAGCAGGCTGGCACTTGAAGAAGTTCAAAATATAAGTACCGTTGCGGTCGGTCTCGCCGCCAATGAACGGCATACCGTCACCGGCGCTAAAGCAGGAGTCCGTCCAGATATAGCGGTCGGAATACTCATTCTTTTCCGGCTTGCTGCTCTCCTTAAACCATGCGTGTTCCTCGCTGGTATGGCCGGGCACCAGGTCCAGCAGCACATGGATGCCCTTGGCATGAGCTGTTTCAAACAGCGCTTTGGCATCCGCGTTGGTGCCATAGCGGGGGGCAATCAGCTTATAATCGCGCACATCATACCCGGCGTCCTTGAACGGGGAATCAAAGCAGGGGTTGATCCAAAGGGCGTTGCACCCCAGCTCTTTGATGTAATCCAGCTTTTCGATAATCCCCTTCAGATCGCCGATGCCATCCCCGTTGGTATCATAAAAGCTTTGGGGGTAAATTTCGTAAAAAACTGCGTCTTTCAGCCATTGTTTCAAAACAATCCCTCCTATTATTTTCTGTCCCTCTGCGCGGAATCCGGCGCACCGTATGGTTCCCGCTGTACCGGGCAAAGTTCCACTTTTATCATACGGTTCCGCACGGCAGTTGTCAATCACCTTTCACAAAAACAGACGCAGATATTTTTAATTTTCTGGTGCCGGTGCACAATTTTGTCCGCTTATGGTGCATTCTGCTGCGTAACGCTGCTGTTCAGCATCCGGGCAAATTCGCGCGCAGCTGCGTTGGGAACACGGCCGCCATCCTGCACCAGCACAACATGACGGGTGGGGATTTCCTCTTTCAACTGGATGGTAAACACATCCCCCGCGGCCAGGGCGTCCTTGGCAAAATTCTGCGGCACATACCCCAGCCCCAGCCCGCTTTTGACCAGCGGCACCACCTGGTCGGTGGTAGCGGCCTCAGTATCCGGCTGCAAAACAAGATTGTTGCTTAAGTAAAACTGGTTATAGAACGCATAGGTCATCGTTTCGCTGCCCAGGCAGATCAGAGGGTATTGCTGCAGTTCTTTCAGCGCCCAGCGGCGGCCCTGCAAAAATTCAAAGTCCCTGCCGGCAATCAGAATTTCCTGGAACGGCATCAGCAGGGTACGGCGCATCGTGGATTCCAACCGGGCCGGGGTGGTGATCACACAAAGATCCACCAGCCCGCGCCCCAGCGCACGGATGGCCTGCGGGGTGGAATGGTTGGCAATGCGCAGCCGCACGCCGGGGTAACGCCGGTGGAATTCCCGCAGCTTATCCAGCAAAAACACATTCAAAGCGGTCTCGCTGGCGCTAATGGTCAGCGCACCGCTTTCCAGCGCGGTAATGCCCGCCAGCTCGCTTTCCCCCGCCTGCAGCTGCTCCTGGGCGATTTCCACGTGGGCAAACAGCACCTCGCCCTCCGGCGTCATCGTCACGCCGCGGGTGCTGCGCACCAGCAGCTTGCAGCCCAGCTGTTCCTCCAGCCGGTTCAGGGCGCGGGTCACATTGGGCTGGCTCATGCGCAGCACATTGGCCGCGCGGGTTATACTGTGATATTTGCAGACATAGTAAAATAAGCGGTAATATTCATAGTTTACATTCACAGTTTTTCCTCTTTTCCTGCGTTTTGCCATATCAAATACAAATATTTTGCATGCGAAACATATATTTTACAAATGTGTTTTCTGACAGTATAATACAAACCGTTCCAGAAAACAAGGCATACCGGCAGGGTTCGTGCATACTCCCTCCAGGGTGTACCTGAAACGTCGAAAATTTAGGGCAATACCGCAACCGCCGGAGCGGTGCTTAAGCCGTAAGGCGGGAATTGTGCGGTGCTGCCTTAGAATATTTCTACAAATGCGGCCGGGTTCCGCGTTAAAAATCCTTGGAATCCACAAAGGATTCTTGCGGCTTTTTGCCTCGAATCCATCGCACATTTGCGAAATCTTCGTCATTTTCTTCGTTTTCAGCTACACCAGGTAAGCAAGCGGCCCTGCCGGTATTGTCCAGGAAGGATGGCACCATGCAGTATCAGGATATGACAAAAAAAGAAATGCAGCGGGAATACCACCGTCTGTGCCAGCGCTACCATGAGTACGAACAGCAGGGCCTGCAGCTGGATCTTTCCCGCGGAAAGCCTGCGCCGGAGCAGCTGGCACTTTCGCAGCGCATGCTGGGTGAACTAAACTCCCGCAGCGTGCTGGACAGTGAGGATGGCACCGACTGCCGCAATTACGGTGGGCTGGACGGCATTCCCGAAGCAAAAGCCCTGCTGGCCGGTATGATCGGCGCGCGGCCGGAGCAGGTCATGGTGGGCGGCAACAGCAGCCTGACCATGATGTTCGATATTCTCAGCCACGCCATGCTGGACGGCCTGCTGGGCGCAGAGCCGTGGGTGCAGGTCAAGGACCGCAAGTTCCTTTGCCCCGTGCCGGGTTATGACCGCCATTTTGCCATGACGGAGCATTTCGGCTTCCAGCTAATCCCCATCCCCATGCACAATGATGGCCCCGATATGGACATGATCGAAGACCTGGTCCAGCGGGATGCTTCCATCAAAGGCATCTGGTGCGTACCCAAGTACCAGAACCCCACCGGCATTGTGTTCAGCCCCATGGTGGTGGAGCGCTTTGCCCACCTGCAACCCGCAGCGCCGGATTTCCGCATTTTCTGGGATAACGCCTACTGCGTGCATGACCTTTACCCCAACGTCCCGGCCGTCCTGCCAGACATCCTGTCCGCCTGCGCCAATGCCGGGCACCCGGATATGGTGTATGAGTTCTGCTCCACCAGCAAGGTTTCCTTCCCCGGTGCAGGCATCAGCGGCGTGGCGGCAAGTTCCGCCAACCTGATCGATCTGCGCAAAGTGTGGAAGTTTGCCACCATCGGCCCCGATAAGCTCAACCAGCTGCGCCAGGCACGCTTTTTCCGCAATGAAAGCGGCATTGAAGCCCATATGGCACGCCATGCCCGCCTGCTGCGCCCCAAGTTCGAGCAGGTCATCTCCATTTTTCGCGAGGAACTGGACGGCAGCGGCATTGCCAGCTGGACGGAACCCCGCGGCGGCTACTTCCTTTCCTTCGATAGCATGCCGGGCTGCGCGGCCCGCACGGTGGAGCTTTGCCGCCGGGCCGGTGTCAAATTCACCCCCGCCGGTTCCACCTGGCCCTATGGCCGCGACCCGCAGGACAGCAACATCCGTATTGCCCCCAGCTTTGCCAGCGCCGAGGAGATCGAACCTGCGGCCCGGTTGTTTACCATCTGCGTGCGGCTTGCCACACTGGAAAAGCTGGCGGCTACCCGCTTTGCATCCGAAACCGCCCTTGGCGCGGAGCGCATCGCCTGAATTTCCGCTCCTTGGCAGTTTTGCACAAACACCGTTCCTTTCCCTCACCATCAAAACCGCACAGAACCGCAAGATTTGTTTGAAATCAAGAACTTTTCTGCATTTTTTGTCATTAAATTCGGCAATTAGCTCAATTTTCAGGCGCTTTATTGTGCATCATACACAGTATTTTTAATCTGTCAGAATTACGGAATATCCAAAAGGCAGAATGTGCGGCAAGGGGCTTACAAATGGCGGGGAATGGTGGTATTATGGCGGCATAAAAAACGCAGCAAGGAGGGTGCGGAAACGGAACATCGCCGTTTCCCCCTTTCTGTTTTTCTCCTTGGTGCGCTTTTTATCAGATAAATTCAAAACATAAAGCCAGCCCGGCGCACAAGCTGCCCCGCTGGCCAGAGGAGGCGGAATAATGAACGAACTGACCGCCGCCTTAAAAGAGGAGCTTAACGTTGATACGGCGTTTACCCTTCCCATTTTTGGCGGCATCGACATCCCGGAATCCATCGCGGTAAGTTGGGGCATCATGGCGTTTTTGGTGATCGTTTCGATTTTGCTCACACGCAATCTCAAGGTCAATCATATCAGCAAGCGCCAGGCCATCCTGGAAACCGCTGTGGTAACCATGGATAACTTCTTCAAAGATCTGCTGGGCGAAGCCGGCAAACAGTATGTGCCGTACCTGATCACGGTTGCACTGTACATTGCCTGCTCCAACCTGATCGGCATCATTGGTCTCAAGCCCCCCACAAAGGACCTGAATGTTACCGCAGCGCTGGCTATTATGAGCATTGTGCTGATCGAATATTCCGGCATCCATGCAAAGGGCGGCAAGCGATTTGTACACAGCCTGGCGGAACCCATTGCCCTGATGACCCCCATGAACATTCTGGAAATTGCCATCCGGCCCACCAGCCTGTGCATGCGTTTGTTCGGCAACGTTCTGGGCGCATTTGTCATCATGGAACTCATCAAACTGGTGGTTCCGGTTTTTGTCCCCGCAATTTTCAGCCTGTATTTTGATTTGTTTGACGGTCTGATCCAAACCTATGTGTTTGTCTTCCTGACCTCCCTGTTCATGAAAGAAACGATGGAATGACCTGCGTTTTCTTTCCCACTTTTACATTATTATAAAAAGGAGTAATTTATTATGGCAAGTTTGGTAGCTTTGGGCGCTGGCATCGCAGCACTGACCGGCATTGGCGCCGGCATCGGCATTGGCATTGCAACCGGTAAGGCAGCGGAGGCCATCAGCCGCCAGCCGGAAGCTGAAAGCAAGATCAGCAAGAACCTGCTGCTGGGCGCCGCCCTGGCAGAAGGCACCGCCATTTTCGGCTTCGTTGTTGCCCTGCTCATCATCCTGTTCCTGGGCTGATAACGGAGGCATAAACGATGCTGACACTGAATTTGAATATTCTGTGGACGGTCGTCAACATTCTGGTTCTGTTTGTTCTGCTGCGCAAGTTTTTGTACCGTCCCGTTATGAACGTGATTGAGCAGCGCCAGAAGCAGATCGATGATGCGATCGCCGATGCAGAAGGCAAAAAGAACGACGCACAGGCTGTTTTGGCACAGGCGCAGGATAAACTGCAGAATGTGGATACCGAAGCTGCCCAGCGCCGCGAAGCCTACGAAAAGCAGGCTGAAAAAGAGAAAGAACAGCTTTTGCAGGACGCCCAGCGCCAGGCAGATGCGATTGTGGCCGAAGGCAAAGCCGCTGCCGAAGCAGAGCATGCCCGCCGCCTGCGCGATGCCAATGCTGAAACTTCCGCCCTGGCCCGCGATATGTGTGAAAAGCTGCTGGCGCGCAACCTGACGCAGCAGGACGATGCACGCCTGCTGGATGACCTGCTGCAGAAAGCGGGGGACAGCAATGGCAAGTGAATTCAGCCGCGAGTTTTTCTCCGCCAACCGCATTGTAAAGGCCGACCTGCACTGCGCCCGCCAGCCGCGGGAACAGGACCTTGATAAGATCAAGGCCGAGCTGAAATCCCTGTACGATGCAACCGAAGTCCTGCTGGATGTCAGCGTGGATGAAAGCCTGCTTTCCGGCTATGTATTGCAGGTGGGCGACCGTGTGTTTGATAACTCCGGCCGCCATGCCCTGGACCAGATGACCGGCGACAAACCCGACCTGGCCACCCTGAAGACCCGCGTGGAGGACTACAAGCCCGCCGCCAACACCGCCGAGGGAGGCACGGTTGTGTCCGCTGCCGACGGCATTGTTACCGTTGAAGGCATGGACCGCGCCGTGTACGGCGAGATCGTCACCTTTGAAAACGGTGCCAAGGGCATGGTGGAAAGTGTTGAGCCTTCCCACCTGGGCATTATGCTGTTTGATGGTGCCGAATCCGTCGGCGTGGGCACCCTGGTGACCCGTACCGGCAAGCGCGCCGGTATCCCCGTCGGCGAAGCTTTCCTGGGCCGCGTCATCAACCCGCTGGGCGAGCCCATCGACGGCAAGGGTGCCATCGAAGCCGTTGGTTACAACCCCATTGAGAAGCAGGCCCCCGGCATTCTGGAGCGCCAGAGCGTGGACACCCCGCTGCACACCGGCATTCTGTCCATCGACTCGATGTTCCCCATCGGCCGTGGCCAGCGTGAGTTGATCATCGGCGACCGCCAGACCGGCAAGACCTCCATCGCCACCGATACCATCCTGAACCAGAAAGATACCGGCGTGCTCTGCATCTACGTTGCCATCGGGCAGAAGGCTTCCTCCATTGCCCGCGTGGCCGAGGACCTGAAAAAGCATGGCGCTATGGGCTACACCACCATTGTGGCCGCCACCGCCAGCGACAGCGCCCCCCTGCAGTACATTGCCCCGTATGCCGGCACCGCACTGGCCGAATATTTTATGGCCCAGGGCAAGAGCGTGCTGATCGTCTATGACGACCTTTCCAAGCACGCCGTGGCATACCGTGCCATTTCCCTGCTGCTGCGCCGCTCCCCCGGCCGTGAGGCTTACCCCGGCGACGTTTTCTACCTGCATTCCCGTCTGCTGGAACGTTCCTGCCGTATGCGGGACGACCTGGGCGGCGGTTCCATCACCGCACTGCCCATTGTTGAAACCCAGGCAGGCGATGTTTCCGCCTACATTCCCACCAACGTTATTTCCATCACCGATGGCCAGATCTTCCTGGAGACCGCACTGTTCAACGCAGGCAACCGCCCGGCTGTCAACGTTGGCTTGTCGGTTTCCCGTGTCGGCGGCGCTGCCCAGACCAAGGCCATGAAAAAGGCCAACGCCAACCTGCGTATCGAGCTGGCCCAGTACAAGGATATGGAATCCTTCTCGCAGTTCAGCTCTGACCTGGACGCTGAGACCCGCCGCCAGCTGGAACACGGCAAGGCTTTGATGGAACTGCTGAAACAGCCGCTATACCAGCCCAAATCCGACGCCGAGCAGGTCGTTTTGCTGACCCTCGCCGCCCACGGCGTGCTCGACGAGATCAAAACCGTCGAGCTGCGCCAGAAAACCTCCGCATTTGTGCGTCAGTTCCGCACGGACCCGTCCGGCGTGATGGACGAGATCCAGGCTTCCGGTAAGCTCAGCCCCGAACAGGTGCAGACCATCCTGAACGCCTGGAACGCATTTGCGGGAGGCGATGCCCATGCCATCCACTAAGCTGCTCAAGGAGCGTATTGAGAGCATTCAGGACACCATGAAGATCACCAATGCCATGTACCTGATCTCCTCCTCCAAGCTGCGCAAGGCACGCAAAAATTACCAGGCGGTTTCGCCTTACTTTGAGCGCATGCAGATGACGATGACCCGCGTGCTGCCCCACCTGCCGGAAGAACCGGTCCACCCGTTCTTCCACACCCGCAACCCGGAATCTCCGCGCCGCGCCTATCTGGTGCTGACGGCGGACAAAGGCATGGCCGGTGCGTACAACCAGAACCTGCTCAAGTTTCTGAAATCGCACTGCGGCGATGACCCCAAGGCCCGCTTTTATGTGGTGGGCCAGACCGGCTACCGCGCCCTGCTGCACAAGGACCCCCGCCTGGTGGAAGATTTTCTGTACAGCGGCCAGGCCCCCACATTGCAGCGTGCGCGTGACATCACGGCGGACATGATCGATACGTTCAAGGCGGATGAGGTGGATGAGGTTTATCTCATCTACACCAAGATCCAGAACGCCCTGACCGCTGAACCGGTCATGTTGCAGCTGCTGCCGCTGGAACGCTCCCACTTTGCGCCGCTGCCGCCCGCACTGGGCGATCCCCATGGCGAGGTTGAGCTGTTCCCCGATGCGTGGTCGGTGTTCAAGCAGATGGCCCCCATCTACATGCACGGCATGATCTTCGGTGCCATGACCGAGAGCTATTGCGCCGAGCAGAGCGCCCGCATGACCGCCATGGATTCCGCCACCAAGAGCGCCACCGATATGATTCACGCGCTCCAGCTGGAGTATAACCGCACCCGCCAGGGTGCAATCACCCAGGAGATCACCGAGATCATCGGCGGTGCTTCTGCTGTGCAAACCAGCGACTATTAAACTTTTTGCACTGTATCCCCTATCGGGATACAATGTTCAAACATTTATCTACTTCTGAAATTTAAGGAAGAGGCTATCGTATGACACAGGGAACAATTATTCGTGTAGCAGGCCCCGTGGTGGACGTTCAGTTCACCGAGGGCAAGCTGCCTGCCCTGCAGGAAGCGCTGACAGTGACCGCTGAAGGCACCGAGCGCACGATGGAAGTAACGCAGCATGTGAACGAAACCACCGTTCGCTGCATTATGCTTTCTGCCAGCGAGGGTCTTGGCAAGGGGATGACCGTGAACGCACTGGGCCACGGCTTGACTGCCCCGGTGGGCGAAGCCACCCTGGGCCAGATGATGGAGCCGGTAACCCTTCCCGATTTCGTGGAGGCAGAGCGCACCCCATGGGCGTTAAACGGCCATTATACATATAAAAAAATCGGTATCTTTGAGCGGGACTCCATGAAGGAAGCCGTGGAGCTGGTAGACAAATATAACACTATCAGGGAAAATGAGCAGCGGTGGGAAGATGAGGGACTGGAGGATGCGGACTATGTATTCGTGTCATACGGAGTTCCGGGCCGCAGCACCCTTGGCGCTGTCCGCGAGCTGAGGGCCCAGGGAGAAAAAGTGGGAATCATCCGCCCCATCACGGTCTGGCCGTTCCCGGAAAAAGCATTTTACAAAATCAATCCCAACGTAAAGGGAATCATCACCGTGGAGGCCAATGCTACGGGCCAGCTGGTGGATGACGCTGCCCTCTACACGAAAAAGGCGTTAAAGGAGCGCAATGTGCCGGCCTACGCCCTTACCTATGTGTTTGGCACGCCAACCATCCGCAATATCAAAAAAGACTATTTTGAAGTAAAATCAGGCAGCAAAAAGGAGGTATATTAAAATGTCAGCTTCCAATAAAGAAAGAAAAGTCCCTGTTCTGGTGGATAAGCCAATGGACTTCTGCCCGGGATGCGGCCACGGAATCATAAGCCGCCTCATCATGGAGTGTCTGGATGAACTGGAGCAGAGTGATAACATCATCTTCCCCATTGGAGTGGGATGTTCCTCCAATCTGGGTGCAGGCCTGGAATGCGACCGCCTCCACTGTTCCCATGGACGGGCAGGCGCAGTGGCCACCGGCATGAAGCGGGTCAATCCGGATGTCCTCATCGTATCCTACCAGGGCGACGGCGACGCCTACAACATAGGAATCGCGGAAACCTTCAACGCGGCATACCGCAATGAAAACATAACTGTTATCGTTGTGAACAACACCAACTTCGGCATGACCGGCGGTCAGATGAGCCTTACCACCATGGAAGGGCAGAAGACCTCCACCAGCGTGCATGGACGCGACTGCAGCGTCACCGGTTATCCCCTGCGTTTTCCTGAGATGGTGGCCAGGGAATTCCCCGGCGCTGCCTACGCGGCCAGGGGCACAGTGACCAGTCCTTCCAAAATCAACCAGCTAAAGGGTTATATCAAAAACGGCCTCCAGGCGCAGATGAACCATGAGGGATACTCTGTCATCGAAGTGCTCTCCCCCTGTCCGGTAAACTGGGGACTTACCCCGGTAAAGGCCATGGAGCGTATTGAAAGCGAACTGGTCCCCTACTATCCATTAGGTGAATTCAAGAAAAGAGAGGTGCGTTAATCATGAAGGAAATCGTATTTGCAGGTTCCGGCGGACAGGGTGTATTGACAGCCGGGCTAATCATCTCTGATATTGCGGCCACAGAGGGCATCAATGTGACCTGGGTCCCCTCCTACGGCTCCGCCATGCGCGGCGGCACTGCCAACTGCACGGTGAAATACTGTGAGAATACCATTTATAACCCATCCCAGGAACAGCCTGACCTGCTTCTGGCCATGAACAGCCCATCCTTTCACAAATTCCTCCCCCTGGTAGCGCCCGGCGGGGTGGTGGTAATCGGCGACCTGGTGGAGATACCGGAGGATGCCCGGAAGGACGTGACCTATGTGCGTGTGCCGGCCACCAGGATTTCCACTGAACTAAACAATCCCAAGGGCGCCAATATTGTCATGACAGGCGCCATCGTAAAGCTCATGGGCGACTTTACCAAGGAGGCAGCCATCGCAGCCATGATCCATATGTTTGAGAAAAAGGGAAAATCCCGTTTTAATGAAGCCAATGAAAAGGCATTCAACGCCGGGTATGACGCGGTGGAAACACTGGCTTTGGATTCCTGCGTAAGATAAATGATTTTGAGGCATCCGGGAGGAATACCGACGGTATCCCTCCCGAATGCCCCTCTATTCATACAAATAGTGATATGTAATACGGCCTTTGTAATCCCTGTTCCATCAGACCGCCATTTCTGATGGGGCGGGGTTTTGCAATTGGCAAAGCATACAAAAAAACACCAGCCGGCCGGATCTGCTTCCGGCCTGGCTGGCTATCTTCTTCTATCTTACTTTATGAACAGCTGTGTCCAATAATCGGTTCCGCTGGCATCCTGATAATGTCCTACCCCAATAGAAGTAAAATCACGATTCAGGATATTTGCCCTGTGGCCTGAGCTGTTCATCCAGCTCTGCATCACTGCCTCAGGCGAGTTCTGTCCGTAAGCAATATTCTCACCCACACTCCGGTAGCTGATTCCCGCCTGTGTCAGGACTGTACTGAAATTGCTGCCATCAGGCCTGGTGTGTGAAAATGTGCCCTTGATTTCCTGCGCTCTCTTGTTGGCTGCCTCTGCCACGCCTTCGTGAACAGACAGCGGACTAAGACCCGCCTTGGCCCTCTCTGCATTTACCAGTTCAACCACTGCGTCCGCAAATGCGTCCTGGCTGCCGCCGTTATCCGGTAACGACAAAAGCACCGCCGGACATCAGCGCTATCTCTGCT
>OHAI01002997.1_pt1 | contig 11825 bp, 8 predicted proteins | sample 1577091 | NCBI WGS metagenome assembly OHAI01 (sample SAMEA3541548, study PRJEB24748) | human gut metagenome | biome: human gut; feature: human-associated habitat; material: faeces | place: China | collected 2012
CGATAAATCCGTAAATAGCGCCCTTTTTAATATGCATGCTGACACTGTCCACAGCCTTCAGTCCTTTGAAATTCTTACTCAAATCCTTTATTTCCAATATATTGCCCACTTAAAACGCCTCCTCTCCTGATTTACTTTTTACCGTCCATCCTGTCAAACATATCATTGACCTTTACCTTGAATTTGCTGCCGTTATACCAGCCCATAATACCTCTTGGCTGGAACAGGATAACCACAATCAGAATGATGGCGTAAACCAGCAGATTGGCTCCGGGCGCTATACTGCTCAGGGTAGAGTTGAGATACTGAGCTAACGGTGTAAGAATAATAGCTCCAATCAGGGGGCCTGTCACGCTTCCGATTCCTCCGATTACTGCCGGAAGAACGAATTCCACGGACTGTGCCTGAATCATGATATCCGGGTTAATGAAACGGATATAATTTGCATAGAACACACCGCATACAGCAATCAGGCCGCAGCTGACAAAGGTGGCCAGCACCTTATATTTGAGAGGATTGATTCCGATTGCATTGGCCGTGTCCTCATCCTCCCTCACTGTCTTTAAGGCATATCCAAACTTGGAACGGTCAATTGCGCGCACAATCAGATATACCGCTATTACCATAAGAAGGGACAGATAAAAATAGGGCACTTTACTCTTAAATCGCAACAGAGCCAGGGAATTATCGCCAAAGGGAAGTAAAAGCCCCTGCCCCTTGCCGGCAAAATCCCAGTTGGTCATCAGATTGCGGAACGCCTCTCCAAACGCAATGGTAACCAGTGAAAAATACGGCCCCCTCAGCACGAAACAGGGCGACAGCAGCAATGCGGTTAACGCTCCCACAAACAGAAACACCAGAGGAATGCTGATCCACGGCGATACATTCAGCTTAACCAGTAAAAGAGTGGACATATATGCGCCCAGCCCCATAAAGGAGGCATGTCCCAGGGAAATCTGGCCCGTCAGCCCGCCCAGGATACTCCAGGCCAGGGATGCGCTGGCCATGTAAAATGTCATCACGCAAATCGACAGCAGGTACGGTGTACGGACAAATACGGGTATCACAGCTGCGATTAGAAGTAAAATCAATAATAAAATCTGTCTGGAACCTATTTTTTTCTTCATTGCTATCTACCCCCGTCTTGTTTTCACTGTCTGTTTCACTACCAGAATCAATATAAATGCCAGGAACACGATGGTATCCTTAAAGGAGGAACCCACAACCACGGCTCCCACTGTTTCCATAAGCCCCAATACAATGCCGCTGACAAAGGCTCCGATAACGCTTCCCAGTCCTCCCATGGTTACCACAATGAAGGACCTCGTCCCATACACGGCGCCAACCGTAGGGAATCCATAATAAAAGGACATCAGACAGGCTCCGGTGATTCCGGCAATGGCAGCTCCCAGACCGTATGTAGTGGCATAGACCAGCTTTGTTTTGATACCGCAGACCTGGGCTCCGGTACTGTTCTGGGAAGTGGCGCGAATCTGCTTTCCTATATTGGTATACTTTAAGAAAGCAAACAGCAGGATGGTTACCGCCAGAAGAATCACAAAGCTCAGCACCTTGGGAAGGCTTAAGTTTATGGCTCCCAGCTGCACGATTTTCTCGGAAAACATACTCTGGGCCGTTCTGTAATCCGATTTAAAATAAAGAAGCGCTACATTCTGGAACAGAATTCCCAGTCCAACCGTTAAAAACAGCACATTGGTATCGTCATTGCCGTGCAGGGACCGCGTAATCAGCGTTGACTGCAAAAGCGCCCCAAAGGCGAACATCACCACCGCCACAATGGGGATTGCCACAAAGGGGTCAAGACCGCATTGGTCAAACAGAACAAAGGATATGTACATACCCAGCATCAGCAGCTCGCCCTGGCAAAAATTGATAATCTTCATAACTCCGAAAATCAGCGTCAGGCTCATACCTATCAGTGCATAAATTCCGCCCACCATAATCCCATTGGCAGCCGCCTGCAAAAATATATTCATGTTACTACCTCCCAACTAATTTGATAACAGCTCCGTGTTCACGAACACGTTTCCACCCGTTTCTACCTTCCCAAAAAACCTCCGTCTACCGGTATAACTGCCCCGGATATATAAGCAGAGGCATCGGAAGCCAAAAACACTGCCAGCCCCTTAAGATCCTCCGCAGTCCCCCATCTTCCCATGGGTATCCTGCGGGTGGTTTCCTCGTATTGGGCAGGATTCTTTACCTTCATGGTATCTGTCAGAGCCGTGGCCATGTATCCGGGGGCAATGGCATTGACATTGATTCCTTCTGCCGCCCACTCATTTGATAATGCTTTTGTCAGCTGGGCAACCCCGCCTTTGCTGGCACTGTAGGCCGGAACCAGAACACTGCCAAAAAAGGAATCCATGGATGCTATGTTGATAATCTTTCCGTAACGGCGGGCCGCCATAGACCTTCCAATTCTCTGAGACATGAAGAACACAGCGTTCAGATTAAGCTCCACCACTTCATTCCAATCCTCCTGCGTCACCTCAAAAGCGGCACATCTGTTTAATGTTCCGGCCGCATTAACCAGGATATCAACACGTCCATTGTAAATCTCCAAAATCTGCTCACAGACCGTTTCCCGCTGCTGCTGCCTGCTTAAATCTCCTGTCACTCCATAAGCCGGAGGTCCGCTGCTTCCTATTTCTGCGGCAGCTTCCCACACCTTCCCGGTCCTGCCGGTTATGATTACCTCTGCACCTGAATCGTGCAGCGCCTGGGCAATTCCATATCCCAGTCCACGGCTGCCTCCTGTGACAACCGCCCGGCGTCCTTCTAAATCAAGTATCATTATCTTCCGTCTTCCCCCTTTCTTTCCCTGTATCTCAACGAATCAATCCCCTCCTTTTGCATCATACAGTTTGTGTCCGCCAATCGTAATTAGCGAATCAGTTTCGTAATGTTTCGTTCTTTTTAGAAAACAGTTTCGTTACGTTGTTCCAAGCATAGCACACGGTTTCGTTAAAATCAATAAGTTTATTCTTGTTTTTCTCTTATTTTAATGCTTTTTTACTATTTTGACAAATTTTCAGTATATATATTGTCTATTTTTCAAAAATTGTTTATTTTTTATCAATGCAATTGTGCATATGGTCAGATTTTACCCGTTTTAAATCTGGCTCGCCTCTTCACCAAATGTACAATATGCATAATATTTTTTACATATTTTTATATCACATTGTCTCCATTATAATAGAATGCCAAAAATAAACATATTTTTGTTATTGACTATTGAATCATTTTCGTTTACTATTAGCCTTAAAGAACGAAATCGGTTTCTCTAATACACGGGGGTATTAATTATGATTAACGGAACAACTCTTTGGAATCGCTCTTATACTGCAGATATGATAGAAAAGACCTTTTCCGGTAAGACTTATTTGACCTATCCCAATCTTCCTGCCAATTTATACGACGCCTTATCCTTATCTGCCGCACGCCATCCGGACAAGACAGCAGTTGTGGATGACAGCGGCGCTGCTTATACCTATACAGAACTAAGGGACATGGCCGACCATTTTTCTTCTTACCTATATTACATATCGGATATCAAGCCGGGAACCAAGACAGGCATCATGATGTTCAACAGCGTTGAATTCTGCGTGACCTTCCTGGCTCTTACAAAACTGGGAGCCGTGGTAATACCGCTCCCCAGCAAATACAGCCGGAACGAAGTGCTTTCACTGACAGCAAAGGCCGATCTCCAGTACATCCTGTGTGATGAAAAGTTTTATGACTGGTTCGTACCGTTGGAAACCTCCGGCGTCCATCTGATGAAGCCCGGACGGAGTCAGGACGGATTTGGTTTTTCCCACCTGTGCGCCTCCTATCTCAGCCCCGTTCCCTCCCTTGGCAGGGAGGAGGATGACGCGCTCATCATGTTCACATCCGGCACCACCTCCCAGAGCAAGGGAGTCATTATCAAGAATTACAGCATTATGCTCGTCATTGTCTCCTACCAGAGAATTTTCCAGATAACGGACCGGGACACCACCCTTATTCCCATTCCCATATACCTGGTAACCGGGCTGGTGGCGCTTCTGGGACTGACCCTGTATGCAGGCGGAACCGTTTACCTGCACAAGTTCTTTGATGCCAAACGGGTTCTCAGGGATGTAAACGACAAGGAAATCACATTTCTCCACGCCGCACCGGCCGTTTTTTCCCTGCTGCTGAGGGAGAAGGACAGTTTTCCTTCCCTGCCCAGTCTGAGGCTTTTGGCCTGCGGAAGCAGCAATATGTCAAAGGAAAAGCTGACAGAAATCCACCGCTGGCTGCCCTGCGCCGTATTTCACACTGTATACGGGCTGACCGAGACATGTTCGCCTGCCACCATCTTTCCGGGCGATGCTTCCACCAGCAGTTACATTGGTTCCTCAGGCCTTCCCATTCCCGGCACCTGCTTTTGTATACTGGATGACTCAGGTTCACAGATGCAGACAGGCCAGGTAGGGGAAATCGCAGTCAGGGGGACGGTTCTCCTGGACCGGTATTATCAAAAGGGAACCGGGGAGCTGGACGGAGACGGCTGGCTCCGTACCGGAGATCTGGGATATTTTAACGGGGAGGGGTATCTGTTTATCGTGGACCGGAAAAAGGACATGATAAACCGGGGCGGAGAAAAAATATGGAGCTTTGATGTTGAAAATGAGCTGTACAGGCTGGACGGGATTGATGAGGCGGCTGTGGTGGGGATTCCCCACGATATATACGGCGAAGTGCCTGTGGCCGCGGTGAAGCTGTCTCCTGAAAGCATTCTGACGGAACAGCAGATACAGGATTTGCTGAAATGCAGGATTGCCAAATACATGATTCCTTCCCGCATTCTTTTCCTGAACGAGCTCCCTCTCACGCCCAATAACAAAGTAAATAAATCAGCCATACGGAAACTTTTCATGCAGCCAGAACAGTAAGGAGGTTACACAAAAATGAGAAAACCAGTTTTTATCACCGGCGAGGAAGCCGCTGCCATGATTGCCGACAACGCAACCGTGGCAACCATCGGCATGACCCTGGTGTCGGCAGCCGAAACCATTCTCAAAGCCATTGAACAGCGCTTTTTAGAGACAGGAAGTCCCAGAGGGCTGACTCTGGTCCATTCCTGCGGGCAGAGCGACCGAGACCGGGGTATCCAGCATTTTGCCCATGAGACCATGCTCTCCAGAATCATCGGGGGCCACTGGGGACTGCAGCCCAGAATGATGCAGCTGATTGCGGACAACAAGATTCTGGCCTACTGCATTCCCCAGGGCCAGTTTGCCCAGTTATACCGCAGCATGGCCGGAGGAGAGCCCGGAAAAATTACCAAGGTGGGCCTGGGCACCTTCATCGACCCCAGGATTGACGGAGGCAAAATGAACGAAATCACCATGAGCGCTCCCGATATCAATGAGGTGGTTACCATCGGCGGCGAGGAATATATGCGCTATAAACCCATCCCTCTGGATTACTGCATCATCCGGGGAACCTATGTGGATGAATACGGCAATCTGACCACAGACGAGGAGGCCATGCAGCTGGAAGTGTTCTCCGCCGTCATGGCATGCAAAAAATTCGGCGGAAAGGTGCTGGCCCAGGCAAAGTATAAAGTCAGGGCCGGTTCCCTCCACTGCAAACGCGTGATTGTGCCAGGGGTATTCATTGATGCGGTTGTCATCTGTCCCAATCCCGAAGAGGACCACAGGCAGACCCACAGTTTCTATATGGACCCTGCCTACTGCGGAGATACCAAGGCGCCTGTATCATCCGACGACGTCCTCCCCATCTCGCTGCGCAAGGTTATCGGGCGCAGGGCATTGATGGAGCTGGCGCCCGATGATGTGCTGAATGTGGGAACCGGGATTCCCAATGATGTCGTCGGCCCCATTATCACAGAGGAGGGGATGTCGGAGGATGTGACCATAACCGTGGAATCCGGTATCTACGGTGGCATTCCCATGGGCGGTATCGACTTTGGAATTGCCAGGAACCAGTTTGCCCTGGTCCGGCACGACGACCAGTTTGACTATTATAACGGACCCGGTGTGGATGTCACCTACATGGGTGCAGGCGAGGTGGACGCCGAGGGAAATGTCAATGCCACCCGTTTAGGGCCAAAGCCCACGGGAGCAGGTGGTTTTATTGATATTACCACCAATGCCAAGCACGTGGTCTTCTGCTCCTCTTTTACCGCCAAAGGACTGGACTGCTCCTTTGAAGGAGGAAGGCTTCATATCAACCAGGAGGGCTCTTTAATTAAATTTGTCAGCCGGATTAAGCAGGTTTCCTATAACGGCAGAATCGCCAGAGAAAAGGGCCAGAAAATGCACTATGTAACGGAACGGGCCGTATTTGAGCTTCGTCCGGAGGGACTGACCCTGACCGAAATCGCCCCCGGAATTGATATCCAGACCCAGGTCCTGGACCTGATGGAATTCACTCCCCTGATCAGCCCTGATCTGAAGGAGATGGATACAGCCATTTTCATGGAGGGTGCTCCCTTCGGACTTAGAAAGTATATATTTTCTAATTAATACGCAGCAGTTCGGGACGGTCAGGATGAGACTCCGTCCTGAACAGTTCCAATAACATATTCACATTAAGGAGGATTAATCATGAGACTCGAAAACAAAACCGCAATTGTAACAGGTGCCGGCCGCGGCCTCGGCAAAGGGATTGCCTTAAAACTGGCAGCAGAAGGCGCCAAGGTCATCGTAGCCGACATGTCAATGGAAACAGCCTCTGCAACTGCTGAGGAAATCAACGCTTCCGGCGGCACAGCCAAGGCCTTTGCCGTCAATATCGCCAAGCAGGACGAGGTAAAGGCAATGATGGACTTTACCGTGGAGTCTTTCGGCACATTGGATGTTATTGTCAACAACGCCGGAATCAACCGCGACGCCATGCTGCACAAGATGACTGTGGAGCAGTGGGATCAGGTCATTGCGGTTAACCTGACCGGCACATTCTACTGCCACCATCGTATAAATAAGCAGCAGCCACGTGAAAGGAGGCCACATATTATAATCGTCCGTAGCAAAGCCACACGACGTATGAATGGACGCCACCTGAAAAAGCGATTTCCGGAAAGCTTCCTCCAATCCATAATTATTATACCAGTACAAGGCCCCGGTAATTATCAGTGTCACCGCTCCGATGGAAATGAGATACAGCCGGAGCTCTCCATCCTTAAACAACTGTCCGCAACGCCCCTTCATGCACATGAAATACAGCGAGAAGTTGATACCCGACAGAATCATAAAGATAGCAATCACATATTCTATAAAAGGAGAATTCCAGTAAGCCACACTGGCCTGCTTGGTAGAATACCCTCCGGTAGCCGTCGTAGAAAAAGCATGACATGCGGCATCAAACAAATCCATGCCACCAATCAACAGCAGTACAATTTCTGCCACAGTCAGCACGAGATATACCGTCCACAGACATTGTGCCATGACGCTGATTTTCGGATGAATCTTGTCGTGCGTCACCCCCGTAGCTTCTGCCGAGAAAAGCACCTGATTGCCCACTCCGAAGATAGGTAATACGGCAATCGTAAAGAACACGATTCCCAATCCTCCGATCCATTGCGAGAAGCTGCGCCAGAACAGCATACCGTGCGAAAGTGCTTCAATATCATCCAGAATGGTGGCTCCCGTAGTGGTAAACCCCGACATGGTTTCAAAAAACGCATCAGTCACCGAGGGGATACTCCCGCTTATATAAAAAGGCAGCATACCGAAACCTGTGAAAAGCAGCCACGTGAACGCCACGATGCAATACCCGTCGCGTCGTGTCACCCGGTTTTCGGCTCCTCTTCCCAACAGAATCAGTCCGCTTCCCACGGCCATATTAATCAATGTCGTGTAAATAAAATAAATATAGTCTTCCTCCCCATAGCACAAGGAAACACCTGCACATACCAGAAACATCATTGCCTCCATAAAGAGCAGAATGCCCAAGATGCGAAGAATCATCTTTCTGTTAATCAAACTGTTGCCTCGGTTGGCAGTTACATTGACCGCCGTCGATAAAAAATCTTCCATGTAGCTTTATGTGTTTATCCTGCAAACTTACATAAAAATCCGTGTTTTTTGCGTTTATTACATGGAAAAGTGTACGAAACTGGGGGAAATCCATTTTCATAAAAAATTATCCGAAAAATAAGAAGAAAAATCAACACTGATAATCAACAAGTTACCAAGCACTCAAAAACGCACTTGCGTTTCAACTAAAACGTACTTGCGTTTGATTCAAAACGCACTTGTGTTTTAAGTAAAACGTACTTGCGTTTCAATCCAAACGCACTTGCGTTTTGGGAAGAAAATAAAAAATACAGTAAAAAGGAGAAAAACAAAGCAGTATTTGCTCACTTCATTCATTTGTCTACTAAAAACGGCTAAAAACTCATTTTATTGGAATTTCCTTTTGACATTTCGGCAGAAGGAGATACTTTTGTAAAATAAACAAACTTCACGCTTACCTTGCATACCTTTTTTTGTCTGTTTGAGATGGATGGGTGTGGGACAGGTAACGGCGAAGCGTACCCCAAAACCACACGATAGAGGTCATGTCCAAATCCATAAAAACAAATTATATATTTAACCTCATAAATACTGTTTCCAGTTTAATTTTTCCTGTACTCACATTTCCGTATGCATCTCGGATAATGTTAGCAGAAGGTATCGGACAAGTTAACTTCTATCAATCTATAATTCAATATATATCTTTATTTACGTGCCTGGGTATTCCCATGTATGCAATCAGAGAAATCGCAAAAGTACGAGACAATCTACACGAATGCAATAAAACAACACTAGAAATCCTACTTCTCCATTTCTCTCTGACCTTTTTAGGATATCTCCTCGTCTTCATTTTATGCCTGCTGATACCTGAAGTCCAAGTAAATATCCCCTTATTCTTAATCCTCAGTACAAGTATCTTATTTACCACCATTGGATGCGAATGGTTTTACCAAGGCATTGAAGATTTTAAATACATTACCATAAGGGGATTGATTGTCAAAATTTCAGCACTTTTTATTCTTTTCATTTGTGTCAAAACCCCACAAGACATATTATGGTATGGCACGTATTGCGTGGTAGGTGTAGTAGGAGGAAATATTTTTAATTTTATACGACTAAAGAAATACATCTCATTCATCCCTTTTAAACAACTCCATCCATTAAAACACCTTAAACCGGCATTACGTATTTTTGTATTAAATCTTATTATTAGCTTATACGTCAATCTCAATTCTGTAATGCTAGGGTTTATTAAAGATACAGAGAGTGTGGGTTTATTTACTGCAGCAACCCGCCTTTCGCAGATGATATTAGGAGTCACCAGCGCACTGGGTACAGTCATGCTTCCAAGGCTGACAAACCTACTTTCCAACCAGCAAAAAGAAGAGTTCAACCGATTGGCTCAAAAAGCCACAGAATTCATTTTTGCAATCTCATTACCCATAACTGTCGGAACAATCATTTTAGCTCCAGAACTAATCCTCCTATTCTGTGGCAGCACATACCACGCAGCTATAACGACCTTGCAGCTAATCTCTCCTATCATTGTCCTAATCAGCTTATCTGGTATCTTAGGCATCCAAATATTATACCCGCAAGGAAAAGAAAATATTGTTATTATTTGTACAGCTATTGGAGCTGCATCAAATTTTATACTCAATTTATGTCTGATACCTTCTCTTTCACAAGATGGCGCGGCCATAGCCACGCTCGTGGCTGAATTTTTAGTCACATTCAGCATGATATTTATTGGGAAAAGGTACATTCCCATAAACTGGAAATCAAAATCATTTCTGAATTATTGCATAGGAACTATTATCATGGCATTTGCCATTGTTCCCATCAGCAATACGAATGGTATTATAAGCTTAATTGTATGTATAGCAACTGGCATTATTATCTATGCAATATATTTAGGGCTTACTAAAGATAAGCTCTACTATACATTCAAAGACTTCCTGACAAAGAAAAGAAGTTGACCCCGAAAGTCCTTTATAATTAACAACATATTCCTAGTAAAGACATGTATGATTATCTGATAGTCGGCTCAGGCCTATTTGGAGCTACATTCGCCTACAAGGCATCTAAAGAAGGAAAGAAATGTTTAATAATAGATAAACGTCCTCATACCGGAGGAAATATCTACTGTGAAAATATAGAAGGTATAAACGTACACAAATATGGTGCACATATCTTCCATACAAACAATAAAAAGGTATGGGACTTTGTAAACTCCATCGTAGAGTTCAACAGATATACCAACAGTCCTGTAGCTAATTATAAGGGGAAGTTATATAACCTTCCTTTTAACATGAATACATTCTATCAGATGTGGGGAGTTACCACTCCAGAAGCAGCGCATGCCAAAATAGAAGAACAGAAGGCCGAGGCATTACAAAAAATGCAAAAAGACGGAATCTCAGTTCCCCGAAATCTGGAGGAACAAGCCTTACTTCTCATTGGGAAAGATATCTACGAGAAATTAATTAAAGGATATACAGAAAAACAATGGGGACGCAAATGTACAGAGCTTCCATCCTTTATTATCAGACGATTACCCGTAAGGTTTATTTACGACAACAACTATTTTAATGACAGATATCAAGGAATTCCCATAGGAGGATATAATAAATTAATAGAAGGATTATTAGAAGGAGTTGAGGTTCGAACAAATACAGATTTCTTTAAAGACAGAAAGTATTGGGAAAGCATTGCAAGCAAAATTGTCTTTACTGGTAAAATTGATGAATATTACGACTATCAGTTCGGCAAACTGGAATACCGTACAGTCCGTTTTGAAGAAGAAATTCACAATTGCAGCAATTTGCAGGGAAATGCGGTAATCAATTACACTGAAAAAGAAATACCTTATACCCGAATCATCGAGCACAAACATTTTGAGATGTTCGGAGCTGATATTGAGAAATGCCCTAAAACAGTTATCTCAAAAGAATATTCCACTGAATGGAAAGATGGAATGGAACCATACTATCCGGTAAACGATGAAAAGAACAATACTCTTTATCACAAATATAAATCGCTAGCAGACAAAGAAAGCAATGTAATATTTGGAGGACGACTAGCTGAATACAAATATTATGACATGGCACCTATTGTTGAAAAAGTATTGAATATGATTATCTGAAAATAAGAACTATAAACGTAGCCTAATAAATTTTACGATTATGAGCAGACTAAAAATACTCGTTGCTACACATCAAAAAGATATATTATTTAATGATGATATATATATGCCTATTCAAGTTGGGAAATCACTTTCAAATGCAGATTTCGGTATTCAAGGTGACAATACAGGCGATAATATCAGCGCAAAAAATCCATATTATTGTGAACTTACATCTTTATATTGGGCCTGGAAAAACTTACAAGACATTGATTACATAGGACTTTGTCATTATAGAAGATACTTTGATTTTTCTTTTGTTCCTTTTCTAATGAAAGAAGAAGAAAATGTAACCATAGATTATCTCATGAATCACAAAGAAATGATTACTCCTCCTAAATCTATAGAAAACTATGATGTCATATTACCTACATCTAGACCCTTTACCACTAATATTATTACTTGCCACATAATTAATCTAAACGTCATTGATATTTCTGTCCTTGAGAAAATCATATTAAAACTATACCCAGATTATCGTTCTTCTTTAGAATATGTATTTTATCATAAACAAGACGTTCCTCAAAGAAATATGTTTATAATGAAAAAAGAATTTTTTGACAAGTATTGTGATTTTCTTTTTTCCATCCTATTTCAAGTCGAGAAATACA
>OHAI01003009.1_pt1 | contig 11795 bp, 10 predicted proteins | sample 1577091 | NCBI WGS metagenome assembly OHAI01 (sample SAMEA3541548, study PRJEB24748) | human gut metagenome | biome: human gut; feature: human-associated habitat; material: faeces | place: China | collected 2012
GTATTCGGGCAGTTAAGCAGAAAGTTTCCATTCCGGTTATCGCGACTCCGTTACGGAAATGATTTTCTTCCAGCCGTATTCCTGCGCCATCTGCCGCACATCCTGCAGGGCATCTCCTCCTGTCACCAGAATGATATCCCGAATACACGCCGCTTTTTCAAATTTTTCAACCGTATATGCAAGAATTTCCTTTCCGCAAAGGGGCAGAAACTGCTTGCTGATTTCCGTTCCCATGCGTCTGCCCTTTCCTGCCGCTACAATCACAGCCGTACTGATGCTCATCTTTTTTTCCTCCCGATTCAGCAAAAATGCGAAATCAAACAGGCTGATTTCGCATTTTTTCTCTCTTTTTATGCCGCAGCAATCATTTTTGTAAAAATCATACGACCTGCCGCTGTCTGCAATACGCTCGTCACAATCACCGTAATCGTCTCACCGATGTGCTTACTGCCGCCGTCCACCACAATCATCGTGCCGTCGTTCAGATACGCAACGCCCTGTCCTGCTTCCTTGCCGGCCTTGATGATGGTAACCACCATTTCCTCTCCCGGCAAAACCACAGGCTTCACCGCGTTGGAAAGCTCATTGATATTCAGCACACGCACGCCCTGAAATTCCGCAACCTTATTCAGGTTAAAGTCATTCGTCACCACGAAGGCATCCATGCTGTCCGCCATTTTCAGCAGCATGGAATCCACCTCCATCTGCTGACCGGGATGAAAGCTCTGAATTTCTACAGGAACTGCCAGCTGCTTCTGAATTTCGTTCAGAATATCCAGACCTCTGCGCCCTCTTTGACGCTTCAGGCTGTCCGCAGAATCCGCAATATGGCGCAGCTCCTCCAGAACAAAATCAGGGATGATGATTTTCCCTTCGATAAAGCCTGTTTGCAGCAAATCCAGAATTCTTCCGTCAATGATAACACTGGTATCCAGAATTTTCGGTCTGCCGTAAATGGAATCCTCCGCCGTGCTGGGAGGGGTTGTCATCAGCACCTCCTTCAGCGTGCGCACGTTCACATCATCCTTCTTTCTTCTGGCAACGCGAATCCCCAGAATCCCGAACAGGATGTTCAACAGCACCACGATAAACGTGCCAAGTGCGCCAAAGCCATTGAATGCCATGCCGATGAGGTTCGCCAGAACCAGCCCGACAATACAGCCGATAACGGAAAGCGAAAGCTCCTTCAAATTCATTTTGGAAAGGCGTTCCTCTGTCTGATTCAGCCGTTTCAGGAGCAGACCTGCCAATGGCGTAGCAAGTAGAAAATAAAATATAAGTCCGACAATTACCGCTATCACCGTAGGTACATATACCGGCAATTTATGTTGAAATTTGAATAAGTCCATAAAAAGCACTACATGCATTAACGCATAGGTCGCCGCTGTTGCAATCAAGCTTATAATCAGCTCTAATACTCGTTTCATGTTTTCACCTCCTTTTCTTTTTGGGGGTACTTCCCCTTATTTTAGTCTAACTTATTTTTTCTTGTTTGGCAAGGAGTTCTTTCCGTTCTCTCCCGTTAAATTCCCGTACAGAAAATCCTGTCATTTTTTCTGCAAAAAAGCAGCAGAAACGCAGTGCTTTCATGCACAAACAATATTTTGTGGTTTTTTATACTACATAATGTGTTTCTGATGTTGAAATTTCCGTTCTGATTTGTTATAGTATAGCAAGACCACCGCGGAAGACCATTTCCGCAGAATCATTTGAACGTCTGAAGGTAAGGAGAGAATAGTATGGCAGAGTATCAAATTTTCAGCGATGGTGCCTGTGATATCGGCTTTGCAAAGGCAAAGGAATTAGGAATCGGGTTGATTCCCTTTTATATTTCGATAGACCATGAAACTTATTATAAGGAAATTCAGGAAATCTCTTTAGAGGAATATTTTCGCTATATGACAGAGGAAAAGGGCTACCCCAAAACCTCCCTGCCCTCCATTCAGGATTATATGGATGCATTCCGCCCTGCCCTCGAAGCAGGCAAGGACATCATCTGCATCACCATGACGCGCACGCTGACCGCCTCTCTGGAATCTGCGGTAACGGCAAAATCCATGCTGGAGGAGGAATTCCCCCATGCGCAGATTCACGTCATCAATTCCTGGGTGGCAACAGGCGCGCAGGCCCTGCTGCTGATGGAAATGGCGCGGATGCAGAAGAACGGAAAATCTCTGAATGAGGTGATTACATACGCGGAAAAAGCAAGAGAGGATGCCCGCATTCATTTCATGGTCGGGGATTTAAGCTATCTTGAGATTGGCGGACGCATCGGCAAGGTTGCCACTATTTCCGCAGGCCTTCTGAAAATCAAGCCCATCATCATTTTAAAGGGCGGCGAAATCAGCGCAGGCGGTATCTGCCGTGCCAGAAAAAAAGGCCTTACACAGATTGCATCCATCACCGCAAAGCATTTCAAGGAAACCGGCGAAAATCCCGCACATTATATCGCAATGCCCGGCACAAATACCATTTGGGACGATATGGACAGCTTTTATGCTCTGCTGCAGGAAACGGTTCCCGGCATGGAATTCCTGCCTCCCTTCCAGATTGGCGCGACCATCTCCACCCACACCGGTCCGGGGACAACAGGCTTCTGTTTCGTCAAGAAATACGAATACTATCATATATAAGGCAAAAACAGATAAAAACAGACATCCCGTCAGGAAGGTGCGCCCACCTGTGACAGGATGTCTGTTTCTTTTGTTTATTTGAAGTCCGCAAGAGAAATGCCGATTTCCCGCAAAATCCCCTTCAGATGCTCCATTTTTTCTTTTGTGGGAGTTCCAAATGCGGCATCGGGCAAGTCCATCCCCAGTGCCTCATATTTCCCAAAGCCAAATTTATGATACGGCAGAAGCTCCATTTCGGCGCGCGGCAGATATTTCTTCACAAATTCGCCGCTTTTGCGGATATTTTCCTCATCCGCATTCACGCCCTCAATCGTCGGAATCCGAATGACCACTCTTGCCGAAAGCTCCGCCAGCCGCTTGATATTTTCCAGAATCCGTTCATTGGGAACGCCCGTAAATTTTCCATGCAGGGCAGAATCCATGTGCTTCAAATCCATAAAAATCAAATCCATCCGTTCCAGAGAGCTGCGTACCCGTTCAAATTCAAAATAGCCGCAGGATTCTATATCCAGACTGAAGCCCATATCATACAGACGGGAGGAAAGATACTCCAGAAGCTCAGGCTGCGCCGTTGCTTCGCCGCCGGAAAAGGTAATGCCGCCGCCGGAATTGCGGTAAAAAAGCTGATGCTTTGCCGCTTCCGCAATGATTTCATCCGCATCCGCCAGAGAAACAAGTGCTTTTCTTGCCCCCTTGGGACAAGCCGCCACACATGCGCCGCAGCTGACGCATTTTTCCCGTTCTGCATTCAGGTCAATGCCGATTCCCTTGGGACAGACCGCCGCACACGCGCCGCAGCCGATGCACAGCCTTGCGTAAAAGCCGACAACAGGGTGCTGCCTCAGTCCCTCCGGATTCGCGCACCATTTGCAGTGCAGCGGACAGCCTGCCAGAAAAATCGTGGTACGAATCCCATCCCCGTCATTGACGGAAAACGGCTGCATCTGCATCAGATAACCCTTCATAGCCATTCCCTTTCTTTCTTTTTCATCGACAGCCGCAGACGCTTTGCATCTGCGGCAATTTTTTGTCTTAAAATTCCTCATGTGCGTTTCTTGCCATGATGGAATCCTGCATGGATTTCGACAGATTGACAAACTGTGTGCTGTATCCCGCAACACGCACAAGCAAATCTCTGTAATTTTCGGGGTGCGCCTGTGCATCCTTCAGCACCTCGTTGGAAATGGTGTTGAACTGTACATGGAATGCGCCCAGTGCGAAATAGGACTGGAGCATTGCGCCAAGGTTTGCGCGCCCTCTCTTTGTTGCAACCAAATCGTGATTCAGACGCAGGTTCAGCAGTGTGCCGCCGCTGTGAATATCGTGATTCAGCTTTGCGGAGGAACGCAGTGCCGCAAGGCAGGTAGAGGTATCTGTGCCGGTATAAGGGGAAACGCCCTCGTTGATGGGGTCCTTCGCCCTTCTGCCGTCGGGTGTTGCGCCAAGCACCTTACCGGTCGGCAGGTAGTTGGAAATACCCATGAACGCCGTTACGAAATGATGCCCGTAGATATCCTTATAGGATGTTACATCATGATAGAAATAATCTGCCAGCTTCTTCGCAATGCTGTCCACATAATCATCATCATTGCCGTATTTTGGTACCGCCTGCGCCTTTGCACGCAGGGCTTCATAGCCTTCCCAGTTGTTGTTCAGTGCATCAATCAATTCGGAAAGCGTTACGCTCTTTTCTTCAAATACCAGCTTTTTGATTACAGCCAGAGAGTTTGCCGTAACGGAAAGCCCAACGCCTGTGAATACAGGCCCGATGTTGTATTTTGCGCCGCCGTCCACCAGATCCTTGCCGTTTTTCACGCAATATTCATTGCAGGCGGACAGGAACGGACGGGGTGCCTGTTCCTTATGGATTTTCTGTGCAGTCAGCAGGCTGATCACGCCATGCTTTACCATATAGGAGAACTGTCTGAACAGTGCATCCTCAATTTCCTCATAGGAGGTAAAGGTTTTCGGGTCTTTTTCGGGCAGGGCAACCTGTTCACCCGTCAGGCGGCTCTTGCCTTCATTCAGCGCAAATTCCAGCGCCGCCGCAAAGCTGATATTGCAGGAGGAGGTCCATTCAAAGGTCTTTCTGGAATGAGGTACAACACAGCCGCAGTTATTCCAATCTCTTGCGTCCTCAGGCTCATAGCCCAGATTACGGAGCATTTCGTAGCCTGTTCTGTCGCTATGGATTGCAGGGAAGCCACTGCCTGTGGAAACAAGGTCTGTCACCGCCTCCATGAATGCGGGAGGACAATCCGCATGGATACGGCAGCTCAGGGTCGGCTGATGGCATTTTGTTTCCTTTGTTGCCTGAATTGCCATATAGGAAATATCATTTGTGCCGTCCCTGCCGTCCTTTGTGGTGCCGCCGACGGTCAGATTTTCAAAGTTGGTATAGCCTGCGAAGAAGTCCGCTGTGTTTGCGGAAATCGTCCAAGCCCATTCGCTGTATTTCAGCCACAGGCACTCTACCAGTTCCAGTGCGGTATCGTAATCAATTTTGCCTGTATCCAAATCTGTTTTATAATAAGGATAGATATACTGGTCGAAGCGTCCGGGGTTCAATGCCAGAGGGTTTTCGGAGATAATGCCGCCCAGCTGTACGAACCATGTGAACTGGATTGCCTCGCGGAAGGATTTCGGGGGATTTTCGGGAACGGCTTCACAGGTTGCCGCAATTTCCAGAAGCTCCGCCTTTCTCGCTTCGTCCTTTTCCTCTGCCGCCATTTCTCTTGCCTTTTCGGCATATCTGTTTGCCAGACGCACGATACCATCGCAAACCAGAACGATGGAACGATAGAAAATCAGTTTATCCTTTTCTTCGGGGATCGCTTCGTTCAGCTCTGCCATGTAGCCCTCTGCTTCCTTCTTAATGCCGCCGAAGCCCTTGGGGAACAGCTGATCCACATAGTCGGGAGACATTTCCCCGATGCCGTTGCGCCATTTGGAGTCGGTATCCACAAAGCCCGTATCTACGCCGATTTTCTTTGTTTCCGCGGAGGTGCGCGCCAGAAAAGCATCCTCAACGGATTTGCCCTTCCAGTAAGGGAAGATGTTTTCTCTGACATAGGCTCTCTGCTCGTCCGTCATTTCATAGGGGTCCTGCGGACGGCTCGGAAAGTTGTCCATTTCATCATCGACCCATTTCCACGCAAATTCGGGTGTCAAAATGCCGCATTTGCGATATTCGCCGCTTGCGCCGACAATCAGCTCGCCCTCAAAAATATTGACGCAAAGCTCATTACAGGTATCATAAAACGCCTGTGCGGTACGAATCTGCGCAGGCATGCCTTCCGTTCTTTTGAAGGATTCTGTCCAGATTCTTGCGCGTTCATAGGAAATGGACGGCTTGGTATTGATATAGTTCTGACGGATTTTCTCAATTCTGGGTGTAATGCTCATCTGATTCACCTAGCCCTTTCTTCGCTTCGGCGCAAAAAATCCGTTATAACGGTTATTTTTTATTTGTCATAATAAATGACCATACAGATTTTTGTCTTCTGCGTGCCGTGACATTCATAAATATGGGGCTTATTGGCAAGATAACGAATCCCTTCGCCCGCCTCTACCACATATTCCACACCATCCACAGTCAGCCGCAGTGCGCCTTCAAAAACAAGTACAAATTCCTCTGTTCCATCCTCATGGGGAACAGATTCCGAGCGAGTGCCCGGCTCCAGCTGAGCATTTCGAATCTTCTTTCTGCATCGTAGGGGAAAAAGGGAAACAGCCGAAACCGCCCCTCATCGCTCAAAAGCGGAGAAACCTCGCCCTTTCGGATGAGTTGGGTTTCTGTCTGCCTGCCCTCCAAAAGGGCGGTAAAGGAAATATGCAGCCCGGTCGCAATCTTCCAGAGCGTTGCCACCGTGGGGCTGGATTCCCCTCTTTCTATCTGCCCTAGCATGCTTTTGCTGACTCCCGTCTGCTCTGCCATGCTGTCAAGGCTGAGTTTCTTTTCCTTCCGAATCTGTCTCAAATTTTCCGAGATTCTGCTGCTCATCGCATCCATGTGTTTCCTCCTTGGTTCGAACCAACCGCCATCGAAGGTCAATGGCGCAAATGCGTGCGTTATGACGCATTTCTACTGTTACTGTATCATTTGCATTTGTCTTTGTCAATCCGTTTTGACCGTTTTTACGAATAAAACAGACGTTATCGCATACAAAAATTCAGTCTCTTTTTTATGCAATCTGTCTATTTCGCAAGAAAAGCCCTGCCGCAGACCTTCCATGCGACAGAGCTATTCTACTTTCAGCCATTCTGTTTTCAGCCCTTTATTGCCTTCAATTTCAAAATTTCATCCAGAATCTTATGTGCAACCTCAGCCTTGCTCAGAAGCTCCAGCTGAATTTCCTCCTCCTTGGAAATCATCGTTACCACATTCGTATCCGTGCCGAAACCACTGCCTGCAATCTTAAGGTTATTGGCAACCACCATATCAATATTCTTCTTATCCAGCTTCACGCGGGAATTTTCCAGCATATTTTGGGTTTCCATGGAGAAACCGCAGTAGAACTGACCTTCTCTGCGATGCTCGCCCAGATATTTCAGAATATCCTGTGTTCTGTCCAATTCGATAGACATTTCGCCGTCCTTTTTCTTTGTTTTTTCATCACTGTAGCTTTTGGGCTTATAATCCGCAACCGCCGCCGCCTTGATGATGATATCATTATCAAGGAAACGAGACTTCATTGCCTCAAACATATCCCCTGCGCTCTTTACCTGCACATAATCCACAAACATAGGGGGCTCCAGATTTGTCACACCGCTGACAAGGGTTACCTCTGCGCCGCGCAGCATTGCCGCCTTCGCCAGCTCATAGCCCATTTTTCCTGTGGAGTGGTTTGTAATATAACGCACAGGGTCTACGCTTTCCTGTGTCGGCCCTGCGGTGACAATCACCTTCATGCCGGCAAGATCTTTTTCATGCGCGATTTCACGCAGGATATACCCCACCAGAACGTCCTCGGAGGGCATTTTTCCATCCCCGATATCCCGACAGGCAAGCAGTCCCTTTTCGGGCGCAATCACCGTAAAGCCATAGCCCTCCAGCTTTTTCAGATTATCCTGCAAAATGGGGTTATGATACATATTGGTATTCATGGCAGGCGCAACGATTTTTTGACAGGTGCAGGCCATAGCCGTTGTCGTCAGCATATCATCCGCAATGCCGTTTGCCAGCTTGCCAATCACATTTGCGGAAGCAGGCGCAACCAGAAGCACATCCGCCTTTTTCGCGATGGAAATATGCGCCACATGGAACTGGAAATTGCGGTCGAAGGTATCTACCATACATTTATTGCCGGTCAGTGTTTCAAAGGTAACAGGCGTAATAAACTGGCAGGCATTTTCCGTCATGATCACATGCACATCCGCATGCAGCTTCACGAGCATGCTTGCCACATTTGCCATTTTATACGCAGCGATGCTGCCTGTTACACCCAGAACAACAGTTTTCCCTTTTAACATGATGATTCTCCTTTATTCGGTTATACTGAAATTTATCGTGATTTTTCACGATAGGTATTGACAATAGTATAACAAAGGATAAGCCATTCGTACAGGTTTTTTCAGAAAAAATCCATAAATTTCTCACTTCCCGAAGTCCAGATAGGTCACACCCTCAAGGGGAATCAGCACCTGTAAACCTGCCCTGTCTGCGCGGCTGCCAACCACATAAACCGTATACGCCTTGCCGCCCTTGAGGTTCACTTTGGGATGCTCCACAAGGATTTTGCCTGTGTCAGTCTCGCGCAGCTTGAGATTATGACTGCCGGGAGCTGTGGTGAGGTAGCGGCTGATTTCCTCATAGCGCAAATCGGAAAGCACCATGCGGTCATCCCAGTAAACATCCATAGCAGGGGCAGTCGGTGAAAGCTGCACAAAGCGGATATACGCCCGATTGGGGCTGAGGTAACGGTGGCTGTCCTCTATGGTCAGGGTAGAAATCGCATCTGCCAGACCTGTCACCGCAACGGTATAAATGCCGCCGGACTGCACCTGCAAGCGCAGAACGGTCAGAGGGTTTGTGGTGGTTCCTGCGCGGTAAATCGCAATGCGATACCACCCCGGAAACAGCTTCATATATTCCGTAAAATGCTGATAGCGCAAATCCGCAGCCACCCTCCGCCCGTTGGCGTAGATATCCACACGTGTTTCAACAGGGCTTGCATTCAGAAAGCGGATGTAGCCGAAAAGCGTAATCCCCGGAATAATGGGAATCACCGTCACATTTGCATTGCTCGGCAGAATCGGAAAGCGGTGTGCGGCGCTCTCCTCCTGCGTCAGCGTTTCCTGCATGGCTTCTTCCTTGGTCAGAGGCAGAAGCATTTGTAAAGCTTCACTTATTTCATACCGGTTATTGTTGGGCATCAGAAATTCATCCTTTCCTTGCGTTCTGCTTTTTATGTTCTACTTTAAGGTATGGATGGACAAAATCTTCTGTGCAGATTCTGTGCAGGCGCAAAAAAAGACACGACCGAAAAAATCAATCGTGTCCGTTTTTTTATTCCTCGTCAGCCTTTTCTTCCGATTCGGCTTCTTCCTTTTCCTCCTCCAGCAGCTTTGTTGCCAGAACCTTGAGGATACGCTTCTCCTCAAACAGCTCTACGCTAAAGAGCCAGCCGCAAAGCTTCATTTCTATCGTTTCACCCTCCTCAGGGATATGCCCCAGCTGCCCGATAAGATAGCCGCCAAGGGTATCGTAATCCTCATTTTCCTCGAAGGTAATCCCAAGCTGTTCCTCTACGTCCTGCAAATCGGTCGAGCCGTCAATGCGGTAAACACCCTCCGAAACCTCGGTGATGTCCTCTTCCTCTTCCTCGTCATATTCATCGAAGATATTCCCGAAGATTTCCTCCATGATATCCTCCATGGTGACAATGCCTGCCGTGCCGCCGTATTCATCAATGACGATTGCCATGTGTACCTTCTTCACCTTCATTTCCGCAAGCAACTCGTCCACCTTTTTGGAAAATGGAATAAAATAGGGCTTCATAAGGATTTCCTTCAGATGGAAATGCCCCTCCTCCACACGGGTTACGTCCGCAAGGATATATTTCACCATATCCTTCACATGGTACACCCCGACAATATTATCGATATTATCATCATACACCACGATACGGGAATATTTTTCCTCCGCCGTGACATTTTTAATTTCCTCCAGAGTTGCATCCACGGGAACAGCAACAATATCGGTTCTATGGGTGGCAATATCGCCTGCGGAGCTGTTGCTCAGCTCAAAGATATTGTTAAGCATCTCCTTCACGTTTTCATCAATCGTGCCGCTGTCGCCGCCTGCGTCCACCATCTGACGGATTTCCTCCTCCGTCACATCTTTTTCTTTTTTCTGTACGCGATACCTCCCAATCAGCACCAACGAAATGATGTTGAGCAAACCGGAAAGTATCAGACCTATATAAGTCTCCAAGGTCATCCTCCTTTAAAAAAATCTCTTATCCTTTTCTTTTTTACAGTTTAATGAAAAAGCGTCCTGCTGTCAAGTACAGCGGCACCCTTCCAGTTCCTTCCATATTTATTGACAAGTGTATTTTCTCTACCGTATAATATAGAAGAACGCTCGGAAAAATAAAATGCAGAAAGGAAGTGCTCCAATGAACCATATCAAGCTCGACCGTGAAAAAAAGATTCCCCACGTCAAGACAAAGCTGAGAAGCCACCATATCGTAACCATGCCGGATGAAATTTATGCCGCCAGCGGGATTGTGATTATGGGGCGACGCATCAAGTCCTTGATTTTTTCTACTGATATTGCCATCATTCGCAACTGCAACGCAGATGCTGTGCTTGCGGTGTATCCCTTTACGCCCCAGCAGATTATTGCAGATGCGATTGTTTCCACCTCCAGCCTGCCCGTTTTCTGCGGCGTAGGCGGCGGCACAACCACAGGTGCGCGCGTTGTCATGCTTGCAAAGGATGCCGAAGCCTTCGGTGCAATGGCAGTTGTGGTGAATGCGCCGACAACGAACGATGTCATCGCGCAAATTGCAGATATCATCGATATTCCCATTGTTGTAACCGTTCTGGATGAAAATACGGACATCGATGCTCGTCTGGAAGCAGGTGCGACGATTTTCAATGTATCTGCCGCGGCACGCACGCCGGAGGTAGTGCGGATTCTGCGCGAACGCTACCCCGACCTGCCCATCATTGCAACAGGCGGCCCCTCGAAGGAAAGCATCCGCGAAACCGTAGCGGCAGGCGCAAATGCCATCAGCTTCACACCACCTACAGCAATGGATCTGTTCCACGGCCTCATGTCCAGATATCGTTCCGAACACGAAACCAGAACAAAAGAACAATCCGAAGAATAAACAAAGAAAGGTGAAACTTCTTTATAAAGAAGTTTCACCTTTTTTATATTCAAAATATCATAAAATACGTTTCACTGCTTAATCTTCATAAATGGGGAAACGGTCAGTGAGCGCACGCACACGTCTTGCTGCTTCTTCTTTAGTACCTTCATAATCCTTCAGTACCATTGCCATGATTTCCGCAATTTCTTCCATTTCCGCTTCTTTCATACCACGGGAAGTTACCGCAGGTGTGCCTACACGGATACCGCTTGTAACAAAAGGAGACTGAGGGTCATCTGGAATGGTATTCTTATTGACTGTGATTGCCACTGCATCCAGCACTTTTTCCGCATCCTTACCTGTGATATTCAGGGAACGCAAATCCAACAGCATCAGATGGTTGTCCGTTCCGCCAGAAACCAGATCCACACCATGCTTCTGCAACGCAGCTGCCATAGCTTTTGCGTTTTTCACAACCTGTCCAATATATTCTTTATAAGCAGGCTGCAATGCTTCCTGGAAACAAACGGCTTTAGACGCGATAATGTGCATCAAAGGACCACCCTGAATACCGGGGAAAATAGCCTTATCAATCTTCTGGGCATACTCTGCTTTGCACATAATCATACCGCCTCTGGGACCACGCAGTGTCTTATGGGTAGTTGTGGTCACAAAGTCCGCATACGGCACAGGAGAAGGATGGTATCCAGCGGCAACCAATCCTGCAATGTGCGCAATATCTACCATAAAATATGCGCCCACTTCTTTTGCTACATCACTCATATATTTGAAGTCAATAGTTCTGGCATAAGCACTGGCACCAGCCACAATCATTTTCGGT
>OHAI01003010.1_pt1 | contig 11791 bp, 10 predicted proteins | sample 1577091 | NCBI WGS metagenome assembly OHAI01 (sample SAMEA3541548, study PRJEB24748) | human gut metagenome | biome: human gut; feature: human-associated habitat; material: faeces | place: China | collected 2012
TTGTGTAATAAATAAAACTTTATTTGCCTTCATCTTAACTTTTTGTTGCTCATAATCATTTTGCAAAGATATAAAAAAAATAGATGAGAGTGGCAAGAAACGAGGAATAATAATTCCTTATGATATGTTAAGTGGCTGGTAATTAGTCGTTAGCAATTTGAAGTTAATGGCCGATGTCTTGCGGAATTAGGTGAAAAACGGGAAAGAACAAGTGGCCCGCCGGTGGCTGAAGAGGGCTTATTGCGCCATATCTGCAAGGTATTAACCGCTTATTACTAATTACTCATCATTAATTAAAATTCTTTTTTTTCTTCGTTATCTCCCAAATAATGGTTTACTTTGCAGCCGTTTTAAATGAAACTACTCAAACAAAAGAGATAAAAAGATGAAGTTAGTTCAAACAATCAAAGAGCTTCAGTCAGAGCTGGATGCCCTGCGTAGTGAGGGAAAGACAATAGGTCTGGTACCTACGATGGGTGCACTCCATGCCGGACACGCTTCGTTGGTGAAACGTGCTGTTGCAGAAAATGATGTAGTGGTGGTAAGTGATTTTGTGAATCCTACCCAGTTTAACGACAAAAATGACTTGGCAAAATATCCGCGTACATTGGATGCCGATTGTGAATTGTTGGAAAAAGTAGGGGCGGCTTTTGTTTTTGCTCCGTCTGTAGAAGAGATTTATCCTGAGCCTGATACCCGGCAGTTCAGCTATGCGCCGTTGGACACAGTGATGGAAGGCCGTTTCCGTCCGGGACATTTCAATGGAGTATCGATATCGATGCGTTCGCTCCCCGTCTGTCTTTCTTCTGGGCGATTGGTACCAATCACTTCATGGAAATCGCGAAGATGCGTGCTGCCCGTATGTTGTGGGCTAAGATTGTAAAACAATTCAATCCGAAGAATCCGAAGTCACTGGCATTGCGTACACACTCTCAGACTTCCGGCTGGTCGCTGACAGAACAAGACCCGTTCAATAACGTAGGACGTACTTGTATCGAAGCCATGGCTGCCGCTTTGGGACATACACAGTCTTTGCATACCAATGCGCTGGATGAGGCTATTGCCCTTCCGACAGACTTCTCCGCACGTATTGCCCGTAATACTCAGATTTATATTCAGGAAGAAACCTATATCTGTAAGAACGTTGACCCATGGGGCGGTTCTTACTACGTAGAAGCTCTGACCAACGAACTGGCTCACAAGGCTTGGGAACGTATCGAGGAAGTAGAAAAACTGGGTGGTATGGCGAAAGCTATCGAGACAGGTATTCCTAAGATGCGTATCGAAGAGGCTGCCGCACGTACGCAGGCCCGTATCGACAGCGGTTCTCAGACTATTGTCGGTGTGAACAAATATCGTTTGGAAAAAGAAGCTCCGATTGATATCCTTGAGATTGATAACACGGCAGTTCGTCTTGAGCAGATCGAGAACCTGAAACGTTTGAAAGAAGGACGTAACCAGGCAGAAGTGGACAAAGCACTGGCAGCCATCACCGAATGCGTGGAGACCGGTAAGGGTAACTTGCTGGAACTGGCTGTAGAAGCTGCTCGTGTTCGTGCAACGCTGGGTGAAATCTCCTATGCTTGCGAAAAGGTTGTAGGACGTTATAAAGCAATAATTAGAACAATATCAGGCGTGTATTCATCAGAAAGTAAAAACGATGGCGACTTCAAGCGTGCATGTGAACTGGCTGAGAAGTTTGCTAAGAAAGAGGGACGTCAACCTCGTATTATGGTTGCGAAGATGGGACAGGACGGTCACGACCGTGGTGCCAAAGTGGTAGCAACCGGTTATGCAGACTGTGGCTTCGACGTAGACATGGGACCATTGTTCCAGACTCCGGCGGAAGCTGCCCGCGAAGCTGTAGAAAATGACGTTCACGTAGTAGGTGTTTCTTCATTGGCTGCCGGACACAAGACATTGATTCCGCAGATCATGGAAGAACTGAAAAAGCTGGGTCGTGAAGATATCGTGGTAATTGCCGGCGGTGTTATCCCTGCACAGGATTATGACTTCCTGTATAAGGCAGGTGTAGCTGCTATTTTCGGTCCCGGTACTCCGGTAGCGAAGGCTGCTTGCCAGATTCTGGAAATCCTGATGGATGAAGAATAAGTACGGAATTTAATCATTTTTTCTATTTTTTTTATCCCGCCTTATAGCTCCATTCGGGCTGAAGGCGGGATGTTTTTTTCATCTTTATGCGGTCAGTGAGAAATAATCATGTAACTTTGTAGACTGTTAGTATAAAAACAAGAAGAGAAAAAATGATAGTTTGCATAGCCGAAAAGCCGTCTGTAGCACGTGATATAGCCGAAGTACTCGGCGCTCATACAAGAAAAGAAGGGTATATAGAAGGAAACGGATACCAGGTAACCTGGACATTCGGTCATCTTTGTACCTTGAAAGAGCCGCATGAATACACCCCTAACTGGAAATCATGGAACTTGGGTAGCTTACCGATGATTCCACCACGGTTCGGCATCAAGCTGATAGAGAACCCTACTTACGAAAAGCAGTTTCACATTATCGAGGGACTGATGCAGAATGCAGATGAAATTATCAACTGCGGTGATGCCGGCCAAGAAGGAGAATTGATCCAGCGTTGGGTGATGCAGAAGGCAGGTGCCCGCTGTCCGGTGAAACGTCTTTGGATTTCTTCGCTGACAGAAGAGGCTATCCGCGAAGGATTTGCCAAACTAAAGGATCAGTCCGACTTTCAATCACTGTATGAAGCGGGACTTTCCCGTGCAATGGGCGACTGGTTGCTGGGAATGAATGCTACCCGTCTTTATACTATCAAATACGGTCAGAACAAACAAGTGCTTTCCATCGGCCGTGTGCAGACTCCTACGCTGGCATTGATTGTCAACCGCCAACTGGAGATCGCCAACTTCCAGCCGAAACAATACTGGGAACTGAAAACAAATTATCGTGATACCACCTTTTCTGCTCTGATCCGTAAAAGCGATGAAGAAATTGCTGCGGAAGAAGAAAAGAGTGGCGGAAAGAAGAAGATAGACAATCCCGGCATCGACCCTATCGCCAACCGGGAGGAGGGAGAAGCGCTGGTGGAACGCATAAAAGACCTTCCGTTCATTGTCACCAATGTCGGCAAGAAGGATGGAAAGGAATATGCTCCGCGTCTGTTCGACCTGACTTCCCTTCAGGTAGAGTGTAATAAGAAGTTTGCCTATTCCGCTGATGAAACGCTGAAGCTGATTCAGTCGCTTTATGAAAAGAAAGTGGCTACTTATCCGCGTGTCGATACCACTTTCCTGAGTGACGATATTTATCCGAAGTGTCCCGGAATATTGAAAGGCCTTCGGGACTATGAGGTGCTGACTGCTCCTTTGGCAGGTGCTTCATTGCCTAAATCGAAAAAGGTATTTGATAATTCGAAGGTAACAGATCACCATGCCATTATCCCTACAGGCGTTTATGCACAGAATCTGACGGATATGGAACGTCGTGTCTATGACCTGATAGCCCGTCGTTTTATAGCGGTGTTCTATCCCGATTGTAAGATTTCTACCACTACCGTGATGGGCGAAGTGGACAAGATAGAATTTAAAGTAACCGGCAAACAGATTCTGGAGCCGGGATGGCGTGTCGTTTTTGCCAAAGATGTGAAAGATACTTCCGAAGAAAAAGAGGAAGAGGATGAAAATGTACTTCCTGCTTTTGTCAAGGGGGAAAGTGGTCCTCATGTTCCGGACTTGAATGAGAAGTGGACGCAACCGCCCAGACCTTATACGGAAGCAACATTGCTTCGTGCGATGGAAACAGCCGGAAAGTTGGTGGATAATGACGAACTCCGTGATGCTCTGAAGGAGAATGGTATCGGCCGGCCGTCTACCCGTGCCGCCATTATCGAGACGTTGTTCAAGCGAAACTATATCCGCAAGGAAAGAAAGAACCTGATAGCCACCCCTACGGGAGTGGAACTGGTACAGATCATCCACGAAGAATTGCTGAAATCTGCGGAACTGACCGGTATATGGGAAAAGAAACTACGTGAGATTGAAAAGAAGACTTACGATGCCCGTCAATTCCTCGAAGAACTGAAGCAAATGGTATCTGAAATCGTGATGAGCGTACTTTCAGATAATACGAACCGACGTATCACTATTCAGGAGGCAGTTGCCCAAACGGAAGAAAAGGCAAAGAAAGAACCTAAGAAGCGTGAGCGTAAAGCAAGTGCTCCCAAAGAAAAGAAGGCGAAAGCAGAATCGAAAGTTCCTGCATCTTCTCCGTCTCCTGCTTCGATTCCTTCTGCTCCTGCCTCTGCTCCGGCTACAGGTAATGCAGATACTTTTGTCGGACAACCGTGTCCGGTTTGTGGTAAGGGAACCATCATTAAAGGGAAGACAGCTTATGGATGTTCGGAATGGAGAAATGGATGTACTTATCGAAAGAATTTCGAATAGTTTGTGGACAGTGTCTCACATAACAGTGATTTCTCTTTTTTTCTTATAAAAAGAGTCTCTTTTTTCTGTTCGCACCATAAGGAATTAGATAACAGTTTTGCTCTCATGCTCTAACTATTCATCTGTATCCCTTTATTCATCGATGTTTTAGGGGTGGTAGCAAGCGTGGTGGCAAGTATGAGAGCAAACGGTTGCTCTCACTCTATCTCGTCTTGATTAATATCGTTTTTGTAATGTTATCTTTTGGTATACAGGATGTTAATATCTGATGTGTCAACTATTAACGTTTGATTTTTAAGCTATTAATAGTTGAGAAATCAGGTATTAAAGACTGATAACTCATGTATTATTGATCAATAAATGTGTAGTGTACTGAATAAGTTGACACTTCAAAAATCGAAAATAAAGATGAAATATTCGAAAAAGCAGTACAACTATTACAGTGATGATGAACGAATGTCTTATATTCGTGAGTATTTATCAAGTCCCGAGAGCAAATCTGAGTTTTGTAAGCGTCACGGCTTTTGTGCCAAGCTTCTTACTTATTGGCTTAACAAGTATCAAATAGAAGACAAAGATATGGGTAGATCCTCTAAACCAGTAAATAGCGATGCTATTGATTCTAGTATTTCTGAGCTCCAGAAAGAACTATCGCTATTGCGTGCTGAGAACCGTAAACTTCATCGGGCTCTTGCTGATGAGAGTTTACGTCACGAGGCGTGCGAAGAACTCATCAATCTTGCTGAATCCACGTATCATATCAAGGTACGAAAAAACTCCGATGCCAAGTAATCGACACCTTGTCACAGAGGCACTCACCCCGACGCAAACGTGGTTGTATAAAGTTCCTCTGTGATTACTTCGGCATAACCCGACAAGGTTATTACAAGCATGTGAACCGACATTTGGAGGTTGATATCCTTACCACAAGCATCGTGTTGTACTGCAAAGAACTGTTGGAACTCATGCCCAAAGCTGGTATGCGCGAGTTATACGCCTGCTGCGTGAGTAAGTTTGGACCAAAGATGGTTATCGGTCGTGATCGTTGTTATGACATTTTTCGCTCCAATGGTTTGTGTCAACGTACAAGTCGCAAGCGTCCTAGAACAACGAATTCGAACCATAATTACTATATCTACCCCGATCTGTTGAATGTTGCACCCAAATTTGTCGCTACGAGATTGGGCGCTATGGTAGTGGCGGATATAACCTACGTAAACACCGGTCAGGGCTGGGCTTACCTCTCGTTGCTTACCGATGCGTCAAGTCGTGCCATCGTGGGATATGCGCTTTACAAAACTCTTGAGACGGAGGGGCCCTTGAAAGCTTTGGAGATGGCAATATCATTCTATGAGAAGTATCACATAGACATGAGCACTCTTATTCATCATTCCGACCGGGGTGTCCAATATTGTTCAAATAAATATGTAGAGAGGCTTAAAGAGCATCAAATCAACATCAGTATGACGCAGTGTGGTGATCCTTTACATAATGCATTGGCTGAAAGAATGAACAACACCATTAAAAACGGTTGGCTATTCGACTGTGATGATGAGAGCTTCGAGCAAGTAAGCAAGCGCATTGAAGATGCTGTATATGTATATAATCATGTGCGGCCTCATCAAGGGATAAACATGAGGACACCTATGGAAGTGGTCAGCGAAACGGGAGGATTAACAGCATAATACCCGCTCGTCGGGACGGGTGGTCCCGCCCCTTGCCGCTAGGGCGATCCCCGACCGAAGAGTTTTTGGTTGTTGGCAACATTACATTTTCCTGAAGAAGGCTTGCGTAAATAAAGGAAGATGCATAAATTTGCAAGCACCAACAAAAGACAACTAACATAGGAATAAGAATAACAAAAGTAAACCTATTTAGATATTAAAGTATATTGAGTAAACTAATTCAGTTATAACAAACGAAGTTGTCAACTAAAACCAGTACACATCATTCCATGCGATGAAACTATAGTTCCAAGCTGAAGAAACCAAAGTTTCAAGCAGAGGAAACTCCAGTTTCAAGACGATGAAACTAAAGTTTCATCAAGCAAAAAACAATTTCTACAATAGGAAACTATCAGCAGTAAGGTAGCTTCAGTCTCTTGTTTTTCTCTTCTTCCACAATTGCCAGCTATTAATAATATTTTGCCACATATTAACACATCACCATACAAATCTGATTATCAGCAAATAAATCCACCTATTACTAATAGCAGGTAACAAAAAAACGAAGAAAATCGCTTAGTGGTGGGCTTCGTGTACAAAGGCAACAAAGGGAAATTACCTGCCAAAAAAGAGATAGGCTTTCGCTCTACAATAACTTTCTCAGTTCCTCAATGTCAGGCAAGGCGTTACGAAGTCGTTCCGGCATATCTTTGGATGTACGGTAAGTAGCGACTCCCATCGGCTTGTTATAATCACGAACTGCAAATTCTACAAAAGTTTGATTCATTTCTCTGCAAAGTATTATTCCGATAGAGGGATTCTCGTGCGGTTTTCTCACATATGAATCCAAAGCGGAAAGATAAGTATTCAGTTGTCCTAAATACGAACTGCGGAATTTCCCGGACTTCAATTCAACCGCCACTAAAGAATTAAGTTCCCGATTGAAAAACAACAAATCAATGAACATTTCCTCTCCAGCCACTTCAACACGATATTGATTGCCTATAAAACTGAAATCCTGCCCAAAAGTCATAATAAACTTCTTCACGTTGGCAACAATCGACTTTTCTACTATCTTTTCGTCTAAATCCTCTTCCTGCTCATCCAGTTCCTCCACATTGATGAAATCAAGCAAGTATTCATCTTTGAATGAACAAACAGCTTTTAGCGCTTGCTTAGTATCAGGCAATGTTTGTGCGAAATTGTTAGGCAAAGTTCCCCGGTGGCTGTACAGGTCTGCTTTTAAGTAATCCCTTAAAGTGTATTTACTCCAATAGCGAATAGCGCACTCATGTATATAAAATAGCCTTGCTTCCAAAGTTTTAGCTTTGGATATTATTTCGATATGATGACTAAAGCCGATTGAAAAGAAGTCTGACCAGTTAAATTCATCAGCCAGTGGCTGGCGAATTACGCTCAACAGCAATTTTTCATCTAATACCAAATCGCCAGCCAGTGGCTGGCGATTTAGAACAGGTTCCCATTCTTCATAGAAAACTCGCATATTCTTTATATTCGAAGTTGAAAATCCCCTTAGCCCCGGCAATTCTTTTTGCAACAGAGAAGATATTTGCTCTATTGCTCCTTTACCCCAAAAGCCTATACGGGAATTTTTCGACACGTAACGTCCGATGCCGTAATAAAGAGATAGCTGTTCTTTGTTCACCGATGTGGCTGCACGGTACTGGCTGCGCAGAATAGCTTCTTTTATGGTCTTTACCGCTTCTCTATAATTCTGATTTATATCCATTTGCGTTTTGTTATATGCGACAAAAGTACAAAAATAATGCTGGCGAAAAGAAAACAAAGGTGTTTTTCTCTTTTCGCCAGCATACATATTTTGCTGTTCATGGAAGGAACAATGCTCCTACAGCCGAATCATATTCTGTTGAACCATAATGATAGCTATCTATACGCTCCTCTATATAAGTAGGAAAATAGGAAAAACAAAGGAAAAGAGAGATACAAACAACAAATAACTAAATATCAATATCTTATATTCACTATTTTATCTCTTTCTTTCTCTTCTTCCACAACTGCCAGCTATTGATGATATTTTGCCACACATTATACATACAGCATAATATAGCTCTGATTATCAAAGTAAAAGCCCACCTATTACTAATAGTGGGTAACAAAATAGTAACAAAAAAAACGAAGAAATCGCTTTGCGGTGGGCTTCATGTGCAAAGGTAACAAAAGCTCTCTAACCATAAAAGCAAAACTGGCGAAAAGAAGAATACTGTTTTTCTTTTCGCCAGCATATATAATTTGCTGTCAATAGAAATTAGTTTAGTCCGTTTTGGATATATAGACAAAAACACAAACTAAACTTGTGTTTATAATAACTTTTTCAACTTATCTATGACATATCTTCCAATGCAGAGAACTTTGAATGATTTAGGTAACAGATATTTGGATGTTTTAATTAGAATGTCCCTTTTTTACACCTAATATCTATCTAAGAAATCTTACTTTTGTTTGATAATTAAAACAGAATGGAGAAAATTCAAGTAATACAACCTACCAAATTGCTCGCTCCTTATATAAAGCAATATTGGCTTTTAAGGATAGATGATGTAAAGCAAGGCTTTCAACGTTCTATCCCGGCAGGTTGTGTAGCACTTGTTTTTCATAAAGGGAACAAAATTATTTCTTCTTTTCATAAGGGAACGCAGCCACATTACAAATAGGGTAAATTTCAATAATGGATTGTTTTGATGAAAAAAACTCTTCAATATTTAGACTTACTGACATAGGGCTGTCATAGAAGACGCTATCTTTGTATCAAAAAGTATTCAACTTAATATTATAGAATATGAAAAGATTATTTTTATGCTCATCATTTGCTGATGTTGCTAATCTATTTGTCGATTGTGCCAAAGAAGATTTGCAAGGGAAAATTATAGCTTTTATACCAACTGCAAGCCTTACAGAACCAATACGATTCTATGTAAAAAAGGGGAAAAAGGCTTTAGAAGAAGCAGGAATGATTGTTGAAGAAGTCGAGATTACCCAACTGCCCAAAGAGGAAATATCTTCTATATTACATAAATGCGATTATATCTACATAACAGGTGGAAATACATTTTTCCTTTTGCAAGAGTTAAAAAGAAAAGGTGTTGATAAAATTATATCTAAACAAGTGAAATTGGGTAAACTGTATATTGGGGAATCTGCCGGAGCAATAATAGCCTCTCCCGATGCAGAATATATGAGAAGTGTGAATTTTGATCCAATAGAAAAGGCTCCTGAATTGAAAGACTGTACTTCTTTAGATTTGGTCGATTTTTATACGATTCCCCATTATGGAAATTTTCCATTCAAGAAAAAAGGTGAAAAGATAGTTCAACTATATAATGAGAAGTTGCAGCTTATTCCTATAAGTAATAAACAAGCTGTTATTATTGAAGATTCAAATATTCAAATTAAAGATGCAAAATGAATAGAATAGACCGTATTTCTGCTATATTGATTCAGTTACAATCGCACTCGTTAGTGAAAGCACAGCAAATTTCAGAACGTTTTAATATAAGCATTCGCACTGTATATCGAGATATAAGAACATTGGAAGAGGCAGGCATTCCTATCATAGGAAATCCCGGTATTGGTTATTCACTTGCAGAAGGATTCAAATTATCTCCTCTAATGTTTACTCAAAAAGAGGCTTTGTCCTTTTTGATTGCAGAGAAATTAGTACATGAACTAACTGATTCAAATAGCAACGAACATTATAAGTCTGGAATAGAAAAGATTAGGTCTGTCATGCGTTTTGCAGACAAAAATATGTTAGAAACAATGGAAAAGTGCATGTCTGTATTGGATACTTATAAATCATCGACCTATAAACCTGATATTCTTTTACTTATTTTACAAAGTATATACCAAAAAAGAATTATTGAAATATCTTATTTGGTAAGTAATGCGTTAAGTGTTTCAGAACGAAAGATTGAAGCTGTTGGAATTTTCTTTTCGAGAACTAACTGGTATCTAATAGGCTTTTATCTTCCCAAAGAAATCTATCTTACATTTCGGATAGATAGAATTCAAAAAATGCACATTCTTAATGAATTACAATCACGGGAGCATCCTCCTTTGGAAAAATTCATACGCGAGTTTTACGATAAAGAAAAATTACATGAAATCGTTATAAGAATAGAAAAGAATAAAACCTCCATAATGAATGATGATAAATATTATTACGGATTAACATCTGAGAAAGAGATAGGGGATATGTTTGAACTTCATTTTCTAACATTTTCAATCAGTAAGTTTGCACATTGGTATCTGTCTTTTGCAGATAGTGCAACTATAATAAGACCAGATTCTTTAAAATATGAAGTTAAAAATATTATCAATAACATTTCTATTTGATTGCTGTCAAATAGTATTTTTAATCGACTCAATGAAAAAAATATTCGACCAAAGATTTTTCCGCTTATTGTCGGAATGCTCACAACGTAAAGTGTCTGCATCTGAATTTGCAGAAGCTATCGAAGAATTGGCGACCCATGTAGCCAATTTTAGTATCAATGAGCAGGATTACAACGTTTTACTACGTTATTTTTCCTTTGGTTTGCACCGTCTTAAATCGTATCGTGTACGGTTTGAGCAAGAAAAAAATGCCCCATCTGCATCTAATTGATGAAGCGATAGGACTTTTGAACACTGAAATACGCCTTATCGAGTGGCGCATCAAATACCCGGAACAGCTACAGCAACGTATCAACAAACAGCCCCTTTCCCCTCTCTATCTCGCAGACAAGACAACCCTTATCAACATCATGGAAATGGTAAGCGGTCTGTTCCTCTCCAAAAACATCGTGTATCAGAACGGCAAGCCCGCCTACTTGGTGGACTTGGCGAAAGCCTTTGAATGGCTGTTCAACATCAAGATAGGCGACTGTTACCAAAAACATGAGGACGTGATAAAACGAAAGCCGGGCAAACTGACCGGGTTTCTTAATGGATTGGTAGAACTTATCAAAAAGGAACATGACAAGAAAGGATATAGATAATCAGTGACTTATGATTTATTTATAGGGGATTCCATTAGTTCCCCCGTAATTTCTTTGCGCCTATTTTCTGAACTTTGCTTCATCAATTGATTGACAGACAAGAATGTATAATCAGAAAAATGAAGCAATCATGTATATAGACAATGACGATTTCAGCGTATGGATGCAGAAGCTGTACGCCAAGCTGGAAGAACTCTGCAAGGATGTACGGGTACTACGCAATGCGGACAAGGTACTACCCGAAGATGACAACCTATTGGATAATCAAGACTTGTGTTTATTATTCAAAGTAAGTATCAAAACTCTGCAACGCTACCGGGCTATCGGTGCGCTGCCTTACTTCACTATCAGCGGAAAAGTGTATTACAAGGCTTCCGATGTCCGGGAGTTTATTAAAGAACGGTTCAGCGTCACCACGCTACGCCAGTTCGAGAAAGAACACTGTACGAAGAAAAAGAAGTGAATCTGAAAAGCCGGAACGGTGAATGTACTTCATCTGTTCCGACTTTCCCTGCTTATGGCTTACCCAACTTATCGGCTTCTTTCTTTAGCTGTTCGGCTTGCTCATTCAACAGCCTTGCACGTTCCAGTGTTTCCACCTGCCTTTGGATGCGGTATTCAAAATCCATCACTGAATCGGTCAGACTTCGGATAAAACCGTTATCCCGTTGCCACTTGAACT